>Ga0256404_1005105_pt1 | contig 23776 bp, 20 predicted proteins | sample RumenRJG_01DNA_FD_185990 | JGI IMG/M metagenome (GOLD analysis project Ga0256404, IMG submission 185990) | Bovine rumen microbial communities from Lethbridge, Alberta, Canada - RJG_01 | ecosystem: Host-associated > Mammals > Digestive system > Stomach > Rumen | place: Canada: Alberta | collected... | reverse complement strand
GGAAACGGAAAAGTGCGAGGAGAGGAAAAAAGTCAATTGGCATTTCACTACCAAGGACGCGAGGGTTAAGCTCGTGAGCCTCTATCCTAAATTTGGGTAAAACTCGTCAGGACACTACACTAGATGGGTAGACGCTTTAGACTGCATTTATTAGAAAAAAAATCAAATTTGTTTTGTTTCTTATGTGAAACACAGTATCTTTGCAATAACTAAAATTTAAATCCTGCAAACTGCAAGGTCAGAGCAAGCGAGAAAGGCTTCGCCATATGCTTTGTTCTGTAATGTCAAATCTGAACCTGTCTCTCAGATAGGAAGTAACAAGAACTTATATGAAAAAAGACATAGAAATTAACGAATCTGAGTATCAGTATTTGCCCGATTTCGAGTTGCAATACCAGGATTCAGACCTTGAGAGCCTAACCCAAGAATTATCTGATGAGGAGGAAAATACATTTAAGGAAATTCTTGAGTTGGAAAAACAGAGAGACATCAAATCTGATCTTATGAAGGATCTACTTGACGCTGCAAAGAAAGGCACTATGCAGTACATCGATTCAATGACTGACACAGGTGAGACCTTTGACCGTCTGAAGGATCCTAAAGCTGTTCGTGATTTGAGTGATGAGCGAATTATTAAGTTGAATCCTTCTGCTAATCCAGACGAGAAAAGAGAAACGCGCACCATGAAAGAGGCGCACTATGAAGTTTTCGACAAAAATGTTCCAGGGTCAACTACAGGAATGAGTCCTGAGGGAGCGAAACTGTTTAAGAGGCATAAGGAAGCCTATGCCCAACGTACAAAGAGTGTTACTGGAATAACAAATGAGAACCATTCGCTTCACTACAAACAAGACGTTAAGGCTAATTTTGAGTCCTTGTCTGGACTTCGAGGCTATAGGGTAGGTCCAGTTGTCCCTATGTATTCTGTAGAGGACATACAAGAAATGTATAACAAACAGAAGTCCTCGAATGAATCTTTTGATAATCCATCTAATTGGTTGATGCAAAAGAATTATGCAAAATTTGAGGATGTCTTAATGAAAGACTATGGTTTCTCTTCACGTTCCGCAGCATTAAAATGGATGCGCGAAAACCATCTGACCGTACACGAAGGACCTGATGGGATGTTTCTTGTGCCCACAGATGTGCATGATGCCGCTAAACACTCGGGATACCGCTCAAAAATGACGGAATACCTTAAGGGCAGAATTACTAAGGACGAACTTAATTCTTATGTGACTAAGGAAAAAATTGAGTATGCTAAACATGAAGCTAAAATTAGAGGAACGAGAGCTATAAAAGGTATTGGCTTGTCGGTAATTAAGGATATCATAAAATGTGCCATTGTAGTTTTGTGTGAGGAAACCTACAAGGAATTCAAACAGGCAAGTGATGCAAAGTTTGTAGATCGTATGCTAAGCATTTTTAAGAAATGCTGGGAACATATAAAGGTTAAATTCAAGCAAGTGTTTAGCAACTTGTGGAAGAATATCAAGGGTAGTTTGCTATCTGAGATGTTGACGGCATTAAATGATTTTCTTTTTGGTACATTCAAGAATATCTTTAGAGTTGTCCGACAAATGTGGGGGTCCATTAAGAGTGCCTTTAAAATAATCTTCAGCAGGGACAATGGTGTCAGCTTAGAAGAAAGAATGTTCGAGGCTAGCAAAATCCTTTCTGCTGGAATTGTAAGTTTGATTGGGTTCTCACTCAATGAAATCATCGAGAAAGGATTAATGTCTATAGGAATACCTTTTGCTTCTTTTATAGCTGAGTGCCTTTCTGGCCTGTTCGCCGGCATCATGTCAGCTATAGTCATTATGCTATTTGACAAGTTCAAGAAGAAATTCATAACTAAATCAGTTGCAGTGCGGCAGCTACAATTGGAGTCAAGAAGCCTTTGCATAGCTTCAGCCAAAGTGCAAATTTCCAGTTTACAAGTAGACATGAAGGTGTATGAGACATATCAATTTATTGGACAGATGTTCTTGCAGATAGGATCTACTGACAAACGAATTAATGATAACAAACAAACATCAAGCCATAAATCGCTGATGCTCAAAGACAAGGTGACGATTCAGAGTGAACGAAATGATGCATTATCGGCTATGAATGAAAAATACAAAAATGACATAGACTTCTAAACTCAACAAAAATGGACATATCTAAAAGTATAGCAGCCAAAGAGGGAAACGTTAATTCCATCTTAAACAACGATACCATCGGGAATCTGTCTGATTTGACCCACGATATTCAAGAGGAACAAGAAAAGCTAAGTAAAACTCTTGAAGATTTGAAATCTAACACGTCAGTTCCTTCTATCGAAACTAATTTTTTCGGAATCGCAAAGAAAAGCAGTATCGAGAATAGCATGTTAATCCTGTACTCTGACATGTGCGGTTACATACGTGAATGTGGCAGCGCTGTTAAGAGTACTAATGACAATCTGATCAAAACCCTTGATCTCCTAAAGATACTGGCTTTAGCAGAAAAGAGTTTGTTCGATCATATAGACGACCAGGTTGTTTCCAACAATGAGCTGAAAGATATTCTTCTGGATTGGTTCAAGGAGCAAGGAATAACCAACGATAATGTTAAGGAACTGATAGAGACAAGTTTCCAAAGGGCTTATACATTACGAAACAGAATCAATATAGTCCGCAATGAATACCGAAATGAACTTGCCAAATTTGATGAGAGGATTATAATATTCGAAAAGAGGCATGAATCACTCGATAGTGAAATCCAGAGGATTGTGCATGATACGACTGAACAGTTGCATGAAGAACTGAGGAAAAACGTCGAGTCATTGAACGAGCTCCAAGGCAATTTAAGCAAGGACATTGAAATGCTGGCATCAGAAAAGTTGAGTCTTTTGACAGGCTTGTCTGACTCGATTAATTCGAGATTTGAGGAGCAAGAGAATAAGTTAAACCAAAAACTTCAAGAAATCGAACGATTGTACACTTCTGTGAAGGATATTGCTGCCTCGACAAAAAAAATATCAGAAGAGTATGAACAGAAATTACGGTTACAATCAGAAAAGCAATCCCAGAATCTGACAGGGATAGCCAATCAGACTAAGGAGAACCTAAATCAGACAATAAATAAGAATAATGAGCATCTCAGTTCATTCTCATCATCGCTTAGGGATGAATTTAAACAAAAAATGGAGAAACAGAGGACTGAATTTGAAGAAAGAGAAAAGAGATTGCTTGCTTCGATTAAGAAGAAATCCATCCTCACCCTTATTGGCACAGCGGCCTTATCAAGTTTGTTGTCATATTTAATAGCAACATTGTTTTAATGTTATATATTCTTATTCAGCAATTCACAGCATTGACAGACAGTAAGCGGCACAAATTCTATGCCACTTACTTTCTGGACGAAGACATAAAATTTTAATCCAGTTTCATGTAGATAACTATTCGACCTTCCATTTTGCTCCGCAATATGGACATTTATGTTCAAAATGTGGTTTATTATCAATGTTAAGGAAGTCACCGATACCATGAGAAAGACCATGGCCCAAATATCGTCCTAATTGTGGATTTACTAGGTTGCCAACACCTTCTCCTAAAAGATGTGCCCCATAAACCACACCATATTTTAAAGTCTGGGCAACCTTCCCTGACTTTTCCCAACCTCCTTGATCTTGCTCTTTAGGAAATCTTTTGCCGCAATTAGGACATTTTATATATCTAATTTCGTGTTCGTCTTCCATATTTTGTTTTATTTGTGTGCGCGCGAGTCGAGATGTGACCCCCTTGCTAGTTTAAAAGTGCCCCCCCTGGAGTCACGTCTGCAAAGATATAAAATACATTCTAATTCTCATACTTTTTTCTGTAATTTTTGATTAAACTCTTTCGTTTCCTTCAGTCTGTATGATTGTCCGTTCATATTGACGAGATATGCTTTATGAGTCCGTCTGTCGACAGAGCATTTGCAAGTATCTTGTCCTTGATGATCTCTCCCCAGCGGTCAAAAGAGAGGTTTGTGGTGATGATTGTTGACTTGGTGTCGGCTCTGAGCGAGAGGTGGTTGAAGAGCAACTCACCTCCTTCCTTGTCGCACGCCATGTATCCGAACTCGTCATAGATGACAAGGTCATATCTCTTGAAGATCGTCTCCTGGGCATGCAGCTCCCTTTGGGATCGGCACTCCTTGATTTGGGTGATGAGATGCGGCGCGGATGTGAACATGACGCTGTATGAAGAGATAGGCCTTGCGGTGGTTGCCATGGGGAAGTGCGAACACGGCCATGTGCAGCTTCATGGGCTTGCCGTGTATCTTCAACTACACCTCGCCCCAGTCAAACTGGCATTCCTCACCGGCCGGATGATACTGGCGGATACTGGGTTTAATGCTCTTTGGCGGTTCCTGTCTTGCTATGTATTCACGTGCGTAGGCGGTCACTGTGGAGTAGCAGAAGTCATAGTCCTTCTCCTCGCGGAGTATCTGCCAGACACGCTGCAAGTCCATGCGTTGCTTGCGGTTGCCCTCAAGCTTCTTCTGTTTGTTCCGCTCCTTGCACTCCTCAATGTACTTCCTCGCAGCCTCGTCGAGTTTCGTACGCTTACGCTCTAGAGTATGGTAAACCTCTCAGCTGTTCGCATACTCTGCCGTCTCTTTCTCGCCGGCCGTCTGCAAGATAGTGTCATAGGTGTTGACCATCCTCCGTATGACCGCACGCGAGGCAGGCTTCTTGCCATCTTTTCTCATCTGCGAGATAATCTTTTTGGCACCGTAGCCATACGGATAGAGAAACCAACGCTTCAGCAGAGTCTTTGAACTCAAAGATAAAAATCTATAGGGCTGACTTGAGAGGTGTCACTGATGTTTCCTTCTTCATGTTCCGAGTATTCACAGTACTGAGATAAGGACCACTTAACCCACAGGAAATTTCCGGTGCCCCGAATATATCTCACACAGAGCCACAGAGAACACGAAGAAGGCTTCATCTTGTGGAGTACACCGAGCCGCAAGCATTGTAAGAGCAGGACGAGGACTTCCCCTCGTAAAGGTACGCTGCACTCGGGAAAGTCCAAATAAAATTCCATTTCATTCCATTTTATTTGGGCTTTCCACTCGTTTGCAGTACCTTTGTAATCAAAAAGGAAACATGGACTACAAAGAGCAACTCTATAAGTATAACCAGCCCAATCTGCGGGCCTGCCAGCTGAAACAGCTGGAGATCCTCAAAGACATCGACAAGGCCTGCCGGAAGATGGGCATCAGCTATTGGCTCGACGGCGGCACGCTGTTGGGTGCCGTGCGTCACGGTGGCTTCATCCCATGGGACGACGACATCGACATCGCCATGGACGTGAAGGATCTCTGCCGCTTTGTCAAGGAGGGACAGGCCTATCTGCCTGAGAGCCTGATGATACAATCGAGGGAAACCAATCCGCAGGTGAGGGCGCAAAACGTGAAGGTGCGTGACCTCAACTCGCTCTATATCGAGAAGGTCGACAACTTCATCGACGACTATGAAAAGGGCATCTATGTCGACATCTTCCCCTTCGACCGCCATCCCAATGCGCCGAAAGCGTGGATCAAACGGTTGAGTATCGGCATCACGAAGAGCATGGCGATCCTCAACCACTCCCATCGCTACTCGCTGCGCGCCGTGGCTGAGTTCTTCTGGTTCGGCGGTAAGAAGTTGCTCTATACCGCTCTGTGGCGTGTGCTCCTGCTTTGCTGCAAGTCAACACGCTATGCCGACATTCCGTCGATGAACGGCTATGGCATCACCCACGACCGCTCCACCGTGTTTCCCTTGGGCAAGATACGCTTCGAGGATACCGACTTCCCGGCACCAAACGACCCCGATCAGTATCTCAAGAACATCTACAAGGATTATATGACCATCCCGCCGGTGGAGAAGCGCCACTTCCATGCGATCCTCATCATCCCCGACTTGAAGGTTCATGAAAACGAGAAGTAACCGACGGAAAAGAATATATAAGATTAGGAAAATACTCTTTTTGCTGATAAGAAAAGCCGACAAAAGTTTGTCAGCCTGAGCTTTCATTCTAGAGAGAAAAGCGAGGGCAAAAAGAGACAAAAGAACTCTGTCTCATCAAAAAAATCGAGATGAAACGATCAAAAACCGATGTTGTCACCCTCAAAAAGGGTTTTTGATCCGATGAAAAACGGTTTCTGATGTGATGAAAAAGGCTTTCTGATGAAAAATTCTCTAGAGAATTTTTGGTCAGAAAGCCTTTCTGATAATAAGCTAAAAATGGCGTTATTCTTAACTGTCTGTGAATCAGTGCTTTGCTAAAAGTGCCCAAAATTTTAAAAAACGCCACCAAAGTACAGTTTGCTGGCAAAGAACGCATTCTCAGAGGCGGAAAATTGTCATTAAACCGAACAAATTTGTTCATGCTTGTCCGCGGAATCTGATAATGCATCTTGCTTTTATTGGTCTTTCAGCGTCTCCAGTGAGTGGTTCAGTCCCGTTGAGATGTCGAAGAGCGGCTTCCATCCTGTGCGCTCTATCTTTGAGGTGTCGAAGGTGGCGCGCGTCACAGGCGTGGTGTTGCCTCGGTCGGCTGTGGCGGGTATGTCGAAGACCACTTGGCGATGCGCCCACGCAGCCACGTACTCTGCGAGCTGTCGGATGGTGATGTTGCCCTTGGCGTCGGCCACGTTGTAGGCTTGCGCGCTCTCGCCGTGAAGCAGCAAGTGGAGGAGAGCGTGGGCACTGTCTACGACATAGAGCCAGCTGCGGTATTGCTCGCCACTGCTTTTCAGCATGATGTCCTCGCCCCGGAGCACGTTGCGGAAGAACTGGGCGAAGACACGGTTGTCCGACTCGGTGAAGCCCGGACCATAGGTGTGGCACAGACGGGCAATGGTTATCGGCGTGCCATACTCCGTGGCGTAGGCGATGCACAGAGTCTCGGCGGCCCGCTTCGACGAGGGATAGCAGGCGCGTGGCGTGGCGCAGTCGACATAGCCGCTGCTTGTCTCTGTGAAAGCGCGACCGTCGCCCTCGCCATAGATCTCGCCCGACGAGACATAGACCATCTTGCGCAGGCAGTGCTGGCGGCCATAGTCCAGCAGGTTGGCCACGCCGTCGATGTTGGCCTTGATGACCTCTACGGGTTGCTGCTTGAAGAAGTTTGGACTGGCATTGCTGGCCGCGTCGATGATATAGTCGTATGTTGTCTCACCCGTGATAGGCTGTGTGACGTCCATCTCCACGAACGAAAAACGTGGGTCAGCAGCGTAGGCGGCAAAGCGCTGTTCGGCCCGACGGCGGTTGCGTCCGGCGGCGAAGACCCGAAGATTGCGGTGAGGATCAGCCATCACGATGTCTACCACGCAGGCTCCGACCAATCCCGTGGCACCCGCCACGAGCAGTGAGCGTCCTTGCAGGGCATCGAGGTTGAGGCTTTGGGCGTAGAGTTGCTTGATGTCTTTCTGGTAAGGTGTCATTTCAGCCATGTCTCCGGTTGTACCTTCATCAGGGCCTTGAGGATTTCCAGGTCCTCTACGGTCGTGATCTTGATGTTCTTTTCCGATCCCGGCACGATGTGCATCTCGCGTCCGCCGAGTTCCGCCATGAGCGTGCAGGAAGCCACCGAGTTGGTGATACCCTTGGCTTTTGCCTCCTCATGGGCTTGGATGAGGTTGCCCAGGCGGAAGGTCTGTGGTGTCTGCGTGCGGATGAGTTTGTCGCGTGGAATACTCGTGGAGGTGGTGAAGCCGTCGTCACTTTCGAGGATGGCCTCGCGGCATTTGATGCCCGTGATGGCGTAGCCGTATTTCTGGCAGATGGCGATGTTGCTCGAGATGATGTCTTGTGAGAGAAGCGGACGCACGGCGTCGTGCACCAGCACCAGGTCGTCGTCCTTGCATCCGGCCTCTCGGAGACCGTAGATGCCGTTGTGGATTGACTCCTGTCCGTTCTTTCCGCCGGGGAAGATCCACTTCAGCTTGGTGATGTTGAACTGGTTGGCGTAGGACTGCAACACCGTTTCCCATCCTGCGAGGCACACCACGGCGATGCCGTGGATGTCGGGATGCTGCTGAAACGCCTTCATCGTATGGATGATGATCGGGCAGTTGTCTACGTGCATGAACTGCTTGGGAATGTCCTGTCCCATGCGGTTGCCGGACCCGCCGGCGATGATGAGTGCATAGTTCATATAGTGGTGTCTGTTTTATTCTTGCTATTGTTGTTCGAAGTTATAATTTTGATATGCAAAGATAAACGGATAGCAAAAAGCTCTCACCTTTCCCATCAACCCTTTTTGTCCCTTGCTGGCGTATACGCTTGAACCGTGTTTCAGACATAGCGAGCAAAGCCTCAGTAAGTTCAGCGGGGAAGAGCTGAGCATGTATCCGCTGATGCGATGTGCCAGTGCGAGTCGGGGATTGCCGGCTGAATGCTCATGGATGAAAGTGTAGAAGGTCTTCCATGCCGCTTTTTGTTGCAGTCTTCTATAATTGACAAAGCCGCTGAGGTAGGGTCTCAGGCGTTCTTTCTTGCCTGTGACACCACGCTTTCGGTTGGCCATGTGGCATGCCGAGTCCTCGTTGTCGCGGTGCCAGTTCAGTGGTTCCTCTACCATGGTAAGTCCCCTTCCCAACTGTGCGTTTACCTCGATGCCCCAGTCAAAGGCTACCGGCAGGCTCCATGTAGATGGCTGTTGGATGAAGTCTCTTCGCAATAAAAGAGAATGTCCCGCAAAAGCGCAGAACATCAGTCCTTCCAACAAGTGCTGGGGGGCGATCAGATGTGAGGCCTCCATCGTCTTGCCCCTCATGTGCTGCGAGCCGCACGCGTCGTTGTCGCCTATAGCGGCTACCTGCTTGGCAATCTTGTCTTTGAACCAGATGTCGTCTTGGTCGCTGAGGGCTACATAGTCACCCGTGGCGCGCATGGCAGCAGTCTCAAAGTTCTTGTCGCAGCCCAGATTGTGCTCGTTTTGATAAACATGGATGAAAGCATACCGTTTAGCATACTCTCTGCATATTTCCACGGTGCGGTCGGTGGAGCCATCGTCCTGGATGATGAGTTCGTAAATGGGATAGGTTTGGGCAATGATAGAATCCAACTGCTCTCGGATGTATTTCTCTCCATTATAAGTTGTCATTACCACCGATACTGTCTTGTCTGCCATGTCGTTCTGCTTTAATGTTTTTTATTAGTCTACGGCAAAGATAACACAAATATCTGAGGTTGGCAAGGTTTTGCCAGCCGTGTTTTGATTATCGACCTTTATCCTTTCACTATTTTCCACTCTTTGATAGTGCGTTCCTTGCTGCTGAAATTAATGCCAACTTTCACAAGCCGGCGTCCATCGGTCTCGAATGGGATGAGATAACCTTGATGGTCGATCTGTGCGAGCGCATCGTCGACAGAGCCGTCTATCTTCAGTTCCATGACATAGATTGTGCTTGCTGTTTTCAGCAGAATATCCATTCTTCCTTCCGCTGTGCGTACTTGCGAATAGCAGAAGTTACTAAATAACGAGAACATCACATACAGCATGGCGGTATAATGTCCTTCAGAGGTTTTCATATCCTTTAGCGTCCCTTCCTGATAGGGGATGGAGGCGAAGAAACTGCGTGCTATATGGAGCATACCGTCAAGGTCATCTTTCATCAGTGCCAGCCACATGTTTCCCAAGGTACTACTGGCTTTTGTACTTTCTTTGCTGACATAATAGGGGATGAGAGAATGCAGGAGTCCTACTTTCACCTCAGTGTTAGGAAATCCAAGGGTGTATTCCGTAGTGTAGGGATTGTAGTCCTTGATGGTAAGGTAGCCGCTCTGGTATAGCAGCGGAAGCACGCTGACCATGGCTTCAGTGGGCGCATCGAAGTCAGACGAGAAGGCTTTGCTCTCTTCCAGCTCGGGGATAAACGTGTTGTGAGATTGAAGTGTCTTGATGAGATAGGTCGGCGTGCCCGTCTCGAACCAGAAGTTTTCCAACTGCTTGGTGTTCATTGCCCGCAAGACGCTGAACGGATTGTAGACACCTTCGGAATCGCGGGAGAAATGATAGCCGTCGTAGAGGTTCTTGAGTTTGGACAGGGCTTCTTGATAGGTGATCTTGTTATATTCTGCAATGCTCTGTATGCCGTCCTTGAAATCCCGCTCTATCTCCTCTTGTGTGAATCCGACAATGGTAGAATATTGCGGCATCATCGTGATGTTGCTCAAGTTGTTGAGTTGAGAGAAGATGCTCAGTTGCGAGAACTTCGTAATGCCGGTGATAAAGACAAACCGAAGGTACGGATCCAGTTTCTTCAAAGGAGAGAAGAACGACTGCATGGCTGTGCGAATGGCATCTAAACGCTCCGGATCATGAAGCACAGTGAGCAATGGTGAGTCGTACTCATCAATCAGTATGACTACCTGTTTTCTGGTCTTCTTATAGATGTTCTCTACCAACAGTCTAAACCGTGTACTGATGTCACGGTCAGTGGATGTCGTGACTCCATAGCTCTCTTCCATTGAAGAGAGGGTAGCATTGATATTGATTTCAAATTGCTCGGTTGTTCCCAGCTTGATGTCGCTCAAGTCGAAGTGTAGGACAGGGTATTCGGTCCAGTCCTGTTCCAGTGTTTCGATGTCCAATCCACTGAACAACTCTTTCTTTCCTCTGAAATAGGAATCGAACGTGCTGACGAGCAGAGACTTGCCAAAGCGGCGTGGACGAGATAGAAAGACATAGGAAAGGCTATTGGCCAAGTCATAAACGCATTTCGTCTTGTCTACGTAGAGATAATGCCCTTTTCGAATTTTTTCGAATGTCTGTATTCCTATCGGATAACGTATCATAGTACTTTCTTTTTCGCAAAGTTAATAAAATAAATGGCAACACCAAACTATTCTCTAAGAAAAGTGGCTACTGACAGATTTCTGTATCAATAAAGATAATCAATGTAGAGTGCACCATTATAAATAAGGAGATAGAGCGTGAGAACGCCAATGAGCAGACGAGGAGTTAATCTTATCCACTCTTTGGTAGAGTGCGCAGTGCCTTTCAATAGGTACGCCACCGCTATGGGCACAACGATGAGCCAGTGTGCGCTCATGATGTAGGCTTCGTTGAGGCCAAAGCCGAGCACTACATGGATGAGCAGGTCGAAGCCAAGAAACGATAAGGCCAGCCAGAGAAAGCGGCTGTGACGGCCTGCCCACACGCCGAGAAGGAAGAGCAGGAGCACAAGAGCCTCCACGATGTAATTGAAGGCAAAGCGATAGTGCACGATGACAGGGCGGCTGCGCAGCACGTCTTCGAGCAGGTGGTCGCTGTGCAGCTGGATGGGCTCGCCGAGTACGTTCTCTATCAGGCTCCATCCTCGTGGCGTGCTGATGTCGGTCCACTGCGAGAACTCTCCGTTGGCGATGGGCTTGCCCTCATGGGCGTGGATGGCGAGACGGCTGCTTTTAGCAGCCTTGACAGAGTCTTGTCGGGCTACGATGGCAAGAGCTGTGCGGCGGATGAGTGCCGTGTCGGTGGTGCCCATCGTGTCAGCAACCTGCTGATAGGTCTTGGCAATGAGTTTAGCGTGGTTCTTCGCCTTGGCTTCCTGACGCGCAATGAAGTTAGGTCGCTCATAGGTGTACCATTCCCATCGGGCAAAGCCCCAGATGAGAGCAGCGGGCAAGACAACGGCCAGCAGCAGGTTGGCAGGGCGCCAGAAACGCTTGCCACCGACGAAGAGATTAGCTAAAAACACTTTGATGCCGTTGTTGAGCGAGATGCCCGCAGTGAGAAAGAACAGCAGGACCGACTGCCAACGGGGCATCAGCTTGCCTTCTTTCATCTTCATGCCGGAGAGATAGAGCACCAGCGTGAGCATGAACATCGACAGACAGAAGTGGTCGGGAACGCTGAGGGTCACCATCACGTAGGCAAAAGAGAATAGAAAAGTGGTCAGCAGCCAGGCGTCGCCTTGGCCGATACCTACTACACGGTGGAGCAGACGTACCATATATATATAGGTGTAGTAGGCGCAGGCTACGAGTATGCAACCCATGATAAGCGGAGCCGCATTGCGCCCGGTGAGCCATACCACGGCAGCGTTGAGCTGTGAGGGCAACCACATGAAGAAAGCCAGCAACGGATGGCGGTAGATGTTGTAGGCGGTGGTCCAGCGGTCGATGACGATGTAGCTCAGCGGATCGAAGCCGGAGATATGGAAGGTGTTCAGCACCAGCTTGCGGTAGTTGTCGTTGAGATAGCTGAACTGATGCCAGTAGCGGACGATGACCAGCGCGTTGAGCAGGGTGACATAAGCCAAGACCAGCGTGCGGCGAACGATTTCTTTCTTGTTCACAGTCATGGCAATTATCGTTTAAGAAAGAACCGGACCAGCAGGAAGTTGACAGGTACACAGACGCAGAACATTGGTATCGGCGCCCACCGCTTCGGTACGCCAAGGTAGATGAATAGTGCGAGCATGGCCATCTGCAGCAGATAGTTGACCACGTGACTCAGCGCGAAGCCGGCACCATGCTTCACGTTGGCCTTGACATGAAAGGTGAAGTGGGTGCTGGCGTAGAAGTTGAAACAGAAACTTACCGCGTAGCCCACCGTGTTGGCTACGCCTGCACTCGTCCATTGGAGCAGGAGCAGGTACACACCATATTGTATGAGTGTGGCCACGCCGCCGACGATGCCGAAGCGCAGTACCTCGCCCAACTTCTCCCGCTTGTCTTTATCTAAATGGCTTGTAATGTCTTTCATCAGCATATTGCAACATTTCTTTGTCGCCACGACTGTCGCCGTAGGCGGTGATATGGTAATGGTCGCGCGGCTCGCTCAGTAGTGCCTCTACGCGGTGCACCTTTTCCGGTCCATAGCAGTTGGCGGTGAGAAAGCGTCCGGTGACCTTGCCGTCGACGACCTCTATACGGGTGCCGACAATGGAGAGGCTGTGCTTGTTTTGAATGCGACGGAAGAAGGGAGCCACCCAGTTGTCGATGCTCGCGCTGACCACCATCACCTGTGCACCCGTATCCAAGGCTTGGCGCAGGGTGGCGAGGCCTTGGGGACGCAGTAGCTTTTGATTGTCAGCAGCAAAGCGAAGGCAGCAATTGTTGAAGTCGTCCAATGACATTCCGGCGAAGAAGTGCGTGAAGATCTTTTGCTTCGCTTTCCAGTTGGGATAGAGGTGGAGTTTCATCATCACCAGTTGGGGCAGATAGCGCAGAAAGCCGGCCAGCGTCCGACGGGTGCCATGGACATAACGGATGAAGGCAATCAGCGTGTCGCGCGTAGTCAGCGTGCCGTCGAAGTCGAAGAGAATTAAAGACTCTCTCCCCCCTAGCCCTCCCTCTCCCTGGAGGGAGAGGGGGAAATGCCCTCCGTTTTGGGCTTCGCGGTCAACTGTGTTGCTGACTTTATTGTTCATTGGGTCTTGGATCTCCATGCGTTCTGTCGTTTATCAGAAAAAGATATGAAGTTGATCAGAAAATGATATGAAGTTGATCAGTAAATGATGACGAGGAATGCGACAAACCAAGCCAGGACATCGAGCTGGATGAAACGGTCGTGGAGGATGACCTTTGTGGGGTTGCCGCTCTTCTTCTCCACCACGGCAATCTGCAGGTAGCGCAGGATACCAACCAGCACAAAGATCGACGTGAGATAGAGATAGTCGTTGTGGAAGGCGGCGATGACCTCGGGGCTTACCGTGTACATGATGTAGCACACCAGTGTCACGGCGGCCGTGATGGTGATGCTCTGGTTGATAAACGTCATGTTGTAGTGGATAGTATTCTTGCGTGGCGGCTGTCCTGTCTGCTCCATGCGCAGTACATCGTCGCGGCGCTTGGCCAGACTCATGAACAGTGTCAGCAGGAATGTCATCAGCACAATCCATTTGCTCAGCACAATGCCCGTCGCAAAGCCACCGACAAACAGGCGGAGCACAAAGCCGAAGGCCACCACACACACGTCAATGACCGCGTATTGTTTCAGCTTAGCGCAATAGCCGAGATTCATCAGCCAATAGAAGAGGATGACGCTACCCACGCTTACAGCATTGCTCTCCATGTCGCTGCCCACGGTAAGGAGCAGAGCACAGCTACCCATTGACATGAGGAACAGCAGGAACATCAGGCCGTAGGCCTGTGCCACCGTGACTGCGCCGGAGGCAATAGGACGGTGACATTTCTCCGGGTGACGGATGTCGTCGGCAAGGTCACAGATGTCGTTGTAGCAATAGATGCTCGACGCTGCGAAACTGAAAGCCATGAAACTGATCAGCGTCGACAGCAGTGGCTGGGTCTCAAAGAGCCTTCCGCCAAACATCACAGGGCAGAATACGAAGGCATTCTTTAGCCATTGTGCCGGACGGATGAGCTTAAGTAAACTGGTATAGTGCATGAGTATTTCTTTTATTTTTCAGTTGTCTTTTTCATTGAAAACGCTTCTCAACGGCATGCTGTATCACTTGTGTCACCTTTTGCAACACCCATGCCAAGGGCAGGGTGATGACCAGACAGAGCAGGAACGTCGGCCAATAGGAGAGCGACTTGGGAATGTAGGCCAGTACGAAATGCTGGTGGATAAGATAGCATTCCAGGCTCAGCGCACCCACAAAACGGAAGCAGTAGTTCACCTTAGCGGGCAGACGACGGAAGACGCGGTTGAGGATGAGGATGGCTGTGACGGTGAGCGGAATGTAGAGCATACGCTCGATAAACAGCGGGAACTGTCCGTGCTTCTCCTGTTCCAGGAAGATGCTGGAGGCGAGAGCCATGACAAACATCAGAAAAACCATCCAGATGCCTTGTCCGTCTACGGTTTGCTTGCGTCGAACCATCTCGCCCATGTTGATGCCAATGAAGAAGATGGGCACGCGACTCCAGAAGATTTCAAGGTGTCCGACGACGTGGTTGATAGGCGTCACCCACTGCACCAGGATGCACCACATCACCATCACCACGGGCAACCAACGGTAGATGGGGTGGCGACGGATCAGTTCCATGTAGGGTGGGGCGAAGAGATAGAGCATCATGATGGCGGGGATGTACCAGAAGTTCAACTCGTCGCGGAGCCAGAACTCCCAGTTGAAGCCCAACTCACCGATGAGATCTATCCACGACCAGACCGAGCCGCCATGGAACTTAGGCAGGTAGAAGAGCGCCGCAATGATGAGCCACGCTGGATAGATGCGCACGAAACGTCGGAAATAGAAACGTTTGACAGACGGATTCTTGGCCCACGAGAACCATAGGCCAATGCCGCTGAGAAACAGAAACATGTCCACGCCGATGTTGCCCATTCGCCGAAGACCAAAGAAGGTGTCGGAGCGGGCAAGGTCCACATGAAACAGCATGATGAACAGCATGGCGGCTCCCATCAACTCGCCACGGAAGCGGCTGATGTTTGCAAGCTCTATATCGGGAATACGTTTCACAGTGTTGAATGTTGAGAGTTGAAAGTTGAATGATATGTGATGAGTTGCTCAATGTTGATGTATTCAATATTGAGGTTCTCAATGTTGAGTTATTCTGAGTGATTCAGTATTGAGTTATTCAATGTTGAATAATGAGTGTTGAATGATGAGCAGGTCTTAGCTCCTCACTTCCTTTGGGCTTGGAATCTTCTTCATCACTTCTTTCAGCAGCCAGGCAACACCCAGGGAGGTGATGACGTAGAGCAACAATCCCGTGTAGTTGTCGCCCTGGCGCGAGATGGGGATAAACACCTTGCGCAATACAGGATGGATGACGAAGAGAGCCGCGGAGATGGAGCCCAGCCATGAGAAGACATACCATAGGGTGTCGCGCAGACGTTGCATTGGCAGCAGCGAAAGGGTCTTCACGAAATAGACTGTGGCGTAGCACACCATTGCCGGGACGAAAGCCCAGGCGTAGTAGTTGGCACTCATCGACACGATGAAGAAGGAGCAGACCACCCAGCTCATCAGCGCGCTGCCGAAGTTCATGCGTACCAGCATGATGCGCTCACCATAGCGGGCAAAGAGAATGCCGAGACCGAAGGGCAGCATGCCGCCCATGAAGTTGTAGCGATAATAGTTGATGGCTTCACTCTCAGGGCCCATCACCATTTGTATGCCGAGACATACAGCCATCAGTCCTGCTGTCCAACCCCAATGGTGGCGGTAGAGCAACAGACGATAGACAAGGTAGAGCTGGAGCATCAGACCGAAGAACCAGTAGGGTCCCGGCCAGATGTTGTCGTCGGGATGGGCAAGGAAGTTGTTGACCATACCTAATTGCGTGAGGATCTGCACCACAGTATAGTGCCAGCTGCCCGGCGTGATGGCGTCGACGATGGTAAAGCAAACGAAGCCGACGATCATCATCTTGAACAGTTTCAGGAAGTGATAGCGGATGAAACCCCAAGTATTGACCTTTGGTTCCAGACGCGGACCGGGTTTGGTGTTGCCGTATTTCCTTTCCAGACCAAAGGCACTGAGGAAGAGGAAGACGGGCACGCCATAGTGCCCGAAGAACGAGATAAGGTGCATCGGCAGCAGAGCGTCGGGGCGGGCGCAGACTTGCATCAGCCAGTCGACATTGTGCTGGAAGTATTGATATTCGTTCTCCTTCACCACCGGACTGAGCCAATGGCAGTAGTTGTGCAGGAAGATGCCGAGGATAGCCAGCCCCCGCATCACGTTGCATTCCTTACGAGTTAACAGTTCTGCGTTCATTTTTCTTTGGGTCGTAACTTGTCGTAGTCAGCCTTGTTCTTGAGTATTCTCGGTCGCGAGGCATCGTATTCGGGCGACAGCAGGTTGTATTGTGCGTGATAGTCTTTCGTGGATATGCCGGCGAGCCAAAGCAGCATGTGCGGCAGGGCATCGGTCATGAAGGGCTTTTGACGGGCTGCCTTAATGGCTTTGAAGATGTCGGGGTGCAGTCTCGTGTAGCTGCGGGAGCAGTAGATCCAGAAGGGTACCTCAAACTCGTAGTGCGCCAACGGCCAGTCGACTTCGGCGCTGTGGTTGCGGCATACGATGTTGCGGCCGGGTTCATAGCATTCCTCTCCGTGGTCGGGCATGTAGATGACGATGGCGTTGCGCTTGGAGAAGCGCTTGACGATAGCCGTGACGATGGAGTCGTTGTAGTGCACGGCATTGTCGTAGTCGGCAATCATCTGTCGCCGTCCGGGTCCGAGTTCGGGTCGGTGCTCTTTGTAGTCGTCGGGAGTGAACACGCGCTGGTTGTCGGGACAGCGCTGGCGGTAGCTCACGTGCTGTCCGATGAGATGGAAGATGATGAGGTTGTGGTGGGCTTCCTGTCCTGGCCGCACGCGGTCTATGGTGATCTGTCCGTCCTTCACCTTGCTGTCGTAGTCGCTCAGCAGTCCTGCGTCGTAGCGGTAGAGCTGGCTGTTGCGGGTGTCGAACTGTGCCTCGCTGAGCGTAGGATCGTTGAGGAAGAAACCGCCGGAGAAGTCATACACGGCCTCCTTGGCACGCGGCAAGAATTGGTTGGTCAGGAAGGTGACGTGGTAACCGGCTTTGCGGAAGAGCTCGGGGAAGAGCGGATAGTCGCACCACTCACCTTTCTCTCCGACGACGTGAGTGGAGAAAACGTTCTTAAAGACAAAGCTGGTCAGGTTCCAGCAGCTCACCACATCGGTGAACTTGGTGAGAAGTCCAGTGCGCTCCAGCTTTTTCTGCCGTGGTGTGGTGTTGAGGAAATAGTCGTATTGGGCATCGTGCGCCTTGCTGTAGCTTTCGCCGATGATGAGCACGATGGTTGGCGAGGTGTAGCTGCACGAGTCTACCTTGGCATTCTTGGCGGCAGCAATGCACTTCTCCACTTGCTGCGAGGCGAGGTGGTTGCTGTACATGCTGAAGGCCAGACGGTAGATGGGCAAGTAGAATTGTGCGTGGTCGGCAGCGGTGAGCTTGTGCTCGATGGTGCCGATGGTTGGAGCTGTCATCATGCGGGTCATCTCCACCTTGTTGTGCCAACTGGTGATGGCGCTGGTGATGAGCAGAGCAACTACGGCGATACCACTGATCAGCGTCATGGGCACGTGTTGCCAACGCTGACGGGTACGGTCTTTCCAACCTTCAAAAAGCAGATGCTGACGCTCGGTGAACAATCGGCACCACCGATGACGCAAGGCGATGAAAGCATGGATCACGATGAACAACACGATCCAACCTACCGGTGAGAAAAGCACGTCGGGCGTCAGATAGGAGCTCAAGAACTCGCTGGCTTCGCGGCTGTCGGTCTCCGCCACCAAAAGGAGCATGGCCGGATTGAGCGTTGAGCCGAACTTCCAGTAGCAGTAGACATCGGCCATGGTGGTGGCGTAGATGACTACATAGAGCAGGCGACGCACCCACACACGTACCTTGTGGGGCAAGAGAGCAAGCACCACGCAGGCAAGATAGGTGTCAAGAAACAACTCGAAAAAGAGATTGTCATAAAGGAAATGGTCGCTGTTGAAGTCCACACGATCACTCGATGGCGCTATCAGGGCGGTGACAATGCCAAGAGCGTACATCATGAAGAAAAATACACCATTGCGTGTAATAGGCTTCAAGAGATATTGTGCTATGCGGCGTAAACTGGACATATAATGGATACCTATGAGTTGTAAATCACTTTAACCTTGCAAAATTAAGCATTTTCCGGCATATAACCAATTTTTGAATGTTGAATGTTGTGTGTGGAATGAATGGAATGTTGAATGATGAGTGTGGAATGATGAAAGTACAGAGTGTCGACTGATGAATGCACGGAGTGTTGACAGTTGAGAGTTGGACGATGAATTGGCTGAATGATGAATGTTGAGTGATAAATGTTGAATGGGTTGAATGTGGAATGCTCAAAGCTTAAAAAAAGCCAGACTACGGATAAGGTAGTCTGGCTTTCTTTCTATAGGATAGGCAGCAGGGCCGCTAAAACGAGCCGCTGCCATAGTCTTTGCGTTTACTTAGAGCGCCACAGTCCGTGGAGGTTGCAATACTCACGTGCGTAGACGTTCTTGGCGTCGGTCTTGAACTCAGCTACTGGCTTGTCGCTCGGGGTGAGATATTTGCGCAGCACCTCGTTGTTGTCGGTGATGAGCTCGATGAACTGGATGTAGTGAGCCTCAGTCATGGGGTGCTCAACCTCGCCTACGGTGACGCGGTATCCGCCCTCGATCTTCTCCACGACGGGAACGTGCTTCTCTGTGGCAGCGTCGGTGGTGTTCTCCTTGAGCTGCTTGAATCCGCATACGTCCTTGTCGGTGGGAACGATAACCTCTACGATGTTGCCGCACTCAGCGCACTTATATACTTCGTTTCTCTTTGCCATAATGTTTTTGTTGTGTTAAATGTTGTTTGACTTTATATCACTCACAAAGATAGCATTCTTTTCTGAAAGTAACAAATAATCGTGCGGTGGCAGTGCGTGTTTTATGATATTTTGACTAAAAGCTATTCTTCCATGTCTTTCTCGGCCATGCACTCCATCTCCACCAGCCATTGTGGACGGCAAACCTTGGCGTGGAGTAGTACATAGGGTATGCCGGGATGATGGCTGTCGAGATAGCGTCCTACGGTCTTGCGGTCGGCGTAGTCGCGCAGGTAGACGACGAAGTAACGGATGTCGCTCATCTGTGCTTCTCCGTCAGCAAGCAGCGCACGGATGTTCTCCAGCAGTCGCGCGGTTTGCCGTTCCACGTCGCCGGGGTAGAGCACTTGCCCTTGCTTGTCAATGCTGGCCGTCCCCGAGATATAGTAAATATTGCGGTGGGGAAGTGTCAGTCGGGTGCCGCGCTCAAAGGCTACGCCGTATTCATGGGTAGGGTTGAGATGGTCGAGGGCTTGAAGATACTTCAGCTGACCGGACTCTACGCTGGGCAGCGAGAGGAAGTCGATGGCCACGGTGGCGTGGCGCGTCTCGGAATAGCCTCCGATACCCGTGCTGGCTACATAGTGAGTGTCGGCGGTGAGACCATAGCGACGGAAGATATCGTTGCGTGCCCGCACCACACCGTCGTAGTTCACATCGATGTCGGCAACGTAGATCCATGTACGCAAGAGGTTGTCACGGATGTTCATGTTGGTGCCCTCAAGGCTCTGGACGTATCGCTTAAAGAGAGTGAGTGTTTGCAGATAGCTGTTCACGCCCTGCGCTTCTTCATCGCTGAGGCGCAGACTTTGGAACAGAAAGCCGTCGGCGTTATGCCCAGCTTCTGCCAGTAGGGCTATCTTACAGCCGTCGGCCGGTGCTTGCCCTATGATGGTGCAAGGATGCTGGGCGAGACAGTCACGGTAGAGGGGAGAAGTCTTCAGCGTGTCGTATTGGTTGAGGATGTCGCTGAGAAATACTTTGCAGTAGCGGAGTTCGCCGGTTGTCTGCTGGTTGTCGTTCAGCCAACTGTCGAGTTGTTGTTTGATGTCGGCTGTCTGTTGCTCGAAACTGCCTTGTTGTTGTGCTTTAAAGATTTTGTATTGATTCATGATTCTAAGTTTTTCTTTTGTCGGGTAGCTCTGGCATCTTGTGTTTTAAGCGTAGCTGTGCATGCCGCTGAGCAGATAGTTCACACCGAAGTACGTCATCAGGATGCTCAGGAAGCAGAACACCATATATATATGGTACGCGCGCGGACGAGCTAATCGTGGCAGGCTTTGTGTGTGCAGGGCGATGGCATAGAGCATGAAGGTGATGAGCGCCCACGTCTCTTTCGGATCCCAACTCCAGTAGCTGCCCCAGCTGACATTGGCCCAGATGGCACCAAGGAAGATGCCGATGCCCAGCGTGACGATGGCGGGATAGAGAAACACGCGGCTGACCACCTGCAAGGCTTCTGCCGTGCGGGGACGTATCAGTGCGGCAAGCCCGCAGAAGAAAGTGATGGCGAGAAAGGCGTAGCTCATCATCATGAAACTCACGTGGATGCTCAGCAGTGGCGAGTTGAGCACGGGCATCAGTGGGCCGATGGCTGGATCCATGAGGCTGATATGACTCACAAGCAGGAAGAAGCCCGAGATGAGAAAGCCAAAGGCGCACATCAGCAAGGTCAAGCCATTGTGGCCGGCAGACTGCGTAGAAGCAAAGATAAGCACGAAGAGCTGTGCCATCCATGCCACGGCGAGTGTCGTCTCATAGCCATTGCCCAAGGGGATGGTGCCTGATATGATCCAACGGAGAGCAAGTACGAAGGTCAACAGTAAGAACGATAATAGGAGCAGAACACGAAGAGGACGTGTCGCCCTGGTGGAGCGTCGTGCCATAAAGACCAAGGTCAGCATCCCCAACGTGAGGTTGAGCATGAAGAGAATCGTGGTGTAGGGTAACCGGTTGTAGACGTTTTCGGCCGCAAGTCTCCCCTTTGAGGGCAGGCTGTTGCCGCCGTTGCGTTGCTGATACTTGGCGATGGCGTCGAGCGTGCTGTTGACGGTGGCGAAGTCGCCGCGCCGGGCTACCACGAAAAGTGTGGCAAACGTGCGTCCGATGAAGTCGGCATCCTTTCGTGGCATTTCTTTGGGGAAGCGCTCAAAAGGTGAGAACCACAGTGTGCGGTGGTGGGAGAACGTATAGGGATAGAGCGTAAAGGGTGTACCTTGGCGCAGTGTCATCATCATCTGCAGCTTGCTGTCGATGTCGGCGCATGCTTTGTGAAAGGCATCCTTGTTGGTGCCGTGGGCGTAGTCATAAGCAGGTTGTCCCAGGATATACTCGCCGTCACGGAAGAAGGCGTTCATGCTGGCGTATTTTCCGAGGCCCAATTGTTGGCGCATTTCACTGCTTTTGATGCGAATGAAAGGTTCTCCCGACCAGTCCTCTGGGAAGAAAGTCCAGCCCAGGAGCACCTGCTCGGCGGTATAGTCTTTATAACTGCGGCTGCCATGGATCTTCTGCACGAAGTCGAGCGCGTAGGTCTCTGCGGGACAGATACGGTCGTTGTACTCCATGAGCAGTTTGCCAAAGCGGTCGGCAGTCTCCCGGGGCACGCTGGTCTGGGCATGACTGGTGATGGGGACTGACAGCAACAATATTAATAAAGTATTAGTAAGAACGGAGCTGCGCCTTGCTTGCGATGTATTATCCTTGCTTTTATTAACAGTGTCGCCCAAATGGGACAGCTGTCGGATACTGCGGCGGAATGTGCCCTTGGGGGCTATGAGCAACCAGAGCAATGAGAAAAAGAGCAGGCCGTAGCCCGTGTAGGTGGTAGGGATACCCCAGCGGTCGCTGCTGATGCTGAGTATCGAGCCAAGGTTATCGGTGTCGTAACTGGCTTGGTAAAAACGGACGCCGTGGTAGACAAAGATCTTGTTCATCGACACTTGGGCATGGGTAACGGTCTTGCCGTCGGTGATGGAGAAACGCGTAATATAGTCTGAGGCAGCTGAAGTTCCGGGATGATTCACCACGTCGAAGCTGTCGAGTCGGACGACAAAGGGCAGCGGCTTGCTCTTGGTCTCGGTCATTGACACCATCTCGCGGTAGCTGTCTACTGCTTTGCCTTGGCGCAGATGGATCGTACCGCTGAACGAGGTGAGGTGAGTGAGCAGGGCGCCTAATAATATAATAAGGAGTGAGAGGTGGAGCAGCAAGATGTTCCATTTCCTTACGTGCCGCTTGACGATATATGTGATTCCGCCTGCTGCTAACAGAGCCCATAGCAGCGTGAACCACCATGCGCCATAGATGTGCTCACTGACAAACAGCGTGTTAGAGTAATGCTCCACAACGGTGGCTGCCGCCATGACGACGATGAGAAGCACGTAAAGGGTGAGAAGAGCTTTCTTGATAAACACCATGTTCTAATGATAATGACTAAAAACGACTATGAGTGTGTTGGTATTGTATTGTACATCATGTATTTTGAAAAAAGAGAAGTCATGCGGCATGACTCAGGGTCTCCCGACTCCTTGCCCTGACCGCATGACGAAAAACATGATGTTATATGGCTCGTAAGAATTTCACGACACAGTCGCGATCCTTCTTGCTGAGCTTGTAGAACTTCGCCGCAGCGAAGTAAGCTTGGCTGTTCTTGCTATAGCCGTGCCACATGATGGCTTCGACCTCGTTGCGCGCACGGCAGTCGTGGAGTCGGTCTTCAGCGCCGGTGTTGGCCAGCGAGAGTCCGCGTCCCCACAGTGGTGTGGTTCTGCACCAGCTGCCATGGATATCGTTCTTCATGCACAGCTTGTGCTGTACGAAGTCAGAATAAGGATATATCTTCTGATGAGGATATTTGGGTAGCGGCTTCAGGCTGATGTTGTTAGGACTCCAGTAGTTGTCATCGCCGGTAGTCCACTGGGGACGGTGGCAGTGAGCGCAGCCCATGCTCATGAAAAGCTCCTTGCCACGCTGTACGTCGGTATCGTTGAGATCGCGGGCACGGGGAATGGAGAGTCCGCGGTGCCATACCATGAAGTTGTAGAACTGGTCGTCGCTCATCTCAGCCTGGAACTTATGCCAGGGATTGTCGAACTGGTTGGTACCGGGACGCAGTAGGTTGTAGACCATGTGCTGTACGCTGTCGCGTGAGCCGTCACCATAATAGGGCGAAGTCGGGTCGGCCATGATCGCCTTCAGCACGCTTTCGTTTTCCGACATAGCCTTGGCCCAGGCATTGGTGGTGTAGAGATAAGGACGGTCGGAACGCGTCACGTTGGTGATATTCCACACGGCGTTGGCACCGGGGCCGTCCTGCAGAGATGCACGGGTGAGGGCATAGGTGAAGCGCTTGAGCATTTTCTCGACAGGCTGTCCTTTAGAGTCGGTGCCGGGAACAGTGAACTTATACCAGGCACTGGCTGCCATGTCGTTGGCTCCTTTGTCCCAAAAGCTTGGGTTCAG
>Ga0256404_1005102_pt1 | contig 23786 bp, 19 predicted proteins | sample RumenRJG_01DNA_FD_185990 | JGI IMG/M metagenome (GOLD analysis project Ga0256404, IMG submission 185990) | Bovine rumen microbial communities from Lethbridge, Alberta, Canada - RJG_01 | ecosystem: Host-associated > Mammals > Digestive system > Stomach > Rumen | place: Canada: Alberta | collected... | reverse complement strand
ACCGGACAGCCTCTATAAGGCAGCCAAGGTGGACGGTACCTCAGACTTCAAGTACCTGACCCGCGTAATGATCCCCATCGCCCGTCCCACCATCATCACCATCATCATCCTTAAAGTCATCGAGTGCTGGAACTCCTTCGTATGGCCCCGCCTGATCACTGATAAGCAGGAATATTTCCTGGTTTCCAACGGTATCCAGGAGATCCGGGAAAACGGCTTCGGCCGTGAGAACGTGCCGGCCATGATGGCCGCCGTTGTCGTCATCTCCGTTCCGCTGATCATTTTGTTCCTGATCTTCCGCAAAAAGATCATGGCCGGCGTTTCCAGAGGAGGTACCAAAGGATGAAAACTGTCCTTGCCCGCGCTTTGTCTCTGGCCCTTGCCGTCTGCCTGGTCCTGGCCGGCCTGGCCGGCTGCCATGGTCAGCAGAAGCAGTCCGCCTTTCAGGTGCCGGATGAATTTGATACCAGCAAAGATATCGAACTGACCTTCTGGGCCAAAAACGACACCAACAAAACTCAGACGGCTATCTATCAGAAAGCCATCGAAGATTTTCACGATCTCTACCCCAACATCAATGTAACCATCCGCCTCTATACCGACTACGGCAAGATCTACAACGATGTCATCACCAATATCCCCACCAACACAACGCCTAACGTCTGTATCACCTACCCGGACCATATCGCCACGTATATGACCGGAAGCAACACGGTCGTTCCGCTGGACCAGCTCTTTGCCGACGAAAAATACGGATTTGCCGGCTCAGAACTTAAGTATGATGCTCCCTCAGCCGATCAGATGGTCGAAAAGTACATGAACGAGTGCAAGATCGGCGATCAGCATTACGCGATCCCCTTCATGCGTTCGACCGAAGCCGTGTACATCAATAAAGACCTGGTCGAAAAGCTGGGCTACCAGATCCCGGACGTTCTGACCTGGGCCTGGATGTTCGAAGTTGCAGAAGCAGCTACCAAGAAAAACGCGGACGGCACCTACGCGCTGAACGGTCAGAATGTTATGATCCCCATCATTTACAAGTCGACCGATAACATGATGATCCAGATGCTCAAGCAGAAAGAGGCCGGCTACTCCACCGATTCCGGAGAGATCGATCTGTTCAACGACGAGACCACTGCTATTCTGAAAGAAGTCGCCCGGCACGCTCAGACCGGGGCCTTCTCCACTTTTAAGATCTCCAGTTATCCTGCCAACTTCCTAAATGCCGGCCAGTGCATCTTTGCCATCGACTCAACGGCCGGTTCCACCTGGATGGGTACCAATGCTCCTCTGGGTGACATTTCCAAGGATCAGATCATGGACTTTGAGACAGTGGTCAAACCAATCCCCCAGTTCGATCCGGACCATCCCCAGATGATCTCGCAGGGTCCTTCCATTTGTATTTTCAATAAAGAGGATCCTCAGGTCGTGCTGGCCTCCTGGCTGTTCGCCCAGTTCCTTTTGACCGATCAGGTACAGGATGCCTATGCAGAGACCGAGGGCTATATCCCCGTCACCACCAAAGCCCAGGATTCCGACGAATATCAGCAGTACCTGGCCGCGGCCGGTACCGATAACCAGGTGCACTATCAGACCAAGATCGATGCCACCAACATGCTGCTGGACAATATCGACAACACGTTCACGACTCCGGTCTTCAACGGTTCGGCTTCTCTTAGGGACGCCGCCGGTTCTCTGATCGAATCGGTCGTCAAATCCGTCCGCCGCAAACAGACCATCGATGACGACTATATCACCAAGTTGTACGCGGACACCACGACCCTGTATCATCTGGACACTTTGTCCGCTGCGTCTGGGGCTAAGAAAGATCTGGGACCTCTGCCCGGTACCGCCAAAGCGCTATTGATCACGTTAGGTCTTATCTGGATTGGTATCATCCTGGTCTTCATCCGGCAGAAACAGGCTGCCAAAGCCAGACAAAGGCAGTAAAAGGCCATAACATTTAAAGCAGGGCCCATGCAGAACCAAAAACGGGCATCCGGTCGGATGTCCGTTTTTTTATGGTTATCAAAAATGGGTAGAAGTGCACAATTATTCTTCTTTCAAATGGTTTACTTTGTCTTGTTGATAGTTGCAAACGATTCCCAAATCCGTATAATACATAGTGTCAGTATTTGTTATTTGTCTAACAAGGAGGACATATTATGAAAAAAATCATTGCGTTAGCTCTTGCAGCCGCAATGGTGCTGTCACTGACTGCCTGCAGCTCTTCTTCCAACGAGAGCTCCACTACGGAAAGCAGCACTGCTGAATCTTCTGCTGTTGAATCCAGCGCCGCGGAAAGTTCCGCAGCCACGGAAGCATCCACTGCAGCCGACGGTTCTGTTATGACTCACGAGCAGTTCATTGCTGCTGACGTTGATTCCGAAGTTACGGTCGAGACCTATGTACAGGCCAAACAGTCCTGGTGGGAAGACAACGGCCAGGGCAAGGCCACTTTCTATACCCAGGCTGAAGACGGAGCTTACTTCCTGTATGAGATGCCCTGCACCGAAGATGAGTACAATCAGCTGGTTCCCGGGACCAAGATCAAAGTAACCGGATATAAGTCTGAATGGTCCGGCGAGATCGAGATCACCGATGCTACCTTCGAGATCGAGGATGGCACCTGGACCGCAGAGCCTACCGATGTAACCGATCTTCTGGGCACCGATCAGCTCCAGGATCATATGAACGAGCTGGTTTCCTTCAAGGGAATGACCGTTGAGGCTTCCAAGGATCCTGACGGCAAGGATGTTGCTTACCTTTACAACTATGATGGTTCCGGTTCCGAAGGAGACGATCTGTACTTCAATGTTTCCTACAACGGCCAGACCTATTCCTTCACCGTCGAGTCTTACCTGTGCGACAAGGACAGCGACGTATACAAGGCAGTTGAAAACCTGAAGATCGGCGATACCGTCGACATGGAAGGTTTCCTGTATTGGTACGAGGGTGCTAACCCGCACATCACTTCTGTTACAGTTAAGTAATAGACAAATCGATTGACGACAAAACAGCCTGCCGGAAACGGCAGGCTGTTTTTCTATGCCTTACTATTCAAAAGACTTTACGCTTTCCCATGCGGATCCTCCGATGTCCGGCAGAGACGGGGATATGGATCACATAAAGGTTTAGTTGCCTTCTTTTACAAAGTAGTGGCGGGCGATCCATTTTGACAGGCCGGACAGGCCGGGATATACGATGCGTTCGGAGATATTCAGCTGATCCAGCATGTCGCGGATCCTCCAGCGCAGCGATTTATCAATGATGTACTGGGTCGTATTGTCGGTCCTGCTGTCCAGGAAGCCCTCGATATCGATCATTTGGCTGGGCACCAGCGAGAAGAAAGAATACTGGTTGACGATCCTGGCGTCGATGGAAGGAGGTTCTACGACCACCATTGCGCTGCTGCCCATGTCCTTGTCGTACTCCTCCAGGTTGTTGGTGATCTGGTTCATCATTTCGACGGAAAATACACTGCCCTGTGTTTTCTGCAGGACTTGCTGATATTTCTGAGGCAGCAGTCCGGCCATCTCCCTCATATCGATGCGCCAGACCATACAGTCGTGATCGTTCATCCGGTCCAGGTCTTCTTCCGTCACGGCAAAATGCAGAGCGATCAGGGCCGACTGGGTCCAGTCCAGAAGGCGGGTGGGCAGGGAGTAATGCTGGCCCACGATCATCTGCCTCCAGACCGAATGCTGGATGGTCGGATCATCGATCACGGCGTACTTGGCAAAATTCCGCAGGATAGACGGCTCCAGCTGGGTGGACAGTTCCTTGCAATTGCGCCTTAAGCTGGTCTGCATCTTAAAAGACGTATCCGGCATCCCCCGGTAGACATAGGAAGTCCGGTTGCGTTTTAAGTCGGGCCGGTATTCCTGATCCGCTAAAAGAGGCATCAGCTCGTCCAGTTCTGTGATCATCACCTGATGGATCATACGATCTTCCTCCTGCCGTTAAAACTTTGAAGAAATTACTATGTGACCGAAGGTTCCCGGAGTGCCCAAAGGCTTCTGTGCCTCAGAGCTGCTCAGGGCCGGTATCCCTCGCGGATGAAGGGCTCATCGATCTTGGTATCGACCAGGATCCCGTATTTGGTAGGATGACGGAAGGTATTGCCCTGCATATCGGTCCTGCGGTAATAACGGACCATATCCATGTCGATGTCCGCTATATAAATGCCTTCCTCCCGGGGAGCCTCCAGCAGACAGCAATCGCGGGATCCGTCCGGGCCGCCGGGCAGATCTTAGCCTTCCGGGCAGAAGGCGACCCCGTCGAAGACGGTCGAATGACCGTTGCAGCCGGTCGGCACAGTGGCATAATTGCAGGTCGCGATGGCCATCATGTTTTCATAAGCCCTGGCTCTAAGCTGGCTGAGGCGATTGATCTCCATAGGGCAGGCATTGGGCACCAGGACCAGTTCCGCCCCTTTCAGCATCAGGATGCGGGCGCTTTCCGGATATTCCCGGTCGTAGCAGATCATGCAGCCGACCTTCAGCATTCCTACACTGCCCCCGACATCCAGATCCCGGACATAAAAATCGTTTCCGGGAGTCAGATTCCGCTCTACATCAAAATCACAGGTATGCACTTTGGAATAAGTAAGCACCTTGCGCCCGAATCGGTCGAAGAGGATCATGGTATTGCGGGGATCCACCTTTTCTCCTTCGACGGAAATCAGATTTCCCGTCTCAGGGTCGACCTTGTTCCCAGTGTGCCAGGACTCCAGCAAAGTGCAGCCTATGGCCATGTTCAGCTCTTTGGCTTTTTGAGCAAAAGCCCGGGTATAATCACAGTCCGCGTCGATCGCTTTGGCCTGCCAGCTGCTGACGGGCTGACCGAAAATGTCGTATCCCATGCTGTACATTTCGGGGAAAAGGGCGATATCGGCTCCCTGCTCTTTGGCCGTTTGGCAAGCCGCAAGTCCCTTTTCCAACGCCCCTTCCAAATCAGGCTTGGCATTAAGCTGCAAAAGTGCGATCTTCAAAGACATTTGACGTACCTCCTAACGGATCCTTGAAAGACTGATCCTTGAAAGAAAACTTACTGTTACTGTTCCTGAGGGCACAGGGCCTTGACGGCCGCGCTGCAGCCGATGCGGTCGCAGCCAGCATTCAAAAAGGCCTCGATGGCTTCTTTGGTGCGGATCCCTCCGGCGGCCTTGATCTTAACGGTGGGTCCTACGTATTTCTTGAACAGTTCGATATCTTCCAGCTGGGCTCCGGCCGTTCCGAAACCGGTGGAAGTCTTGATAAAATCAGCCCCTCCCTCCGTCACGCAGCGGCACAGAGCGATCTTCTCGTCTTCGGTCAGGTAGCAGGTCTCCACGATGACTTTCAGGATCTTGCTGCCTGCGACCTCTTTGAGCGCTTTGATCTCATCGGTGACTTTATCGAACTCCTTATTCTTGACATCTCCGATGTTGACGACCATATCGATCTCATTTGCTCCTTCAGCGATGGCCTGCTTAGCCTCGGCCACTTTGACTTCTTTAGTATTGTAACCGTTGGGGAAGCCGATGACCGTGCAGATATTCAGCTGCGGGAAGGCTTCGCGGGCCCTTTTGACGTAAGACGGCGGGATGCAGACGGATGCGGTGTGGTATTTAAGAGCCTCGCGGCACAGTTTCTGGATGTCTTCCCAGGTCGCGAAGACCTTGAGCTGAGTGTGGTCGACATGAGCGAGCATTTCTTCTACAGTCATGATTTTCTCCTTGTATTGACGGATATTGACGTATGGATCGTTTTGTAACTTCTTGATCTGGCTTGTTTTGCCCCTTCCCGGTTTCTTTTTTTCCGGTCAGCGGCTTATCCCCAGAGCTGCCAGCACCGTATCGGCGCAATAAGTAAAGCCCTGCCTGGTACCGTTGTTTTTCTCCAGCCGCCCTTCTTTGATCATAGCGTCGATAGGTTTGCCGTACATCAAAAGCGGTACATATTCGCGGGTGTGGTCGGTAGTTTTATCATAAGCCGGGTCGCAGCCGTGGTCGGCGGAGATCATGAGAACATCGTCGTCTTTCATATTTTTTATGAAACCGGTCAGCCACTGGTCATACTCGCTGACGGCATTGGCGTAGCCGTCTATATCGCGGCGGTGGCCGTATAGCATGTCAAAATCCACCAGATTGACGAAGCATAATCCTTTCCAGTCCGTGCGGGCCTGGATCCTGCCTGTCAGATCGCATCCGTCAGCGTTGCCGCTGGTATGAGTGCTTTCCGAAAGGCCCTGCCCGTTGAAAATATCTCCGATCTTGCCGACACCGATGGTGTCCATACCGGCTGCATGGATCTTATCGATCATGGTCGGTGCGAAGGGACTCAGGGCGTAGTCGCGGCGCTCGGAAGTACGTTTGAAATTTTCCGGAGAGTCGCCGACAAAGGGACGGGCAATAACCCGACCGACCGCAAGGTCTCCCCTCAGCATTTCCCGGGCGATCTCGCAGTCGCGGTATAGCTCCTCGAGCGGGACTACCGCTTTATTGGCCGCAATCTGAAAAACACTGTCGGCGCTGGTATAGACGATCAGGTCGCCGGTCATCAGATGCTGCATACCAAAGTCTCGGATGACTTCTGTTCCGGAATATGGTTTATTGACAAAACATTTGCGGCCCACCCGTTCGGAAAAAGCATCCAAAAATTCCTGCGGAAAACCGTTGGGAAAAGTCGGCATAGGTTTGGGGCTGACCAGGCCGGCCAGTTCCCAATGACCGATGATGGTATCTTTCCCGACCGACAGTTCCCTCATGCGGGCTACCGACCCTGCCGGAGCCTTGGACCGGTCCTCTTTGCTGACACCGCCCACACGATCTTTGCGGTTGTAATCGGCGTCTTTGACACCATCAACCTGGAAAAGTCCCAGTTTGGCAAGGTTGGGGCAGTTCAATTTGCTGCTGGCGGTGCAGCTTCGCAGGGTATTGACGTTGAAATCGCCAAAGGCGGGAGCGTCCGGCTCCTCGCCGATCCCGAAGCTGTCCATAATCATTAAAAAAACACGTTTTGCGGGCATTATATCTCCTTTTTATTTAGCAAACTCCTGTACCAGGTTCAGCAGGATCTCGACGTTTTTCTCCATTGACTGAATGGGAACGTACTCAAAGCGGCCGTGGGCGTTTTCGTAACCGGCGGATAAATTGGGACTGGGAAGGCCCCGCCAGGAAAGTGCTGAGCCGTCCGTTCCGCCCCGGAAGGCCACGGACTTGGGTTCGATCCCCGCCTTGCGGATCGCCGCTTTCAGATGGTCGATCAGGTAGGGGACCGTGTCGATGATTTCTTTCATATTGCGGTAAGTGGGGGTGATGGTCAGTTCCACGGTGCCCGGGCCGTATTGGCGGTTCAGCTCCTGAGCCCGGCTGCGCAGGAAGTTTTCGCGGTCGGCAAATTTATCCGCATCATGGTCACGGACGATCATGGTCACGTGAGCATTCTCTACCGTGCTGCTGACGGAAACGACGTGATAGAAGCCCTGGCGGCCCTGGGTCGTCTCAGGAAGATCGGTCTGGGGCAGGCTGTCGATCAGCTGTGCCGCTATGCGGTTAGCATTTTTCATGATCCCCTTGGCCGTCCCAGTATGGACGCTGATACCGTGGATCTCGAAGTCTGCCTGGCTGGCGTTGAAGGTTTCATCTTCATAATAGCCCAGGTAATCGCCGTCCAAGGTATAAGCCACCTTGGAGCCGAAGCGGTCAAGGTCCAGATTACGGGCAAGTCCTCCCACTTCCTCGTCCGGAGTAAAGCCCAGGTCGATCTGTCCATGTTTGATTTCCGGATGAGCCAGCAGATACTCGGCCATAGTCATGATAGCCGCCAGGGACGCTTTATCATCGCCTCCCAGCAGGGTCGTACCGTCCGTCAGCACCAGATCCTGGCCGATATAATTTTTCAGATTGGGGTACTGACTGACTTTCATGACGATGTTCTTTTCTTTATTTAGTACAATATCCGACCCGTCATAGTTTTCAAGCACCCAGGGCTTTACATTCTCGCCCGACGCGTCCGGTGCGGTATCCATGTGGGCTACCAGACCGAAGGAATGGGAGCCGGGGGATGCCTGACCCGCCTCGGCCGGATGTTCCGCCTCTTCCGGCAGGTTGGAAGGGATGCGGCCGTAGACGACGCAGTTGGTCTCGTCAAGATATACATCGGAAGCACCTATGCTCTTCAATTCGTCCGTAAGTACCCTGGCCAGGTCGAATTGGCGGGCCGTGGTAGGCACTGTTTTTGAGGTATTGCTGGACTGAGTATCGATCTTAGCATAGCGGATCAAACGGTCGCGGACCTTATCATGAAAGTTCATCCGGATCTCCTTATTTATAGGTATAAAACACTTATTACGGTCACTTTTCTTGTTTCAGCATACTTAACAATACACCATTTAAGGGATTTTGACAATTGGTTTAGGGGGAGGCAGGCCAAGGGCAGCTGCCTTGCCAACTTTTCTATTTTCACATTTTTAACAAGATTGGATCACACGTTATTGAAAAATCTTGTTAAAATCCAGGATTTCGGCATACTTGGCGAGATTTGTCACGCAAAAAAAGGCTGCCTTGTTAAATTCCGCGATTTCGAAATTTTGACAAGGCCCTTTTCTGTTGAATGTAATATGAACACTATGATTTATTATACATTATAATAAATATGTAGTATTTGTGATTTTTATGTCTTTATTTGCTCAAAAAATGCATCAAAAATCTTGTTAACTTCCCTGAAAAACCAAAAGTTGGCGAGAAATTTCATTTTGAGGATGACAAATCTCGCTAAAATTCTGTAAACGAGATATTTAACAAGATTTTTTAGTGTGTTTGCTCAGTGAAGATATTTTAAAGCAAATGTCTTCTTCACAAGGTCATGTTCCCATGGTCCTTTTGCTGACACTCTATCCACCGGCAAACTTTCTCCAACCACTCTTCCCCAACTCTCAAACCACCGTGAGACTTGAACCTTCTTCTTTTATCCCTCGCTCTGCTCTTCTGTTTCCCCGGCAGCAGCAACTGCTACATTCTCTTTCCCGTCCTTGTCTCTGGTCAGGTTCTTCATCCAGTTGAAGCGGTTGATCTTGACGACCGCCACAAAACACTTGAGGATCTGGTCGCACTTAAGGCAGGCAAAGGTGACCCAGGCCGGAGCCTTCAATAAATAAGCAATAATTGCCGACGGGATCACGACCAGAAATACGAAGATCGTATCATTCTTAAACACAAAGGAGATATCGCCGCCGCTTTTTACCAGGCCGAACAAGGCAGCCGCCTGATAACAGGAACCGATCATAGTAATGGAAAGCACGTTGATAAACTGCCTTGAATATGTCTGAGCCTGGGAACTGATCCCATATAGAGAAATAAAGGGATCCCTTACCAAGTGCGCAACGAGACCGGTCAACAGACCGACTCCCAAAAACAGTATCTGGACCGTATAGGCATATTCCTTTTCTTTTTCATACAGGCCGGCCCCGACTGTTTTACTGGTGATAACGCCGACAGCCGAAGACATACCGTTCATACAGATATAAAGCATATTGTTCAGCGTGCCTGCGACACTGGCCGCTGTCAGGACACTGGCATTATAGAGCCCCAGGATCTTAGTATTGGCCAGCATATTGATAGCCCATACGATATTTCCTCCCATAAGAGGGAGCCCGTACCTGATAAAATCACGGGTCAGCAGCTTGTCTCTGTTTTTCAGCTCCGACAGCCTGAAATTTAATTTCTTATCCCTCAGCAGCACATACAATACACTGCAGGTCATTTCAACGATGCGCGAAATAACCGTTGCAATGGCCGCACCGGCGCAACCCATAGCCGGAGCTCCCAGATGTCCGAAAATGAAGACCCAGTTCAGCGAAATATTCACGACCAGAGCAATGATCGAAATATACATGCCGATCTGTGCCGTTTCCACGCTTCTCATTGAAGCGATCATTACCTCGGAAATCGAGAAAAATATATAAGAAAAGGCGACGATCCTTAAATAGGAAGTTCCCTCCCGTACCGCGTCCGGATCTGATGTAAACAGATGGACGACAGGCTCCGCAAACAAGGAGAAAACAATGGTAAAGATCAGACCTACTATCATAGCAAAACGCAGTCCGATAGCCGTGACCTTGCGGATCGACTCCAGATCTTTGCGTCCCCAGTACTGGGCTCCCAGGATCATGATAGCGCCTTCGATCCCGCCGATGACCATCTGCAGCACTGCCTGGATCTGTCCCCCGACATATACGCCCGACACGGCCGCGTCACCCAGCGCGCCGATCATAACGTTGTCTGCGAAGCCGACCGCGAACGTGATCAGATTCTGCAGTGCGATCGGAATGGCCAGAAATACCAGACTCTTATAAAAACTTTTGTCCCCGGTAATCAATCGTTTCATAGAAAACTCCTGATCATAATAAAACTTTCTTCCATCTTATGACATTTTTGATCGAACGTCCATGTATTATTGCTGACAAAACCATTTTTCACCGCCCTGCCTACCCTTTTCGTTAACTACTTCCCTGTCGAAACCATCCCATCCCGGCCTATTTTGTAGTATGATAGTCATGACCAAAACAAAACAAGGAAAAAGCGGTCCGGAGGAAGCGGCCGCCGGTATTTGATATGAAATTACTTCAAAAATACGTGCACGATAAATTTTCGGACAAAACTGCCGCTAAAAGGTCTTTTTTCTTAAACTTCAGGAGCTGTCTGACCATTGCCGCGGCCCTGCTTCTGTCCCTGCTGATGCTGACAGGCTGTCTTGACGCAAGCGTTCAGGATACCCCTGCCGGCTCAACTGCTTCTATCGATTCCGCCGATTCCACCGATCCTGACGGCTCAAAAGAAATTTCTACTAATAACCAAACAAGCAGTCCCGAAGCCTCTGTCCGATCTTCTGAAGCAGAGACCTCCTCGTCAGCCGTTCAGGAAGACACATCCGCCCGGGAAGATGTATCTGTTCAGGAAGACGGTACCTATACCTCCAAGGAAGAAGTTGCTTTGTACCTTCATCTGTACGGGCATCTGCCAGGCAACTATATTACCAAAAAAGAAGCCGAAGAACTCGGCTGGGACAGTAAGGAGGGAAATCTGTGGGACGTAGCTTACGGAAAGAGCATAGGAGGCAGCCGTTTCGGCAATTATGAAGGGCAGCTGCCTTCGCAAAAGGGCCGTACTTACTATGAATGTGATATCGACTATGAGGGCGGCTACCGGGGGCCCGAGCGGCTGATCTATTCCAATGACGGTCTGATATTCTACACATCCGATCATTACCAGACCTTCGAACAGCTCTACTAAAAAACATTCCCCTGATTCACACTTGACCCTAACAGAAAGGTACCTTAAACCATGAAAAAAATCCTCCTTGACCTACGCTCATTTGATTCAAAGGCAAAGATCCACGCATATCTGAAAGACAAACTGGACCTGCCCTCTTATTACGGGGCAAACTTCGATGCCCTTTATGACTGTCTGACCGACATTAGCGAAGACACTTGCCTGGGTGTTTTCGAGCCGGAAGAGGACGCCTCTTCCGGAACCGGCGTCCCGGCTGCCTGGTTTTCACTTTTGAACCGGGTCCTCTGCGACAGCGAAGAAGCCAATCCCCATCTGGCGGTCATCTTCAGCCGATACGAAGATAACCGGTAAGGAGGCCGGCTCCGACAGGATCATCCTGTAATGTCTTTGCCCGTTTTGCACAGCGGAACACAATAAGGGACCTGCCCTGGGGCAGGTCCTGTTTATTATAAAAGCATACGCTGCAAATAGCCGATCTTTTTCATCGATGACTGCCGCCGCCGGAGAATCCGCCTCCCCCGCCGGAAGAGTGGCCGCCTCCTCCACCGGAGGAATGACCGCCTCCGCCGCCGGAGGCATTCGATACGAAGTAGCTTCCCATATACTGGTCCTGGTTCCCCGTGACGGTGAACTGATCCGGCTCGATCGGTTCTTTGATGCGGAAGGGGGCTTCTTTTTGAGGTTCACGTTTCTTCTGCTTCTTGTCCTTCTTATCCAGTCCCAATGCGGACCCGAATATGGATATAAAAAGAATCCCAAAAAATAAAATTATAAAGGCGACTCCGAAGACCTGCGGGAAGGCAACCATCAGCAATATGATACCGATCCAGATAAGGACCCACAGGACCGTCCATCCTTTGCCCTCTTTTTTCTTTGCTGAGCGCTGTTTGCCGCTGTAGTTCATCTGCCAGAGCATCCGCCCCATCAGGACAGAAAGCACTGCCGCACCGGCGATAAAGGCCATGGCGCTTGAGGTCATCGCTGCGATAACGCCGGCCGGAGTAAAGGCACTCCAGCTGAGGATCTTGTGGATCCTGCTTCCGGTCTTCACGCAGTCCGTGACGAATGACATCAAGGCATCGGCGTACTCCTGGGAGTACTTAGGCATATCTCCCATAGGCAGCCGGTCGGTGAAACTCTGAGAAAGTTTCTGACAGTCGGTGTTGCCCACCGAATAGCGCAGGTCTCCTGCGCCGGCAACCCAGTTATAGACATAGCCATTACTTTCCCGGTAGATATTGTCCACCATGATGATGCCGTTTCCCTCGTCACCCGCTTTGTTCCAGCCGAAGCCCTTTTCGGTCCAGAAGGATTCCGCGTAGCGCCGGATGCCGGTATAGGCATCTGTCTCATCCCAACTGTAATAGTGCAGGTCCGGATATTTTTCCTCGAGCGATTCGTCGATGATGACGATCACGATATCGGCGCGGATCTTCTGCTCAGCCTCGCCGATCTGCTCCTCCAACTGCTGCTCCTGGCTGTCTGTCAGCATGTCGGCATAATCATAAACTCTTGCGGTACCTGACTGCTGCGGATTGGTGCGCTCTCTTCCGCGGCCGAAACCGACCTTGGTACCGACCACGATTGCCCAGACAGTCACACAAAGGACAGCGGCGGCAATAAAAGCAATCAGAATGCGGCGCTCCCGCCTGTCTGCCCGGTTGGTCGGCCGCTTTTCCGCATCATCCCGCCGTGTATTGTCCGGCTTTCCACTCCACATCTGCTTTTCGTTCACAACAGCACCCCTACGATCCCGACTATCGCTGCCAGACAGATCCCGGCGCAGATCATTTCGATCAGATAATGGAGCATCACTCTTCTCTTGTCGCATGGTGCGTCTCCGGACATGGTTCCGGAGTGCCCGTCGATATAGATCTTGTGCTTCCCGAACCCCGTATACTCGTACCGGTACACCGGAAGAAGCACCGGGTCTGCCTTAGCGGCATCCAGCCTATACTGCCTATCATGGCCGGTTTGGGTCACAGACGTATAGCCTTGTGTGAAATTCTCTGCTTTCGCATCGGCCGACATAAACGCCCAGTCGACAGCACGCTGCTGATACTGAGGATCCCGGGCCGGTTTCTCCGGCAGCTCAGCATCCGTCCCGGACAGATAAACGGGGTCAAAATCCTCCAGATCCTTTACGTCTCCGCCGACCGCGGCATCGATCGTTGAATCCTCCAGGCTTTCCATGGCGTCTACCGGGATCCCGCTGAACCGGGCATACGTATCTCTTGTCAGATTATATTTCTGATGCTCCGTGCCGCCGCCGCGAGGCAGGGTCAGTTCCGCCTTATAAGTGTAGTGCCCCCGGAACTCCGTCGGATAAAGCCAGAAAGGCGCATACAGCGCCTGAATGTCCCTGCCCTCCGGATCCGCAAGAAAGTTCTTGGGTAAAAAAGGCACATTGTCAAAGGCGCTGATGACCTGGTCCCTGGCATGTTTTTTCCCAAATGCAAAGGGCATAATCTTCCTCGGCGCGTCCGCAGCCTTAAGATTCGGATCGATGCTGAGCCATGTCCCGCAGTAAGGGCAGACGGTCACAAGCGCCCGCTCTGTATTGGAAAGTGCGGCACCGCAGCTGGGGCAGATCCGTCCGTCGGTCTCTTTCCCCTGCGGCATGTCTTCTCTGCTGCTTCCGCAGTAGGGGCAGACGAGCTTCTTTTGTTCCGGATCATATACCATGGACGATCCGCAGGATTCGCATTTATAAATCATGTCAGAAATCTTTTAGCCCAAAAACTTTTCGATGGCGTCCCAGTAAAGCTCCATATCCTCATTGTTGCAGCGGTAGATCTCGTGCTTGGCCTTTTCGATGCGGACCATTTGTCCGCGTTCTCCGATCTGCTCGATAAAGCGGTTCTCTCCGCCGGGCCTTACGGTATGATCCTGACCCGCCTGGAAAAGGAGCACCTTAGCCTTGACCTTTTGGCAGTTTTGGGGATCTGTCGCAGTCTTGGCGATCTTCAGGAACTCTTTGGCCGTGCGGACAGTCGGCGCGCTCATCTGCTTGTAGGGATCCTTTTTGATCTCTTCAAAATAATAATTGAAACGGGGCCGGCAGTTCGTGCAGCTATTTTCAAAGTCCGGCACCTGGTCGAAGGGCTTGCCTCCGGGAAGGTAATTGGTTTCTCCGGACAGGCTCAGCACCGCCATGATGGGACCCTCCAAAAAATCGGGCACTTTTCCGGAATCGATCTCCAACATAGGAGACGACAAAATAGCTTTCGGAAAATCATCCGGATACGTTTCCAGATAGATCGCGCCTACTCCTCCGCCCATAGAGTGGCCGTAATAATACAAAGGCATGTTGATCTCAGCCGGCATCACGACTTCCTGGACAAAATAATGAAGATCTTCGACCAGATCCTCATAATGATCGATATGGACCCGGCTCAGATCCTTGGTAAAGCTTCGATAAGATTTCCCATGGCCTCGCTGCTGGTAGAGCCAGACACTGAAGCCCATCTGCATAAAATAATAGGCCGTCTCATAGAATTTTTCTACATCCTCGGTAAAACCGTGGACCAGTACCAGGGCCCTCGTCTCATTCACATTTTCCAGATGCTCGTAATACATCTTCTGCCCGGGGATCCTTTCCACATAGCCGCTTTCCCTGCGTGCCTTTATATAGGGAAGGACGATACTCTCCATCTGGGACGTATAACTTGACTGATCAAGTAATTTCATGCCATCGCTCTCCTTTATTCATCAAAATAGAACCTGTGTAAGGTCCATGCAAAGTGCCGTAAAATTTATAGCAAGTCCTTTTGATTTTTGTATCAAGTTTATAATAGCATATTTAGCCCGATTTGCCAATTTTGTGCTAAAATTACAAAGTTCCTTTTTTTAGGCCGATTTATAACGTATCTCAACGATACAGAGGATATTCATGAACGACACAGAATTACAAGATCAAACCACACAAAGGCCCGCCGGCTCATCAAACAAGCCCGGCAGGGTCTTTAAAAAACGTCTCTTATTGGCAGCCCTTGTCCTGCTGCCCCTGACCATGCTCCTTTTCCCTCCCAAACTTTCAGAGTGCCTTCGTTTCCACGCTCAGGACCAGCCCGGGACTTTGACTCTGTACAGTTCCGACGACCCCGTCTATTACAACCAAAAAGTCGCCTTCTCGGTGCTTCCCGGCAATACCTCCGCTACCAATCCCGACTTTCACGAAGACTGCCGCATCATCCGTATATCAACCAATACCCTGGGAGAAATCAAGCTGGACGGCCTCTCCTTCTATCTGTACGGCATCCCGGTCTACAGCCTGTCTCCGCAGCAGATCAAAGCTAACATCAACTACACTTCCCACATGTCCGCGGAAGTCGAAAACGGCTCCTTGAATTTGAAAATATATGAAGTCGACGGCTACATAACCATGAAACCGCTGACCATCTTTTCTCTGCGCGTCTGGGGCCTCTACTTTGCCTACTTTTACCTGATCACCCTTCTTTTTGTCACCGTGATCCATCTTCTGGCCACGATCCTGGGCACGCTGAAGAAGGAGCATGATCATGGTCCCAACATTCTGCTTTATAACGCCTACTTTGCCGATCACTGGATCCTTCCCATCGGGGAGATGCTCTTTTTGTCCCTGCCCGCTGCCGCGCTGCTGATCGGGGCTTTTTCCAACTCCTGCATGTCCACCATCTCGTATCAGTATTATCTGCTGAACTATTTTCTAATGCTGGGCATCGAGCTGGTCCTGCGCGGCCTTATTGCCCGGACCTTAGCGGAATTTATGGTAACCCTGCCCATCATCGGCGTTTATATCGTCAACTATTATGTATACCTCTTCCGCGGCCGCCCTATCCTTCCCTGGGATCTGAACGCGATCCATACCGCTCTTTCGGTTGCCAACAAATATACCATCACCGTTCCCACCCGGATCCTGATAGCCGGCATCTGTTTCATTCTGATGATCGTTCTGATCACCGTCATGTGTCTGAAACCGGTTAGAAAACGAGACACGACCCTGATCGGACCGGCTGGAGATAATATAGAGGCAGCTATCTCTGCTTCTTCTGACTCCCTGGGGAGCTCAAAAGCACCTGTCAAAAAACGTTCCATTAAAAAAATCCTGATCCGCCGGGTTTCTCTTGTAGGCGTCGGCCTGCTGGCCCTGGTCCTTACCTTCTCAAGTCCCTACTACCGTAATGCCAAGGCCCGGTCATGGGAAAAACATATCGTCCTGGATTATCACCGCCAGGGCTTTCCCATTACATTCCTGAAATTTGTTCAGAGCTATCAGGTCAAGGAGCCTGACGGCTACGGCAAGAAAGCGCTGAACAAGATCTACCAAGAAAACAGCGGAGCCAATGCCCTGGATGCGGATGTCGACCACGACAGTATCACCCATCCCACCCGGATCATCCAGGTCATGGTCGAGTCCATGTCTGAAATTTCCTATGCTAATTCCTACAGCGCCGTCGATACCCTTCCCTATTACAACAGTCTGAAAGAAAATACCGTCCGCGGCGACCTTTATGTTTCGGTTCGCGGAGGCGGTACCTGCAATACGGAATTTGAGACCTTGACCGGCAACCCCATGGCCTTTCTGCCCGCCAACACCTATCCTTATCAGGGCTACCTGAAACGGGATACCGTTTCTCTTGCTACCTACTTTAAAAATCTGGGCTACGATACGGCTGCCCTGCATTTGAATGATGCCGGCAACTGGAACCGGAAGACCGTATATCCTTATCTTTCTCTGCAGCCTTTCTACAGCATCGCTGATTTCCCCAACGTTGCCACCCTGCGAGGCTATGCAACCGACCAGGCCGATGTAGACACGCTCAAAACTATCGATGCCTCCATGGAAGGCCCCCGTTACCTCTTTAACGTCACCATGCAGGACCACGGCGGTTATACTCCGACAGCGGACCTGCCTTTATCCGTGGATCTGTCTCAGTATGAAGTATTGGGCGGCGACCTGACCAGTGCGGAAATCTACGACACGCTCATCAAACTGACGGACAGTGCCCTCAAGGACCTGATCGAGTCATATAAGAACGATCCGGAGCCGACCATGATCATTATTTACGGTGATCACCAGCCCAACCTGGGAGGTTCGGTAGACGACTATCTGCTTGGTTCGGACGCCGATATGCTGGATTATTACAAGACCGAATTCGTGATCTGGACCAATTACCCCATCGAATCCAAGGACGTCGGTGCTATGAGCGCTAACTATATGCCTTATCTGGTGCTTTCGACGGCCGGTTTCCCCCTGACCCCCTACTGGAGCCTTGCAGGCAGGTGCTTTGAAAAATATCCTGTACTGACCAGCTACGGAGCCATCGATTCCAACGGTACCGAGTACACCTCCGTCGATTCGATCCCTGATGATGACGGACTGCTGGCCCAATACCGTATCGCGGAGTACAACAACCTTTTCGACAAGCACCGAATGAATAAGCTCTTCGATCCTGTCAGCCAAAGCTCCTCGTCCAACTGATCCTCGATCTACATATGGTATCTACATATGGTGAAATCAAAAAAAGTCCTCCGGCAAAGCTTTTGATAGCCTTGTTCGGAGGACTTTGTGGTTAAGGTCTGTTTTTTGGGGTCTGTCTTTTTTTTCTGATTTACCCGTTCACGTTAGTTGTTCAGGATCCTGTCCAGCTGGGGATAGATCTCTTCGGCCCGGTGGTAAGGCAGGACGGTAAAGTAGGCATCGCCTGCGATCATGGCCGACAGCTGCACTTTTTCGGGTTCATAAAAACAATAGCAGGGGATGCCGTGGGCTTCGGCAAAGGCCAGTTCATAGCCGACGCCAAGCGATGGGTTGGTGCACTCGGCTATGACCAGGTCGCTTTCTTTCAGCCAGCCCGTATCCTGGGCCCAGATCAGGGCATCTTTGCTGCGGCCCCTTTCCAGAACGCTTAAAGATAAGTCTCCCACGTGTTCGGTCAGCACGGTATCCGTTTTCTGAATATACTCAATGATGGAACGGTAAAGGCCGGCATCGTCCCGTCCGCCCCGGATCGAACCGGCAAAATATACTTTTTTATTCATAAATTTTTCCTATTTTCGAAAAGTGCAGCTGATCAGCACGACCGTAGTATCTTCTTTACCGCCGCAACTTTCAGTCTGCCCTTTGCCCGGCAGCGCCAATTTGAACTGGCATCCATTATCGATGTCCCGCTCCCACATGGTCAGCTGATCGCCTTCATAACAAGGAGTTCGAAAAAGAACCTGGATGTCCTCGATATCATGGCCTTTCCATATGTCCGTGGAAAAAAGGCTGGCAGCCGCCCTTAGATAAGCGCTGTTGTTCATGTGGCCTCCCACATCGATATCCGTCGACTGAACGATGTAGGTCCCGGCCTTGGTGCAGCCGCTGAAATCCTCTTTGATACGCTCAAAGGGACCGGCAAGGACCCTCTCATCGTAGGATGTAAAATCTTTTCCGTACAGATCGTTGCACATTTCCAGCCTGCCGGTGTCGTAATTCAAAACGGCCCACTCCGTTTTACCCTCCACCAGCACTTCATTTCCCGCCTTGATGCGGTAATCCCGGTCACAGCGCAGGTTATGCGCCTCCTCCGGCCAGGTCTCTACGGTCACTTTCTCTTCCATCAGGGGGCGGCGGTAAAAATGCAGATGCGTCTTTACCGTCAGCCAAAACAGATGCCGGGAATGGAAATGCCAGTAGCCAAGCCCCATACGGTCGGCCTGCATGGCGGCCATGTCCATAAAAAGATAAAAGGTAGAAACGACGCTTAACTTTCCCTCCGGATCCGAAAAAGACGGAGTAACAATAAAATCCTGCTTCAGATAATTCTCCATAGATTCTCTTTTCTGTAAACGGCGCAGGGCCGCACCGACACTTCACACGATTTGAAAGATAAAAAACTTTAGATAGCTCGTTTCCGGCACGTTCCACAAGATGGGATGGTCCGGAGCCTGCTGGCGCCCCTCGATCTGCCGGAGCGAAACACCGGCATCAAAGGCGGCGTCCCTCAGCATCTTTTTGAACAGATCCTCGGTCATAAAGTGAGAGCAGGAACAGGTCGCCAGATATCCGCCCCGGGGAAGGAGTTTCATGGCCCGGTAGTTGATCTCCTTATAACCTCTTTCCGCGCTGGCGACCGTCTTTCTGGATTTGGTAAAGGCGGGAGGATCCAGGATGATCATGTCGTATTCTTTCTTCTTTTCTTCCATCAGCTTTGGAAGAAGATCAAAGACATCCGCCTCAACAAAATCGATCCTATCGTCCAGGCCGTTCAGCGCCCTGTTTTCAGCAGCAACCTGCAGGGATGAAGCGGATATATCCACCGCTGTCACATGTTTGGCCCCGCCCATGGCGCAGTTCAAAGCAAAGGAACCGGTATCGGTAAAGCAGTCCAGGACGGTCATATCCTTGGCAATGGCCGCCGCCGCCCGGCGGTTGTATTTCTGATCCAGGAAAAAGCCCGTCTTCTGGCCTTCTTTATAATCTACCCAGTACCGGACTCCGTTCTCCGTGATCTGAACCCGGGCGGGCAGAGAATCCTCCGTTACCCCGTCCAGCCCCAATTTGTCAAAGGGATAAAAGCCTGTCCCTTCCTTCATGCCTTCCAGGCTACGGATGCCCACATCGTTGCGCTCGTAGATACCGTTGATCTCGATCCCGTCTTCCTTCAGCACCTCTGCAAGAGCCGGAAAGATCAGGTCCTTGCGCTTTTCGATGCCAAGCGACAGGGTCTGCGTCACCAGGATGGGCCCGAACTTATCTACCGTCAGGCCCGGGAACTGGTCGGCCTCACCAAAGATCAGCCGGCAGGCTTCGATATCCGGCCCCATGACCTTTTTCCGAAAGTCCCAGGCATATCTTACCCGCCTCTTCCAGAAAGCCCGGTCGAAACGGTCGTTGGCATTGCGTGAGATCAGGCGGACACGGATCTTGGAATGGTGGTTGTAAAAGCCGCAGCCGAGCCAGGATCCCTTTTGGTTGACGACATCGGCCAGCTCTCCGTCAACAGCGCCTTCCTCCTCGAGCACTTCCCCTTCATAGACCCAGGGATGGCCGTAAACAATGCTTCTTTCTCCTTTGGGAGTTATGACGATCTTAGGGTATTCTCTTAGTGTTTTCATATTTGGTCCGGGTCAGAAAATTGCCCGTTTCATCCTGCTTTCCGGTTTTGACCTTTATTTTTTACGCATCTTGCAGCTAATGACCGGCACCGTGATTTCGTAAACATTGACACTGTCGGCCATAGCCGCAGTAATGGGGAACTCCCGTCCGGTCTGCAGTTTCATCAGGCAGTTAAGCCCCCGGATCTTCTCCTGAGGATCCTCCAGAATCCGGCAGACCCCGTCGCCCATGATGCTTGCATAGTTGGCTCCGTAGCGGCAGGCAACGTCCCCTCCTGAGATCAGTTCCGTATCCGATTCGATCTCGATAAAGACCCGGTCATTTTTTGAAAGCACGTCCGGTGTACGGCCTTCCTTGGCGCCGTGCATGTACAGGATCAGCTCCTGCCCTTCCCATACATATCCGTAATGTCGGGGAACGACATAAGGCCGGGGCTCTTCTCCCTCTTCCTGATCCCCCATATCGATCATGCCCATGCGGCCTACCTTGGCCGTATCCAGTATACGGCGGATCAGCACGGGATCCGTGACCTGGCGATCTTGTCTGCGCATAGAAGTGTGCATAATAACCTCCTGATTCTAAAACTCAAATAATGGTCAACGGTTAGTCCGTTTCTTTTTTATCAATTTCGGAAAAGGGGATGAAGGGCTTCTGATGGTCCTCGTGCTTTCCGATGAACTTTTCCATCCAGATCATATCGTACCATCGTCCGAACTTATAAGCACACTGATGGAAGCGCCCCACCAGGTGATAGCCCAATTTATCGTGAAAATAATAACTGTCCTTTGTCAGGTACGGGTCTTCGGCTTCCTGATAAGCAATGCAGGCATTGACATTGGTGACCCCCTGCTGTTTCAGGCAGTCTTCCAGGGCTTGGTAGAGCTGTCTGCCCACTCCTTTGCGGCGCAGGTCCATATCGACATAAATAGAGGTTTCCACCGACCAGTCATAGGCGGTCCTTTCTTTGAAGGATCCCGCATAGCAATAGCCAAGGATCTTTCCGTCCTCAACAGCTTTCAAATAGGGATACCGCGCCAGCGTATGCCGGATACGGTCTTTGAATTCATCCGCTGAAGGTGCCTGATATTCAAACGTGATCGCCGTTTTTTCTACGTAAGGACGGTAGATAGCTGCCAATGCCTCTGCATCCGCTTCATTGACCAGTTCGATCGTCATATTGAAACTCCTTTCCTTCATAACAACCAACCGTTCAGTGGTGCCCGGGCTGCTTTGACTGCAAACACAGAAGTACCCTGCACATCCTGACAACTGCTAATTGTAACACAATCAAAATGGCAGAGCCACCACTATTTCCCTTCAGAATTTTTAATCATTTTATATGTGGAAATTACATGACTTTTACGTTACAATAGGCAAGCTTGATGATGTATCTGAAAAGGAGCTTACTAACATATGTCTTCCCGCCTTCATCCCATTCGAAGCAGCTTTTCAGCCTTTGGTGCCTGGGTCAAGGCCACTGTCCGCCGTTTTATGGCCTGGTCGGACCTTCATCCCATTTTATCCTTGATCATCATTTCATTTCTGCTGAACCTGCTTCTTGAAATATTGAGCCGCCGTTCGTTTGACGCGGCCTTTCATCATTTGATCTTCAGTTTTCCTGTATTTTTCTATAACTTCATGGTGGTGCTTGCTTTGGAATCGATCTCGCTGATCATTCCTAAGCATCGTTTTGTCCGTGCTTTTGTCTCGGGCCTTCTGCTGGCTCTTGCCATTACCGATTTTGCCATGCAGAGCCTTAGGATCACCCCCTTCTCTTTTACCGATATCACCCTGCTTTCGTCTGTATTCCCCATTATCGGGAAATACCTGAATCCGGTAGAGATCATCCTGATCGTGATCGCTCTGGTCGCGATCATCGGTCTGATCGTATTCGGTATCATCAAATCCAAGTCTTCCAAGATCGACTGGAAACGAGGAGGTTCCTTCTGCCTGATCACGGTCCTTCTGACCATAGGTCTGACTTTTGGCTGGCTGAAACTGGGCATCCTGTCCGGAACCTTCAACAATCTTGTGGATGCCTATCATGATTACGGTTTCATGTACTGCTTCGGATGTTCCATCTTCGACCGGGGCATTTCCAAGCCGTCCCGCTATTCCGATGATATGGTCATTCAGATCAAATCGGAAAATGAAAGCAAGGAGATGCTGATCGACCGTCATCCTAAAGACAGCGGTGCATCGGACAGCAAGAATGCTCCCAACGTGATCTTTGTCCAGCTGGAATCTTTCTTTGACGTTGACAGGGTCAAGGGACTTACCTTCAGCGAAGACCCTCTTCCCAACTTTCACTACCTGCAGGATACCTGCCCTCACGGCCACCTGAAAGTTCCCTCGATCGGAGCGGGTACCGCCAATACCGAATTCGAAGTCCTGAGCGGTATGAACCTTGCTTATTTCGGAGCCGGCGAATATCCCTATAAGACGATCCTTCAGGGCCATACCTGCGAGTCCATCGCTTACAACCTGAAAGCGGAAGGATATGCGACACATGCTCTGCATAACAACAACGCATCCTTTTACGACCGCAATACCGTTTTTGCCAATTTGGGATTCGACACCTTCACATCGGTGGAATATATGCAGAATGTCCGCCTCAATCCCATGGGATGGGCCCGGGATGCCGTCCTTAACGATGAGATCGACAAGATCCTGGACTCGACTACCGGTCAGGACTTTATCTATGCCATTACCGTACAGTCGCACGGCAAATATCTGCCGGATCTGAAAGATACCGACCAGCATATCACGGTAGACGGTCTTTCAGACGAAGATGAAAAGAGTTCGTTCGAATACTACATAGGGCAGCTTCATCAGGTCGATCAATTTGTCGGCAACCTGGTCAACCAGCTGCAAAACCGCGATGAAAAGACCATTCTGGTCATGTACGGCGACCACCTGCCCAGTTTTGATTTTCAAAATGAAGATCTGACCGACGGCGACCGCCTTGAGACCGATTATGTGATCTGGAGCAATTTCCCCATCAACGATGAAAACCGGGACATCTACGCCTATCAGTTATCCGCATACATTATGGCCCAGCTGGGCTACAGCGACGGCGTCCTTACCAAGTTCCATCAGTCCAGCATCAACGACAGCGACTACCAGCAGCAGCTGGAATTGCTGCAGTACGACATGCTGTACGGCGACAATGCGGCTTTGAACGGCAAGGATCTTAAGCCGACCGACCTGCACATGGGCACCGAAGACATTAAGCTGACCGGCCTGGAATACCTTAACAATCAGCTCTACGTGACAGGAAGCGGTTTTACCCCTTACAGTGTCGTCAACATCAACGACGATGATGCCAAGACCGTTTTTGTGGACAGTACGACCCTGATCGCCCTGGTGGATGAGCCGGAGGCTAAAAGCGTCGTTACCGTCAGTCAGGTCGGTAATGACCGCGGT
>Ga0256404_1005101_pt1 | contig 23788 bp, 19 predicted proteins | sample RumenRJG_01DNA_FD_185990 | JGI IMG/M metagenome (GOLD analysis project Ga0256404, IMG submission 185990) | Bovine rumen microbial communities from Lethbridge, Alberta, Canada - RJG_01 | ecosystem: Host-associated > Mammals > Digestive system > Stomach > Rumen | place: Canada: Alberta | collected... | reverse complement strand
CCTCCTCCCATTGCAATTTCAGTGAAGACGACGCTTGTCGGGCAGCAGCCACAGAATCCCTGCCAACGTGAAGCTGGCTGGCGATCTGTCTGCCCGATAGTCCTGTGGTTGATAGAAGCCGCAGGATTTCCTTGTACTTTGACATAAAAAAACCTCCTTTCGTACAAGTGAGGCAATCAGCCTCATCGCCATTATAGAAAGAAGGTTTCTTAAGGAATCCTGACGAATCTGCGTGGCCTTAGAGGCCCGGAATCACATCAAATCAGTCTTTGAAAAAGTGGCCTTGGTTTCACCGGAAACCCGGCTTCGCCACATCGGTATATTCAATGTAGCAACACGCAAGCTGATTGCTATTACGGATACAGTTTATACATACTATATTGTTTCCAATGCCCAGAAAGAAGCAAAAAGTAATGTAGTGAATTTTGACAGAGAATTGAAGAAAAATTATAGGAGCATTTACAAAAGAACATTTAGAGTAAAAAAAATTGCATTATTAAGAATTTCGCATTTTTGGTTTTATCCATATGTTCGTAAGAAGGTTCTAAATAAATGGTAAGATGAAAAGCATTAAGAAAAACTATATATATAATTTAATATATCAATGTTTTACGCTTGTTGCGCCTTTGGTTACAACCCCGTATGTTTCTAGAGTTCTTGGCGCTGAGCGGATAGGGGAATATAGCTATGCTTATTCTTTGGTATACTATTTTACATTAGCTGCTATTCTGGGAACAGCAACCTATGGCGAAAGAGAAATATCGTTTTATCAGGACGACAGGCGAAGAAGGTCTGAGAGATTCTGGGATATTTATTTCCTTAGGGTTATTACTTCTACAATCTGCTTCATAACATATTGTGCTTTTATTCATGTTGTTTATCCAGCAGAAAAAATATATTTAATAGTTAGCTTAAATATCATTGCTGTAGGTTTGGATTTTGTTTGGCTTTTTCAGGGGATGGAGGAGTTTGGAAAAATCACGTTGAGGGATGGGATAGTTAAATTTGTCTCAATCTGTTGTATCTTTTTATTTGTTAAAAAAGAAACGGACATTCTGATCTATACATTAATATTGTCTTTGATTCCTGTTATTAGTGCTTTGTCTCTATATCCATATTTAAAAAAATATGTTAACAAACCAGATATTAATAATATTAGGCCTTTTAATGATTTTAAAAATATAATAGAGCTATTTATACCTACTGTTGCTATAAGTATTTATGCGATGCTTGATAAGACTATGATAGGTATTTTTACTACAACAAAGATCGAAAATGGATATTATGAGCAGGCAATGAAGGTCTCGAAAACTGCTCTTACAATCGTCACTTCACTTGGAACGGTTTTGATTCCTAGAATAAGCTTTTATTTTCAAAAAAATGAAAAGAAACTGATCGAAGATTATATGTATAAAAGTTATAGATTTGTGTGGTTTTTGGGAATTCCAATTTGCTTCGGATTAATTGGTATTTCGAAAAATCTTGTTCCATGGTTTTATGGGAGTGGCTTTGAAAAAGTGGAGTATTTACTAATTGTTTTAAGCTTTTTGGTTATTATTATTGGAATTAGTAATGTAACTGGATTGCAGTACCTAGTCCCGACAAAGAGACAAAATTATCTTACAAAATCTGTTGTTGCAGGATCTATAGTGAACGTAGTATTAAACTCTATTTTTATACCTAGGTATTTGTCAATTGGCGCTGCCATTGCTTCTGTTATTGCTGAATTTACTGTATCCGCAACGCAATTGTTTTTCGTGAGAAAAGAACTTAATGTTAAATACATACTGAGTACTAGCGCTCATTATTTTTTGGCCGGTTCAATCATGTTGATTGTTCTTATTCTGGCAGGGTTTGCGTTAACACCTTCATTTATTAATACATTTATTCTTATTATCGCAGGATCGTTTATTTATTTCTTTGTTTTGCTTTTAATAAAAGATTCTTTTTCTATTGAACTTTTGAAAAGTGCAATTGCTAAGATTAAACGGTAAGAATAAATAACAGGAGTTTTGACTTGAATATTATTTTTATCTTTGATGGACTTCAATTTGGTGGTATTGAACGTGTTGGCGTTGAATATATTAAGCTATTGTCTTCTAGAAATTATCATATTACGGTTGTAAATCTGAAACCAAAGCTAAATGCTCTTGAAAAGGAAATACCAGACAACATTGACGTTATTCATCTACACTATCCAAGAAGTCTTAGTTCATATCGATATGGAAAACTTAGACGTCTCGGAATTATGGGTAATATCGTCTATAGAATGATTTTTGTTGTGCTTTCAATTATTAATCTATTGTATAAGCCTTTTTACCTCAACAAAATCAGAGGCGTTTACGAAAGTGATGTTGCTATTGCTTTCTCTGGACATATAAATGATCTTGCTTTTACTGCTTATAACTTCAAGCCGCATGTTGGCAAAACGATTGCTTGGCTTCATGGCAGTCAGTATTCGTATAATGTAATTAATCCTGGCTTTTATGATCTTTATGTAAAGATCGGCAATCTTGTTTGTCTTTCTGAAAAAGACGATGAAAAAGGCGTATTTTCCTTTAATGAAAAGAACAGGATTAATAAAGTGAAAATATATAATCCAATAAATTTAGGTGATAGAGTCATTGATTCTAATAAAGTGGAAAGCCTCAAAGTAAAGTACGGCGATTATATTTTAATGGTAGGGAGACTTTCAAAAGATAAAGATCAAGCATGTTTAATTAATGCTGTTAGAATACTTTCAGAAAAATATAACTTAAAAAAGAATTTATTGTTAGTGGGCGACGGACCGGAACTGGATAAGCTGAAAAAAGCTGCACAAGATTTTGGTGTGAGTGATCAAGTCTTCTTTATCGGGGCAAGATACGATGTTCAAAATTACTATGCAGCAGCATGTATTTATGCTCATTCTAGTCCTGCAGAGGGCTTACCTACAGTATTACTTGAAGCAATGTTCTATCATCTCCCTGTTGTATCCACTAATAGTGAACCAGGTGTTGAAGAAATACTGCAAGACAAATACGGATTAATATCTCCTGTGGGCGATTCGGAAGCATTAGCTGATAATATTTACAGCGTATATACGGATCAAGGCCTACGAAACACCTTAGTTTCCCAGGAACCTGAGCGATTAAAAAGTTTTATGCCAGGTCATGTGATTGAACAATTTGAAAACATGATCATGCAATAACGTTAAAATTTATCAAGAATAAATAAGAGAGTAATTTATGCGATTTATTTCATGTGCAAGTTATTACGGGACAGGGTCTAGTGCTATTACGGATTACGTTTCTGAATTCGATACTGTTTTCTCCTTCACAGATGAGGAGTTTCGATTCATCCAAGATCCAGATGGCATTTCTGACCTTGAGTTTAATTTGGTAGAGTGTTTTAATCGGCACAATTCTGGTCATGCGTTAAAAAGATACAAAAGACTAGTAGATTTCTATTGTGGTAATGCGCTGGGTGGAAAGTATAGTAACTTTTTTGGTGATAAGTGGAGGGAATATTCATACAAGTATATTGATGCGCTGACAGATTTTACCTATCCGGGTTGGTGGCAATACGATTTGTATGACCGAGGTGAATGGTTTTATTTTAGAAAAAGAATTGGTAATAAAATCTTACATCAAACAATTTGGAAAAATAAACCTGATAGACAGCTTAATACGATGAAGAATGAGATTACATACTGCTCACATCCATCGGAAGAAAAGTTCTTGTGTTGTACACAAGATTATATTCATGATCTCTTTCAATCTGTTCTCCCTGGAGATAAAGAAATTCTCATGGTTGATCAATTGGTACCACCTATGAATTTGCCTAGATACTTAAGGTATTTTAAAGACGATATAAAGGTGATTGTGGTAGATAGAGATCCCCGTGATGTATTTGTGCTTGACAAATATGTTTGGAAAGATGGGATTATTCCTAATGACGCTGAAACATTTATCAAGTGGTTTAAATATACTCGATCTCATAGGAAAACAGAAAATTTAAATAATGAACATGTTAAATTTGTAAGATTTGAAGATCTGATTTATAAGTATTCGGAAACCACAAAAACAGTAAGAGATTGGCTTGGGTTAGATGAATCTGATCACAAAACGCCAAAAAAATATTTTGACCCTAAAATATCGATCAACAATACGCAAACCTGGAAGAAATATCCTCAGAGCAATAGTGAAATAAAATTGATTGAAGATAGTCTTGGCGAAAATCTATATGCATTTCCTGAAAGCGATCAATTTAATATCAAGGCTGGGGACCGCTGATTTGTTCCCGCTTTCTCTTTCATAATAGATTTATTTTGCAGGGTTCTTATTATGGAATACACAAGTCTGAAAAAATTCATTCGCCGATATTCATTTGATAGCAAAATGGGAGTGTGTTTTAGAAGGTCCTGCCTGCTCTATCCAAGAATTATAGAGAAGGATCCTGCAATACTTCGAAACGATGTAATCCCAGATGAACTTGAAACGTTAGCAATGTTCTCCATCTATTATGATGAGTGGAGCGCTCCTCTCAAGGTTTTTACGGATGAAGAATACGTTAAAGTTATAAATGCTGTAAGAAACGTTAAGAATCCTAGGCTGTGGCAAAATGGAGGAGATGAACTTTTTGGTGAAAGACTTTTACCATCTATAGCTGCAAATCAATTTTGGTGGCAGGAATCCACTTTCAGTTTGTATTATCGATTCTATTCTTACTTTAGCACAGTAACAAAGCGTCTAGACATGCCGCAATTATTTAAGCAGACATTTGGTGTGGACTATAATCGATTTCTGAAATTTGGCTGGACTCTGGGAACACTTATTTATTCGTGGTCCATAGAAGGACATGGGGGTCAATTCAATCCAAGTGATGATGATCAACTTGTTAAATGTTGCATATTTTATTATAGGGATGTAGTAAGTATTCTCAGTACGCCACGTGAATCTCTAAGGGCAATAATTGAAAAGAATATTATTGATGATTATGATCTGGCAACTTGCTTCAGGCCATTTGTTACCTATCCCTTTGTTGAGTATCAGGGATCTTTCTACCTTCCCATTTGCTATTCAATTTTTCCGGCAACCTCTACGGCTTTAATGCATCGCATAACTGATGAGAACCCATCTGTGAAGAACATCCTTCACGAGGTATATGAGAAATATCTATTTGACATTGTAAAAGGCAGCAATCAATTTGACGAAGTATACTCTGAGTTTGAATATGGGAAAGAAAACAAGCGTACATTGGATGTTCTTGCCAGAAAAGATAATACCTATGTACTTTTTGACAGCAAATCATTCACACCGAAAATTGATCTCCGCATTTACGATGACGCGGCAAGAGAATCAGATATAAAACGAGTTGCTGAAGGTATTACTCAAGTTTATAAACAAATCACAAGAGAATTTGGCAAACAATATGATCCGTTTAAATACGGTGAAATAAACATGGACCATGTTTATGGAATATTAGTAGAACAAGTGGCTTCGTATATTCTTCCAGACAATTATTACGAACTTGCTGCAAAGACATTGGATATTGAGATCATTTCCGATGAATATGAATGGCTTTGCCATCACGTAGCAGTCGCAGATATGAGAAAAATTGAAGGATTCTTTTTTTACTCGACCAGCATAATCAAGGAAATTGAACTGAGTAAAGATGAAAAATTTGTTTCTTTTAATAAACAGAAAGGATGGGATAAGATCACTTATCAACCATTAAAAGACTTCAATAATAAGATTGAAAAAGAAACAGAGATGGATTTTCAAGATATTGTGAATATATTTCAGAAAGAACGGGAGAATTAATTGTTTTTATGCGTATCGTGTTCACAAATATAAAAATCATATAGTTCATGAACTTTCACTAATATCATGATGTAGTTGAATAAGAAGAGAGCGTTCTAATTATGAAACAAATTGCAGAAAATAATACCAGTATTCCTGCACCTTTATCCACCCAGGAGGCAGATATCTTGTCAGCCCTGAATTACCATAGTTTTAATAACCAGCGAGAGCTTGCAACTTACACTGGCCATGCATTAGGAATGGTAAATAAATCCGTCCGCAATCTTATTGATCTTAAGCTGGCGAAGGTTGTTAATGATAATAATGGTGTTAGTAAAATTGTATTGACGGATAATGCTAAGACTATGCTTAATCACGGCAAGCCGATGCATGCCATCATCCTAGCTGCGGGATTTGGTATGAGGATGGTTCCGATCAATTTAGAAACGCCTAAGGCATTATTGAGTATCAACGGTGAAAGGATTATTGAGAGGATTATTAAGCAGCTTCATTCAGTTGGGATTACCGATATACACATTGTGGTGGGATTCATGAAGGAAAGATTTGAATATCTCATGGATAAATACAGTGTGGATCTGATTGTGAACAGTCAGTATGCAAAGTATAACAATATTCATAGTTTGGCCCTCGCATTACCATATCTTGATAACAGCTACATTATTCCTTCTGATGTATGGTGTGACCGGAATCCATTTTCACCTACAGAACTCTATTCATGGTATATGGTCAGTGATGAAATCGACGATGAATCCGATATTAGGGTTAATCGCAAGAATGAGCTGGTAAGAGTTAGTAGTTCACAGCCTGGCAATGCAATGGTTGGCATAAGCTATCTGTCTGAACCAGTCGCGTCTATTGTTAAAAAACGCATAGAAACAGATGCAAGAGATTCCCGTTACAATGAATCATTCTGGGAAGAAGCGTTGTATGGAAACAAGGCTGAAGGGCAGGGACAGGATCGAATGATCGTAAAAGCAAGGGTGGTTCATGCTGCGGATGTAGTGGAAATTAATACTTATGAGCAGTTGCGTGATCTTGATGACTCCAGTTCAGAACTTCATTCTGAGGCTATTGATACCATCAAGAATGTATTCAGTGTGAATGAAAACGATATAACCAACATTACCGTTCTTAAGAAAGGCATGACGAACAGAAGTTTCCTGTTTAGCGTTAGTAATACAATCGATCCGTCTTTTGCTGGCAAATACATCATGCGTATTCCAGGTGAGGGAACCGATAAGCTTATTAACCGAAAACATGAAGCAGATGTATATCATGCAATCTCTGGCAAAGGCCTCTGTGATGATCCAGTCTACATTAATCCTGATAATGGGTATAAGATCACGAAATTCCTTGATGGCGTAAGAAATTGTGATTTGACGAAGGAAGATGATTTGATCAGAGCAATGGATAAGTTGCGCTCATTCCATAACATGAAGCTGCGGGTTAACCATACCTTCGATATATTCAGACAGATTGATTTCTACAAGTCATTGTGGAATGGAGAACCATCCATGTATGGTGATCATGAAAGAACAACAGAGCATGTGTTTGAACTGAAAGATTACATCGATAAGCAGCCTCATGACTGGTGTTTAACGCATGTCGATGCAGTTCCGGATAACTTCCTGTTCTATAAAAAGGAAGGCTCTGATAAGGAAGACCTTCAGCTGACCGATTGGGAATATGCAGGCATGCAGGACCCACATGTGGATATTGCCATGTTTTGCATCTACAGCCTTTATGATAAACAGCAGATTGATCATCTGATTGATCTCTACTTTGAAGGAAACTGCTCTGATGCTGTCCGCACAAAAATTTATTGCTATATTGCTGCATGTGGACTTCTATGGTCTAACTGGTGTGAATACAAATCGCAACTGGGAGTAGAGTTCGGAGAATATAGTCTTCGTCAATACCGGTTTGCTAAGGACTATTACAGGTACGCTAAAGAGAGAATGTGAAAATGCCAAAAGTTGATAACGCAGTGATTATGGCTGCCGGTACAAGTTCAAGATTTGCTCCGATTTCATATGAGATGCCCAAGGGATTGATCACAGTGAAAGGCGAAGTTCTGATTGAACGTCAGATTCGGCAGCTTAGAGAAGCAGGGATAGATAACATCTACGTAGTGACAGGGTATAGGGCCAATGATTTTGCATATCTTGCAGATAAACTTGGAGTGCAACTGATCCACAATCCTTACTACGATACTCGAAATAACAATGCCAGCATAAAAGTTGTGGAGAATATTCTTCATAATACCTATGTATGTTCTGCGGATAACTATTTCAATTACAATCCTTTTACTAAAAGCGTAGATAATGCCTATTACGCCGCAGTATATTCTAAAGGGCCAACGAATGAATGGTGCATGGAAACGGATGCGGATGGATGGATCAAATCTGTATCAATAGGTGGACGCAATGCGTGGTATATGTTGGGGCATACGTTCTGGGATGAACAGTTCAGCTCAACATTTATCAAGATATTGGATTCCATTTATGATGATCCGCTTACTGCGGATAAACTCTGGGAAAACATTTATATGGAGCATCTGGATCTGCTGCATATGAAGATGCAGAAGTATCCATCCGATTTTATCTTTGAATTCGACACGCTGGATGAATTAAGGGCTTTTGACAATAGCTATATTAATGATACGCATTCAATAATTCTAAAAAAATTATCTAAGCAATTGTGCGCTTGTGAATCGGATATCATTCATATCACTTGCTTGAAGGATTCCAAAAACAATGAGGCAGTAGGGTTCACATTTGATTGCAAAGGGAAGCACTACACCTATCTCTATGAAGATGGCCTAATGGAGTAATACGTGTGCTTCTTCTTTCTAATTCTAAGGGCGTAATGAAAAATGAAATTTCAAAATTGGATAGTCAAACTGTATATCAGGCGAGAAGTGGATGAATGATTTAACTGAGGTGATAGTGATGGCACAATTAATAAGAGAGATTGTTAAAACAGATGTTCCGTATATTTATGATCTTGTAAAGCTTGCAGCGATAAATGGGAAAAGGGAAGATGGAACATTCAATCCGAATAAGGAAGTTGGAGAAGAAAATTATAATCCAAGTGCGCAAATAGTTAATATTGAGCGCCTTGGAGGGATGACAAACCATAGCTATAAAGTAACATTGAATGATGGAACGGAACTTCTTGTTCGTATTCCCGGCGAAGGGACCGAAGAAATGATCAATCGAAACGCCGAAAGAAAATCTACTGAATTAGGTTGCAGACTTCATCTTGATTCTGATCTGTACTGGTTCGGTGATAATGGAACTAAAGTAATGCGCTTCATTCATAGCTCACTGCCAATGACAGAAACGGTCCTTCGCAAGAGCGCTAATATTGCTCAGGCTTCTAACATTTTCAGAACTCTTCATACTTGTGGCGTTGATACTGGTGTTCGATTTGAAGTTTTTGAAATGGCTGAGCTATACGAAAAAATCATTCTAGAAAAACACGTGAATCTGTATCATGATTACTACGATGTGAAACAGATTATATTTGAAATAAAGGCGGAGGTTGATAAGAATGGGATTGTCAAACGGGTACCATGTCACAATGACTCTCTAGTTGGCAATTGGGTGCTTGATGAAAATGATCGCCTTTATCTTATTGATTGGGAATACTCTGGTATGAATGAACCAATGTGGGATCTGAGCTGTCTTTCAATTGAATGTGGTTATACTGAAGATAATGATAATGAGCTCCTTGCAGATTATTTTGAAGCTAATCCTACTGTAGAGCAGAAGAAGAGATTCCTTGCTTCTAAACTTTATGTGGATTATTTATGGACTTTGTGGGGATTGACACGTGTCCCGTTTGATGGGCAATTCATGCAAGATTATGCGGATAATCGTTATGAAAGATTAAAAAATAATATTACTGCATATCAGAAGGTAGCTGGATAATGCTGGCCGGTATTTTGGCAGGGTTGACATGGGCAATTGATACAGTGATCCTTGGTGTTGCATTATCTAAGGGGCCATTTACATCAACAGCCCAGGCGATATTTCTCACCCCATTTGTTAGTGCATTTTTACATGATTTCTTTGCCGCATTAACTGCGTCTATCTATAACGGGATTAGAGGAGAACTTTCCAAGGCATGGAGAGCAATGAAATCCAAGTCGGGAAGAGGAATTGTAATTGCTGCTATTATTGGCGCACCGGTTGGCATGACTGGTTATGTAATGGCAGTCACCTATATGGGAGCCTCGATTGGTGCAGTTGCTACAGCGATATTTCCTGCGATTGGCGCAGTCCTTGCGGTTATCTTTCTTAAGGAAAAGATGCAATGGTATCGTTGGGCTTTTCTTGCGGTAACGTTGGCTGGTGTCTTCGGTTTAAGTTATAGTCCGGATGTATCAATCACCAATTTTGGCATCGGGATTCTTGGAGTGGCAATGTGTGCGATTGGCTGGGGAGTTGAAGCTGTTATCGTAGCAAAATGTATGCAGGATGTTGCGGTCAAAGATGAATACGCAATTCAGATTAGAGAGTCAGCTTCAGCAATCATTTATGCAGTCGTGTTGCTACCAATACTTCGCGCATGGCCTTTTACCATTGGCCTTTTCAAACCGGAGAATGGAATGCTGATTCCACTGATTGCTGTTGCTGGAGCATTAGGCTGTTTAAGCTATATGTTCTACTATAAAGCGATTGCTCAGATTGGTGCTTCAAAGGCTATGGCACTGAACATTACATATGCTGCGTGGGCAATTTTCTTTACGGTTCTGATTTCACACGATGCGTCTGTCCTAACGCCGATTACAATCGGGTGCACTATCGTTGTTATTGTATGTGGAATTTTTGCTGCCGCTGATTTTAATGATTTGTTCGGGAGAAATAAAGAACAATCTTGAATATTCCGGCGCTCCTCAGGGCCATTATCCGGACCTCTAAGGCCGCCAATCCGGAGTACTAAGGCCACTACTCAACCATGAAAACCCGACCCATTCTATCTCAAGTCGGGTTTCGCCGTCTTGCTGATTCGCTGGGTATCAGTCATTGTTTCTTAGCGTTATGATTTACTAAGTAAGGGTTGTTACAATTTTTCATTCTGGCCAGAACTGTGTATTAAGCATCATATTCTTATTGCTCATCCAGTATCTAAGCAAGATTAGAAATCTTCCAGAACAATGACTCCTTTAAGTTCTTTCTTAGCTATTGAAGCGAGAGAATGGATTTTTTCGATTTGCTTTGTTTTTGTTCTTCCGATCGTTGTGATGGCAATGACAATGTCAGATGAAACAAAGGACTGATAGGATTGCGGGTCATCTGTGATATTGCCGGAATGGATGGTTACGTTGCTTATATTGTAGTTAATCTTGTTCAGAATATCTTTATTATCGCCATCAGTCTGTATAAAGAGTGTACTTGCTTTTGCGGCGCTGACCTGTGTATTGATCTGTGCCGTAATCATGGCAATATCCTGCTCAATAGTTTTCTTGTGTACTACGCCGTAACTGGTTGCTCCATACAGAATTTCAGCATCATCCTCCGTATGAATGACGCCGGCCATGATGTAACGCATTGCATAGAAGAACATTGCAAGGAACAGGCCAACAAACGCACCAATCACAATCTTTTTCGGATGCGCAGAGGCAGTTTCAATTTTGCCGTCCAGTGCGTTGAGATATGCTTTTTCTTCTTCCGATAATTTGGAAACTTCATTGGTCTCAAAATCCGTTACAGCCTGGGAAGCAGAGACCTGGCTCTGCGTAAGCTGCTGCTGCATATTGAGAATAGTATTATCAGCACCTTTCGCATAAGTCCATTCGACATTCTTTACCGAAATCGTAATCCCATCCGCCGAAAGGGCATCGGTCTTAGACTGGATAAAGCTTGAAATCAGCTGTTGCATCTGCTTCGCTTCATCCGAAGTGTATACGTACGCAGTGACATTCATCACACAGATTGATTCCTGCTCAGTGAGTGTATTTGCACCATTGGAATACCCGGAAAAGAAGACCATGTCCGAAACATCCGAACTGTCACTTAAATCTAATATCTCAGCTGCCTGAGTGCTAAAGCTTTCATCCAGCACCAGTGACGGATAAAGTCTCCAGGCCTCCGGAATATTGGAAGAAATAACGTAGGTACCAGCGGCACGCAGTGCATTGTACCCGTCGATCTTCATAATGGCCGAATCTGCCACATCCTCCTTCACCAGCTTCTCATTGTCCTGAGCAGCTGTGTAATCGTCATATAGACTTTCCACATACTCCGCTCTCTCTGGTTCCAGAGCAGCTTTCAAAGACTCCACAGTCTCCTGCTTCTTGGGAAGGGCGGATGGCACCGCAACCGCAATGCCTGCCACCATAATGACTAAGATTTGTTTCCACTTCCTGGCAATATTTTTAAAGAGATCGGAAAGATCAATTTCAATTTCATCAGTATCAGTATTCACGGTTGTCTCCTCTTCCTGTGCTGCAAGTCATATTTTACTGTAATGGCCACTGGAATTATCCCCATCTTCTGTGCCGAAAGATATTGGTGATACCTGCCAGCTTGTGATGACCTCCCAAGCACTTTATCATATACCGGCAGAGAGGTAAAAGCTGAACAGATGCCTGTTTCAACGATATTTTGCGGGTATCCTATCCAACTTTGTATTGTTGGTATACTTGAAAACGGAAACCAAAGATTATGCTCAAAGAAAAAGTAAAGAAATACCTGACCCTCTACCGGTATATCAACTCTGTCCGGAAGCAGATGGATTCTCTTAATGCAAGAAGCAATTAGGATCAAAGCAAAATAATCAACGCAATCTGTGTTGACTTTTTGTTACGATGATGAAGTCGCTCTTTTCGATTGTTACAGCCGTTTACCTCGCTGAGCGCATGGTGGGGGAGAGTCAGCAGGCAGTTTGATATGTGATTTGCAGGTTCGTTCAGATGTGCTGATACTGTGAAAAATCGAAGATCACGATGCCCGGGAAGACGGTCTTCTTCTTGTAGAAAAATGGGGGATGCGTTTATGGCTACTAAATCAATCTTGTTTTCGAAACCACTGCTTGCGGAGAAAATCATCCAGATTTCCTATGCGGTTTTCGCGTTTATTACAACGATTCAATTTACACAGATCCGGTATTATTCCTGGTTTCCTTCGCTGCTGGTTGGTACAGAAGCTGTATTGATCCTTTCGATTGTGATCAGTCTTCTGATCGGGAAACGAATGGATAAGAAGCAGCTGTTTATTGTGGCACTCTACTTACTGCTCGGAATCATCATCATGATCAACACCAACCGCCAGGCAGAGATTATTCTTCTCTTCGGTTATATTCTGGCAGGGTATGAGCTGAATTCGGACCGGTATCTTCTTCACTATATTTTTGGAGTGACGCTTGCCTGTGCAATTACGGAACTGCTCCTGATATGCGGCGTATTATCTCCCTTCAACTATGTTTCCGGCAATGTGGACCCCAACCGGATGACGCTTGGCTTTAATTATCATTCGTATCTTCCGAATCATTTTTTCCATGCGGTCCTTGCCTATATCGCTTACAAAAAAGACGATATTAACGTCAGGGAGACGCTGGTTATCCTCGGCATTAATTTTGTCCTCTATTATTTCACGAAAACAAGTGCCGCATTTCTCTGCGTACTTGTCGCTGTAGCAGTGTTATGGATACTGAAACTCTCTCCTGAAAAAATCAGGCAGAAGATATCCGATGTTTTTGTGTATTCTACAGTTTTCTTTTGCGGCTTTTCTTTCCTTATCACATTGTTGTGGTCCCCTGAGAATGCCTTTATGAATAAGCTGAATGCGTTTATTCATAATCGGTTAGCATTAGGAAATCAGGGGCTGCATAACATTGGCGTATCTCTGTTTGGAAAAGATTACTGGTTCAATCAGACATCGGGAGTTTATGACTTTGTCGATTCTTCTTTTCTTCATATTGCGATTATCTATGGAGTAGTTGTGCTGGTGTTGCTTGTGGCAGGCTTTACGGTATTGGCCAAAAACGCAGTCAAGGCAAAGCGTTATGCCTTCTGTGCAGCTGTCTTTGCGCTGATGCTACATTCGTTTGTGGAACCTCAGCTGCCGGATCTGAGTTATGATCCATTCCTTCTGATGCTTGGCGGACTCATGCTGGGCACAAATATCTTTGATGAGAAGGCCGTTTCTTAGAATGTTCTCGATGGCTGTTTCCGAATCAAACGGACAAATGAAATGCACAACTTGTATCTGTATATTTGGATATAATATATAAGCTGGCAACGAGGGGGAAGTTGTGAATATACATGTACGAAGCCTGAGAAGATCGACGTTGTGGCTCGCTGATATGATCGTGAGCCTTCTTTCGTTTGCGATGGCGGTACATATCCGCTTCGGCACCGGAATCAGTGGAACAACTGCGGGGCTTGAGATATTTTATTTCTCCATTGCGTTGATCTCGACGGTGATCTCATTCGGCCTGAACCTGGATAAGAATTTTATGCGGCGCGGCTGGTTTGATGAAATCTACGCTGTTTTTCTGCATACTGCTGTTCTTGGTCTGGCATTAATTACGGGCCACTACTTTGCCCATAACATTTCCTGGATCTCACGCTTGGTGCTTGGTTACTTTCTTTTGATTAACTTCGGTCTCATGATCGTAGAGCGGGGCACAATCAAATTTGCGGCCCGCAAAGTCTACGGCACCGATACGTTCCGCAACAAAATCATTCTCATTACCGATCAGGTAAATGCGGAGGAAGAGTTCGATGACGGACTTGTATTCCACGTCATCGGAAAGCTTGTCATTGATACGGATACGGCAAAAGGCACACTCTATGATCATCCGTTTTCCTGCCCACTGCAGAATCTGAGTAAGGAACTTGTAACGGCTGCCTTTGATGATGTATTTTTCAATGCGCCGTCACTTCCTCAGGAGACTATCTATTCCCTGATGGAGAAATTTACGGGCATGGGCGTAAAGGCACACGTTGCGCTGGATCTGTTTCAGCCCGTGGATCAGCAATTGACGGTATCTGCCTTCGGCGGGGATTATCTCTGTGCCAATTATGCGAAACATGAATTCAACCGCGCCGCCCTAGCCGTGAAACGAATCTTTGATATCATCGGAGCTCTGGTGGGACTTGCGATCTGTGGAATCATCTATATCTTTGCGGCACCGGCCATTAAGCTGGATTCGCCGGGACCCGTGATCTTTTCCCAGATCCGTATCGGACGAAACGGCAAGCGTTTCAAGTTCTATAAGTTCCGTTCGATGTATATCGATGCGGAGGAGCGGAAGAAGAACCTGATGGCAGAAAACGAGATGAACGGCCTCATGTTCAAGATGGAAGATGATCCGCGCATCACCAAAGTCGGTAAGTTTATGCGCAAGACATCTCTGGATGAGTTTCCGCAGTTCTGGAACGTATTGAAAGGGGACATGTCCCTGGTAGGAACGCGTCCTCCAACCGAAGATGAATTCCTGCACTACAATGAACACTATCGCGAGCGCCTGTCCATCCGTCCCGGTATCACGGGGTTGTGGCAGGTATCGGGACGCAGCGATATCACCAACTTTGATGATGTCGTAAAGCTGGACCTTCGTTATATCAACAACTGGTCACTTGGCCTGGACGCAAGAATCCTGTTTAAGACCGTAGCCGTCGTGTTTAAGCACAAGGGAGCCAGATAACAATCCGCTTTTCCAAGTAGAATATAGTGCAGCTGCACCAGGGAGGAAACCAAATGACAACAACCTATCTCGTTACCGGCTGCGCCGGCTTCATTGGAACCAACTTTGTCTACTACATGTTACGGAAATATTCCGATATCCGGATCATCAACCTCGATAAGCTGACCTATGCCGGCAACCTCGAAAATCTCAAGGATATTGAAAATGAGGGCCGCCATATCTTTGTCCATGGCGATATCTGCGAAAGGCAGCTTGTAGCAGATCTGCTGAAAAAGTATGACCCGGACTATGTCATTAACTTTGCGGCAGAGTCCCATGTCGACCGTTCTATCGCCAATCCCGAAATCTTTGTCGAGACCAATGTCATGGGCACCGTCAACCTGCTTCAGCGCTGCAAAGACGCTTGGTACAACGCAGAGACAAGAACCTGGAAAGAAGGAAAGAAATACCTCCAGGTATCGACCGATGAAGTATATGGCACCCTTGGCGTAACCGGCTACTTCACGGAGACGACGCCGCTTTCGCCGCATTCTCCGTATTCTTCCTCGAAGGCCAGTGCCGATCTCTTTGTGATGGCGTTCCATGACACCTACGGTATGCCGATCAATATTACGCGCTGCTCTAACAACTATGGGCCTTATCAGTTTCCTGAGAAGCTGATTCCGTTAATGATCAATAATGTGAAGCATCATAAGCCGCTGCCGGTTTATGGTGATGGCATGCAGATCAGAGACTGGCTCTATGTCGAAGATCACTGCAAAGCCATTGATATGGTCGCTTCGAACGGTAAGGTTGGCAAAGTATATAACGTCGGCGGCCATAATGAACGCCCCAACATCTTCATCGTCAAGACAATCATTTCCCAGCTCCATGACCGTCTTCAGGATGAGGAGATTAATGAATCACTGATTCACCATGTCACGGACCGTCTGGGTCATGACCGGCGCTACGGCATCGATCCGACCAAGATCAAGAACGACCTCGGCTGGTATCCGGAAACACCGTTTGAAAAGGGCATCGTCCTCACAATTGACTGGTATCTGAACCACGAAGAATGGATGGACCACATCACAAACGGCAACTACCAGAACTATTACGCCTCCATGTATGGCGCAAAGAAGGAATTAGACTGAACCAGCAGAAAGGAACGACCAACTTTCATGGAGCCAAAGCTTGTTTACCTGTTTGAACTCGACTCTGTACGCAAGACGGACCAGGAAATTCTGGAAGGGCAGAAAACACTGTATAACGAGCTGGTTCATCACGGAAACTGCGTCGTCCTTACCTATAATCAGCTGGTCGATTCACGGGCTTTTTTCAGCCTGTTTTCGGATCCGGAAGGCACCTATTACAACAGTTTTGTTGAGCTGTTCGAACACAAGCGGATCCTTCTTTCGCAGTATGGCGATGTCCGCACACTATCACAATACCTTGTCAACTCTGTGTCGCAGCAGGAGCCGTTTATTTATTCGGCGCTGCCTATTAAGTTTTCGCAGCGCCGGCTTCTTGCCCTGATGCGCCGCGGCCTCGTTTATTCTGACCTGTCAGAGATCAGCGGCTATCTGGACGGCAGCCTGTTTTCCAAAGAGGAGCTGAAGGATCTGTTCATCGAAATACAGCCCGACGGTACCGAGGTAGCGTCTTCGCTCAGCGAAAGCGATATGAAGGCGTCACTTACGCATCTTCGCAGTCTGTTATCGATCGTTTTGAAGCTCAGTACCGTGGATGGAAGCTACATTCCTCCACGGGATCCAAATGAAATCCGCAGCCTGCGGTTTTGCGATATTCTTGCCCGCGTACTCCGGATGAAAAGCGCTCATCCACTCTGGGCTTCTGCAATTGCGGCGATATCTTCACTTCCCGCTTATAAAGATCATGAGGCTCAGAATCGCCGCTCCCCGTATCTTCAGCAGCTCTACTTCGCCGCAGAGACAGGGGCACACGAGAAACAGGCCTGTCAGTATGCGGTGGCAATCATTAATCTTTGTTTCAATTATGCCTGTGAAATCAGTATCTGCGGCACCTCAAAGCGCTACGACCCACAGGAACTTCTGGACCCGGACAATCCCACGCCATCCTTTAAAACGGACTTTCAGCAGAGACTGGATCACTACTGGAACAACGGAGCTGATGTTGACAACCGCTTCCTCCAGAAAGAAACAAACGAATTTATTCCCTACCGCAAGCCTCACGGTTTTCCGGATTTTTCAAAAGCAGTCCGGTTACTCCAGTATGAAAAAAGCGGAAAGGTATCCATTACCACGAAGCTGACCCAGCCCGTTCCACGTTATGAATATTGCGACCTTCAGCAGCAGAAATACCAAAAACATCAGATCCTGCGGACAATCCTGCTGAGAGTCCTGTTTTCCGTTCTCTGCTTTTCCATTGCGGTGATTCTTGAGATCACCTTTAATGTTCTGCAGGATACCTTTGACTTTCATATCCCGGTACATTCGCTGCCTGTTTCTATTCTTGAGACGATCGCCTTTCTCTGGCTGTCGGAAGAACTGACCAGCCTGATCGCCAGGCATTTTGAAGGCTTCCTTTCCTTATCGGACGCGATTAAGGAAATTGGAGATCTGTTAGGCGATGCTTTCCATACGCTTTTCTGGATGATTCCACGGAAAAGTGCAAACAACAAGTACGAAAAAGCGGAACAGCGCAATGCCAGCGCACCGATCCGTTTCATTACTCCTGAATCAATCAAACGGTATCGCAAACTGGAAGCACTCCGGCATGCGCCTCTGATTGTTTCCTCGGCTTACGAAGAAGAAGCGGACTTAGCACAGCAGGATACCATCGGCGCCCTGGTACGTCAGGAAGAAACTTCAAACCGCAGATATGGCCTCATCTACCAGAGCGGTTATAATACGCTTCTCGTTGATCCGATGATAGGTTCTGCAGATGATATTTATCCCTATGAGAGAGTATTGCCAACCAATGGTGACGGCGTCGTAATGGCTGTCATGTGCCACGAAAGGTTTATTCTCCTCAACCAGTTCCGCCACGCCCTGCAGCAGCCGCAACTTTGCTTCCCAAGAGGCTTTGCTGAAGAACACGAAAATGGGGAAGAAGCTGCAATACGGGAACTGATGGAAGAACTCAATGCTGCACCAGCTGCCGCTCCCCAGTATCTTGGTGAAATTGCCCCCGACTCCGGACTAACCTCCAGAAAAACGAAGGCATATCTCATTACCGTTGACTCCTACCAAGTCACTCCTGGGGAAGAAGGAGTCATCTCAGCAATCGAAGTAACAAAGGAACATCTGCAGGAAATGATCCGAACAGGGAAGATCAATGATGCTTATACGATTGCGGCATTTACGTACTATTCATTAATGAAAGCTCAATGATATTCAATAGCAGAAATGATAATATTCGAATCTGACATCGATGATGGGATAAAGGATCAAAAAATGCGATGGTAAAGGACAATTTTGATGTTTTGGGCTATAAAGATTCATTGCGCAGTTTTTATCCGACGGGTATAATCCTTAACATATGCATAGGAATAGCGACCACAGTACTTCGAATGTGACCGGATTTTCGACTAAGGCTATCTGTATTCTCTTTACGGCAATCATGATCTGGACATTGTTTCTGCTGGTTGGCTTCCATGAGACTGCCGATGTGTATACATCTGGCCATTTTTTTATGGAAGATGGCGGTTTTCTAATCATTGGATGTGCTGTTGTCTATCTTCTATATTGCTGGAACAAGCGCTCAGGAATACGGATTGAGGCATTTCTTCAGAAACATCACCGTACTCTCCTTGTTCTTTCACTGGTAATTCTTCTTGTGTGGCAGCTGTATGCATGTTTCGGCGGCTATTTTTCAACCGGATGGGATGCGCAGGTCATCCGTGAAACCGTACTCAATGAAGTAAATGGGGATTATGAAGCTATCAAAAACTGGTACTTCTCAGCGTTCTCAAATAATATTTTTCTGGTATGGATCTATACGCAGGTTGTGACTCTCGTTGATCGTACAGTTGGAATCGGGCTCGAATATTCCATGGTCGCATTTCAGTGTCTTCTGGATGTGTGCACTGTGTATCTTACCTACCGGATTGCCTTTGACCTCTTTCACAGCTATCGTGCCGCCTGGCTTACGTATGTGGTCGCATATCTGTTCGTAGGGCTGTCGCCATGGTTCATCATTGTTTATTCCGATGCGACGGGTATCGTTCTACCAGTGCTTTTGATCCGTCTTTATCAGAAAGGCCAGTATCAAACAACAAAGGGCAGGTCTTTGACTTTGTTTGCCATTCTTGGCTTCTTTGCAATGGCGGGATTTTATTTGAAACCTCAGATCTTTATCACAGCGATTGCTATGGTACTGGTTAGTATTTCTACTCTCGTTTCAAAGAACAAAAATACATTTCAAATAACATTGCGGAAGCTGGGTGCAGGGATACTGGGCGCTGTTCTGTTTCTTGGGATCTACCATTCTCTCATTGTTCCTTCTTTGCATTTAAATATTGATAAGGAGAGGGCAATCAGCTGGCCGCACTATCTCATGATGGGCTTGAATGACACGACGGATGGTGTATATTTCAGCGATGATGTAGTTTATTCTACGCAATTTGCCACAAGAAAAGAGAGAAATGCGGCGGATCTGGAAGTGGCCAGACAAAGAATATCGGACTATGGATTTTCAGGTATGGTCCGCCATCTTTCGCGCAAAGAAATTGTGAATTACGGCGATGGTACCTTTGCCTGGGGCGTGGAAGGCAGCTTCTTCGGCGAAATCCCGTCCTGGGCAAATAACCGTGTCAGTCCCCTGATGCATGAAATTCTGTTTCCGGAAGGGAAACTGTTTATGACAGTTATCTCCTGCCAGCAGCTGATCTGGATCACGATCCTTGCCATGTGCATGTTTGCCGCAAAGACGAAGAAGAAAGAGGCTGTTGAGCCACATCAGGAAAACGTAGAGAACGTCATCTTTCTATCATTGATTGGCTTGACGCTCTTTGAACTTATCTTTGAGGCAAGGGCACGCTATCTGTTCTGCTACGCACCGGTGTTTGTTCTGACCGCGGTCCTCGGGGTGCGCAATCTGTTTTACTGCGTTCAGGCAAAGGAAGGCTAAATTCCCCCTCAAATATCTGTATTTAGAAGGAGGCATCCCTTACTTATTGGTGGGTAAGTTTCTTCATCAAATGAACCATATCCGAGCGTGGATTATGATTTGGATTGGGCCAGCTGTCATCATCTTTGTATCTTTTCTGGTGTTCCTCTTCATTACGGATTGCGGTATCAAGCTTATCCGAGATCAGCGAATAGATGTCGGTACTCTCCTTGTAATCGTTAACCTGTCCTCGTAAATACTGTTCCTTTAGAGCTTTCTTTACGTTCTGAGAATTGGGATACTTTGGACACTTGTTCGTAAAATGATCAATCAACCAGACTTCGAAACACGGATTGGAAACAATGATGCCGCAGCGATCGTTCGCACGGATCAGCGCCTTGATCTTTGCAGCTTTTTCCTTGCTGCAGTCGAGATCGACTAAGGCATAGGCACAATCCAGTTCTTCCGGATCATCACCTGCAACTTCTTTAAACGCTTTTTTAATTCTCTGAATATTTGGGCCGCATCCGTATATCCACCGGAGTTGCCAAACTTAAGGCAATACGAATATTCCCTGCCCGTAAAGTGTCTCAGGTACATTCGCTCCGTGGCGTAGTTTCCTTCGCCCATCACAAGCATGACAGGCTTACGAACCCGTTTGATTCTTTGACGCTTCTGGTTCCTTTTCATGGTCTGTCTTCTCCTCACTCAGATATGTCTGGTTAATGCAGGGAATAGCTCCATAACGGCTTCGAAGGTAGTTTCTGCCAATTTTTTCATTTTTACGCGGCGAAAAATCACAGAGAGAATACAGATCAGAAACTCCCGTATCGGGATCCTTCTCCGTAAAATAAATCTGATCCCTTCGGAATTCACTCAGATCCAGCTGGAAAACATCGTGCGTCGTCGCAATCAGCTGCGCACCTTTATTTTCCGGAACACTGAACTTTTCGATCAGATAACGGACAAGCATCGGATGCAGACTTCTGTCAATTTCATCAATTGCCAGAACACCTTTCTTCTCAAAAACTTTTTTGAGAAAAGGGGCCATAAAGAAAATATTCCTGGTGCCGAGCGACTCATTCTCCAGCGGAATCAGGTAATCCCTGCCTTCCGCCAGATGATGGGCCCTCACTTGATATGTAGCCAGTTTATGGCCCGATTCCGAAACAGACATATCAGAAAATGACAGATCAATGTCCGAAATATTGATATCAGTTTCCTTCATCAGCTTTACTGCAAAGTCCACAAATCCGCGTTCACCACGAATCGACTCATCCTCGTATATGCGCAATGCACGGTTCGAAAGATCCTGGACCTCTGTAAATGTAATGATCTTCGTTGTCAGCCAGTCATAGGCATCTTTCACAGGTTCCGCATTCCAGGCATCCGCCGTTGCCAGAAACAGACGGTTACGAGCATTCATCTTCACTAAAGGATTAAACAGCGCAGCATACTTTGCCGTGAAACGGAACGCATTATTCTTATATTCAAAGACCGTAGAAGCACGGCTCGAATAATACGCAAGAAGGTATTCCTCCGTGATGTGATCCGGCAAATAGGAAAAGCCATACACATAACGGATCCCATTATCCGCAACAAACTGAAATTCAAACGAAGTCGGCTTATTTCTGCCTGAGTCATTTAACATAAACGGATTCCAGGGCATTTTTTCATTGGACTGCACCGAACTCGAACGACGCAGAATGTTTAGTGCCAGAGTCATTGCCTTAAAAAGGGCGCTTTTTCCAGATGCGTTTGCACCATAGATCAAAATGCTGTTTAACGCTGAATTATTTCCTCCGGCATCCTGAATGATATGATCCGCATCATCTTTGCCACTGCCCGGAGTGAGCTCCAGAGTCACCTGATCCCGAAAAGACTGATAATTCTCCACAGAAAATCTCAGCAGCATACTTCCTTATCCTCCGTACAGTGATTATAAATGTTAAAGTTGTATTTTTGCAAAAATATTGCAAAAATACAAGTTTTACAAAAATATATTGTGCTGAAACAATGGACGTGGACTGCAGCATCCATCCAGGCTTTTCCGAAGCTGGCAGCAGGGGGAAAATATCATTGACAAGAGCGAGCCTTTTTCTTATACTCTTAGTGTATTAAGAAAGTAATACACTAACACGATAGGAAGGAGGAACATGACTTGGAAATTTGAAGGAAGCAGTCCCATCTATCTTCAGATTATCGAGCGGCTCAAGAATGCGATTGCGGCAGGGACGTATCCGTCGGGCTCAAAGATGCCATCGGTCCGTGACCTGGCTCTGGAGGCGGGCGTCAATCCCAACACGGTCCAGCGCGCCTTTGCGGAGCTGGAGCGCGAAGGATATCTCTACAGCCAGCGTACCACCGGCCGCTACGTAACCGAAGACCGCCAGAAGCTGTCATCTTTACGGATCGGCCTTGGCCGCAAATACATCAAAGAGCTGTTTGACCGTCTCTCGGGCCTGGGATTAAGTACAGACGATATCGTACGGGCCTGCGACGCTTATGCAAAGGAGGAGAAAAACGCATGAATATACTCGAATGTCATGATCTGACTAAACGCTATGGCAGCGTAACCGCTCTAGACCATGTCAATCTCAACATTGAATCCGGCCGCATCGTCGGATTGCTTGGACCCAATGGTTCCGGCAAAACGACACTGATCAAGATTGCCTGCCGCATCCTGCAGCCAACCAGCGGCGAAATACGAATCGCCGGCGAAACGCCCGATACCCTCACGAAGAAGATTGTCGCCTATCTGCCGGACCGCAACTTTCTGCAGGAATGGATGAAAGTGTCCGACGTTCTCAGCTTCTATCAGGACTTCTTCGAAGACTTTGACCGCAGCCGCGCCGAAGCACTGCTCTCTCAGCTTTCCATCGATCCTTCGATGCGCCTGAAGCAGCTGTCCAAAGGTAATCGCGAAAAGGTTCAGCTCATTGTCACCATGTCACGCAACGCGAAAGTATTCTTCCTCGATGAGCCGATTGCGGGTGTCGATCCCGCGGCGCGCGACTACATTCTTAAAACGATCCTTGCCAGTTACAACCAGGAGGCTTTGATCCTGATTTCAACTCATCTCATTGCCGATGTCGAAAACATCCTGGACGAAGCCGTCTTCCTCAAGCAGGGACAGATCTTTCTGCACAAGAGCACCGACGAAATCCGCCAGGAAACAGGCAAAAGCGTCGACGAATATTTCCGGGAGGTATACGCATGCTAGGGAAACTGCTTAAATACGACTTCAAATCCAT
>Ga0256404_1005100_pt1 | contig 23789 bp, 23 predicted proteins | sample RumenRJG_01DNA_FD_185990 | JGI IMG/M metagenome (GOLD analysis project Ga0256404, IMG submission 185990) | Bovine rumen microbial communities from Lethbridge, Alberta, Canada - RJG_01 | ecosystem: Host-associated > Mammals > Digestive system > Stomach > Rumen | place: Canada: Alberta | collected... | reverse complement strand
ATCACAAAAGCAATGGCTGCGAGCAGGTACATCGAAGCGCCGGCAGTAATTCCGGAGGTGATCGCCCAGAACATGTAGACGAGATCAAGAGGCTCCTTAACAGCCGTCCTGTACCTTACGATTGAAAGCGCACCGACCATACCAAGGGAGATGATGACATTCGTACTGATGGCCAGCGTGACCATACAGGTGAGCACTGTCATAGCAATCAGCGAGAATGCATAATTCCTGCTGTAGACGACACCCTTATAATAATGCTTGTAAATCTCATAGATAATCACGCCGAGCAGCAGTGCAAATAATAAATCAATGATGATCGAAAGTATCGTTCCGCCGGAAATCGCCTGGTTGTACATAGGTGATTCCAGTACGGATTTTTTTATTACGTCTTTTGTGCTCATATTGTTCCTCCTATTGCCAATTACCCTTCTGAGAAATTTCTTCTCGAAGAAATATCCTTCCTTTTCTCAAGACACATCACATACTTTGATGCAGAAACCTGTATGCTTGCATCGACCTTCAGAAGATCTCTGATAATATCAGGAAGATATTCCGTATATTTCACCTCAAGAATCTGCGTGCCAGGCTCTAATACGTCAAACGACGGCTCTTCCAAATCAAACATATTCCCACACGCTGCTGTCGCCTTCAGATTGTAATCAAATGTAAGTCTCACATCACCATACTTATATACATATGGAATCCTGTCATAGTCAACGATAATAACCGGGTGCAGCCTCTTTGACACAAGTTCTATGTAAAATTCCCTGCACAGCCTGTCATTACGGTTCAGTAAAAAAGAATAATTCCCGGAAAGTATATTTTCAAGCTCTATCCTGGAAAGTCCGGTTGAGGTCTTCTGGATATATGCCCCTTCCTTCCTCTTTCTTTCGAGCATGATGACATTATCACTTAGATTATAAATCCTGATTCTGTACTTTTTTCTATAAAAGGTTCCCGCTGTCTTGTCATTTAATGCTGTACCTTTTTCATCATCAAAGTAAAGGCTCCTGATGAAATATTTATTCCCTGTTGCATGACTGTCCAGCGACAGAAACTGTGAAAATCTTCTGTTTAGCACATAAACTTCGCTATCCGAAATAAGGTACTTCAGCTCATGGCGCCAGGGACGGACAATTGCATTTTCACCAGTAAAGCCTGAATTCTCATCAGTCTTTGCCTCGCCTGAAAAATACTTCGAGAAATCCCATGCGGTCTCATCTGTTTCAGATACGTATGCTGAAAGTTCATGTTCTGCTTTGTCTGGCATCGCATCCATATCACTCACCATCCAGTCTCACAGTGCCATCCGCCTCTACATAAAAGCATACAGTCCCATAATGCTTCACACTGTTTTCATCAAGATAATAATCAAAGGCAGGATTCGTATTTCCATCTGAATCAGCGACCGTAACCTTTATAAAATACTGACCTGGGGACAGAGTACCCACATAGTCATATTCCGTCGCATAAAGATTGTCTGCCGTAGCAATCGGATTATCAAAGTTCAGATTATTTGCAAGCATAAATGAATATAATAATTCATCCTTCTGGAAATCAAATGATGCATCCCATGTGAATCTGACATTTCCATCAGAGATTTCAGGCTTTTCAATGTAAAACGGCTCCGGATCCTCCAGCGATTTCTTATAGAGCTCGTAATTTTCTGTCACTTCTGCTCCGATTCCGGCCTCCACAGAATCGTACTGTTCCTCAGTAAGACGCGCGTTCAGTTTATCCGAACCATAAACATAAGGCTTTACTATGCCTGCAAGTTCATCTGCTTTTGCCTGAACTTTATCTGGACTCAGAACGCCTTTATATAGATCATCAATTTTTTTGTCCAGAAGAGTTCTGAAGGATTCACTCTTAAACGCTTTCTGAAACAGTGAATTCCCCCAGTAATTTGTAATTCCCTTCTCCCATCCGTAGTCTGAATAGGCTTCACCCTTTACCTTATCTTCATTTCGAAGAAATGCACCATCGCAGTCCCAGTCCATCAGATACCATGTATTACTGTTTAATGGGCTGTAAATCAGCGTATTCCTGCTCTGTGTATCAGTATTTCCTGTCAGGATATTAAATGCAAGCCAGGTAGCCAGGTTATCTCTGTCAAACCACTTATCCAGCACCTCGTCAGGCGATACTGTAGCGTCATTCACATCTGTAAGCATATTTATGAGCTTGGTATGATCCGTATCACCCTTTGTCTCAAGATAATATGCAAAATCATCCGCGTTGTAATCCGAATCACTGGTAAGCTTTATCTCATCATACTTTCTGAATTCGAACATCTGATTTTCCTTATAAAGATGTCCAAAACGGTCAAGGCCATGCCTCTTCAGAAAATCCTTATTTGGCTGCTCTACATAGGTATATAGACCGTAATCATGGAAGAGCCCGTCTCCGCCATCGCCGGTGTCATCCTTCACGTATAGATGAACGAACTTTGTCTGAAGCGAAACCATAGCATCAACCTCTGACTGAAGATCATACATGAGCTTATTTCTGAATCTCATGCCATCATTCACATGCTTATTCAGATTGATAACGGTATTTCCATTCCAGTCGCCTGCCTCATCATCAAGCTTTATTTTGTAGCTTTTGACATTACTTCTGGAAGATGACTGTCCTCTGATGCTCACACGGCAGTTTGGCGTGGTCCTGTAGTAGCCAAGTCCATTCGGGTCCAGCTCATTTCCATTTCCGATACCGATCTGAAGAAGGCCTTCGACCTGGTATTTTTTAACGCCCATGTTCTGATAATCATAGACTGAATAGGTATTTATTTCATTCCATGTATGATTCGTGTTTTCAGAAGCATTTCCCTGGGACACGGTAAGGTACATGGTCTCTACACTGGAATCATCATCCTGATAAAGATCATCATTATCCTTGAAGGCATTGTCCGTATCATCTGCCACCTTTACCGTCTTATTGCCGCCTTTTGAAGCATTGTCAGTTTCAGACGAGCCGCATCCTGAAAATAAGCCAAGCGTCATCCCAAGTCCGAGAGCAAGAGCAAGGACATTTTTTCCATATCTCTTATATTTCATCATCCTATCCCTCTTTTACCGTTTCCTCTGCTGGTGCAATTCCATACATTTCTTCATATCGCTTTTCAAAATAATCACCTATCCTGGTAGCAGGACCATGCGGTTCCTCAACCTTTATTGCTGAACGGCCAAGAATGTTCTGAAGTGTATTATCAAGATATCTCTTCAGAAGCACCAGTGAAACAATTGTATATAATACGCCGCCTAAAAGAAAGCCTACGCCAAACCATACAGAATTTCTCATGCCAAAGGCAAGCGTTCCTAATATGGCACCGGCAGCAAATACGATCGAACTATATAATGCACCCTTTCCATCTGCAAAATACAGCTGCATCAGCATGACTGTATTTCCAACAGCATAAAAAGCATAGGCGCAGCAGAGCACTCTGTAGATTCCCAGCATTTCATCTGTAAAACCAAGCGGCAGGATCGGAAGTAATAATGTACCAACGACAATGAAAACAATTGTTGCGAAAAACTGCCTCATAAATGTATAAGACAATTCCTGCTTCAATGTATTCTCCATATCCCGCTCAGCAATCTCAATATTAGGAAGCGTACCGCCATCATTTAAGAGACTGAAGAAATTCCTGTAGGTCGGATAAAAATTCACTTCTACACTCGTGACAAAATTCACAGTCGTAGGCAGGATTGAAAGGAATGCAACAAGTGCTGAAATATCATACATCGGACATTCCCTGAAAAGACCTACTACCACATTTCCCGAAGAAGAATACCACATCATGACAAGATGCGCAAAAAGTCCAAGCGACGTAAGCAATCCAATCGGGGCAAGCTGTGGAAATTTGTCCATCCATTTGAAAAAATATAATGCGCTGCAGTTCCCAATCGGAAAATATTCCATCAGAAGCTTAAAGTACCATACTGCCATAATTCCATAAGCAACCGTAATTGAAATAAGAAGCGTAATGAGTGTAGGCAGTATATGGAAAAGTACGGCAAGGAAAAAGCTGATTCCAAAAGCAACCAGGATGGATACCAGATATGCCACCATGATACTGCGGTAGTCCTTTATTGCCGTGAGATAGTTTATCTCAGACCATACGATGATGAGTTCCCCAAATAATAGAAAGGTAACAATCTGTGTAAGCAGATTTATCCCGGAAAAATGAAGAAATATTCCATAAATCGGACAACCGACTGCAAGAATCACAGAAATGCTTCCGATAAAGGAAGGCATGACTTTGTCTTCATCATCCTTGTAAATCTGATCAGCGGTATATCTCGTTACAAGCACTGAAAAAATATTAATAAATAACAGCGAAGCCAGGAGCGTATACGTGACAACGGCATTCAAAATACGAAGGTCATTTTCCGATGCCCCTGCAAGTGTACCAACGATTCTGATGCCAAGCAGGAAGACAATGCCGAGGATTGTCGGACCTGCGCAGATAACGCTGGCATAGCCATATGCACTGAGCAATGCAAAAAGCCCTTTTCTGCTGAATGCTTTTTTTAATTCAAACTGAATGCCTGCCATGCTGCTCTCCCAAAACTTCTTTATAAAGATCCCTGTATTTCTGAATACTCATTTTCTGCGTATAATATTTCCCGGCTCTTTGACGTCCAATCTCACCCATCTTCAGCATTCTTTCATGATTACTGCACATCTGGACAATCGCATCAGCGAGCTGGTCCTTGTGCATAGGCGGAACGATGAATCCTGCCTTTCCTAATTTATCATCATCGATGCCTTCGATTAATTCCCTGCAGCAGCCGACATCTGTAGCCACAACAGGACGCCCTGCTGCAAGGGATTCAAGTATCGAAAGAGGCTGTCCTTCAGAAATACTGGTAAGGATAGTAAAGTCAAACAAAGGATAATAATCCCTTACATCCACAACACCGGTAAAAATAATATCACGAATGCCAAGCTGCTGAATCAGGCTGTGGCATTCTTTGTTATATTCTTCATCGTCAACATCACCTAAAATATAAAGCCTTGCATTTTTTACCCTGGTCTTCACCTCTGCAAAGGCATAGATCATTGTCTTTATATCCTTTATCTTTGCAATACGGACAACAGCGCCAATATCTATATAGCCATTTTCCTTTTTCGGCGGAATGTCTTTGAAATTATCAAAATTCACACCGTTTGGTATTACACTCTGTTTACTAGGATCCGCTCCGATGTCCTTCTGTATTTTTTCAGCACCCTTGAAAAGACAGGTGATTTTGTCCGCATGGGAATAGGCACACTCGGAAAATCTATAGAAAAGATCGATCCACTGCTGCCGTAAGAATGGCGGCACCCACTTTGCACGAAGGAGCTCTTCTTCTCTTTCCCTGGTATAAATACCATGCTCGGTCACGATAAATGGCACATGATATTTCCACTTGCCCATGCTGCCTAAGATTCCGCCATAGCCTGTGGCTGTGCAGTGATAAATGTCTGCAACAGGAATCTCCTGTGTCATCAGGTACATTTCAGGAAGAAGCATGCTCCTTACCTGGTAAAAATAATCCGTAAAAGATACATAAGGGCAGTCTTCCCTGCACTCATCCATCAGCATATTGAAAAGCTCATCGCTCATCAGAAGCGTCATCGGATTTATTTTCTTCACCTGAAAAAGATTAAAAAGAATATCAAAATCAAGCTTTCCATGAGAAAATAATTTTACAGCCTCCCTCTTCTCTTCAGACGTGAGGCGAAGCGATCTTAATTTTCCAACTTCTCCTGTGAGATCAAGCGCGTCAGAAAGAAAGACCTCGTGTACTTCAACGACATTTTGAGGCAATGTAAACTTAAACTGTCCCTCCTGGGACCGGTCAGCGCCTATGCACCAGAGAACGAATTCAACATCAGGCATAGCCTGAATATAGTGGTGTGTCCAGCTCGACACGCCGCCATATACATATGGATAACAGCCTTCCAAAATCATGCATACACGCAAAACAAATTCTCCTATTACTTTAGCCCGATCGTAAGCTTGTCACTCCTGGCATGAACAAGATAAAGATTCTCAGCTGCCTTCTCAACTGAGCAGCCTGTCACAGAACCAATCTTCCCGGAATTAATGCGCAGCATGAAATAGGCCTCGCCTGAAAAACCTCCGAGTGCGACATCGATCTCATTATCTTTTTCTTTCACGTTCATGGAAAGATTGTGGTATATTTCTACATCCTCGCCCATCTTACTTCCAGTGACCTGACGAAGCTTAGGCGCACTTTTTGTAACATATTTCAAATAATTCTCAAAGGTCTCGGACATCTTTTCCCAGCCCTCATCCGCGCCACGGTCGGGATCTAAGACATCATCAGGATGGCAGAAGTGCGTCTGTACATAATGATAATTCAGTTCCGAAAACTCTGTCAGGTACATGTAGTCATCAATCATAGTTCCCGATGCAATTCTCGGCGTATCAATAATCCCGTTATCTTCTACCGTAAACTCCTGTACTCTCGCAGGCGCATCAGAAGATGCAGTATAGGTACTTGCAATAATCTTTATATCAGGATTCGCCGTAAGCAGCGCCTTTTCTCCCTCATCTGACAGAATATTCGATGGCGGAACATAGACAATGAAATCATTATCTGGAAAAAGCTTCTTTGAAAAGCTCGTAAGCTCCTTTACAGCAGCCTCAACAGAGGCATCGTCCTTCCAGAGCCTGTAGTAGCCATACTTCATAGAATCATCGACACCCTGAATGCAGAGCGGCTCATGATTATAGCCATGAAGCCCCAGCTCCCCGCCATTATTCAAAAGCGTATTACCAAATGAAGAAAAGTGCTCCGTCACCATCTGTGTAGGAAATGGCTTCTTTACATTGTCATTATAATCCTCAATAATCATTCCCGTGTGCTTGATCCCGTATTTCTTTTCCCAGGTAATTATCTGAGGCAGCCAGATATTGGAATAAAATGTAGAAGTATCTACGCCGTAATCCCTCATGATATAGGAGTTGTCCCCACCAGGTACAGGGGATGGAAAGTCATCAAGATAATAGGCAGAGGCATTAATGACAGGATAAATGCAGGCCTTTTTCAGGAGGCTGTACCCGATGCAGTAAAAGCCTCTCTGGAATTTCTCAACAATCGCATCATTTAATATGACAAATCTGCCCTTGCCATAATCAGATGACCATAGAATCGGCACCTTTCCATCCGATGATGAAAAATATACCTTCGCATTCTCGTCAAGCTGTACGGAAAGGCTGGTCTCGAATTTCTCTCCTTCCTCAAGCGAAAGAGAATAATCCGCCTTTACATCCTCTCCGATGATACTGTCGGAGACTGCCTTGATTCCGGTAATTCCAGCATATTCCATACCGCCATCCAGGATACCAAGCCTCTGCTTGATCACATTGAGGTTTCCCGTTGGCTCAGGAGACATTGCTGCAAATACGCCGCCTCCGTTTTTTACAAATTCCGAAATATTCTGAATACCGTTTCCAAGTCTGTTCCAGTCTTCAAAAGCAAAGACGACTGTCTGCACATCTGAAAGGTCATTGTTGAGATCAAGCTCGGAGACATCCTTTACAGTATAATTTACCCGCATGTCTGATAAGACAAATTCCACCTCGCTTGCAATCCCAGATGTGATTTCATCAGAAGTATCCGTAATGACCAGACATTCCTTCGTGCTTTCGACTGGCTCTGAAAAAGTCAGGTTTGAAAGGCCTTTATTTTTAGCCTTCTCATTCGTCCCGATTCCCTGCCTCTGGATAAGTACAAGAACAGTGAAGACTGCAAGAAAAATAATAGGCACAAGTACCTTCAGCCAGCTTACATTCTCAGTATCAGAATTTTTAGTTTTTTTGTCTTTAGGAATTATCTTCATCTATCTGACCACCCCAGAATGTATACCACTGTCTCTCCTTGCTGTCTAAGTAAATTCCCCTTTCCTTTATCATACGGAGTATCCTGTGCGTGAGCTCCTCATCATTTTTAAGCCTGGCATACTTCATATAGATCTGATATGGCGTAACATCATCTGGAAAGCGTTCGATCAGCTTCTTTATGTCATTTTCCATGCCAATCCATGACGTCGCATTTTTGTCATCACCTGACTTGGAAAGAAGCGTGAGGCAGCTGTCCGTGTATTCAAACCAATACTGCTTTTCTTCTGGCAGAAGCGCCATGAGAGACTGGAGGCAGATGTTCAGCTTGTTTAAGTAAATCGTGCGGATAGTTCCGCTGATGAGCCCGCTGTCAATATATCGCTTCAGAATATCCCTGTAATGCAGAAACATGTCAGCATCCTCAGGATTTGCTGCAAGGCTCTTTTCGGCATCTGCAATATCATTTTCGTATTCACCCTGGATGGAAGTCATGGCAGTCGTCGCATAATGCGACATCTCCGTGTCCTCCGAGAGGCTGGCAGACTCAAGCGTATTTACTGAAAAAGACGGGTCCTTTGACAGAATACTTAAGATAAGCTTTCTTCTGGTCTTCCTGTCATCGATAGCAATGGCCTCCTCGAGCGGAACGGTCAGCTTGTCGTCCTTATTCTCCGGCATATTTACCTTTTCATAGCGGATGTCATTCACCTTCAGCTTGTCAACATCGAGATCCCTGTCGCTTCCATAGCCTCTTTCAAACCTCGCTTCAATAATCAGCATCGCAAAGCCGACAAATGGCACGCACACAGCAATAATGAAAAACGGCGCCTTTACTTTGAAAATGCCTAATAAATAAAGTATGGCCGATACGACAATCGTGATAATATAGGCAATAATGACAAAAGCTACCGTAATGGTCATGGCACTTCACCTACTTGCGTTACCTTAAGCCCGGCTTTTATAAATCTGTCTTTTACTCTTTCCACATCATTTCCTGCCTGCTGGAGAATGATATAAAGCTCCCCATCGCTTCCATAGCCGTATTCATCATTGCTTCGGACAAGCTTTCCTAACAATGCATCAATGTAAAACTTATTTATTTCCTTTGTCTCTACATGGAAAATAACATCATGAATATAGCTCTTGTCTGCAAGCTTTGAACGTGCTTCAAAAATCTTGTGCATACTCTCAGCAGTCCGGATTCTGGTATTTTCAATGAAATTCTCAGAAGAATAAAAGGCTTTGTTCGCACGAATCAGTGATGCGGCGGCAAGATCTGTAATAATAAAGAGCTTGTTTGCAAACTCCACATTCATCTGCTCATCAGTGGAATGAATGATTGCAATAGTTCCCATTACTTTTCCCTCGTCAAGAATAGGCGCCGCAAAAGAAGGAAGCTTTGCAACATTATCCCTGTTTACAAAGGTAGAGCCCTTTTGTAATGCTGCCACGACGGTCGTATAATCTTTTACATTTACTGACTTTGGAACCTCGTATGAAACCTCCCTGGAGCAGGCGGCCAGACGGGCAAAATCACTCTTTTCCTGTCCAAAGAAAATGGCAATCGAATGGCTTTCGAGCATGTCCTCAAGCTCACTGACTGCTGCAAAAACGACGCTGTCCGGATCTGCGACATCAAGCGCCTTTACCATCTGGTAAATCTTGCCATATGAATTCTGGTAACCGATGATCTGCTGGTTGAATTCTGTATTACTCTTTAAAATTTTATTGTACAGGCCTAAAAGGAATTCATATTTATTTTCAAGAACATCATATTCTTCATTGACTTTCTTGATGTTTTCCTCGTGCTTGTCATGCGTATATCCGCCGACAGAGCCTAAGAAAAGATAAGCTGCAAATGGCAGCCAGTTCTGCGCATTGAATAATATGAGCTGCCATGTCATCGACTGGTGCGCTTCAATAAGATAAAGAAAGGAGCACGCGATACCAGTCACAATTCCTGCGCCAAGGCCATTCAGGCTTCCCATGATCATGACGCCAATCAGTCTGAAATCAAGAAAATTCAATGTGACATTGTCCTTGATGAGATTGTTCAGAAGCTGTGCCACTACGACAGTAAAAACCACTTCCAGGGAAATTCTGACAGTTTTCGAATGCCTTCTGAAAAAGGACAGAACCCGGTTGTCATCAACGGAATATTTCACATCTGCTTCTGCAGCTGTTATGAAATCATCAATATCATCCTTAAAGCTGTGCTTAGGGAACCAGCTATAGGTGTCTCTTGCAGCATCATTCTGAAGAATCCCCGGTCTTGCATCTGCCTTGTCATCGATTGAAAATCTCGTATATGGATGACGGTCAAGTATCAGATCTTCTATCTCATCTGCAGAATAAAGGTTGCCACCATAGAGATTCATCTCTGCAAACTCATCTTTGACAGGCGTATCTGCGATTCTTGCCAAGAGCTCCCCTAAATCCTTTTCAGCAAGGAAGTCATTATCCTTCGTAAAGGAGAGCTTCATCTTTACTTCCCCACCTTCAGCAGCAGTCTTAAAATAATTCGAAACTTCCCAGCCATTCGGACTTGTCGCATACATATTCGGAATCCTTAAGAATGAGACGCCCATTTCCTCTGTATAAACAGAATTCCTGCAGAGCTCGATCATCGCATTCTTAAGAATATTCAGGATCTGCCTTCTTGCAGAAAGATGATTCGTAGGCACATCCTGGGCATTTGTGTAGAGAACAATGAGATTTTTTACATTGTGAACCCTCATCTGATGGAGATTGATCTCAAATCTTTCAAGATCATCGGCAAGCGAAATATTTCCATCAATAGAGCGTGATGAAAATATGACCATATCGATTTCATAGGCCGCATAAATATCCCTTATCCTGTCTTCATCCCCATGGCTTGCAGAGATAACAGTAAGGTTCTGTCTCTTTTTCACATGCGGACAGTCACCAAAAAGAACCACCTCGTTGTCCTCCAGAAGTGGTTCGAAAATCTCATTCGAGTATTTGTTGATATATCCGGTAAATAATATCTTCATTGAATATTATTCCTAAACATTTTTGCTGAAGCCATTAGTACATTATTATGAACGTTCCTGTTGCATAAAAATTTTCGCTCGTTATTTCGTATTATATTACATTTCCTTTGATTTTACTACAGTTATAGTATATTCCCCAGCACTTCAACTGCCTTTTCCAGCTCTTCTTCACTAGCAGAAGAATAATTGATCAGAAAGACCTTTTCTTTGGCAAGCGATTTATCACGATAGAATTCAGAAAGTGCACGTAATCTGATACTATTTTCCATAGCATCAGCGATAATCTGCTTTTCCGATTTTTTGGATTTTACTTCGATCAGGAAATGAAGCCCGGCCTCCTCCTCGATGATATTTACTTTTTTCCGGATGGAGCTTCCATTTATGATCTCAATCAGATGCTCACGCTTTTTTCGATAGTAGTTTCGCATCCTGTTGATATGCTTTTCGAAATAGCCTTCATTGATGAAACGGGCAAGCGTATACTGCTCAAAATTTGAAACCGTGCAGGCATAGAAAAAGAGATTTTCATAATATTTCTTCAGGAGCTTTTCAGGAAGAACCATGTACGAGATTCTAATTGTCGATGAAAGCGTCTTCGTAAATGTATTCATATAGATGACCTTGTTCATCACATCGATTGAATACATGGTCGGAATCGGCTTTCCATTAAGCCTCAGCTCGCTGTCATATTCATCCTCTATTACATACCGATCATCAGCGCCTGCTGCCCAGGACAGAATTTCATATCTCTTCGAAATCGGCATCAGGACGCCTAAAGGATAATGATGAGATGGTGAAATATGAAGTATGTCAACATTATTCTTCTCAAGTGCACCCTCTTCAATACCCTTGTCTTTGACGGGCAGAAATATGCACTTCGTGTGATGGCTGTCGTAAATCCTGCTGACTTTTCCATAACCCGGATCCTCTACTGCATAGGTCTTGTCAAAACCAAGTAACTGAATCAGAATTCCGATGAGATACTCTGTTCCAGCACCAATGATGATCTGCTCCGGTGAAACCGTCATATTCCGAAATTCCTTCAGATGCTTTGCTATAGCAAATCTGAGTTCAAGGACACCGCCACTCGGCGGATTTTCCATCAGCCGCTCATGATCCTTTGAAAGCTCTTCTCTCATCAGCCGGCTCCAGACAGAAAATGGAAAGAGATTCGCCTCCGTCTGGTTTGAAGCGAAATCACAGAGATACCGCTTTTTGTCTGAGCTAAGTACGACATTTTCTTCTGTAATGCTGACCTTTCCGATGATGGCATTTGCCTTGATATCAGAGACAAAGTATCCTCTTTTCGGCTGTGAATAAATATATCCCTCAGACAAAAGCTGTTCATACGCATTCTCAATCGTAATCACACTTATGCCAAGATTCTTTGAAAATGCACGCTTTGATGGAAGCCTCTCTCCGGGTTTGAGATTCCCCTGAATGATGTCATTCTTGATGCAGCGGTATAAATATAGATAAAGCGGCTCTGAGCCTTTCTCCGCAAATGAATATGTCAGCATATATTAACTCCAAATTTCTTCTATTATTCCTTCTCTATGTATTTCAAAAACTCTTCACTTCCAAGCGGCTTAGAATAATAAAAGCCCTGAATGAAATCGCATCCTGCATTATGGACAAGGGTACGCTGCTCCTCACCCTTTTCTGCATCAAGAAGCGTGCCCCTGTCGAGCTTTACGACAGTGGGACCAACCATTCGTACATACTGGTAATTTGAAAAGCCACTGCCATAGTCATCAATTGAAAAACAGAAACCGGCTTCCTTCAGGTCGTCCTTCTCACGAATAAAAATCTCATTGTCCTCTATGAAAGCAGACTCCGTGATTTCAAGATTGATCCGGTTAGGATTCACACCATACCTTTCAAGGATATCCAGATTTTCATGGGATAAACTAACGCCTCCCTCTTTATATGTTTGTTCTATTATATCACGCACGACTTGCCATTTCATCAATAATAAAATATGCTGCAAGATTACTTTGCCAAAAGCTTCAGGCCTGCAATGCCAGCCACAATCATGATAATACAGACAATCTGCAATGGACTCAGCATTTCCTTGAAAATGAATACCCCGCAAAGTGTGGTCCCGACAATTCCCATGCCTGTCCACAGTGCATACGCAGTTCCCAGCGGAAGCTTCTTCATTGCGACAGACAGAAACACCGCACTTAGTATATAAAAAATAATAGTGATCACAGTCGGGCCTGCCTTCGTAAAACCTTGAGACTCTTTCATTGACACCGCCCAGGTAATCTCTGATGCGCCTGCAAGAATCAACATAATCCATTCCATATTCTGCCTCCTGGAATAAAAAATACACCGGCAACCCCGTATCTTCTAAGGCCTAACGACACGGAACCGATGTAAAAACCTGCCCGGCGGCAGATATTATTGAACTGTATAAAATTTATCACATGTTAATCGATAATACAATCGCTTCCAAAGCTTTTGCAAGCGTTTCAATCGACATGCTAGGTTCATTTGGCTTGTCTAATACCTGCTCTGGAATGTATGGAACATGAATATCTGTAAATAATATTTTCATATCTAAAAATATCTTCATAAAAACGACGGACACATTCTCTGCCCACCAATAATTCCTGTATGCTTTCAGCCGAATCATGCTCCAAAAAGCGTATTGCCAGCTACACTATACCTCGAACTTGTCGTCCTTCTTAAAGCCGATTAGTGGTTTTCTATTCCCAAAAGAATATATGTGGCCTTTGAATGTTTTCGTTGACATGCAGCGTGATAAATAAGGACTTTTCTCCCAGACACCTTTTTCACTGGATATATCTCTTCGCATCAAGTCCGAGCATCTCGTCATAGAAATCCGTCCGCCTATCCGAGAATAGATTGTTTCTATTACCAGACTGCCTATACTCTTTCGCTCTTCGAAGATCTACATCGGCATATAGAATCTTCTCATGCTCACCATCAGCAGACGAAAGCACTTCTCCGCTAGGCGCCGTAATCAGGCTATACCCTGTCCACTTCGTACCTCGTTCCTCCCCTACCCTGGCAGCTGCCGCAATGTACAACGAATTGCACTTTGATGCAGAAATGCATAATGCATTCTCAAGAGGCATATTGTAATTTCCAGGATTCTTCATGATCTTTTCCTTGGTGTCATTCATCACCCAGCCAGCAGGCGAACAGATAAGGTCTGCTCCCTGCAGTGCAAGTAGCCGCATGGTTTCAGGAAACCACAGGTCATAACAGATCATAATTCCGATTCTGCCCAGGCGGGTATCAAAAACAGGAAATCCGCTGTAGCTCGGCTCACAGAAAGCCTTCTCAGTACAAAAATAATGCATCTTTCTGTATGTACCGACATATCCGTCAGGACCGACAAAGACTGCGCTGTTATAAAGCTTTATGCCTTCCTTTTCATACAGCCCGGCGATGATATATGTATTTCTTTCCTTCGCTTTTTTCATGAGTGTCTGAGTGAATTTTCCATTTGGAATTTCTTCAGCAAGTGGAAAGATTTCCTCATAGGTATCAAAGCAGTACCCCTGGTAAATACCTTCGGGAAGAACGGCAAGCTCAGCACCATGATCACATGCCTCATCGATACAGCCTAAGATTTTTGAAAGATTCTCATCCAATTTTCCATTTTTACAGTTCATCTGAACCGATGCTATTCTGTTCATATCAGTAGTCCTTTTTTATTTCAGGATATTGTAACCAGCCTCAGATAAAACATTCAGTGTCCTATCAAAATTTTCTTCTTTCACAAAAATATAATCTGTATTATAGGTTGATACTGCAAAGATTCCAATCTCATTTTCAGCAAGCAACCCGGATATTTTTGAAAGAATTCCAATAAGTGAGAAATCCAAAACGCCCTGTATTCTGAATGCCTTCCAGCCATGATCGCAATCAGTTGCATTTTCAGGAATGGCCTTCGTCTGGCACACAAGTGAATTTTCCTCATCTGTCTTTGCAATAAAGCAGTACTCATCATCTATGTTTACTTTGCTGTAATCTTCCACCTTGCAGATTGAAAAATCTGCATCAATAATTTGAATATCCATAACTTTTTAGTCATCATTTACCAGAAGACACGCCAAGATTGTAAACGCCCTGGTTCTTCATGGAAACATTCATATTTTCCTGCTTAAGTATAGACTGCTCCATGCCGAAAGTCTTTGCTGTCTTCTCCGAATCAGTCTTTATGGTCTCAAGTATGAAAATATAGATAAACTCCAAAGCTGTAAGAATCGCTATTATTATTGGTACACTCGTAATGATTGTCATAATGTTTTTCCTTTCATTTCTTTCTGCTAAAACGGCGGACATTCCTTCTGCCCGCCAATAATTCCTGTGCTCTCCCAGCTGAATCATGCCCCAACAAGTGTGCTATCCTTCAAAGCCTTTCTTCGCCTTTCAATATAATCTCTTGATTGGCCTGAAGCAACCTCTATCTGCTCAACTGAAAAATCAGCTCTGAGCATATTATCTATCATTTGGTTCATTTTTTTATCTTCACCTTCAGATAGTCCTTTGTTGTACCCATTTTCTTCGGCGGATTCATACATTTCACTCAAAAACATATAATCATTCCTCCACTTCTTCACGTAGTGATTCATCATAACATCGTACAAAATGTTGCTAGTCACACAAAAACTTGGAATAGATTAATTCATAAGCATCTTCATGTACTTCTCCTGATCCTCTTTTGGAATATCAAGAAAATTCATTGCTTCTACAGGAGTATACTGTAATTTTAGCATTACCTTCCTTATGGCATCAACTTTTGCATCATCATATGATTCCTGCTTCATGTCCAAAATTGCCTGACACACATCAACCACCTTCTCTCCTTTTTGGATTTTTATCTTAGCATTTGTGACTTCATTGATGACTCTGACAGCATCACTGTCCAAATGCCTGTAATCATTCACGCTGGTTACCAGATTCTCAAGCCCTGCCTTGTCCCTTGCATACTTGACAAAGTGGAGCGCATCACCGAGATCTGTCTGAAAGCCTCCAAAATCATCATCCTCCATCTGATACGGTGAAATCAGATTCAGCTTGTAATCCGGGACCAGCTTCAAAATTCTGGAATCATATATATTCATCATCTCGTGAATGCTTTCTGGCCCATCCCACTTGCCTGGAGACCATAGCATTACAAGTGTAATTACAGGATTTATCTTATCTGTCTTTTTAAAACCACTCAAGAATTCGGCTCCAGATTCGAAATCCATATTCTTCCTATGCTCTTTTGATTTTTCTTCAACCTGCTTTGTATATGACAGCGCATCATACAGCATATTCCTAACAGGCATAGCATAGTGCACATTCTCCTGATTTTCTATTCCAAGAATCACATATGTGACATTCCCGGACTGCTTCACAGTTGCACTCTTCAGAATGTCTCTGTATTTAGAAACCCCTTCTGAATTCTCCCCATCATCGGAATACGGTATTGCAAGTTCCGCTGTATCAAGCTCTACAAGGTCGTCCGGCACTATGACCTTCTCGCCGTTATAAATCAAGTAGTTGAACGCATCCGCAAAGTGTGCGTTGTCCTTCATGAAACTCTTGGTTTCTTTGTCAGTTTTTCCCATATTTCATTCCTTTCATAATAATACCTAAAACAAAATAAGACAATATATAAATCCATCGAAGAAGGGAAATGCCAGACGAACATCCGGCTCGTAATAATAAACCAAGGTAACTGAATAAAATAATAGTTCATCGATTGATTTATGAGATGATTATAGTATGTTTGTTCTTATTTGTCAATGTGTTTTATTCGAACATATAGTGTATTTTTCGTGAACTTTGCAGCATGAGAAATTGCTATTTTCCTTATATGTTTCGCATTTATGCAACCATGTTAGGCAAATAATAATCAGTTTGTTTTTTGTTCGATAAAATACAGAATTCCAAAAAAATTCAACAAAAAATCGTCCACAACTTGTAGACGATTTCCATACATATTTATTGACATATCCCGAAAAAATAATAATATACAAATAGCTAACTTGAGAAGGAAATCAGCTGGGTTCCCAAGTGGGAGTAGGTGAATTGCTTAGAATCCCTTGCTCCTGGGGTTAGCTTTTTTCTTTACTTCTCATTATAATTTATTCTCTAATTTCAGCCTCTCACACAGTGGGAGAAGTTCTTCGATTTTGGCTACGATCCGCTTTTGCTCGGCAAGGGGAGGGAGAGGAATTACCAGATTACATATTGCCGCTTGAAAAAGATTAGCCTGGGCAGTTTGCTTGGTTCTATTTTTCATTTGCTCTTGAAGTAATCCTGATTGCATAACATACATTAAATAATCACTGTCAACATCAATAGGAGAAACCATAGCGGCACTTCGTACCATTACATATTTATTTTCATCCTTAATAACAGCAACTCTTCCAACGCTTCCAGAACAAGAAATCAGCAAATCTCCTTTTTGGGGATTACAACGTTTAGAAATAATGTTATATTCATTTTCATCTACATAGTCGACATCATCAAGTTGAATAAACCCATCTTTAATATTTCTAGCAGATAACAAATAATATCCAGCATATGAAGAAATTCTATGGGGTGTCTTATGTTCACCATCAGTAATACATTTAGCAATTGTTTGCAATTTTACCCATCTCCAACTTGAAGGAATTTCTATGGAAGTTTCATCTTCAGTTATTTCTTCTAATGAAATTTGCTTTTTGATTTTTCCTGCTTCACAAAGTTTCTGCTTCTCAGTTTGAATCTGCTGATAAAGTTCTTCGCCAGTACCTTCTTCCGGGTGCTGTTCAACAAGCTTGCCCTGAATTGCAAGTTGCAGGATGGACTTTTGCATATCCACAGGAAAACGCTTGTTGAAATCTTCCAATTTTGTCCAAGCCTTTTCATAGCGATCTATAAGCGGAAGAAGTTCTTCGATTTTTGTGACTATGCGCTTCTGCTCGGCTAGAGGTGGAAGTGGAAATATAGTATTTACAATTTTTTCTTTTGAAATATTTGGTTGCGCTCCTCCCTCTCCCATTTTGATAAATCTTTGTCTAAATGCCATTAAGAAAAAGAAAAGATATCTATTATCAATTCCGTAGTATGGAATGCAAGCACAACAAGCTTGATTTGTTGTCATTGGAGTTTTCAAAATAGCCAATTTTCCAATAGTTGCTCCATACATTGCCATTAATACTGAACCAATAGGGTTAAGTCTTACCGATGTTTCAGTAAGTGCTAATTCTGTAATATATTCTGGAACATCACTTACATAGCCATCATTAAGATCACCCGTTTTTAGCCAAGGAATATCTCCACCATAATATTCTTGTTTTGTACGTGAAGGTGTTGCGCCAGAACTCCAGTCACCAATATACCCTAAGAAAACCCACTTCCAACTTTCTGGAATTTCAAATGGCACTTCATCCTCAGTTATCTCTGGCAGTGGCTTTTCTGCTTTTATTTTCCCTTCATTAATCAGCTTCTGTTTTTCATCCTGAATCTGCCGATACAATTCCTCCCCAGTACCTTCTTCCGGGCGTTGCTCAACGAGTTTTCCCTGAATCGCACGCTGCAGGATGCTGTTTTTCAATTCCTGTGGCGTCATTACTTATTTCCTCCCAGTTTCTCTGTGATTTCTGCAAGCACACGATCGATTTCTGCATTAAGGCTGCTGCGCTCTTCTTCATACCGCTGGATGAGATCAAGCGGGTCTAATATTTCTTCCTCTTCGTGAGGGAAGCCGCACTGGTCAAAGTTGTAGCCGAATTCGTCTGAAAGTTCTTCTGCTGTAAAGCACTTTGCCTTATCAAAACCATCCTCTACGATAGGCTTTCTGTCATTCCACCAGTCGATTGCCGGCTGGAAGTGCTCGAGTTTCATCGGCTTTGTTTTCGAAAAATGCTTGTAGCCTTCAGGCATATCAAGACGATAAAACCAGGTCTCCTTCGTAGGTCCTTTGTGATCGAAAAATAAAATATTTGTCGTGATCGATGTATATGGCGAGAACACCGAACCCGGCATACGGATGATGGTATGAAGATTGAAATCGGAGAGAAGCTTTTTCTTGATGTTTATCTTCGCATTATCCATGCCAAAAAGGAAGCCATCGGGAAGGATGACTGCAGCCCTGCCGGTATCTTTGAGACGATACATGATGACTGACATAAAAAGATCGGCGGTTTCAGAGCTTGCAAGATCTGCCGGGAAATGGCTCTTGACATCCGCCTTCTCGCTGCCGCCATAAGGCGGATTCATAAGGATAACATCAAACTTGTCATCATCTGTATAGTCAAGCACATCATGAAGCAGGGAATTATCATGAAATACATTCGGCACATCAAGACCGTGAAGCAGCATATTTGTAATGCAGAGCATGTATGGAAACTGCTTCTTTTCAATGCCATAGACGGATTCACCGAAAGCCTCCTGATCCTTTGTATCCTTTATCTGCGGCTCAAGTTCAGCAAGCCATGAAGTCAAAAATCCGCCAGTGCCGCAGGCAAAATCTGCCATCTTCTCACCAATCTTCGGCTGAACCATCTTTGCCATAAAGCTCGTAACGGCACGCGGTGTATAAAATTCACCGGCGCTTCCTGCAGACTGAAGTTCCTTTAATATGGATTCATAAATCTCACCGAAGGCATGGCTCTCTTCATAATCGGAAAGGTCAAGCTCGTCTATGACATTGATGACCTGGCGAAGCAATACGCCATCCTTCATATACTGGTTTGCATCTTCGAAGGTAGTTTTCACGATGGCTTTTTTGATTGGGGTATTCTTGTCTACCTGCACGCCCTTTATGATGTTGCCGTCTTTATCTTTGACATCAGTTCCCTTTAGTACTGGAAAAAGTGTATTATTTACGAAGTCTAATAGCTTATCGCCTGTGAGCGTACTGCCGCTCTTGTCATCATGCGCCCAGTTCCGCCAACGGCATGCTTCTGGAATAATGGAATGATAATCGTCTTCATCCATATCCCAGTCCTGCTCCTTTTCGTCATATACCTTTAGAAACAGCATCCATGCAATCTGCTCGATTCTCTGCGCATCGCCATTGATGCCGGCATCATTTCGCATGATATCCCTAAGTCTTTTTACAAATCCTGACAAGCTGCTCATTAGATTTCCTTTCGATTTTGTTACTATGTAAACCTCTCCCACCGCCTAAAGGCAGTAGGTAGTTTCTTTACGCAATACCCCTGTCCTTATAGAGCTCTGCCTCAAGTCCTCTGACAGCGGAAAGATAGCCTTCCTTGCCGCCAAAATACTGTGCGATTTTACTTGGCTTTCCAAATTTCATGAATGGATCAAGCTTCAGCACTTCCGTATTTTCGATTTCATATATTCCGGTATTCATGTATTTGTCGAGAAGGGCTTCAAGGACTTCACGAGCCACGCCCTGATATTTATTCAGGAAGTCACGCTTTTTCACACCCTCTGCACGCTCTCTTCGTGTCAGCGGCTTTGCATCGAATGCGACATGGCAGATGAAGTCATAATCGTCCACATCCTCCATGCCCTGATCCTTTTTCATCTTTTCAAGGTCAATGCCTCGTGAAAGCAGTTCGTCACGGATGACTTCTTTCTTTTCTTCTTTAGACCACTGTCTGATGAAATTGTCGAGAGATGCGTATGTGCCGAGAATATTTGATTTCGTATAATCCACGATGCTTTCCTGACGGAGAAGCTTTCCTGCAGAGTCGTATACAGAAACTGTCTTTCCTGTCACTTCTACCTGGCAGCCGTTTTCGTCAATGATTGGCTTGACATTGTCTGGTGGCGGCAGTATCGGATCTATTTTTTTCGAAGTTCCATCTGTCCCTGCATTTGGATCATATCCATCATCCTGCTCGATCGGGCCGTCCCAGTCCGGATCTGCAAAAAGCCTTGTCACATTTCTAAAATCCATTACGACGAAATGCGTCTTTCCTTCCTTTTCACGGATTCTCGTGCCTCGTCCTATGATCTGCTTGAACTCGGTCATGGAATTTATCATCTGGTCAAGAACGATGAGCTTCGTCATCTTACAGTCTGCACCAGTTGAAAGAAGCTTTGATGTTGTCGCAATGACTGGATATTCCGATGAAACGGAGATGAAATAATCAAGCTTGCTCTTTCCGTATGCATCGCTTCCAGTAATGCGCACGACATAGTCCGGATTTTTCTGCACCATATCGGCATTCAGATTCGTAAGTGCGATTCGCATCCGCTCTGCATGGTCTTCATTTGCACAGAATACGATTGTCTTCTGCATTCTGTCCGTGCTCTTTAGGTAATTCGTGATTTCACGGGCGACCTCTTCCGTTCTGCTTTCAAGAACGATGTTGTAATCGAAGTCGCTGTTCGTATAGATCCTGTCCTCTATCTCATTACCATATTTATCCAGCTGACCTTTGAACGGCCGCCAGCCCTCGCCGATATTTGTCTTTATGTTTATGACACGAAACGGTGCAAGAAATCCATCATCAATGCCCTGGCGAAGACTGTAGGTATAGACCGGCTCACCAAAATAATCAATGTTTGAAATATACTTTGTTTCTTTCGGTGTTGCCGTCATGCCGATCTGTGTGGCAGAAGAAAAATAATCAAGAATCTTCCGCCAGCTACTGTCCTTCTTTGCAGAACCTCTGTGACACTCGTCAGCTTGTGTCAAGATAGGTCAACACATATTCTCCGCCACATTTTTGGTGGCTGAAATCTGATACCAGATTCACGATCGCCTTTTCGCCAAAATCAACTCTGGACTCTCATTGAAGATTTCATTGCTTCAACATCGCGTCTACAGCACTGCTTGTATTTCATACCGCTCCCACACGGACACCGGTCATTTGCCTCTACCTTATTATAAAATCTCGGATGGAGAGCACTATGCATATTCTGGCTACGGGCTTCTTGCCTCAAAATGAACAGAATGATCTCACCCATCATCACCGATGATCTTGCAAGTCCAATACAATCCACGGCTATATCCATTAAGCTTTCCTGAAGCCGCACCTTATCTTTCTTCTTTAAATCATACGTCGTGATTATCTGACTAATTCCGTCATATCTATAGTTATTATGCCCGATTCCGTTCCTTAAGTCTTTATTCGCCTCAATAGCAACTTGTTTCTGAATGGGTTCATCGGTGTTTATGAATTCCACCTTTTTCCCATTATCTAATCCCATGTACCTCGAATAGTCCGGTCCTTTATTTCCTCTATATACTGGGCTATTTACAAATGTTGTAATAGCGGAATCAAATTTGACATATTGTCCTCTTGCTAAAATATTGTCCAGGCAGACCGGAATATACATCAGGGACATTAGTGCCTCATATGCGTCCTGATAAAATGATTTCAAATCCTCAAACGAACAGGTAGCAATTCCCAAATCGCCGGTCTTATGGAAATATCGTATGTAAGTTTCTGCCGGAAGGATGTTCGGATAGATATCCATAAAAGCAGAAAATACATCTATCACCTTTCTGTAGTCCGAAACTAAAGAATCTATGCCTCCCTTGTTCTCCACAAATTGGTGTAATTCAGATCTATCTATTTTTGATAAATCTCGAGTAAGATTGATGAGCCTTTCATCTTGGGATTCTGGATAAAACAAATACTTTGTTTCTTCTTGCACTACTTCCTGAAGGCAATGAAGCGATTTGAGAAAGTTATCACAATTATAAGAGTATGCTCCCATATGGTTTTTCAATGCATTCGAAACATATTCAGTACTTCCTTCATCAAGAAGCTGAAAAGCAATACTCTTCCACGCTCTCCATTCTTCCATATTCTTTGTGAAATATGAGAGTCTGTCTATTCGATCCATCATATCCGTCTGCTCTGTAGCATTGATGAATGGAGTTGTATGAATCAGGTGACCATCAAAGGCCTTAACCTTCGCGCATGGCAATTCTCCAGATATTTCCACGACATAATCTGCATTACGGATGATTTCTGTTTGAGAATCTACGTCACACTCTTCTGCGCGAGCATTGAAGAGCTGAAGTCCTTTTTGCCCGGGCATAGACATATTATAAACGCCTTTTATTAGCGCCCGACAGTTAATGCAATTGAACCTAATCGGATAAGCATTCAAATACCCGCCATCTTCGATTCTCATATATGTTCTTTTTCCGCAAATCGGGCACACTGCAATTTTCGGGATTACCATCGTTTACTCCTATAACACAAAAGGCATGCAATCCTAAGATCACATGCCTCCGCAAATATGTTGGAGCTAGCGCTCGCTGTTTCCAGCAAGCGCATACTCCTTGCCAGCATCAATCGCATGGATTGATACCTGCTCAGCTGCAGAGGCATCCATCTTCACAGCGAAAATGATTCCAACTGCTGCCGCGCCAAGGGCAACGACAAACTTCCAGTCAATGGTGACCGTACAGTTCATAGCACTACCTCCTTCCTGGGCCAAGCCCTGAAAATATATGGTAGTCTATGTCGCCCTTGTCCAGTTCTCACTGGAATATTATAAAATATCACGGCAGTTAATAGCTGTCAACATCTTTCTAAGTTTTTTAATCATATCATATGGAGCATATTTTGAACAGCAAAAAGGACCGCCCGCCACATAATTGGCAGACAGTCCTTCCTCTCACTCCTCTGTTATGAACCTGTAGACCTCATCACTGAAATTCCACCGGATCTCGATGTGCTCCGGATCCGTGACCCGCACCTCCTTCACCAGCGCAGCCACCATCTCCGGCGTGAGCTCCTGTGCTCCATCAAAGGATCTGAGCTTTTCTATCACGCCTGCTGCCTCTTTGCTCTCCTCCATCCTGGCATCAAGATCCAGTTTCCGCGCATCGGGATAGTGTAAAATAAATTGTGTAAGTAATTAAGAACCGGTATAATTACACCATTTGTTGACTATAAGTTTTGAACGAAAAGGAGAACCATTTTGGCAAAAGTGCAGCACAAAGAAGGCGCGGAAGA
>Ga0256404_1005098_pt1 | contig 23804 bp, 15 predicted proteins | sample RumenRJG_01DNA_FD_185990 | JGI IMG/M metagenome (GOLD analysis project Ga0256404, IMG submission 185990) | Bovine rumen microbial communities from Lethbridge, Alberta, Canada - RJG_01 | ecosystem: Host-associated > Mammals > Digestive system > Stomach > Rumen | place: Canada: Alberta | collected... | reverse complement strand
TCGGAGGTTTCTTCTTTTTCCGCAAATGTATAACTTTTTTGGAACCACAGGCATAGCCTGTGGTTTTCCTTATTCAAGAATAGGCTCTGCAGTTTTAACCGCAGAGCCTTTGTCCGTCTATCTATCCAACAGTTTCCTGCTTAGAATCTTGCTGAATACTTTCGGCAATTTGGCAGGGTCATCGATCGCGATGAAATCGTCCTGATAAATGGAACGGATATTTTCTTGATCCTCCCCCATACAGGCTGCGAAGAACTCGACCCCCTGCTTCTTGTACTCGCGGACGATCTTTCTCAGATCTTCCGCTGCAACGTCTCCTCTGTAAGAAAAGCCGTTAGGCAGGCCGTCTGAGATGAGAAACAGCAATTTGATCTCTTCCGGTCTATTCAGCAGTCTTTCCGCTGAGATCCGGAGGGCTGCCCCGTCATGGTTGCAGCCATAAGGTGTCTGAGACTCGATCCTAACGGCTCCGTCAGGCCGCCTGTCCTCATAGTCGACCGCCACATGATACTCCACACTGCGGTTGTAGTCGGTATTATGCAGGCAGACGGAAATCGGGATATCCATCTCTTTCGCAGCCAGATACAGCAGCAGTGCCGCCCGTTTTGCGGAATCGATCCGTCCGAATTCCATGGAGCCGGAATTATCGATCAGGACGGATATTGCCGTTTCGGGGATATCCTGTGGGGTGTTACGATTGGCAAAATACCTGCCGTCACGCCGGTAAGACCTTTCCGGTATGATGCTTTTGCCGTAGGGAAGATCTTTATCGATACCTCCGTCTTCCAGGTCGCGAAGGACATTTTCGACCTGCTTTTGAAGCTGCCGGATATATGGGCGAAGGATATCCATATCGCTCCGGTATTTTCTTTCCCCTTCTGCCGTCGGTTGGACGATATCGGGGAAAACAGCCGGCTTTACATTAAGGCCGTCCATCGGAACGTTTTGGATCTCCCTCATGGTCGCGTGATCGAGCAGTTCATCCAAATGAGTGGACACCATCTCTTCCGTGGCTTCTTTCTTTACCCTTTCAAAGCCGTCCGAAACATCGCCGCTTCCATTACCCTTTACTTCGTCGGCGATACCAGAAGCAAGCTCTTTTCCGGCTTCGGGGTCGATCTCGTTGGAGCCAACCGAAGATACCGCATCTTTGATCGACCGGATCAGCTTTTCGGCTTTCTCCTGTGAAAGCTTTGGTTCCTCTGTATCACCTTCACTTTCTTCACCTTCCAACGTTTCAGGTTTCTGCTTCGGCTCTTGTTCCGGTTCCTTTTGAGGGTCTGGTCCCTTTGAAGAATCATTTTCCGAGCCTTTGGACCCGTCCGTCTGCTTCTCCGGCTGCTCCGGTTCTTCCTCCTGCTCTTTCACGATCAACGGCAGATATAACATCACGATATGGTTAACCGCATCATAGCGGACTTCCTCATCATCTGTTCCTACCGCCGTATCGAGCCATGTAACTGCCTGTTTCAGAGCTTCCACGTACCGGTTCTTTTTCGAAAATTCCTTTGTCAGGACGTGGATCTCACCGAACCGGGCGTAATACAGGGAAAGGTTCATCAGGGATCCGAACGCATCGCATTCCTGATGTTCCAGCGGCTTTGCCCTGGAGCGCAGAGCCTCCTGCACCGTCTCAATGGCACGCGCAACGAACGGCCCGTGATGCTTGATCATCAGGGCCTCATCGTGCGGGTCAAGTACAACGTTTATAATGGAATGATACAGGGTCAGAACTACGTTCCTCGCCTGCTCATCGGCAAGGCATTTTCTGAAAAAGTCCGCCTCGCTGCCAAGGTTCTCTCCATACGGTATCCTGCCGCTCCTCACGTCGTCAATGGCATCTCCCAATGCTCCAAAATCGGTATAAAGGATATGACCGGCTTCGTGGAAGATGGTACCCATGACCGTGTAATAAGCGGTCTTTACGTTGGCAAAATAGTTTACCAGCGGATTTTCTTCTGTCTCAACGACGATCTGATCGCCGTTGGTATAAGCGGTTGCGCCTTTCCTGCCGGCGGTCGCAACGACCTTGATTCGCTTGTGGGTCAGCACAAACACGGCGTTTTCCGCTTCCGTCTCGAACTGCTTGGAAGAAAGCAGCTCTTTAAACGTCAATTTATCTTCGTTATTGCCTGCCAGTTCTCTGACAAGCTCTTTTATAGTTTTTCTCATTTTTTCCTCCTGCAAATAAAAAGAGAGGGAAAAGCATCTGTCTTCCCTCTCTTTGTTCTCCGAAAAGCGATTAGAAGTTGACACTCACCGCGTCTTCCACTTCTTTCCGCTCATCGGGCTCTTCTGATACTTTGTTGATGACGGCGGTACGAAAGGTCCGCTTCATCGCATCGCTTCCGTATCCCTCCAGCATCGTCAGCCGCACCCAGTTTTCAAATTCGATGATGCTGCACGAGCCGTCTGTGATCTGGCGGTTCTCGCAGTATTCCTTCACCGATTTGAAGATGGAATACATAGCCGAAATATCGAGCTTCTTTTCATCGAAGCTTACATTTCGTTTTACTCTGCTGATTACGAAGTCCTCCGACAGCTCTGCCGTTTCGAACACTTCATCCCACCGTCTTACGACCGACGGATCAGGCGTCCTGCAGGTCGAATAGCCAAGGTTATCCGTGAAGATGACCATTGCCAGCTCGTCCCTGACGAATGTTTTCCCGTTCGCCATGACGATCTTCGACCCCGGACGACTGTATTCGTTCAAGCCGACCAGAGCGCCCTGCTTCTGGATCCTGGATGATTCCTGGACTTCTACCAGCCATCCGTATTTCAGAGCTTGGGCGTAAGGAGCTTCCACCAATTTGAAGGAAGGCGACGTGCTTTCCTTTGAAACGGTCTCCTTAGCTTCCATCTGCTCTGTCAAAGCGTGATAGCGTTCGTTTGCGGCATCTTTCTGCTTTTCCCCTTCCCTGATGATGTCGAGCATATCATCTTCGGAGTTCAGGGGATTGCTGATCTCCTCCGCCATCTTTCGGTTTATCTTTTCGCAGGCTTCGTCGCGGTCCGATTTTGCCTTTGATTCGAAATAAGCCTTCTGAAAAGCGAAGGACTTAACGTTCTTCAAATAAACGGAAAAGCAGTCGTCCGCATCTGCCAGCGGGTCCCGGAATCCTGTAAGCATTTCGTACGCTTTAACAGGATTGTTCAAGATCTGCTTCAGAGTCGGCACCTTCATCTTTGGCTTTTCCTCACTCGCTTCCTCCTCTGTACCGCCTTCTTCGGGCGTTACAGGAACGAATCTGGTAAGGAAATCCTCAGTAGTCGTCTCGTTGCTGCACGACATGACCACGTAAGGATAGCCCAGAACTCTGGCTATCTGGCGGCAGGCGGTCGATTTGCCGTATCCTGTCAGGCCTTTCCACGCGATATTGCGGACAGGCTTTGAGGTTATGGTTGACAGCACGATATGTAGTGCGATCTGTTCCACTTCGGGCAGATATTCGACCTCATCAGCCACGTCCCTATCCGTCTCTGGGTCGGGGATCATTGATACCTCCTTCGGCGAAAGTCGGTTCATGTTTTCCTCGCGGAACGTTTTGATCACCGGAAGGTCCATCAGCCAGCTGATGTTCTTGACCGTTGATTTCGTTTTCCCTTCCGCAGCTAACACAGCCGGGGCTTTTCCGTACAGCAGGACGCCTTTCAGCACTCCGCTGTCGATCCGTGTCTTCTCGATCGGAGCGAAATTTCCGTTCTCGACCGATTTTTCCTCCAAGGCAAAGTACCCTTTGGTCACGGCATTATACAGAATGTCAGAGGCCAGGTAATATTTTTCCATGTCGATGTCCTTGTCCTGAATAGCTTTCGCAAGTTCCGCGAGCTGGGTCTTTCCATCTCCGCTCGCGACGCCCGGATAACCGGCATCTATCTGACCGAGCAGGATCGCCATCAGAACGGACTGTTTATCCGTTTTTTGAACGGAGCCCGCTTCTTCCGGTTCAAACTGCTCGGTAACGGCGTTCTTTTGGAAAGCTGTCACTCTTAAATGACCGTTCACGTTGTACTCGGCCACCAAGATGCGGCCGTCCGTGAGCTTCATTTCCGTGGCAATGTCCCCATCCGCGATCTTTACAACAGAGATGTTTCCATCTGTCACCAGATCGTGGAGGCCATTGGATACCTCACTGTTCTGTTTTACGATGATGTTGGGGTCGCTTCCGTCCCCGAATCCCTTGTTCAGCCAGCTCCTTGCCGACTGATCGTGGGTGAACAGCTGATAATCTTTCGGCCACCATTTCGGTGCCATGTTGGCATAGCGGCCTTTGAACAGACTTACAAATGATAAATTAGACATAACGTCTCCTCCTGCGGTTTCCCGCGTAAATAAAAAATGCGGGTACAACAGGACCTAAAGTCCCATGTATCCGCTCGACTGTGAACTCTCGGCTTTTTTGGAAAGCCGACTTAAAATAACGAAAAAAGGCAACTCCGGGAGATTTCCGAAGGAATCCCTCAAAATTGCCTTTGCCTGCTATTCTAATTACCCGTAATTTACCACGTGAAAAATCATTTGTCAACTTGCATTTGCAGAGATCCTTTGTGCTTCTCTCGTTTTTTTAGCCTGCTCTCTGAAGCAGTCCAGGCAGTTTACGCAATCCCGGAACTCGCAGTTGAGACAGATCCCGATATGTTCATAATCACGCTTTTTGCACTCGTCAAGATACTGCTGCATGTAGCGGTCAACGAAGTCGTTCACCTTCTCCTGCATCTTACCCGAAACAAGAGTATTCGCCTGAAGCTGATACGCTCTTCTCCTCTGCTCCACATAGTGACGGTCGATATGGAGCTGACGGGCAATGTCGCAGTCCTGGTATAGCTGATAATATAAAAACAGGATCTTTCGATCAAGGGTCTCCTGCTCGGCCCGGCTCATTTTACTGGCAGACATATTCGGCTCCTTTCTTTTATATAAATCGTAATAAATTGTATTACGTTCCATGGCTGTATATTACCACGGTACATATTTTATGTCAATCATATTGTTGAATATAAATCCTTTATTTATGCTTATTTCTGTTTTATAGTCAGATGGTTGCTTCAGAGAAGCATATAGAGAGACATAACTTACGAATATTACATTTTATATAAAATTATATAAAACGTAATACGCGGCAAAGCCATAAAAAAAGCCGGGGCATCTCTGCTTCGGCTTTCAGTATAGGCGGTACAAGGTCAGCTTTTAGGGTTACGGAAATAAGTGGTTGAATGAATCTGCGAAACACGTAACTGATGATGTTTCGATCTCAAATTTCCATTTGCCACCATTTCCAATAAGCCAATATTCTCATTGCCTTGGCGTCAGCCCCGTGACGGTGAAGTCTTTGGTGAGCGGGTCCGGTATAAGACCATGTGTCCTGGTAAACCAATCTACCGTATCTCCGCTGCCTGTCGTCCATGGGTCCGCTCGGAACGTGATCGTAACCGTCTCGCCGTTTTTTAGAAAAAAGTTCTGCGTGATCGGAACTTTGATCGAACATTCATCGGCGTTGATACCCAAGGCTTTCATTCGGTCAAAGTTGGCGTTTGCGATCCCTTGCCCGTCTTTTCCGCTGAATGTGATATCAAAATAATCGAATGGATTGAAGGTCTGTACTTCCTGCAGACCTTCTACCGTATACTGCTTCGTCAGGGAAGATGGAGTCATTCCGTACCTGCTCATCAAATAATCGGTCGGATCCTCTCCGGAAGCATCTGTGAACGTAACGGTGACCGTATCGCCGTTGGATAGCGCGTCCTTTTTGTCGATGGAATATTTCACTCCGTCCTTAGAAATACCACTGGCATCCATTTCCGCTGTCCCGTACCCGTTGACCCCGGAAAATGTCACGGACAGATCTTCAAACGGGTCATAGGCTTCCGCCTCCGGAAGACCGCTTACGTTATAGGTCTTCTCTGTGTACGAAATGTCCGCATCTATCATGTCAAGACAGTATTTGATCCCATATTCATCATCTTCATCATCTAAGTACCAGGTCAACGTCACTGTGTCACCGTTAGACAGATCGGAATGTGGCTGAATATCGTAATATCCATCGACACAGTTATCGTAGATATATTCCGCCATCAGACTGTCGGAATATCCCCACAGCATGGCCATCTGTTTTCCGTCTTCGGTAAAGTGGATTTTATCTCCGTAGTCCTTTTGAAATGCATCTGTATCAAATTCAACGTTGGCAGTTCCCTTAGTATTGACGCCGCTATAGGTAACTGTAAGGTACTGGTCAATGTCGACGGTCTCAGGCTGCCGGCTCTTTCCCTTTCTGGCAAGAATAAGAATGACGATCAGAATGGCGGCCAGAAAAACCACCGCCAGCACAATCCATAAAGGTTTATGGGTATTTCTTTTCGGCTCTTGAACCTGCTGCTCAGGTTCCCGTTCCGATGTTTGTATGATATCGCTCATTTTTTCTCCTTTTTGGTTTATTAGCTGCTTTTCACCATCCGCATCGTTTCGTTCCAGATCCTCATAAGGACAGAAAACAGGACCTGCCTTATCTCCGGATACAGAAGCGAGATCAGTCCCAGGGCTGCCAGAACGATCAGGGCGATCCGCGCGGCCCAGACTATGATGTCCCCGACTGCGTTGACCACGAATTTCCCGATCATCGGTTTTTCCACTACGGTGACATCCTCATCGATATGGTGTTTCTTCCGCAGTTTCTCCTGATTCTTCTCTTCTTTCTGTTCCTTCTGGTATCCTTTGTAGAGCTTTCCGTCAAGGTTCACTTTTATGCACCCTCATATCTTCGTTATTTTGCGTTTTAAGGCCTCTTTGGCCCTCGATACGTATAAATTATCATCTTTATCCTTACCGGGGCTCAAATGGGCCTTCTGATGCGATTATCGGGGCCTGCGGTTCATCTGCCGAACAGACGGAATTTCTTTTTGTCCGTTTTCTGCTCTTTGACCGCCCTGATGACCTTCTCATACGGCGTTTTGAGATTCAGCTGGAATGGATCGGGAGTATACGCGGCAAAGACGGTCTTTTCCGCCATGCTTCCCTGATTCTTCAAAACATTCTGCTTCTCGGACTCCGGCACGAAGGAAAAGATATAGTAGGTGGCATTTCCGACCATAGAGGAAAATACTTTTTCCAGTCCTTCGGTTTCTCCCGGTTTGATCCCGGCGACCACGATACGGATATCTTTGCTCATTGCTTCGGTCTGGCTGTTCTGTTTGGTATTACTGAGCGAACCGTACTCATACACGATGTACTGATACCCTTCCGCTTCGATCTTCAGTATCTTGGCAGGGTCGAAAAACATATCGACGCCCCGCACCCTTATGCGGGACAGCTCAACGTCCGCTTTATCGGTCTCCTCGCCGCCGAAAAGCTCTTTCCATTCGGTCAGCGGGACGCCGGTCATCGACAGATAGCAGGCTTTCTTTCCTTTGGTCTGCAGATACTTGACGATCTGAAGCGCTTGTGTGGTCGTACCGATACGGCTGCACACGCCCATGACGGCTATCGTCCTCGGTCTCAGTCCGTTTTCCTGTACTTTGACCTTCTCTTCTTCCTTCTTTTCTTCGATCTCAGCCTGTTTTTCAACGCCAAGTGTGGAATAGCCCGCCATTGCCATCTGCAGCTGTTCCTTTGCCTTTCCAGCTACCGTCGAAAGGACAAATTGATAGAAGCCGGCCTTCTGAAGCTCCTGAACGACTTCGGACTGCTCCCTCATGCCGATGCAGAAGAAGATCAGCTGGGCATTCCCGGCGATACGCAGCCGTTTCATCTCTTCCGCGATATCGGCGGCGTTATCGGTTGCATTCTTCAGGTTGATGATGATCGTCGAGTATTTGGGAGGCTCCTCCCCTTCCTTCGTCTGAAAGCAGTAGTTTACCATGTCCTTGAAATGGTCGGGGCAGGCCTTCTTTACTACCTGCTCATTCGTCACTTCGCTGAGATAAAATGCCTGATTCCAGTTATCCAAGACAAGGATCATGGCTGTGTCCCCTCCTCTGTCATATCGACGTTCGTGCCGTCAACGTTGTATGGATCAGAATGTACGACCTGCTGACCGAGGGCACCGTCGATCTTCCATGAAGCGCTGTCGGCATCGTAAATAACGGTGAACTCACGGTAGAAACAGGAATCGTAGCCCCGTGTATCGATAACGTCTCCGATGTATTTGTAATAAACAAGGACTTTACATTTGGTGTCCGAAAGATACCGGAAATAAGGATGCACCTGTCCGACGTCCAGATACGGGCCCCTGCCATACCGCTCATCGTCCTGAATGCTGTCGTAGACCTCATCCTGCCCGCTTGCCGACCAGAAATCATCCGTCATGAGGGTGTGCATATAATCCATATGCTCCCTCCATTCCGTACCGGACAGGCTGGAGGACTCATCCCCTTCATCCCGATACCATGCTACCCCCATGGTCCTTCGGAGGTAGTTGTAGACCACGCCTGCGATATCCGCGTCGCTCTTATGGATATACGGCCCACCGATCTCATCAAAAATGCCTTCCGTCTCAGACTTATTGTCCTGAACCTGTTTTTCAAGGGCAGTAACTTTCTTGGTCAGCTCCGTGTTGGTATCGGCAAGCTGCTTGATGCGGGCTTCCAGCTCCGTCACATCCTCTGTACCGCCCTCTTGGGTGCTTTCTGAGCCGTCAGAACCTTCCACAGCGGCTGATTCCGCATAGGCAGGCGTCTCTTCGGCGAACTCCTTTACCTTTTTGGCATTGGAACTGCCCCAGACGAGCGCAATGACCAAAGCGACGACCAGAAGGACGATACCGGCTATCTCTGTCCGCTTCATTTCGTTCCTCCTTTCAGGTCTTCGATCTGTTCTGTCAGTAGTTCGATCCTGTTCTTGTATTCGGCGATATTCTGGTCCTGCGTTTCCGAATCGCTGATATACGCTTTTTTATCGCTGTTGATCTGAGAGATGGTCTTTTCAGCGTCCGTGATCTGCTTGGCGGTCATGTACTGCTCCTGCTCCCGTATCCGCTCTATTTGAGCGTCAAGGTCGGACACCGCCTGAGCGTTATCCTGAATCTTGTTTTTAGCAGCTTCAATCACTTCCTGATAACGGTTCACCTGTCCTTCGTGGGAAGCGATGCGGTATTCGTTTTCCGTCTTTTCCGTAATCTCACCTTGCGTTATCGTATTGCGGTTCTCAAAAAAGGTAAGTCCCGTCGAATTTCCCTGTGAATAAAGCGTGACATTCAGTTCCGTGACGAACGTATCATTCGGCACACTCTGGAAACGCACGACGATCGTATCGGGCGTCAGCAGGACCGTTGTCCCTCTGAGACGTTTCAGCCCGGTCGCTGTCGTGACTCTCAGGGACGGGTCTGTCTTTTCGTACTCGATATAGTTGCCGTCGGCTGAAATGATGAACTCGATCTCTCTTTTCCGCTTGTCCCAGAGCGACGATACTTCCGTGTAGGACGCTTCCCCCTTGACGATGGGGCCGATCTCATACGCTTTTGCCGCGGGCTTGATGATGTAACGGCTCGTGATCATCGTGATGAAGAAGGCCGTTATGAGGATCAGACACCAGATATTGAACGTGTTGGCCGTATGTTTGGGCGGGTGGTCTTTTCCATCCGTCTGTGCCTTTTTGGGCTTTACAGCCAGGAAACTTTCAAAAGTCACAGGTCTCTCCTTTCTTACAAAAACAGTTCAGGGTCATAAGGCTGATAATTGACTTCGACCTCGAAGTGAAGATGAGGGCCCGTTGAATAGCCGGACGTTCCCGTATATCCAATGAGCTGTCCCTTCTTTACTTCCGTCCCTTCTGAGATGCCTGAAGCGAAATAGGACAGATGCCCGTAGATCGTCTCCGTCATTTTTCCTGCCACGATGCTGTCTCCGTGGTCGATGACGATATACCGCCCCAGAGTGCCTCCCCACCACGGGTCGGTACCGCCGTAGTGGTAGCTGGTATAGCCGCCCGCGTAGATGTTTTCGATGGGAGAATAGGGATTTTCGCCCGGAGCACAGTAAGCCATGATGATCCTGCCGTCTGCCGCCGCGTAAACAGGCGTCCCGGTCGGGCAGGCAAAATCCATGCCGTCATGGTGCTTGACTTCCCGTGAGATGGGATGGGTACGGTCTCCGTACAGAGAGGTCACGGTCGTGACCGTCGTGGGAAATTGGAGCTGACCCGAACCGATACCGGGCCAGGTCGTCCATGTACCGTCGGGATTGGCTCTTAAGTCCGCGTCCGTATTATGCCCCTGAAGGTCTTTCGTCGCTTTGTTGAAAGCGTCCGCGTCAAAGGTATCGGAATAATCAGGCGAATACACCTTCATGCTTTCCGCTCCATGCCTCCTTACTTTGCCCTGGAACTGGTCATAATAAGGACGGATAGCGGAAGGAAGGTCGGTATCACCCCAGTAATCCTCACCGGAATAGCCGTATTTCTTCGCGTATTCATTCAATGCCTTTTTAGCGTATACTTCCACTTCGTTCTCCGATTCTGAAAAGGTCATCTCACCGGTCGGATCGACCCCTACCGTCTCGGTAACATAGTTGTATTTGTCGTAATAGTTCTCGTCATACAGGAATTTAACGTACCCGCTCCCGACCATATATGCCTGAAGGAAGTAATAGTAGTCGGCTATAATGCCCTTCTGTTCCGCTGTTTCAGGAGCATACTTCATCGCGAGGGCAGGATACTGAAGAGCGTCAGACGCCTCCTGCATACGCATCACGCCAAGTTCGATCGAATTTGCCTGTGTGTGTTCCCATCCGTCGGGAAATACGACCCCGAAGGGGTTGTCCATATTCTTTTTACCGTTGTCCGTCACGACCGCGCAGATAGCCAGGGCTACTTCGATACCGGCATTCTCGTCGTATGCAAGCTGATCCATCGCTTCCTGTATCGCCGGTTCAAGGTCTGTCACTTCCTTGGACAGCTCTGTGAGCTCATAGCCCTCGTAATAGAAATTGGTATCGCCTGTCAGGGCAGCCAGTACTTCGATCGCTTCCTGCGCCGCCATCATTGCAGCGACCGCACCGCCGAACAGAATGGCGATACAGAGGACAGCCGGTATGATGACTGCTGTTATGATCTTCCACTTCAGCGTCGCAAGGGGATGCAGGAACGTGTTGACTTTCCCGCCGATTGACGCCGCGCTCATCAAGCACCGCCTTTGAACATTTCCTGTTCATCGGCCGTCAGATTGATCGCGACCTGTACTTTCCGTTCACTGCCGAAACACAGGATGCAGTGGCCCATCTCCAGTTTTACAAGATCATCAAGGTCTTCCTGGCTCAAGATGGAACCGAAAGTTTCCGAGATCATCTGCGCCGCTGAGTTGTCCTGACGCAAAAGCAGCTTGTATGGAGATTCCTCGAACATGACACGAATGAGGTCAGCCGCTGATTCGCTGCTCCCTTCCGGAACGAAGTCGCGGATGGACTGAGAAGCCAGCCACACACCGCCGAACAGCTTTCGTGCCATTCGCTGGATCTGTAGGATCTGTTCTACGACCGACCGCTTGTTGGTATTGATGATGCGGTGTGCCTCATCGATGACTATAGCGAAGCGTGTGATATCGTCCCACGCGATCTCGTTGTTGTCATAAAGCTGCTTCATCCGGCTCCCGACCGTCAGACAGTTGTCCCAGCAGGACTGGATCGCAAGGAAGATCTGAAGGTCGCTGATGGAAGCCTTGATCTTGTCGAGGGAAGCTGTGTTGAAGCTGATGATGGGGCTTTCAAACAGATGACCGCTAAGAGATGTGTGTCCGTCTACCAGTCTTCCGTAGGAGTTGACAAGGTCGTCAATGTGGATCGCGATGGAATCCAGACGGGAGATACGGAGCTTTGCCACTTCTTTGGCGACTTCATCCTGTCCGATATTGGTACTGTCCAGTTCTTCGTGGATGAAGCGGGCAAAATCCGACCATGTAGGATATTCCAGGGGAGAAAGGCCCGTGATGTTTTGATCGTTCAGTTCGACGTCCGGGTTGATGATGCCCCATTTCTCGTAGAACCTGCGTACTTCGATGGAAAATTCGGCCGTCTCGCCGGTCGTTGTCTGAGGATTGATAAGCGAATAGCACGTTGCCAGTTTGGAAACGTGGTTATCCCAGCACAGGGCTTCCGATTCGTCGTTGGTCTTCAACACTTCCAGAGCGTTCAGAACACCTTCCGAACCGTCCAGAGAGATGACCGAACCGCCCAGACGTTCTACCAGTGTCGTATATTCTCCTGTCGGGTCGATGATACGGATGTAATTGCCTCTGATGGCATTGTCGAGGATCAGCTTTTTAAGAGCAGTCGATTTTCCGGAGCCCATCGTTCCGATCATCAGGGCATTGTAGGAAAGCCTTGTCTTGGACTTCGTGAAGATGTCGAACAGGCACGCTCCCTGATTGGAGTTGGTCGTACCGAAATAGGAGCCGGACGGGTCGTCCACGTTGGTGAAGTAGAAAGGCAGCCCTTTGGCGATCGTCTTGGAAAGGCACGTCTGCCCGATTCGGCCGTATACCGTCTTCTGCTGCTGTTCATAGGACTGGAACTGGGCCTGCCAGTCGGCTTTGGCCTCATTGACCATGATCGCCGCCTTATATCCGTCCGATTTCAGCTTTTCCAGACGGCTCGCAGCAAAATCGTCCAGATCCTGGTAGGTGCGGCCGTACAGATAGATACGGATCGTTATCTCTTTCGATACATACCCCTGCTGCTCGATCTCCTCATAGTAGGCCCGCAGCTGTTCCTGCCGGTAAGCCGCTTCGTCTTTCGCTGTCAGGTCGGATTCCGTCGACAGGCGCTTCCGCTGCTCGCGGATCGCGTCGTTCAGATTACGCTTGGTAGCCTGCTGGTCCTGCGTATGGATGTCCATGACTGCTACGGTACGGTCGAGCGTCAGCACCTGAAGGAGCCAGTAAAGGCCGACACGCTGCGGATAGCGGTAGATCGTGATGCAGGCTTCATATCCACTCCCCGTCCTCATGAACTTCTCTACCCCAAAATTCATGTTGCCGTGAGGCTGGATATCAGCCAGAAGATAAGGGTTATATCCCTTCTCCTTGACCGCTTTATCCTGCTTGGAACGGGGCTCCGTCAGGCACTTCCAGCCGTCAAGGCCGTCATAAGGATCGTTTTTGTCGGACAACTTGGAAAGGACTTCCAGCTTTTCTTCGATCGTTGTCTCCTTGGTGCAGAGAGCCGTATCGACGAGCCTTGCCTTGATGATCTGGCGGTCCGATTCCCACTTCTCCTCATCGTCTGAAAAGGTCATGAGATAGTAATAGCGGTCGACACCCCGCTTCTGGACATCGACGAGCTCCTGAAGCTTCTCTTCCAGAAAGCCTTTCGCAATGGGATTCATTGTATTAGCGATCTTATGGCTGAAGTAAGCCTGCTGCTTTGAGGTATCGGTGGGGAAGTTCATAGAGATGAGTTTAAGGTCATCTGAATAAGCCTGGTGGAACCGCATCCACTGGGTGACCATATACTCCCTGTCGGTCGCGGAAAGGGAGTTCAGGTCAAAGGTATTGACGTGGAAAATATCGATGTGCACTCCGTCTTTCGTGATGAAATGCCGTTTATCTCCTTCCCCGACGATATCCTTGATCGGGAGGATGTCAGCTATCGTTTTGGAAGCTTTCGATGATTTCTTCTCTGTACCGCCTTTTTTTGAAAACAAATCAAATGCCATCTTTCACCTTTCTGTTCTCCTGCATAGGTTCGCTGTCCACCGAAATCGAAAGATACGTTTCGGTCGGGCGTGTCACGAAAAATTCCACTGCCTGCCAGACACGTTTTTTCGGGTTCGTTTTCGACTGGCGGGTCAGGACGATACCGATGACGAGGCATCCCATGATATAGGGCCATTGCAGGGCCGAAGCGACAAACATCTTCGTTGCCTGTCCGAGAGCGAAAGAGCCGACGATAGCGAAGAAATCAAAGGCATAGATGTTCTTCATCAGCTTCTTTTCCGGCTTGATCTCTTCCGGCATGATGTCCGCTGAATATTGCAGCATTATCCTTCCCCCTCCTTATCTGCTCTTTTTCGTCTTTGGATTCGGTCTTCCCTTTACGGGATTTGCCGGTCTTTCTGCCGGCTGCTGAGCAGGAGCGTTCTGGACCTTCTGAATTTCCCGAACGACCTCCTCTTTTCTAACGATCGTTTGGGAAGTGGTCTCATCGTGTGCGCCGGCCTGCTCCTTTGTAACAGTCGGTCTTTGTGTACCGGGCTGAACCGAAGTATTGGCCGTTCTTGGTATACCGGCCTGCACCTGAGTACCGGTCTGTACCATACTTGTCTGTCCCGGAATCTGTACAGGCGCGTTTGCCTGAACGCCTTCCATCGTGCCGCTTACGGGTGACTGCGTCTCCGTTGCGGGAACGGAAACCGTCTGTGATGCGGTGGACGTATCGACCGTCGCTGTTCCCTGCACCTGTCCTGCACTGAGGCCTTCAGAAGCCTGAACGGAAGGAATATTCGACTGCTCTACAGACTGGGCAGGAGCATTTGCTGTCGGTTGTTCTGTGATCGGTTTATCGGTCGCAGGCATTTCGGCAGTGGGTCCTTCCATATTGGGCGTTCCTGCTGTGGGCGTCTCTGCCGCTGCTGTTTCAGTTGTTGGTGTTCCTGCTGCGGGCCTTCCGGTATCAACAGCCGGTTTAGGCATCGCAGAAGAACCGCCCTGGACGGAAGAAGCTTCCGCGCCACTTTCAGAAGGTATATCGGCATCCTGCTTGATCGTCGGCATAGCACTCTGGTCCGCAACTCTTGTTGGACCGTTCTGCCCGCTCTTTTCCTCAAAGGGATTCTTATAGCCGTTGCTGATGCCGTCCATCGTCTTCTGGCTTGCTCTGATGCGGTCTGCTGCCTCGTCCATCTCTCCCTGATATCTCGACTTTTCTTCAGGGCTTTGGGCAGCTTTGTATTTCGCCTGTGCGTTCGCAAGATCCTGATGAGCCTGTTTGTTTTCCGCTTTGGCTGCGTTGAACTTTTCGACCTGACCCGTGCTCATCCTTGCCTCATTGCCATGCGTCTTATGGTCTTCTGCAAAACGCTTCGGAGCGGTTGCCACACGGCCTACATCCTTGGCTACACCGCGGGCCGTCCTTGCCGCAAGAAGAGTACGGTCAAGAGCGCCGTATCCGTCTTTAACGCCCGCATCGATCCCGAATACCTGTTTGAAAATATTCGGTCCGTCGATGACCGCATAGGCGATACCGAGGAGCATCAGCACCTTCAGGGCCGCGTTGAAATTCGAGTTGCTCGTGATCCACGACTGTGCCAGCTGGAAGATGATAAGGGCCGTTACTGCGTACATCAGCGTCAGGTAGGTATACAGGATGTTTTTCAGGACGAACTTCAATTTATCACCGCTGGCAATATCGGTCGCTGCCAGGATCGTAGCCAGGAGCCGCTTGAAAACAAGCGAATAAGCCAGCTGGGCACAGCGGACGATCGTAAAGATAATGACTATGATATATGTGAGGAGATTGAAGAAACCGAGCCAGAAGCTGTAATGATAACGATAAGGCCGTTCGGTCCCTATCCCTGTCTTTAATATGCCGTCATAATCACATTCTTTGAAATATCCATTGCCGTCGTCGTGCCATTTGAAGATCTCCCAGTCGGCTTTAAGGTTATATCCGCCGTTGTCTTTTTTCTTGCTGATCTTTTCCGTCGGGTCGATCTTCCACGGGTCATGCTCGATCTTGGTAGTGGTGATCCTTGTCTCCGCGTCACCCTCCCCTGCTCCGTCAGAGAAAGCATAGGCAAGGTCGACAAGGTCCATCGGGTTGTTGCCAGCTTGATCGAGCATCCCGTCTATTGTGTTTTCATTCGACCCCGCCATCGCATCCACGTATTGCATGGTCGCAGTATTCAGGGTCGAAATGAGGGCCGGCATCAGTATCAGGACACCCAAAGAAACGGCAAGGTTCTGAAGCACCTTGCTTGCTTTTACCTTATCCGATCCGACGATGAAAAGGATACCGACGATAACGACCGAAATGGTCAGAAGCGGTGTCAGCACTGCGTTCTCGATCTGGCTCAGCTGTCCCAGCACCGCGTCATCCAGTCCGAAAGAAAGGATATCGTAAGCCTTCGTAAGCCCTTCCTCGACCGAGTTGGCGAGAGTGTGCAGCGCCTTCAGTATTGCAAAGCCGACCGTGCGGAAGAAATCTCCCGTGATGCTCTCATACTCCATCAGGTTGGAATTGCCTTTCAGCCATTCCTGAGCCCCCTCAGTAGTAAAGTCCATCAATACACGGACAGCTGTCATGAGCATATTCATTGATCTTTTCCCTTTGTTCCCGAATGTTGATTCTTTTCCCTTAAATCGAAAAGCGGAGCGGTCTTGCACCGCCCCGCCCTATATCGTTTTTAGCCAACCGTGTTGGCAAGCGTTGTGATCCATGTGACGATCGCAGAAGCACCAAGCGCGATCACACAGCCGATCAGGATGCGCTTGAACATCTCTTTCATGTTGTCCGCGCCTTTCTGACCGCTGATGATCCAGCCGATACCGCAGATGACCATTGCTACGACAGCGATGGGGCTGACGATGCCCTGAATATCAGAGGCAACCTGCTCAAGAGTGGTACTGAACGCACTCAAATCAAGAAGCATGTTCATTGATTTTGTTCTCCTTCCTGCTTGTCTTTCTTTTTGCGTTTTTTAGAGGTCACCGCAAGGATAAGGATGATGACCAGTGCAAGGATCGCGGTCCCAACGACAGATATGACTACTTTCGCCGTGCGGGATAAGCCGCTCTGCGTCTTTTCAGTGATCTTGGTGTAGGTAGCGGTCGCTTTGATTGTATAGACGGTCTTGCCTGTCTCCGCTTCTTCCGTACCTTCATATGTGGCCGTTGCCTTGTAACCGGCGGTCGTTCCGAGTGCTACGTCGTTTCCGCCGTAGGTGCCTTCCCACTTGGTGGAATTGTCTACCGTGTTCACCACGGCATCACGGCAAGGAACACCGTCCACGTAGTAAATGTCCGAAGTCCACTCATAGCTCGTGATCTCCAGATCCGTGATGTCCTGCCCTCTGTCCTCGATCGCCTTCAGATATACGTCCTCAAAACCGGCAATGGGCGGTACAGAAGCATTCTCATCGTTAGGGATACGCACACCGTCGTAGATCAGCACATCCGCATCCACCTGCTGGAAGGTAAAGGGAAACGACAGTGTCTTATGGTCTCCTTCGACTTCTTTTTTTCCGGTCAGGAGCAGCGTAACGTTTTTGGTCACGCCTGTCTTTTCGTCTTTGTGCGATACGACGATGGAAGGTTCCAGTTCGTTCTGCGTTTTGGCTTCCCTGGTCTCGGTGATGCTAGCTTTCCCCAGATCGTACTCGGCGTCTTCATACGTGACATCTTTCAGCGTAAATTCGACTCCGTTTTCGGTGATGGTCTGGTCAAAGGTCTCATCGCCTTTGTTCAGGACCACGGTATCTTTGGTTTCCGTGACCGTTTTTTCTTCGGTCTCAGGCTTGGAGGATACCGTTTCGTAACTGACGTCCGTCAGTTCATAGCCCTCCTTTTCGGGAAAATCCGCCGGCGTGTCCTCGGAGGTGGAATCATATTCCTGTGTCTCTGTGACCGTTTCATCGGATGTTTCCGGCTCGGCAGCCGCCACAGGGGTGACTGCCGAGACAAAAACTAGGGAAAAGATTGTTGCCCATTTCAGAGCTTTCGATAATGTCTTATTCATCCCGCTGCGTTTCCTTGCGACGTTTTACGATCACGAGGATAGCGGCTGCGGCGGCAGCAAGAAGGATAACGCCGTAAAGTGCCGTTCTCTGTGTATCGCCGGTCTTCGGGATCTTCGGGAAGAAGGTTCCCGGTTTCTCCTTGACCGTGATCGTCTGATCGTTGTCGTTCAGGTCTTTGTGCTCGCCGATCTTCACGTTGGAAGAAGCTTCATAAACTTCCTCGAATACCGTGAGCTTCTGACCGGCTCTGCCTTTGACATTGACCTGGATATCGATGCTTGCCGTACCATCAGCAGTCTGGGCCGTGAAGGTGGCAGCAGCCTTTCCAACGGAGGAACCGTCTTTGGAGTTGATCACATCTGCTTCGATGCGGTACTCCGTGCCGGGGGTCAGGTTGGTGTAGGTAATGACATCGGTGATGGTGATGGTCCCATCGGTGTCATACACTTCCTTAGCTCCGTTGGCGGTCGCACTCGTATGGATGGACGGGAAGTCTACGGTCTGGTCTTTATCGCTGAGATCAGCGTGTACAGCTACATCTTTGCCTTTGTACTGGACATCTTCAAAGGCTACGACGGATTCTCCCGCCAGAGCCGAACCGTTGAAGGTGAAGGTCAGATCGACATATCCTTCGGACTTCTCAGCCGTGAAGGCAGCGGTCGCAGTGACTTCCTTGCCATTGTCGGTCAGGGCTTTGCCCGTACCTTTGAGCATCAGTTTGCCAGATACGGTGTATTCTTTTCCGACCAGAAGGTTTGAATAATATACGCGGTCGTTGATGGTGACTTTCTCATCCGGGAAGGAAGTATGGTCTTTCGTCTCGGAGTCAGTCGCGGTGGTGTGTACTTTCGGGAACTCAACTGTCTGGTCCTCGTCGTTGATGTCGGCATGGACAGCGACCTCTTTGCCTTCATAAGTGGTGCTTTCGAAGGCTACGACCGTCTTGCCTTCCAGAGCAGAGCCGTCGAAGGTGAAGGTAACATCTACGGTTCCGTCTGCCTGCTCAGCAGTGAAGGTCGTGGAAGCGGTAACTTCCTTGCCGTCTACGGTGATCGGTTTTTCGGTCTCTTTGTCCATCAGAGTTCCGGTCACGGTGTACTCTTTGCCGACCAGAAGATTGGTATAAGCAACACGGTCGATGATCGTTACATCTTCGTCCGCGTTGGAGATATGGTCTTCGGTCTCGAAATCGGCCGCGGTAGTATGAATGTCAGGAAAGTTCACTGTCTGGCCTTCATCATCGATGTCGGCATGAACAGCTACTTCCTTGCCGTTGTGGGTCATAGTCTCAAAGGCTACGACAGACTGTCCGGCCAGGTCTTTGCCATTGAACGTAAAGGTCAGCTCAACCGTTCCGTCGGCTTCCTCCGCCGTAAAGGTGGCGGTTGCAGTGACGTTCTCACCGTTGTCCTGCAGCGCTTCTCCGGTCTCTTTAACCATCAGGGTACCGGTCATGGTGTACTCTTTTCCGGGCACCAGATTGCTATATGCAACGGTATCTTTCAGCGTAACGGTCTCCTCGGCTTTCGCCACATGGTCTTCCGTCTTGCTGTCTGTCAGCGTGGTGTGGATCTCGGGGAAGTGGATGGTCTCTTCCTCATCGTTAAGGTCGGCATGGACGGCGACGTCTTTGCTCTTGTACTGAACGGTCTCAAAGGCTACGATGGTCTGTCCTTTGAGAGCGCTGCCGTCAAAGGTAAAGGTCAGGTCGATATATCCTTCAGACTTGGCAGCCGTGAAGGTCGTGGTCGCGGTCACTTCTTTGCCTCCGGCGGTAAGGGCTTCTCCGGTGGCTTTATCCATCAGTTTGCCGGATACGGTGTACTGCTTGCCGGCCAGCAGATGCGAATAGTAAACGCGGTCAACGATCGTAACTTTTTCATTCGCGGAGGAAGTATGATCGCCTGTCTCGGAATCGGTCGCGGTCGTATGAATCTCGGGAACGACGACCGTCTGTCCTTCATCGGTCAGGTCTTCATGAGCGGCGAGCATAACACCGTTATCGGTCAAAGTCTCAAATACGACGGTCTTGGTGCCTTTGATAAGGTCTGCCGGTACGGTGAAGGTGACTTTTACCGAGCCGGATACAGAAACTTTACCATCCGCAGCGTGTCCGCTGTTGAAGGTGGTAGAAGCAGTCACAGGCTTTCCATCCTCGCCCTTGAAGGCTTCACCGGTAGCGGTATCCATCAGAGTACCCGTTACGGTATATACGGTCTCAGGCTTCAGGCTGCTGTACGCTACGGTATCGACGATGGTCACGTCTTCATCCTTGGCTTCGATCATGTCTTTGCCGAGGTTGCCGTCCTTGTCCTGTGCCGTGGTATGGATCGTGGGGAACAGAACGGTCTGGGCGTGGTCGCTGATGTCAGCGTGCAGGTAAATCGTGCGTCCGTTCTCTTTCAGGTCCTCGAAGACTACCGTAGTCTTTCCGGCCACAAGAGAAGCGGGAACAGTGATCTCTACGTCTACCGAACCTGCGGTATCTGCAGCCGTAAAATCTTTCTCAGCCGTTACGCCTGCGATAGGCTGATTCGTATCCTTGTCCATCAGAGTGGCGGTCAGATGATACGGATTACCCTTGATCAGGTTACTGTATACGACCGTATCAACGATGGTCACGGTCTTGTCGGTAACAGGAACCACGTCGCTTCCGCTTCTGCCGTTGTTATCTTTGGCGGTAGTGTGCATCGAGGGGATGCTTACCGTCTGGTCCTCATTGGTCAGGTCTTCCTCCTTGATGAGCTCCGTACCGTCTTTGGTCGTGATGGTAACGTAGCTTACAAGGGTCTTGCCCTCAAGATCATGGGGATCGAAAGCAGGATAGTTTAGCGTCAGGTCTCCGCTGCCGCTTGCGTCGAAGGTCACATCTTCGGTGACGGTCAGTTCGGTTCCGTCACCTGTCTTTGCGGTATCGCCCGTGTCTTTATCGACCAGACGGCCGGACAGATGATACGTTCCGTCCGTATGGTTATTGAAATCAGAATAGGTGACTACATCCGTCAGGGTGACTTTCTGGTCCGTAACAGCAACGGTCTTCTGTTGGTCGGAAGTCATGAGTTTAGTCGTGATTGCCGGCTTGTAGTTGGTGATGTTCCCAAGGTCAAGGACTTTATCGTTTTCGGAAATGGTGAAGGTCACAGGCTTTACAAGCTCATAACCTGCGTTAGCCGTTCCGGTAAGCTCTGTCAGGGTGTACTCGCCGTATGGCAGGCTTCCTTTTCCGTCAGTTGCACCAAACGCTTTACGGAGGGCCGCATCATCCTTGGAGGAATAAGAACCATCGGCTCCGGTCGTAAGGGTGTAAGTGGTTCCGGTCGCAAGCTGTTTCAGTTCGAAGGATACGCCGGCAAGGTTCTTTCCTGCGGTCGTGGTCTTTACAAAGCTGAAGTCGCCGCAGATATGCTCTTCGGTCTTGGTCAGATCAAGCTCTTCGCCGCGGGTATACTTGCGGTTCAGCGTGTAGTGCGTGAATCCTCCGGTCTCCGGGTTCTCTTTGATCTGGACAACGAAGTACGGATCTCCTGTCTCACCGGTGCTGGTCGTGAACGGGCCTGCAGCTGTATACTCTCCGCTTCCGGGAGCTTTGCTTTCGGAAACAAGCAGAGTTCCAAGTGGAAGCGTCGGCTGCCCGTTATCTCCAACGTAAAGTTCACTGCTTCCAGAAACAAGATATTCTTTTCTTAAGCCTGCTATGCAGGTTCCATATTTATTTTGCGTTTCAATAATCCAAGTTCTCGTCAGGTTCCCACTTCGATGAGCTGCATCAGCGGTATCAAAGTAGCCATCGTAAAATTCCAACTTGAACTGGGCACCACTCATATCAGCTGTCGAGCCGTCATCACTGACCTTCTCAATCTGGATGAAAAACGGGTCGTTGCCGGGGATATCCGATTCCTTGATCGTCGTCGTCTTCCCAGACTCAACTTTGAATGACGGAGGGTTGGACTTTGTCTTTCCACTGTTGGCATAGAAGCCTTTCGGGGCTTTGGTCTCCCAGTAGTAGTAGGTGCCGGGATTCAGCTTATCCAGCGTGTTGGTCGTGCCGTCTGCCTTGGTAGTCAGAACGCCTACCTTCTTGGTCAGAGCTTTATCGGAATAAACGGTATATTCCGCGCCTGCCAGCGAATAGCAGCTGTTTCCGTTCGTCAGTCCGGGGTTGCTGGAACTTTTTACCAGTTTCGCGCCTCCGGTCGGCTGATACTCCCAGACGAACATATCCTGGTATCCTGCGCTTCCTTTCTTTACGTAGACGTGGAAGCCTGCGGGAGCGTTGGGCTGGCTCTTCCAGAAGGATTCAAAGTTCGAAGACAGAGCGCAGTTTCTCCAGATGCTGCTGTTAGCTTTGGACAGCTGATCGTGGGTGGCAAAATAGGCCGTGGCGGCTACACCGCTGATATCGGCATTATCCGGGATGAATCCAATACTGGAGGTGAAGCCGTTCCACTGTTTGGGCCCTTTATAACCGTAATACAGGATCTTACGGATGTTTTGATTCGTGACCTCTGACATGCCGCCAAGTGTCATGTAGGAGTGGTAAACATCTCCCATAGGCGAATCAGCATTTACCGTGCCGCAGTATGCGACACCGCTTCCGAAGTTCGAATAAAAGTAAGTGGCAATGTTTCCGCCGTTGGTAGTCTTGTTACCATAGTTGTCGTACTGCCATCCGTGACCGCCGTTCCAGATCTTGTTGCTGCTGGAAGGAGCGCGTCTCATCCGCAGCATAGGAGCTTTGGAAACGATGACTTTTGCGGTATCCGACGCGAGCTCATAGGTCGTCGGTTCGCCGTACCAGATGGCGGGCTCAGAAGCAGTATCACCGCTTACTGTCAGGTACTGTACCGACGTGCCGTAAGGAACGCCGATGCCTCGACGGGCCGCGTCAGCCGGCAGATAGAAGGTCTCCGTTTTCGTCTCGGAAGTATCGTCAGTGTAGGCGGTAACCGTTATACCGTCATTCACAACGACAAGGATCCTTCCGTCGGTCGGAGTCTCCGGTTCCTTGTCTTTGGTTTCCAGTTCCTCGACCTTAGAGGATTCCTCCTCCGGCTTTGAAGATTCTTCCGCGGAAGATTCCTCAGAAGAGCTTTCGCTCTCCTCCAATTCCGCTGAAGATGATTCCTCAGAGCTCTCTTCCGGGATCTCTGAGTTTTCTGATGATTCGGAACTCTCTGTGATCTCAGAGGCTTCCGATTGTTCAGCCGCTTCCGCATCGCCGGATGTGTCAGTCTCTAAGGTCTGACTGCTCTCACCAGTTTGCGGATCGCTTGTCAACTCTTCAGCACTTGCGCTGAAAGGCGTTATCACACTGACCATCAGTGACAGTGCGAGGAGCCAAACAAACAAGACTCTACCAATCTTTTTCATGTCTTTTCCCTTCTCTATTGCCCCGTTCCTTATACGGCGACAATATTATTTTGTTTATTGTAATAGGCTCTGTTCATCAGAGCCTATAGCAAACGGAGTTAAATCTTAGTTCTTAGTCGCTCCACATGACGAACATTTATAACCAGTTAATTGCTGTACCTGTTCATCGTATGCAGGCTGATCGACAATAGTTTTAGTTTCATAAACGGGTTCTTCGTGGGTAACGGCTTCATGATGAACGGTAGTGTAGATGGCGTCCTGCATGACTGAATAACTGCAATCATTTTTTATGCAGTATTCTTCGACATAATCCATTTCTGCATCTGTTATCGGGTTGCTTGTGTAATACTTAGTTCCATCGCTAAAAAGCGTATAATAGTTCCATCCAGAAATCACCTGTTCATCCCAGGCTTCCTGGTCAACAACTGTGGTCGTACCTGTCTGAACAGTCTCTTCATGCGTTACCGCATCATGATGCACAGTTTTCGTAGCGTACTGAGCTACCCAGTTATGGGTGTGAGTCGGCTGAGACGAACTGCCGGAACCGGAAGAAGAATTTGACGAGCTGGTCGAACCGGAACTTTTATTTACGCTGCTGCTTCCGGACGAGGTACTGCCGGACGAACTCGTTCCGCTCGATGAGCTTGTCGATGATTTCGTTCCGGAAGTGCTGTTGCTGCTCGTTCCAGAACTCTTGGTAGAACTGCTTGTCGAAGCCTTGCTCTCCGTCTTGGAGGATTCGCTACTTGCTTTCGTGGATTTCGATTCTTCCGCTTTC
>Ga0256404_1005097_pt1 | contig 23811 bp, 25 predicted proteins | sample RumenRJG_01DNA_FD_185990 | JGI IMG/M metagenome (GOLD analysis project Ga0256404, IMG submission 185990) | Bovine rumen microbial communities from Lethbridge, Alberta, Canada - RJG_01 | ecosystem: Host-associated > Mammals > Digestive system > Stomach > Rumen | place: Canada: Alberta | collected... | reverse complement strand
CCCGCTCCGCCCTGAACGACAAAGGGCTGAAGAAGGAGCTGGAGATCCTGAAGGAGCTGAAGGCCCTCCTGGAGGACGGCAAGGAAGCCATCACCTACACCAACGACGACCCGGACGTCATGGCCTTTGTCCAGTCCCTGTGCCTCCTCACCGCCAAGCCCGTGATCTACGCCGCCAACGTGGCTGAGGATGACCTGGCGGATGACGGCGCCTCCAACGAATTCGTGCAGGCGGTCCGCGCCTACGCAGAGCCCCGGGGCAGCAAGGTCTTCGCCGTCTCCGCGAAGATCGAGGAGGAGATCTCCGAACTGGACGATGCCGAAAAGGCCGACTATCTCGAGGCCCTCGGCGTCACCGCCTCCGGCCTGGACAAGCTGATCGCGGCGAGCTACGACCTGCTGGGCCTCTTCTCCTTCCTGACCACCGGGGAGGATGAGACCCGCGCCTGGACCATCAAGAAGGGCACCAAGGCGCCCCAGGCCGCCGGAAAGATCCACACCGACTTCGAGCGCGGCTTTATCCGCGCCGAGGTCATCAACTACAAGGACCTCCTGGACTGCGGCTCCGCTGCCGCCGCCAAGGAGAAGGGCCTCATGCGCCTGGAGGGCAAGGAATACGTGGTGCAGGACGGGGACGTGATCCTCTTCCGTTTCAATGTTTAAGTAAGAAAGGAGTCTCCATGAGTACGCCCAGAACCGCCGCCGTCTCCCGGAAGACCAAGGAGACCGACATCTCCCTCACCCTGAACCTGGACGGCGCCGGCGAGAGCCGCATTGACAGCGGCGTCGGCTTCTTCGACCACATGCTGAACGGTTTCGCCCGGCACGGGCTCTTTGATCTGACGCTGAGCTGCACCGGCGACCTGCAGGTAGACTCCCACCACACCGTGGAGGACTGCGGGATCGTCCTGGGCACCGCCATCAGGGAGGCACTGGGAGATAAGGCAGGCATCCGCCGCTTCGGCTCCGCCATTCTTCCCATGGACGAGGCCCTGGTGCTCTGCGCCATCGACCTCTCCGGCCGGGCCTACTTCTGCTCGGACCTCGCCTTCAGGGATCCCATGCTCGGCACCATGCAGACCCAGATGGTGAAGGAGTTCTTCTACGCCCTCTCCTCTGCCGCCGGCATGAATCTGCACTTCCAGATGATCCGCGGCGAGAACGACCACCACATCTGCGAGTGCGCTTTCAAGGCCTTCGCCAAGGCCCTGGACCAGGCCACCCAGGCCGACCCCAGGGTGAGCGGCGTCTGGTCCACAAAAGGGAGCTTGTAAGCGCCGCAGTTTCCTGATTTTCTGACAGGGGACTGCCTGGGAACTGACCGGAAACTGCCGGGAAACTGCAGCCGCAGTTCCCGCCGGTCCTGATCCGGCGCCGTGCCGGACTTCGCCAGACTTTTTCCGAAGTCAGAGGGAAATGTTCGAAATTATGTAAATCCCGACCCCCGTCCTTGCGCCGGGGTGTTTCGGATGATAAAATGAAAACAGCGTCATGATCAGCATCATGATCCGCATCCTGTTTCACAACTTGCCAAAATCATGAGGAGCAGACTATGTCACAGGTTTACATCAATAAGCATCCGCTGGTTCAGCATAAAATCACCCGCCTCAGAGACGTAACCACCGGTACCAACGAGTTCCGCAACCTGGTTGAGGAAATCGGCATGCTGATGGGCTATGAGGCACTCTCCGATCTGGAAACCGAAGACATTCAGGTCGAAACTCCGCTGGAAAAAACCATGTCCCCCGTCATCGCCGGAAGAAAGCTGGCTGTTGTCCCCATCCTGAGAGCCGGTCTCGGCATGGTCAGCGGAATCCTGGCCCTGGTCCCCACCGCCAAGGTTGGCCACATCGGCCTCTACCGCGACCCGGAGACCCACAACCCGGTGGAGTACTACTGCAAGCTGCCGAGCCCCATTGACGAGCGCACCATCGTGGTGACCGACCCCATGCTCGCCACCGGCGGCTCCGCATCAGACGCCCTGAAGCTCATCAAGGAGCACGGCGGAAAGAAGATCAAGTTCATGTGCATCATCGCCGCCCCCGAGGGCCTGGAGCGCCTGAAGAAGGACCATCCCGACGTGCAGATCTATGTTGGACACCTGGACCGGGAGCTAAATGACCACGCCTACATCCTGCCCGGCCTGGGAGATGCTGGCGACCGGATCTTCGGAACCAAGTAAACAGAGTAAACAGCACCTGACGAATAACCCGGCTGATCCATTCGGACCAGCCGGGTTTCTTGTTCCTTTCACTTGTTCCTTTTGATACCGACCGTGAACCCTTCAGCGATTCAGAAGCCGGAGGGTGTTCTCATCCCGCTCTCCGCCGAAAAACTTCTCCAACACCGCCCGGAAAACCGGCTCCTCCGGGTCCGCGGCGGCAAACAGGGTCATGGAGGACTTCAGCTTCAGGTCGTCGGGATACCCCATCACGGTTCCCGGATCGGACTGCTTCAGGTCCAGCAGCGCCCCGGAGATTTCCAGCAGGCGCGCCTTCAGAAGCGGATCCGCCAGGTACTCCTCCGCCTCCTCCAGGCCGTCCAGCCCGTAGTACTCAGACATGGGGCTGAAGCCCAGCCCTTTCAGCTGGGGGAAAATATACCAGATCCAGTGGGAGCGCTTCCGGCCGCCCTTAATCTCGGAGAGGGCCACCTCGTAGTCCCCCTTCTGGGCCTTCTTGAACCGGGAGAGGTCAAAGCGCTGAACCTCAGCCCCGGCATCTTCCGCGCCCTTCGCGGCCTCAGTCAGCAGCGTATCCGTGTTCCAACCCTTTCTCGGGCCCGCGTTGACAACGACGATTTTCTTGCTCATTAAAAACGCGTCTCCTCTCTAAACTTCACCAGATTGTCTCCGGCGGGATTTCAGGACTCATTGGTTCCTCACAAAAAAAGTCTGCAGGTGGTCCTGCAGACAGTATAGCATGAGGCGCCTCTCACCGGGCAACCGGCTTCTCCACAATCGGATCCGTCAGCCGGTAGATCTGGTCCCGCTGCACGGAGAGAACGCCCTGCTCCTGTTCCAGGGCCGCGATCAGGGCCTCCATCTCCCCGTCCGTGTAGTCCCGCTCCGTGGAGACCGCGTACATGGACATCAGGTGGTAGTCGTAGACCACCGACAGGTGATGCCGCTCACAGAGGTCCGCGATGCCCGCTTCCTTTCTCCAGGACTCCACCGAAACCAGGAGGGTCCTGGGAGAATAGCGGGGTTGTTGGGGAACCGCGGGATCTGCAATCCGGTTCCGATTGGAAACGCCTGGGCCATACTGGGCTTCCATGTGCCTGGAGGCAGACGCTCCGCGAACCGAGGCGGCAAAGACGGGAGCGGCAGATGCCAGGCAGAGCCACAGAAACACAAATCCCAAAAAGGTCTTTCTTTTCACTGCCCTCATCCTCCTCTCTCCACTAGCCAGACAAGCAGCATGGCCCAGAGGATCTTCCGGAACCAGCGCGCAAAGTCTTCCATATTGTCGTCACCTCAGCGTTCTATTCCGGCACCATCAGCGTTTCTTCTCTTCCGAAGCAGAAACGATAATCGCGCAGGAAACGTCGCCGGTGATGTTGACCGTCGTACGTCCCATATCGAAGATTCTGTCCACGCCGGCGACGAGGGTGATACCCTCCACCGGAAGTCCAACCGAACTCAGCACCATTGCAAGCATAACCATGCCGGCGCCCAGCTTGACCGCGAGAGAATACACGATGACCGCGTGAAGAACGTACCCAAGATAGGCGATCAAAAGAACCTTCGCCAGGGAGCCGAGCACGGTCGGTCCCTTCTCTGCGACCACGGGGCAGATCAGGCAGAAGACACCGATCGGCGACAGGCTCACGATCATCTCCATGGCCTTCATGAAGACATCGTTCAGCGTTTCCACCATCGTGAAGTGAACCTCACATGACTGAAAGTCACGTGCTTCCTTTGCCGCTTTAAGCGGCGGACTGTATGACGGCGGATACGCCTGTGTTTTAGAAATTATGCGCTGTTATGCGCATTTTCCTGCCGGAAACGGCAGGAACTTCCACAATACAGGTAGTCCGTGGCCATATTGCCTGTGTTTACGCGGCCCCTTCCCCTTCCATGGCCTCTCTCAGCCTGAGGAGATCTGCATATACACATGAGGTTCTGCGCTTTGCTGCAGGAACTTTTGCCTCCAGCAAAGACCTTGCCGTCTCCGGCAGGGGTTTTATGAGTTCTCTGATCAGATATCGTGCTCCGATATTGTATGAAGCCGACAGGTCACAGTTATACTTTTTACCGGTGCTGAAGCTGCAGAGGCTGTGGTTCTGGGGATCCCGCTCCACTCTCCCTGACCCGTCAAAGGCAAGGGCGCTGGTGCCCCACGCGCACACACGGCTCACCCGGATCCCCTTCCTGTGCGCCAGGTGTTCGCACCGCTTCTGGACATCCCGCTTCCTCCAGAGATGGAGTCTCTGTTTCCTGCGCCCCCGGATTTTTCCTTTCATATCCAGGTACTCGAACACGATCACATCCGCCCCGTGTTCCTCCGCAAAACGGACAATCGCGTCCGCGGTCTTCTTCGACAGCTCCTCATTCAGCCGTACCGCATAAGCCCAGCGCCCCCCGGTCTCTGACGTGCCCTGCTCTCTCTGGAACCTCCGGATTCTTCCCAGCACATGCTTCATACGGTCTTTTTCACCCGGGAAGTTGATAAACCTCCGTGCGAGGACAGTTCCGTCGCTTCGCATGATGCTGCAGACTGCATCCGTATTGATCCCGAGATCCACCGCGCAGACGGTCTGCCTTTCTGCCGGTTTTTCTGAAAGTTTCACGTCCTCTGTAAATGTGAACCGGAGGAAGTACTTCCTGTGACGCCTCTCAAGTGTCGGAGCCGAGGCCTCCTTCCCTTTCCAGTGCTTCCAGAGATATTCCAGATCCGTGTGTTTCAGACGCACGGTTCTCCACACCCAGTCCCGTCCGTCAAAAAGCTTCAGCTTTGCGCAGTCGGTTCCTTCCTCTCCCGCGCGGTACATGACGTCCCGGTAAAAAACCGGCATGGCATGGTTGTCACCCTGGAGAGACGGCCGGCCGGTCTTCTTTCCGGCCCGCGCATCACCGGTGCGGCCGGTCCGGGCATTCTGCCACTGTGACAGCCTTGTCCTGTAAGAGGATACTGCCCCCAGTGCATGCTGAATGGCCGCCCGCCGGAGATAGGAGGGCATCTTGGGGAACCGGCTGTCAAAGTCAAACAGGGCCCTGTTCTTCTTTGTGTTGTGTACCAGGTGCTCCGCAGTGTTGAACCTCTTTTTCGCGTTTCCGATAGTCCCCAGCTCTTCCCACACACTGTCCAGCACAAAGGTCAGGAAAGAAACCGCGCCCCGGTAGACATCAAACGTCTTCCGGAAGCACAGGTTCTCCTTCCTGATCTCAACCCCATAGCTGGAAGCAATCAGCATGCTGTTATTTCTCCTTCTGGCTTTCGATATAGCGCTTCACCTGGTCCCTGCTCCTGTCACTGACCGTCACAGCACAGTAGGACGGGTTCCAAAGATGGCCTCCCCACAGGGATTCTTTCAGCTCCGGATGCTTTAAAAACAGCCACCGGGCAGTATTCCCCTTCAGGATCTTGACCATGTTGGAAATCATGAACTGGGGCCTGCAGTCCAGGAGAAGATGAACATGGTCCGGCATAACCTCCATCGCGAGGATCGTAAACCTGTACTCCTCTGAAAGCTGCAGGAGCATTTCCTTCAGGTCTGTGTCGATTCCGCCCTGGAGAATCTTCTTCCGGTACTTCGTGCACCAGACGATATGATACTGTAGTGAGTATACATATCCTCTACCATATGTTATGTCATTAAGCTTAATATTATAGATATTTTTATCCATAGATATATCTTACCATATGTATCGCATAACAGCAAGCAGGATCCGAATCCTTGTTCTGGATTATTAAATACATTGCCGGCTAACTACATGACTGAGTCACGAGAATGCGCCGGCTTGTTTTCAAAACCGGATTTCTGTCTTATTTTGCCGCTGTTTACAGGGTATTCCATCTGGTCTTATAATGTGCTAAGGAGGTACGATATGGAAAGGAAACGTCTTCCGGATACACCCTGGCACGTTGGCTACACAAAAAAGGACGAGGCTGATCCCCGTCGGCATAAAGCCCGCTGCATTTTCATCACCAATGGATTCTGTAAAAACGGCCACTGCGGATGCTTTTTGCGGAAATGTGGCGGTTCCGCTCATTGCCAGTACTACTCGGAGTCCATCGAGTCCTGGCATGAGGTGTGGCGTAAGACCCGCTCCCTCGCTCAGGAGATGGCTGAAAACGAATATGGCAACTGGGATAGAGCACGGCAGGCCCAGGAGAACAGAATACGAGATGCAATACGGAAGCTGGAAAAAGACCGTCTGCAGTTCCGACAGTATTCTTTCACTGATCGGCACCGCTGCCCCATCTGCGATACCAAACTCGTCAGCAAGGCTCCGGTTAAGATCTGTCCCTACTGCCAGTCTGTCTTCGTGAAAGAGGGCTCCCGATTCCAAAATGATGAGTCGGCGTTCATCCTGAAGGATGATGCCAAAGAGGTCAAATATCAGGGGAAGACGGTTATCGTAAGCTCCCTCACCGGAACACATACCATTCTCAGGCAGAATCCTGTTCCGGTCAAAAAAGAGCATGAGAAGCCCTCTCCGGACGGAAATGCTGCCGGAAGAGGAAAACGGCTCTCCGCTGCTGCCATCCAGGCGCTTAACAATATCGCCGTGGAGGATGCCGGCTTCTCGAAGAAGACCTTGATGTTCTGCGAACGGAACCGGATCAGGAAGCTCGGCCTCCTGGCAAAGCTCGCAGAAGCTGGGCAGTTGAGAGACTCCAAAGGCGCTCAGAAGGAAGTGTTGACGGAGATCCTGGACCGGATTCAGACAAAGACCGGGATCTCGTTCCACGAACTGTATTTCTGAAGAAGAAGGAGCTGTATGTCGAATAAGATCACTATCACATCCATACGCTGTCCTGACTGTGGTGGTTCCGTGGAACCTGCCACAGGAGAGTCGATCTGCCGCTGCCCCTACTGCAACGCTGTGCTGCATATTGAGGAAAAGGAGCGATCCAGATCCAGAACAACGAGCAATCCAAGCACTCCTGTAAGTGTAGGAGCAGAGCAAAGCGAAGATTCCCAGAAATGGTCCGCGTTTACCCGCTTTGATGCGGTGGTCTTGGTATTGACCGCCATCGGAATGATCTGGACTGCGGTTGCGACCGGAAACGAACTGTTCATGATTATTGTTGCCATTCTAGGCGGATCAATCTCTACAATACACATGTACATCCGCGGGCAGAAATACAGGAAGGACAAATGGGGATTCTGAAGAACGCCACCAGGACAAATCTCCCGGTGGCGATTTCGTTATCATTCTTCAGTTGTATGCTGTATACCTTGACACTCTATCCCTCTCCTACACGCAGAGCTCCTCGTATGTCGGTATCCGATCCATCCGAACAAACTGGTCAAGATCGTACTGATAATAATAACCATCCAACAGGTTTCCGTCCGTTACAAAGTATGCCGGGATCTTCAGGTTCCGGACATAATCGGTCGCCTGGGCATAAGGCGCCTCCATGTTGTAAATCGAATACGCCTTACACTCCACGATGGCCGCAAGGTCATGATAGTATCCGTAGAATCCAATATCTATCCGCTTCTTTCGGCTATCTGCGTCGCGGACTCCAAAGTTCACCAAGCCCTGCTCTACAACGATCTTCTCCTTCGGAACCTTCATCCGATTGATCAGAAATCTGATCATCCGCTGCCGGACATACTCCTCCGGCGTTGCCGGCACATAGATCTGTCGGATCGGATCATAAAGCCGCCCATAGGTGTCGATCTTCAGCTTATAACGGTTAAAGATCTTTCCGATCGGGATCATTTCTCTTCGCATAACACTTCTTCAATCAATACTGCCCATTTTGAAGCCGGTCTGGTTTGTGAAACAATTCCTGTAATGCGGTACTCTCTTTGATCGACGAGAATATATTCGCCTGTCTGTATTCTGACTGCCTGCTCATCTAGGATTAACGCAAGCCTCCCGTTAGTCATCCTGAAGATTTCTCCCGTGAACCGCTTCATGGTATCCTTCCATCTCCGGGCATTCCCTTCAGCAAGCCCGGACAGGGTCTTGATCAACAGACAGACATTTCAAATGAGCAGCCGGCGGACAACCAGTCAAGTCACTAACATCATATCTTTTCGATGCCATGTCCTTAACTATCACGGAAACACTATTTATATTTATAGGTCATTCCAGCTTTCCGGTGTGTAGGTCCAGCCGTGATCGCCGTGATAGATCATCAGCTTCGTCATGCCGCCGTCAATACAGATGTTTTCCCCGGTAATAAATCCCGCCTTGTCGGAGCAGAGGAACAGCACCATATTGGCGATGTCCATGGGATTGCCCACGCGGCCAGCGGGCTGCTGCAGGGCGTCCGGCCCCTCGTAGACCTGATACGCCGTGTCGATCCAGCCCGGGGAAATGGAATTCACCCGGACCCTTCCCGCGAAGCTCGCCGCCAATGCATGGGTCAGCGCGGCGATGCCGCCCTTCGCGGCCGTGTAGCTCTCGGTCTGGGGCTGGCTCATGCGGTCCCGGGAGGAGGAAATGTTGATGATGCAGGCCCCCTTCCGGAAGTGGGGCGAAAACAGCCTGGCAAGGTAAAAGGGCGCGGTGACACCCACCGCCAGGGCGTACTGGAACTCCTCGTAGCTGCAGGTATCGATCCCCTTCATCAGGGGCAGCGCGTTGTTGATGAGGTAATCGATTCCGCCGCTCTCCCGGATCACCTTCTCCTCGAAGTCCTCCAGGACCTCCTTCTTTGAGAGATCCCCCACGTAGTGATCGCCCTCGGATTTGTCGATCACGTAGACCTTCAGGCCCTGTTTCCGGAACTCCTCCGCGATGCACTTTCCAATGCCGCTGGCCCCGCCGGTCACAACCGCCACCTTCTGCCCGCTGGCCGGGAGACTGACATTCTTTTTCGGCACCGTCAGCTGCATGAGGAGGCCGGCATCGTCCGTCTTGGGCTCTTCCGGGATGGTCTCGCACAGACCCTGGGCGGAAAGTGCCGCCGTCACGGCCAGGCACACCGCGTCGAGGAGGTCGTCCGGATTGCAGCGGAATTCCTTTGCCCTGTCCCACATGCCGGAAAGGGAATCTCCCGGCAGAAAGCGCTTCAAGATCGCCTCCCTCTCACAGAAGCCGGGGTATCCCTTCTTCCGCGTTGTCACGACGGAGCCACGGAGCCGGGCGAAATCCAACTCCGGGTGGCTCTCCAGGATCCGGTTTTTGTACTCCGGGCGCCGGGCCAGAAATTCGTCCAGCTCCTTGATCTTCGGAATGATGTTGATGGTCTGCTTTGCCAGGCTTTTCCCAAGAGCGCTGAGATTCGCCAGCTTCTGCTCCTCTTCCGTCTCCGCGTACACCGCCTGGCGGCAGGGGATCGGGAACACGGAGGATGCTTTCAGCCCCAGCTCCTTCCGCGCCAGGCCATCCGGCCGCGTCTGGTCCGCCCGGGTCCGAAGCCCCACCGCCATGTCGATCAGGAAGGCGTCAAACCCGGGATACGCATTCACCAGCGATTCCACGGTGTCGTGGCGCTCCATGCAGAGAACCCCGTGATCCAGCACGCATGCGATCCAGCCGCCGCGGCAGCCGTCAACACCGAGGTATAGACCGTTATTCAGGTTCAGCATCTGTGTTCCTCCGTCTCGTGCCCGCTTGCAAACACGGTGGTCTGTGTGCGAATCTCCTTATGTCTTAGTATAGCATGATCCAGCCTGTTTCTCCCACAGAAAAAGGCGTCCCCGGAGGAACGCCTGGTGGATGACTATGCACACTGCTTAGCTTCGTCTACTGTGGTAGCTGCAAACAGACCATTGAAACTGCACCATCACCTATAACCATTACCCGCAGGTATAGCCAATTTCTACCATAGTATCATTCACGGGATTCTTTTCCGCATAGGCCTCTCTGAGATAATCCACATTACTCCGAATACATGCAGTAGCGCCCTCGGGCGAATGATACTCATGCCAGTCGCTTAGCATCAGTGAACGAAAGACACAGACCACGTATTCTTCGTAGCTCATGGTTGGATCAAATACCTCACACGCATCCCAAAAGGCCTGCTCCTGATCTGTCATTCCTATCCCCCTCCTTATTGCTGGAAACTTGTCGCTAGAGCCTGAGCATGTAATGGTTTTTAACTGCCAAGGCTACACAGGGCAGATCATTCCCTGCATAAAGAGAGTACTATATACCATTGACAATAGGGTCGCTTGCCGAGCGACAAATTCACCTGTCACTAGAGGGCATAGATACCGCCATCACTCCGCCCTAATCTATTCGCCCTTCTCGTTCACATAGTACCCATCAGTCATGGTGGTATTAGCACTTTTCCACCAACAATATACAGATTTTGCCAAGCATACTGTTCCGTAATTTATCCACACCATAATCATAGTATGATTACATCTTCCTCCCCAACTCCTTTACGCCGTCCTGGAAAAAACTTCAGAATAAAAAACAGCGCCCGGGTTTGTGTTTACCCCGGAGCGCTGTCAGAGAGGAGCTGTTTATCAGTCGAAGTCGATATCAAAATCCGTGACCATTCCGGTCGCCACATCCACATCGCACTGGTACTCGGTCCTGCCGACGTAGAACTTCACGTCGTACTCCTGTCTTCCGTCATCCCAGTCCTGCTTCACCATCATATAAGAAACGCTGCCCGGATCCACGCCTGCCTGCCGGAGCGCGATATTTTTCGCATCAGCCTCTGTCACTGCCGCAAATGCCGGAACCGTCATCATCACTGCCATCGCCGCCGCTGCGATCATACTCACCATCTTCTTCATTTCTTTCTCCTCCCTCTGTAAGGTGCTTGTGTTTTTCTTTATGGCCTAAGTATAGCAGGGGGAAGATCACAGAAATGTCACATGGATCACAATGTCGGCAAAGCTTGATCACAACAGTTTGTCATATCAGGAAACTGGAATTGTTTTAACGATCCCGTTCTCCATCCAGGCCCCGGTCTCATCCACCATGAATCCATCCGGGGTCGTGCCGTTCATAATCAGCGCACCATAGAGTTTCCCGTCTTCCTGATTGAAATAATAGCACCTCAGCCCGTCAGAAGCGGCGATCCATTTCCAGCCGGCAGCCATATGTCCGTTCTCGTCAAAGTAGAACCAGGAGGCATTCCCGATCGGATCCTGGGACAGGGCATCTGAAACAAGCACCCAGCAGTTCCTCAGGATCCTGCCGCCTGCGTTCAGCTGCCAGAAGCCGGTTGACGTTTTGCTCCAGGTCCCGGACATGATGAGGCCTGCACGGGCCTGTTCCGGATAGGCTGCCGGCGGCTGGGCAATGATGGCATTACCGAAATGACTGATGCCGCTTAAGTCTGTTACGATCGGCGTGACCGGCGCAAGCGGCGACGGTGCTTTTGCCTGCTTACTGCTTTTGGAAGAGGAAGAGCTGCCGGAAGAACCGCCTGAGCTGCCAGAACCCCCGCCGGAATCGAAAGAAGCTGTTTGATCCGGAAGAACACGGAATGAAGTAAACGCCACGCTATTGCCTTGGATAAGGGGATCTGTATATTCCCATCTTGTATGCACTGTGACAGTTTGTGGTTTTTTGCTAATAACAAATAATTTAAAATGGTTATTGGTGATACTAATCCCGGAAGTATCACCATTGGAGTTATTAAAAGCATCCCAAGATAACCCCGTAACGTATTTTTCCGGATTGTCAAGACCGGAGAAGCGTAGTTCCAGGGTTACCTTCTCTCCAACTTGAGCTTCAGGTTTATCTGCCGTGAGTGTTGCGGTAACATGGCCAAAAGGCGCGGGTTTTGGATCATCATGCTTTTTGTTTTCTTCTTCCTGCCCGCCGAACCCGGATTCTTCGCGCGCTGCATTGCCCGGCGTAGCCGCGGCAGCAAATGCTTCAGAAGCAGGGAAACCCGCCGGGATCAGCGAGAGGCCCGCAACGGCAGCTGCAGTCAGCAGGATTTTAATTTCTTTTTTCATATTCATCCATTTCTTTAAAATAGCGCTGGTTAAATTCAGTTTAAGAAAACTCTCTTAGTAAGCAAGTTGCGGCAATGATTCGTAGTCAAAACGTAGTAAAAGCCGAGTTGTTCTTACTGCTGAGCTGTCCAAAAACGGGACTGCTATTAAACTGGAATCAGAGAGCGTGTCCGCCGGAAACCTTAATGACCTGTCCCGTAAGCATTCCCGCTTTCTCACTTGCCAGAAACAGGATCGTATCCGCAATATCTTCCGGCCTTATCAGTTTTCCCATCGGAATCAGAGGAAGGACGACCTTTTCGAACTCCTCATTGATCCATCCCGTCTGTGTGGGACCAGGCGCAACGCTGTTCACGGTGATTCCGTACTTCGCCACCTCGAGGGCAATGCTGCGGGTAAGCGCTTCGAGCGTCGCCTTGCTCGCTCCGTAGGTGATCTGCCCCGCGAAGACCTGTGCAGCGTCCGTAGAAAGGTTGATGACCCTTCCGAAATCACCTCGATGACTGACCAGTTCTCTGATCATCAGAATGCTTCCACGTACATTGACTGCAAAGGTATCGTCGATCACTTTTGGGGTGATACTCTCTATGGTATCAAGCCCGTTTTCGTCATCGACTGCTGCATTATTGACCAGGATGTCAACTCTGCCGAACCTGGCAAAAGCTGCAGCATAGATCTGCTTTACGGCGCCCTCGTCGGAAATGTCACTTTCGAGGATCAGATACTCTGCATCCATTTCCCGGAGCATTCTTTTTAAATGATCCGCATCCCCGGCATTGGCCGCATAATATCTGTCCACCCCGTTTTTACCAGTCTTATCCTTATCAAACGGCCGGTCTACTATTTTATACACCAGAACCAGTTTTGCCCCTTCGCGCGCAAATGCTAAAGCTGTGGCTGCACCGATCCCCTGTGGGTTATTGACCCCTGTGATCAAAACCACTCTGCCTTTTAATCCATAATCAATCATTGTATTTCCTAGCACAATCCCGATTTCAACATTCCTACAAACGCCGATTTGCACCTCCACCCTACCATACTTCCACCCTCTTTTCCACCAACAAAAAGATGGATGTGTTGACCGCAAGGATGTCGTTCTCATAGTAGTCCTTGATATCTTGCTCACACTTTACTGTCTTTTTGAAATGTTCCCAAGAAGGCCTGCGGAATCTCTTATCCGGTTTACAAAGCCAGCAGCCACATCCAACATGGCCCTTACTGTATTTCCCATCTACACCACGGAACCAGTCCATACCGTAGACTCTGTAAGAAAGCTTTTTCTTTCTATGAATTGAACGCGCTCTTTGATGCCTTCTGTATGCTCTTCCCCTATGATACTCTTTCATCATGACCACCTCTGATTATGTATTCACTGACGCTGCAGTGACCATCAGAGGAAACAAATCACTACAGCATCAGCGAGTGGTCATAATTGTTATAGTATGTACTCCTCAATATAAGTTGTTCCTTCACGATTAATCTCCCGATTAGTTTTCTTAATCAAAATAATCAACCGACGATAGATTAGCAGTTATGTCGCTATTATCAGGACTCGGCTTACTTCAACATGCTCCTGAGGTACTCTCTCAATCCCGGATCTTCACAGTACACATAGGTTCCGAGCATCCCCCTTGTCAGTAGAACGTAATAGGTATTGCGAATCAATCTCTCGGCAGTCTCATCGTCCGCTGTGCGGATTCCGCTGTTCTTGTCCGATTTCGCAATCATTTTCTTGCAGAACTGGAGCGCTCCATCCCTGTACTGCAGGTCCTTTCCTATAATCACGCCGCAGTAGTTCATGTCCAATCCCTGGCAGGTATGAATGCAGCCCACCTCTTCAACAGATTTTGGATCATTCAGCCAGGAGTAGTCAGCACCAACTTCCTTACATCTAAGATTCCATTTTGCCTCGAATTCTCCCCCGTCCAGAATAATGTCGAAATCGAAGCTGTCCCGGTATTTTTCCTTGCTGACCCATTCATAGGTGTAGCCCGCCACCATCCGGCATTTCCCGCTGACTGCTCCGCCCTGACTGTATAGCCTGTCCTTTTCCCGGACCGCCTCCCGCATCTCACAGGCGGAATCAAATACCCGGAACTCGTATTTGTCCGGCTTGTAGACAGACACATCATGATTGTAGCCAAGAAAAGACCGGATAAAGGAAATGTAGGACTCTCCTCCTGTCACACGGAACTGGGTCTTCAACTCCAGGGCCCCGCTCTCAATCACCTTGGAGTGTAGCCGCTCCGCTGACTCCTTAATTCTGTCAATGGTCGCGAAATCCGTCCTGGTCACAGCCTGATCACTGTCGATAAAAAACACAGACACCCTGGAGGCGCGGATGATGTCATCCAGCACGTGGGTTCCTCCACGAAGCCCAACTCCACCTTTGAAGTCAAAAAGCCTATGTGCCTCATCAGCTTGTGTCAAGATAGGTCAACACATATTTTCCGCCACATTTTAGGTGGCTGAGATATTTCAATTCAGAAAATAATCATCGACCTCCGAAATATTTTTCAGCAGTTCTTCACTTGGAACTCCAAGACTAACTGCCAGAGAAACTGATCCCTGTAATGCTTCATCATAGTTCGGGGAAAATGCTCTCTCCAGCATTCCATAATATACTCTGATTCCAGCGTTCAACTCGTCAATATATCTGCGGTACTTCTTATCAAGCTCTATTTCGAGCTCTGCAAGATATTTCAGATACCCTTCAATAATCCCCTGCTCTTTCTTTGACAGATTATCTTTCGCAACCTGATACAGCAATGTTCCAACCGTATTGCCTATGACAGCTCCGAGAACAGGAACCGGTATCAAGGCCTGACCAATAAATGATGACAGAGCGCTGACAGATGTATCAAGACAAAGGATCTCGGAGTTCATTATGAACTGCTCCTGAGTTATCTTCCCGGTACGTAACAGATGTGCCTGTTCCGCAATTCCAAATGATGCCGTGCATAGGGAACTGGCCACCGCTGCCGGCGTCGCTGTAAAGTTTGTAAGGGCATATATGCTGATGCCTCGAATACCACCCTTTACAACGCCTATTCCGGATTCCTTAAATATTCCTTCCCAGTCTTCTGATGTAAACTCTCCTATTCGCTTACCATCTTTTCGCCTTTTTGCAATTGCTGATACAAAGGCAACGCCGCCCTCGATAACTGCAGAAGCGGCTGCTACCTTCATTCCCTGTTCGAGCGTAGGCTTGCTGGCTTCATAAGCTTTATCACGTATTTTCTGATCAGTTTCCTTCAGCGCCCCTTTTTCACTCTGGATGGTATCCTGAATCCGGTTTGCCTGAACCTGATCATACTTGAGTTTCGAAGGTTCGATGTCCTGTAGTTTGATTTTCCCGTTATCAAAAAAATCGTGTACTTCCTTCCATTGCTTTAGGGAAAATTCTCCAGTCGATGTAGGCATCTTGTTTGCCTGTTCCTTAGAAACCGACAGCAGATATTTTATTTTCTCATAGTGGTCCTCCGGAATCTGATATTTTCCACCCTGCCTTAAAAAATCCGGATACTTCTCCAAATGCTGTGTGATTGCCTGCAAGGATAGATGATTACCAGATGCAACAAACTTCTGCTGTATCTGAACGCCATTTCGTAAGAGATCCGCCGGCCCATTATCATTGATCCATTCGTATATGGGCATCTTACCTTCAACCTGTTCTCTGGCATTACCCACACCGCATTCAGCAACTTCCGCAATGAAACCATGCATGCCTTTTAAGCCGCCACGGTTTCTTTCGATTATTTCTTTATCAATCGTAGATAAGGTACTCTTCAGAGTATTGACAGCCTGTTCCCAGTTCTGGTCCTGCGACCTTAAGGCCTCCATCAGCCTATCTAATCGTACCTGATTAAGATAATTCACCCAGGAGGCAACCGCTTGTTCCTGATCACTTTTTACAACCCTACTAAACCGCATATTTACACCCTTATGCTGTTACTGTTTCATTAAGCAGCGCTGACAATGACTTTGTATTGTTGACAAGTGCCCCCAAAGCTTTTTTCTGATCATCGGAAAAAGACAAATAATCCTGATTTGAAAGTTTTTTACAGGATGCCATTGCAGTATTGAGCTTATCAGAAATCCCTGTCGTCTCTATTGAAATAGCATCTATCTTGCCCTTAATCTCTTTAAGCGCCTCTACACAGTTTTTCAGTCTGGCTATTTCGTCCTTTTTGCTTTCCTGAATTTTATGTTTCTTACGCCACATAAACCATACACTAAGGGCAACTGATGATCCGGCAATACCCCATCCGATCGGTCCCGCCAACGCTAATAATGCATGTCCGGCAGCCATTCCTCCTCCGCCTGCAGCAAGTGCACCACCGCCTAACCAGGCAAGCGCAGCATTTGTGGCTGCTGCGCCACTCAAAGCTGAAATAGCCGTACCCGTTGAAGCCGTTCCAAATGTAGTGGCTACCCACATAGCTGCCGTAGGGGCCATACTGGCCACCGCAGCGCCTGCAGCAACGCCTGCTCCAGCACTTTTAGCTGAGGTTTCGAGGGCTTTTCTCTGCTCTATTCCATATTCTATAGTGTCCTTGAATTGCTCTTTCTGTATATTGATATCTTGAATATCTGTTTCGAATGATTTCGGGTGTCTGGCAATGCTATTCACAAGTCTTTCAACATCTTCAATCAGTCTGACGGCATTCTGTCTCTGTTCCAACAATCCCTCACCTGCAGTACTTACAAGTGCGTATGCTTCATCATACTGTTTTCCTGTTCTCTGCAACTCTTTATCAAGGGCCTGATCCGGATTCAGAAGGGCATCCTCTGTCACGTCAATAAGCGTATCCAACTCGGCTTGGTTAGCAGGTAGGTCAAGATGCTTTTCGTTGCAGAAATTGATGTAATCAACATATGCCTGTTTGCTTCCATCAAAGCTCTTTTTGACAGATTTTGTAACATTCTTTTCTATCCAATTTATCTTCTTTCCCGCTCCTGTAGTACGGTCATGGATATCCCTGATATTCTGCAACTGCGGCTGAAGTTCTCTCCATTTTGATCTTCCAACTAGTTTCCAGTAAAAGTTTGTCTTGTACTGAAGGTAGACTAATCCTCCAGCTATTGCGGCAATAACGATAAGAACAAGCACTATTATCGCTGTATCCATGCTGGTTCACTCTCCTCTCTTTATATACATCAGCTGGATATCATATCCCAACTTCTCCATCATCGTTACGAAGGTTTTATTGACGACGCCATCCGGCTTCCTGATTACCTTGCTCACATATTGAGCAGAGGTATCGACTCTTTCTGCAAGAGCCGCCTGAGTAATGCCCTCTTCAATGCACTTTGTCTTTACATCGATTTCGATATTATTCCTTACCATGAACGACTCCTATGGTGCTTCCGTGCTAATACAATTCGTATGATATATCATACCATATCAGCGGCATTTATGCAGAAAAAAGGACCGCCCGCCACATAATTGACAGACAGTCCTTCCTCTCACTCCTCTGTTATGAACTTGTAAACCTCATCACTGAAATTCCAGCGGATCTCGATGTGCTCCGGATCCGTGACCCGCACCTCCTTCACCAGTGCAGTCACCATCTCCGGCGTGAGCTCCTGTGCTCCATCATAGGATCTGAGCTTTTCTACCACACCTGCTGCCTCCTCGCTCTCCTCCATCCTGGCATCAAGGTCTTGCTTCTGCGCATTGGAGATCTTTCTCTTCAGCGATTCCTCCTGATCATTCAGAAGCTTCCTGCGCTCCTGATATTCATCCTTGCTGATATCTCCCGCCATCATGGCATCGACGTTTGCAAACCTATCGTTCTCACACCGCTCCAGTGCCTTTTGCAGATCACTCAGCGTGCGAGCCTTCGACAGTCTCTCATCTGCAGCATCGGCCTTACTCCTGGAGGTCTTCATCGCCGCCTGTCCCGCCAGATCCTGCAGCCTCCGAATTCCTTCCAGAACAATCTTATTCAGGTCATCCTCCCTGTAATAGCCCGAAAAGCACTTGGATCCATCCTGGTATTTCGACAGCGGACACCAGAAGTAATTGTAATAGACGCCCTTGATCTCATTCGATCTGTACTGCAGCCGCCTTCCACAGACGGCACACTTGATATGGCTTTTCAGCGGGTAAATATACGGCACTGCCGTCTTTCTGCCTGTTGCTCTCCGGAAAATCTGCTGGGCCGCCTGGAAGGTTTCCTTGCTGACAATTGGCTCAAACATGCCTTCAACGATCAGCTGCTCTTCCTTCGGGATCGCTCTTGTATGCTTATAACCAATGCCGATGCCTTCTCGCTTGTGCTGAACCACAGCGCCGTAATACATCTCCTGCTGAAGAATATTGCGGACATTATCCATTGTCCAGCAGCTGAGCGCTGAGGAGTTGGCAAATTTCTTCGACCCCGGATGCTTCCTTCTGTAATAGGCTCCCGGAGTCTCATAGCCCTTTTGATTCAGCGTATCCACGATATCCTTCAGCTTCATCTTCTTCAATGCATATCCGAAGATCTCTTTCACAACCTCCGCGGCCTCCGGATCTGGCATCAGACTGTTCTTCCTGTCAGGATCCTTCATGAGTCCGTAAGGAATGTGTCCTCCCATGTATTCGCCGCGCTTCATCTTCGATCTCTTTGCCGTTTTCACCTTCATGGAGAGATCCTTGCTATAGTAGTCATAAACGATGTTCTTCATGACGACATCCAGTCCGCCGGTCGTACCCTTATAGTCGTTGCTGTCGTAATGATCGTTGACGGAAATGAACCTCACGCCCAGGAAGGGAAAAATTCGCTCCAGATAGTCCCCCAGCTCGATATAATCTCTTCCGAAGCGGGAGAAGTCCTTGACGATAACACAATTGATCTCGCCGGACCGGATCTTCTGCAGCAGCCTCTCAAAGGACGGTCTGTCAAAATTTGTTCCGCTGTACCCGTCATCGAAGAATTCCTCCTGCCGGCAGCCCTTCAGCTCCGGATCAGAATCGATATAGTTCTGGATTAAGGCTCTCTGATGGGAAATGCTCTCGCTCTCCGTCTTGCTTTCCTTCTTCATCAGATCCCGGTCAGCCTGGGAGAGGCGAATGTATTTTCCAATTACTGTTTCCCGCATATCAATCCGCCTCCTGCGTGAGCTCTGCCAGAACGGCTTCAAAGGCATTCTTTTCATCAGAATAATTCAGCTCGATTTCTACCCGTTCATCCTCATAAACAAGAATCCTGCCGATCAGATCGTCCACCAGACTCTGATCGAGCTCGCTGGCGTTCTCTGCCCTGTGAAGAGCCTCAAGCCATTTGCTGTTCCCGGAAAGAATCTGTTCCAGCTGATCCCTTTTCTTCTTCGCGGCGTCGAGTTTTTTCTGCAGCTCTTCTGCCTTCCTCTCATACTCGGCCTTGGCGTATTTGTACTCCTCTGCATCAAGAACACCTTCCGTAAAGCTTTCGTACAGTCCTTCACGCCTGGCGTTCACCTTCTGAACTTCACGAAGTGCATGATTGTAATCGCCATTATACTGGTCCAGGAGATTCCGTTCGCTCCTTGTCCCCTTCAGTCTGTGAAGCATCTTCTCCTGATCAAGCGCATGTGCAAGCTGTTCCCTGATGACGCACAATGCAGCATCGCAGACATTTTCATATTTAATGTGATGCCTGCTGCACTTCCGGTACCCGGTATCGATATAGCCGCCGCATGCATAGGAAATGAAGGTATATTGCTTATCCTTTCCCTGTCCTTTGATAAACCGCATTCTTTTTCCGCAGTCGCCGCAGTAAATCTTCCCCTTGAAGAGATTTATGATCCTGCTTCTGACGTCCGCAGTCTGCTCCATCTTCCTGTTGGCATTCTTCTTCGTCTCCGCAAAAATAGCCTGGACCTGATCAAAGAGCTCCTGACTCACAAGCGGCTCATGCATCCCCGGAAGGATTCTCAGTTCCTCCGGCTTTCCCCTATGGATCTTGATTCCCTGATACAGAGACTTCGGCATCCTTCCATAAACAATGGCTCCCGTATAGGTCGGATTCTGCAGGATATCCAGAATGCTCCTGCCGTGCCAGATCGTATGCTTGTATTTTTCTGCCTTCCAGATTCCCAGCTCGACCTTACGCCTTGCCGGCGTAATGGCTCCCATGTCATTGAGCCGATTACAGATCCCACTGTGGCTGACGCCTGCTGCCTTCCATTCAAAAATCAGTTTTACATAGGGAGCCGTCACCGGATCAGGCTCATAGCGGTACTGCTGTGTCTGTGACTTTACATAGCCATACGGAGCGAAGGCCGGGAGAAATTCTCCCTTTTCCTGCCTTGCCCGGAAGGAAGTAATGATCTTCCTGGAGATATCCTTGGCATACACATCGTTGATCATATTCTTCAGCGGGATCATCAGGGCTCCCTCTGCATCGCTGGACAGAAGGCTGTCGTACCCATCCGTGATGGAAATGAATCTGACTCCCATAAAGGGAAATATCTTCTCCAGGTACTCGCCTGCCTCAAGATAATTTCGCCCGAAACGGGACAAGTCCTTGACAACGATGCACTTTACCTTCCCAGCTCTGACATCATCCATCAGCCGCTGGAATTCCGGCCTGTCGAACCGGGTTCCCCTCTGGCCGTTATCCTCATAAATATCGTACAGCCTCAGATCACTTGCATTCTTCAGGTAATCTCTGCAAAAGCTGATCTGGTTCGCGATAGAATCTCCTTTGTCATCCTTGCCGCTATTCTCTATAGAAAGCCTGGCATAGATTGCCGTCGGATAGTAAACTACAGCTGCATCATTCTTCTCTGCAGCAACAGTGGCTACAGACCTTCTGCTCTTTCTTGCCATAGTGCACCTCCTTACACTGCTGCCCGAGCTTTAATGCCTTCAGGAACATTCTGCAGAAATTTGATGATTTTCTCGCATTCATCTGCGTATCTGAAAACTACCTCGATTCGCTGGTCCTCATAGACATAGATGCACTCGATCATATCAACGACCGCCGTCCGCTCCAGCTCCGTGAGATTTGCATGCTTCTTAAAGACATCCATCCAGGAAAGCCTCTCCCGACTGCTGCTTACCATCTGCTCCCGGTCCTCCTGAAGGAGCTTTATGGACTGCTGCGCCTTCTTGATCTTCTCCGCATAGCTTTTCTTGAAGAGAAAATACTCATCCTGGCTGATCATGCCCTCCTGCAGATTCTCGTAGAGCTTCAGCTTGAACGTCTCGTTTTTTTCAATGTCCTCCTTCAGCCGGACAATCTGTGTGTCATAATTGAGAACGCCTCTCTGCTGCTCAGGAAGTGCTTCAACATAATCAATCGTTTTGGCCATCTCAAGGATGGTGTCCACATGCCTTCTGGTCGCAGTGAGAACCGCCGCTGTCAGTTCTTCCACACCAATGGAATGTGTAGAGCAGCCCTTGCCGCGCTTATGTGTCGAGCAGACGAAATAGCTGTAGCGCTTTTTCCCATGCACAAAGGACTTACGGACCATGCTTTGTCTGCAGTCGGCGCATCGCACATAGCCCGAAAGTGGGTAGACCATATCCTCCTGCGGAGCAATCCGGATATCATGCTTCAGAATAATCTGGACATTCTCGAAGGTCTCGCGGTCGATAATGGCTTCATGTGTATCCTCCGCTCTCACCCATTCTGACTCATCCTTCAGCATCAGCTTCTTGACCTTATAGTTCGGAGTGCTCCTCTTCCCCTGCAGCAGGACCCCTGTATAGATTTCATTTTTCAGGATTCGCTCCACAGAGACCGGAGACCACATGGCCTTCTTCCTGACCTGGAAGCTGCTCTTCAAGTTCACGCCAATCGACTTCTTATACTCCAGCGGGCAGAGGACTCCCTGCGCGTTCAGCTTGTCCGCAATCCTGCTCTGGCTCATGCCCTCGATTTTCCATTTGAAGATCGCCCGGACCACCTCAGACGCAAAGGGATCAACGATAATCTTGTTCTTATTCTCCGGATCCTTCAGATAGCCGTATACGACAAAGGCGCCAATGTACTCGCCATTCTTCCTCTTGATCTCGAGCTGGCTGCGGATCTTCACAGAGATGTCCTTGCAGTAAGCATCATTGATCAGATTCTTGAAGGGAATAATCAGAGAATCCGCCTGGTTCCTGTCCAGGCTGTCATAGCTGTCATTGATGGCGATAAAGCGCACTCCCATAAACGGGAACACCTTCTCGATATAATTGCCAGCCTCGATATAATTTCTTCCAAAACGGGAAAGATCCTTGACGACAACACAATTGACCTTCCCGGAGCGGATCTCATCCATCATCTCCTTGAAGGCTGGCCTGTCGAAATTGACTCCGGAGAATCCATCATCAGTCTTTTCAGAAACGATATGAATCTCCGGATGTTTTTTGAGATAGTCCCTGATCAGGGCTCTTTGATTGATAATGCTGTCACTTTCCAGCTTGTCTCCGTCGTCACGGGACAGTCTAGCATAAATGCAGGCACTGTACTCTTTATTCATGCTGTTTGTCCTCCTTAGTCACCATCTGACCAAGCAAAAACAAATGCATCCGGTACAGCCCTGATTCTTATTCGCTATGGTCTGATTCTACCATGATCATACGCTGCCTCATCGGCCACAATTATTTTGACCGGAGATAATGCTCCATGCGCTCCTCAAGCGTCACATCCGTATCTGTAAATCTGGTCTTCACGACAACATTCCCGCATTTGAAACAGTATGGATTCCGGATCTGCTGCACAAAGCTCCGGACACGCTCCTCCTTCGGAAGAGTCCTGTCTATATGCACGTCTCTGATATCTACCAAATCATCACGGCTGACCGTCCGCACGTCCACGTTCTTCATTTCATCGACCGTCATAGGCACCTCCAGGTTGTAGTTTTCCTACTCCTTAAAGTTCCCCCGGTCGGATTTTTTCCGCTCTCAGAGCACAAAAATAAGGGCTATCCACCGCAGATCTCTCCGCCATGAATAGCCCTTCTTCCCAGATGATGCAACGCTCCGTTACCTCATCATCTCATTCACTTTTCTCTGTACGGCCTTATAGTCATACCCGGCAGCCATCAGCCTCTGCTGTCTTTCCCTGCCATTGCCCCACTTCCCGGCAATGACCTCTCTGGCCAGTTCCTCGACAGACTTTCTGGAAGGCGCCGCTGCAGTCGTTCCTGCTCCGGTACCTTTCGGGTATCCATTAAACCCTCCGCTCCGAATCACCTTCGGAAAATCCTGATAGCACCGGTCGAGATCCACGTCTCCGCTGATCCCCGGCACCCTTCCCTTTGAGGAATACTGCCAGATTCCGCACCTTCCCTGATAGCTGCAGCTCTTCGCCCACTGGGCGCACCAGAAGGTGTACCGGCTGAGGATCTCCTGCGATACCACCGTCTTCGCATAGGAGGCCGACGTGTAGAAGCCCGCGAAATACCCCGCCTTCTCCATCTCACTGCAGAAGGTCCGGATCAGTCTGCTGCAGAAGTCCCTGCCAGCCTCCAGCTGATCCTTCTCTTCCATATCGAAGTACACCGGCATATCGAACTGCTTCCCAACAATAACCCTCTGGAACGCCTTTGCTTCCTCGATTGCCTCCCGGAAGCTGTTCGCGTAGCTGTACCAGTAAGCGCCGACATGCAGGCCTGCCATCTTTGCACCAAGATAGTTCCTCTCGAAGAATAAATCCTTCTGGTTTGCGGAGCTTCCGTACCCTGCCCGGATGATGGCGAACTCAATTCCAGATGCCTTCACCCTCTGCCAGTCGATCCTTCCCTGCCATTTTGAAACATCAATTCCCTTCATCATGATCTCTTATCTCCTTAT
>Ga0256404_1005094_pt1 | contig 23825 bp, 24 predicted proteins | sample RumenRJG_01DNA_FD_185990 | JGI IMG/M metagenome (GOLD analysis project Ga0256404, IMG submission 185990) | Bovine rumen microbial communities from Lethbridge, Alberta, Canada - RJG_01 | ecosystem: Host-associated > Mammals > Digestive system > Stomach > Rumen | place: Canada: Alberta | collected... | reverse complement strand
ATGGAAAAATTTAAGGTCCGTGGTATGGGGGGAACCGACTTCCGGCCGGTGTTCGCTTATGTAGATGCACTGGTGAAGCAGGGTGCCTTCGATCATCTGAAGGGCCTGATCTATTTTACAGATGGTTTCGGTGTTTTTCCCCGGAAAAAACCGGAATACGAAACGGCTTTTGTTTTCGTTGACAGTGCAAAAAACAATTTAAAGGTACCGGCATGGGCTATGAAGGTGGTGCTGGGAAGTGAGGAAATATGAATATAAAACAGGCAAAGGAGCAGGTGGAGACAGGGGTCAGAGCCTATCTCACAAAAGACAAATACGGAGACTATGTGATACCGGTGGAGAGCCAGAGACCGGTTTTCCTGATGGGGCCTCCCGGAATAGGGAAAACTGCCATAATGGAGCAGATTGCTGAGGAAATGAATATCGCTCTTGTATCATATTCCATGACTCACCATACACGGCAGAGCGCTATCGGCCTGCCATTTATTGCAGAAAAGGAATACGGAGGCAGGAAGTATCACGTATCCGAATACACCATGAGCGAGATTATCGCATCAATGTACGACATCATGGAAGAGACTGGCAAGAGGGAAGGAATTCTTTTTCTGGACGAGATCAACTGCATTTCAGAGACTCTTGCTCCTTCCATGCTTCAGTTCCTTCAATACAAAACCTTCGGGCGCCACAGGGTGCCAGATGGCTGGGTGGTAGTTACAGCAGGAAACCCGCCGGAATACAACGATTCTGTAAGGGACTTCGATCTGGTTACCTGGGACAGACTGAAGAGAATTGACATTGAGCCGGATTTTAAGATCTGGAAGGAATATGCCGAAAACAAAGGGGTTCATCCCCTGATACTTTCGTATCTGGAAACGAAAAAAGAAGATTTTTACTCCATAGAGACTACTGTAGACGGGAAGGACTTTGTGACCGCCAGAGGCTGGGTCGATTTGTCGGACATGATGTTTCTCCTGGAACAACAGGGAGCAGATATTGATGAACAGCTGATCTCCCAGTATATCCAGAACCGCAGGATCGCAAAGAGCTTCGCAGCTTACTATGACCTTTTCCATAAGTACCAGAAGGAATACAGAATAGCTGACATCCTGGACGGAGATGACGTTAAAGATGTTATTTCCATGGCCGGAAAAGCAAGATTCGATGAGCGCATAACAGTGCTGGGACTTCTGACTCACAGCCTTGAAGAGGACACCAGGGAGATATATCAGGAAAACCAGGGACTTCTCAGAGCGGTGAACCTGATTAGGGAAAACAAAGAAAGACTTGAAGATGCTAAGGCTCCTGAGGGCAGCGGGATTCTGTCGGAAATCCGGGAAGTGGAAGAGGAAAGGCTGAACAAGGAGAGAACAGGCCGCTCTATTTCCAGGAGTTACGTACATATCAGAAAAAACAGCATACAGTGCCTGGAGGAAATGGAGAAAAACGCCTTTGGGGCCGGTAATAGTGAGGTTGTTTCGGATATAATCGGTCAGGTTATAAAAAACAGACGGGAGGCCACCAGGCAGAAGGCGGAAGCCGTCAAGCTCAGGCTTTCCAATCTGTTTTCCTTTGTGGAGAAGGCTTTTGGAACAGGCAGCGAGATGCTGATTCTTGTTACGGATCTTACGGAAAGCACCGCCAGCTCAGACTTCATTTCCAGATATGGCTGCGAAGAATATTTTAAATACAACAAGGATCTGATGTTCTACGAAAGGCAGTATGACATTAATGAGCAGATCAATGAACTGGATCTTGAAAGCTAATGAAAGCATGGAAAGATGAAGAAATCTATGAAGATCGAAGATGGGATACTGATAAAATGCGGCGATATTGCCGGTGATGTCACCGTCCCTCATGGAGTGAGGGCTGTTGGAGACAATGCCTTTTACCAGTGCGGTTCCATAGAGTCCATAACCATTCCTGAAACTGTGACTTCTATTGGAAACTGCGCCTTCAAGTACTGTGATCATGCAGAATCAATTATCCTTCCGGAAAAAACAGATCGCATGGGGGCGGAGGTTTTCGAATACTGCTGGAAACTCAGGGAGGTGGTACTTCCAAAGGGAGTCAGATCCATAGGAGAAACCATGTTTGAAGGCTGCTCTTCCCTGGAGAGAATAGTAATTCCTGATTCAGTAGAGCACATATCAAGGAGGGCATTCTCTTCATGCAAAAGGCTGCGAAGTATTGAAATCAACATGAAGAAGCTGGACATCCTTCCATACAGCGTGAGAAATTATGCGGTTATGGGATGCATCACCGCTCATACCTATGATAGGGAGGAAGATGCAGGAGAGCAGCAGCTTGCGGTCAACGAGTACATAAGGAAGCACAACAGGAGTTTTTTCGACATAGTTCTCAGCAGTGACAGCAAGGCCGGGGTCAATTACATCATATCAAATGACCTCCTTGATCCGGCTCTTATCGATACCTTTCTTGCCCTCTCAAGCCGGCAGAAAAGAGGGGAGATTACAGCCATGCTTCTTTCCTACAAGGAAAGAATGGGTCTCACGGGAATTGAAAAGGAGGAAGAATGGGATCCTTTTTTGTAAATGACATGAACAGGAAGAATACTGTGGTCATAGCCTGCGAAATGGTGGAGGACGAGGTCAGAAAGGCCATGGAGAATACAGGGGCGGATTACCCTGTAATCTGGGTGGAAAGAGGTTATCACAATGAACCAGATGATCTCAGGGAAGAGCTGAAGGTTCTTGTAAGATACGCAGAGACCAGCAGGATAGAAAAAGATATCAGAACGAAAGAACTGACTGTGGATCCTTATGCCGCCATTCCTGAATCTATGAAAACCAGAAAACAGAAAAGGACGGTTACCACGCCTCTTTACCCTGGTAATGAGATAAATGGAGATCTGGAAAATATACTGATTGTTTTCGGTCTCTGCGGAAAAGGGGCGGAGGGAATTGGCTCTTCTAGTGCCAGGGTCATAATTCCCAGGTTTGATGACTGCGTAAATATGATGCTGTGTCCGGAGAAACGGGAAAAACGGGCTTACATGAAGGCTGGCATCACCTATCTGACCAGAGGCTGGACTGAAGATAAGGGATCCCTTTTGTCTATTTATAATGAGTGCCTGGAGCGCTATGGTGAGAAAAAGGGCAGGAAGGCCTTCAAACTTATGTATGATTCCTACACATTGGCTGCTGTGATAGATGACGGATGTTACGACCTGGAGCCGGTGGAAGAATACGCCAGGAAAACCTCTGAGCTTCTAGGACTTGATACCTGCCGCGTTGGGGGCAGCATTCACGTTTTTGAAAAGCTCATGTCCGGAAGCTGGGATGATGACATTATAGTCTGCGAACCGGGAGAGGTCATATCTGAAGAGAATTTTGCCTTCGGAGGCCAGCCCCTGGATGTTTCCACCACTGCCATGTGAGATACAGATTTATATATAAAAAATATAATTTGAATGGCGACTCAGCATAAGAATGTTCGATATTTCCAGTGAAATCAGCATGTTATCATCATATAGTGTTTTGAATATGCTTTTAGCACATGGGCATGACGGAAAATGCTGAGTGAACCGAAGAAACAGAGGGAGGAAGATATGGGAAAGATCATAGATTTTCCTTGTTCATATGGAAATTCGTCGGGTGTCAGGCCTGAGGTTACTGAAGGACTGGGACTTACCTTCCCGGATGCGTATCTTCATAGTGAGACTATGGTGAAGCTTGCCAGATCTCTGAAGGAAAAAGACAATGCTGTACACTGTGATCTGTCCTTCTGTCATACTCTGGAAGCAGAAGCCATGGGAGGAGATATTAACCTTGGAAACGACAGGCAGGGACCAAGGTGCGGCGGATACGTCTGCAGCTCTGTAGAGCAGCTCCTGGAACTGCCGGACATAGATTTTTCCAAAGGAAGGATTGCAGAAACTCTTGAAGCAGCACGGATCCTTTGTGAGCAGGGTGAATACCCTAACATGGAGCTGTGCGGTCCCTTTACCATCATGGCTAATCTGATCGATCTTAAATACGTTTTCAAGGCATGCCGCAGGCAGCCCGAAATAATGAAAGAAGTTTACTGGAAGTTCGGGCGGCAAACTCTGAAGTTTATTAAAGAAGCTGAAGCTCACGGTATGAAGCTCATTTCATATGCGGATCCTACAGGAGCTCTTAACATTCTGGGACCGAAGGTTCTGGAAAGCTACACCAATGAGTTCACTGCAGATTTCATCAGGCAGGCGGTGGAAGAAACCATGGAGGATACAATGATTCTCCTGTGTCCGAAGACCACCTATGCACTCATTGGAACAGACAACGCCGAGTTTGTTGAGCATCAGCTTCCTGAAAAGAAAATGAGGTATGCAGATGCATGTATTTCCATGGTGGGACAGGTAAAACTCAGCGGGCAGAACTGCATCAAGAATGTGGGATTCAACATTACAAACGGTATTTTCATGGAGGTTAAGCTTAAGGGATAATTCCGGGGCTTCTTCCGTGAATATATATAAACAAGACTGTTTACGGGCCGAAAAGGGCTCTCACTGCTAAATATTTTAAATCTTTTTATTAGGAGGAATGTAAATTGGCAAGGACAAAAGAAGAGCTGCTGGCAAAGATGGCAGAGGACGTAGTGGAAATGGAAGATGAAGATGTAGTTGATGTTTGCCAGGAATACATCGAAGCAGGGTATCCTGCAATGGAAGGTATCATGGAAGGTCTGGTACAGGGAATGAACAAGGCCAGCGAGCTCTATGATGCCGAAGAGTACTTCGTAACAGATGTTCTGCTGTGTTCGGATGCAATGTATGCAGGTCTTGACATTCTGAAACCTCATCTGCCTAAGGATGAGTCAGGAAAGGCTGCTCCTAAAGCCGTTATCGGTGTTGTTGAGGGAGATACCCACGACATCGGCAAAAACCTGGTTAAGATTCTGATGGATACAAATGGCTTCGATATGTACGATCTGGGAAGAGACGTGCCTCTGGAGAAGTTTGTTGACAAGGCTGAAGAAGTGGGAGCCGACATAATTGCCATGTCCACTCTTATGACTACAACCATGGGTGGTATGAAAAAAGTTATTGAGATGCTGAACGAAAGAGGCATCAGGGACAAGTACAAGGTTATGGTAGGCGGAAGTCCGATTTCAAAGAAATTTGCCGACGAGATAGGCGCAGACATCTATACTGCAAACGCAGTAGAAGCTGCTGCCGCCGCAAAGGAAGCTGTTGGAAGATAGTTACCGCCGGATAATCGCAAGAATACGTAAAATAAAGGAAGTTTTGTATGAACGAAAAAGAGAGACTCATGGGTGCCCTCAGGCATGAAGAGGTGGATCGTCCGCCGGTGGTCTGACCAGGTGGCATGATGAACATGGTGACCACGGACCTTATGAAGGTGGCCGGTGTAAAGTGGCCTGAGGCTCATACAGACGCCCAGATGATGGCTGATCTTTCATATGCCAGCTACAAAAACGGATGCTTTGAAAATGTGGGGCTGCCTTTTGACATGGTGGCAGAGGCAGAGCAGATGGGAGCTGAAATAACCCTGGGCTCAGAAGTATTTGAACCTCATGTAACGGGATATGCTATTGAGTCTATTTTTGACTGGACGGAACTGAAGCCAATGGACATGAATTCCGGCAGAATCAAGGTCATTCTTGATGCTATCAGAATCTTAAAGAAAAAGGATCCTAATGTTCCGATCATAGGAAATATCACTGGCCCTATAAGCACAGCCAGCTCGGTAATGGAGCCTACGAGGTTCTATAAAGACCTTCGGAAGCACAAGAAAGAAGCAAATGAATATCTGACATTTGTAACTGAACAGCTGATAGAGTTTGCAAAGGCTCAGATTGAAGCAGGTGCAGATGTAATAACCGTTGCAGATCCCAGCGGAACTGGTGAGATACTGGGTCCTAAGCTTTTTGAAGAGTATACGGTAAAGTACCTCAATATGTTCTACGATGCTATTAAGGAATACAACGTAGGCACAATCTGTCACATATGCGGCCAGATGAAGGCTGTATACAAGGAAATGGATGAGGTGCGAAGCGACGCCCTCAGCTTTGACTCCATAGTGCCAATGCAGCAGGCAAGGAAGGAGCTGAAGGACAGAGTTCTCATGGGAAACATTTCCACATATGCTCTGGAATTCGGTGATACTGAAAGAGTTGCCAGGCTTACAAGAGCAGCGGAAAGCAGCGGCACAAACATAATTTCTCCGGCCTGCGGCCTGGGAACAAAGTCTCCAATCACCAACATCCAGGCGATTCTCGAGACAGTAAAGGAGGATACGAGAGCAAATGCCTGACATTAAGGTTATAAGCACTGGAAAAACCTATTCATGCCAGGAAGGCGGAAGCCTTCTGAGAACCCTGCTGGATGGAGGCGAGTTCATCGATAATGCCTGTAATGGCGTGGGTGTATGCGGAAAATGTAAGATCAAGGTGATTTCCGGAGCCGTGTCGGAGCTTACGGACAACGAAAAAAACATTTTGACAGAAGGAGAGCTCAGGGACGGCGTGAGACTTGCCTGCATGGTTGAAGTCTACGGAGATACTGAAGTGCAGCTTCTTAAAAAAGAGCTGAAACACAAGGTCCTTGTAAAAGGATACATGCCGGAGGATTTTGTTCCAGATGACCATGATGACGGCTATGGTGCGGCAATAGATATCGGCACCACCACTGTGGTTACGGCCCTTGTTGACATGAAGACTGGGGACGAGATTTCATATGCTTCCATGGTTAACGCCCAGAAAAGCTATGGCCTTGATGTGTTAACACGTATCACCTATGAGTATGAAAATGGTGAGAAGGGAATTCATCAGCTCCAGGAAGCTATTGTTGGTTCCATAAATGACATGCTGGATGAAGCCTGCGGAAAAGCAGGGCTGGACAGACATGTGGTCAGGCATATTACGGTTGGGGCAAACTGCACCATGATGCACATGCTTCTAGGTGTGGACGCCAGATCTATCGGCAAGGCTCCTTTTATTCCTGAATTTACCGAAGCTCAGACTCTTAAGTGTTCTGACATAGGAATCGACGTAGCAGAAGGGGCAGATTTGTACTGCCTTCCTCAGGTTTCAGGTTATATTGGAGCGGACATTGTTGCAGGAGCCTATGTATGCCAGCTGGACAAAGCCAGGAGCAATGTTCTTTTTATTGATATAGGCACAAATGGAGAGATCGTCTTAAGCAAGGGAGGAGATCTTCTGTGCTGTTCCTGCGCTGCAGGCCCGGCTCTTGAGGGAATGAATATCAGCTCTGGAATGAGAGCCGCTGAAGGTGCAGTAGAAGATGTGTATGTAAGAGAGGATGGAATAGAGCTCCATACCATAGGAGATAAAGCTCCAGTTGGAATATGCGGAAGCGGCATTCTTGCAATCTTGAGGGAGCTCCTTAAAACAGGAATCGTCACGAAGAGAGGTGCCTTCATTAAGTACGAGAAGCTGGCAGATGATGACTGGCGGAAAAAATATGTGAGGCTCAACGGTACTAAGCGGGAATTCGTGATGAATGAGGAACCGGAGCTGCTGGTCACTCAGGGCGATGTGAGACAGGTGCAGCTGGCAAAGGGAGCTATTCTTTCCGGCTTCATGGCCCTTCTGAACAAGGCAGGAATCACCATGGAAGATCTGGACTGTGTGATGATTGCAGGACAATTCGGAGCCCATCTGCCTGAAGATTCCCTTATTTCTGTAGGTATTCTTCCTGAGGATGTGCGGGGAAAGATGAAGTATGTGGGAAATTCTTCCAAGACAGGGGCTTACATGGCTCTCATGTCTGAAAAGGCAAAGAGAGAAATGGAAGAACTGGCAGAGAAGATGCACTATTTCGAGCTGGCTGAAACAGACAACTATGAGAGGGTGCTGATGAAGGCATCGGTTTTTCCGTCTTTTGACAATTAGGAGCTTTTTACAAAAGGGTTTTTACGGAATTTTATCAAAACTAAATATGAGTACAGTATTTCTTCAGTGATGCTGGTGACAGCTTTATGTTCAAGAGGAAGATGAGGATTCCAGATGAATTATGAAGAGATGATGAGGGATATGGATAATTATCCCGATACGATGACTGAAGGTGAGCGGAGCGCAAAGTATTTCGCAGGAGAGAAGGTGGATCATCAGCCATTTTCCATTCAGAGCAATGAAGAGGCCTTTGCCAACGTATTCGGATATACTACCCAGCAGATCAATGAAAACGTTGAGGACATGGCTGCGGTACTTCGAATGAGGAAGGAGCAGTACGGCATTGGAGGAATAAAGGTAGGACTGAGACTCAGAACTGTGGGACAGGCAGTAGGCTCTAAACTGTTCTTCCCAGAGATCGGAGTTGACAGTGTACACGAGTTTGTTCTTCAGTCCATGGATAACTGGAACCAGGTTATTTCTGATGATCCTTACAAAAATCCACTTTACAAGGGAATGATAGAAAGGGCAAAACAGCTAAAGGATATTTTCCCTGATATGGGAGTGAGCACCGTAGTTGCCGGTCCCCTTACTACAGCTGCGGCTATCAGGCCAATCGAGCTTATGCTGAGAGACACGGTGAAAGCTCCGGACAGGCTGAAGGATCTTCTTAAGTTCTGCAACTACCATTCGCTGGCCTGGGCTGACATGTTCAGCAAGGAGTTTGGAAAAGTTTCCTGCTGGATCTGCGATCCGGTGTCCTGTGCTGATATTCTCAGCGCCAGACAATATCACCAGTTCAGCGAACCATATCTGAAGGAGCTCGTAGACGGTCTTGGGGAGACCTGCGGAAAGAAGCCGGGAGTTCATATTTGTGGCAAAACCCACAATTTCTGGGACTTCATGCTGGAACTGAATGCTTCAGGGTTCAGCGTGGACAACTCGGAGGATCTGGCGGCTGCTAACGAGAAACTGGGACACAAATTCCTTCTTATGGGAAATATTTCGCCAGTAGATGCAATGCTGAACGGAACAATTGATGATGTTATAGATGCCTGTAAAAAGGCGCTGGAAAAGGGTTCGACTACAGAAAAAGGATATCTCCTGGGGACCGGGTGCCAGGTACCAATCGGCACACCGAGGGAGAACTTTGACGCATTTATGTATGCAGTCAGAAAATACGGAAGAGGGGCCCAGCTGGGCCATAAACCGGAGGGATTAAGAGATGCATAAAGATGATAGAATGACACCTGTAGAAAGGCTGAACGGATTTCTTACTGGAGGAGAAATGGACAGGCTGCTGGCCATGCCGCTGATATGTTCTATGTCAGGGAAATGCGCAGGAATGACTCATAAGGAAAAGAGATCATCTGCGGAAAACGAGGCGAAATGCCAGATAGCAGCCTATGAGAGATTTGGCAACGACCTTCTCATAACCGAATACGGTCTCCACGCTGTGGGTAAGGCTCTGGGAAGTGTTATGGGTGACCCGGAAGACGCAGTTCCCGCCGTCCTTGAGCACGTAATGAAGAGCCCGGAGGACTTCGACAAGTTGGACTGGAGCCTTGCAAGCCTGGAAAAGGACGAGGGTTTCCAGATGCACCTTGAATGTGCGAGAATTCTGGTGGAAAAAATGGGGAAAGAGGTCCCTACAGGAGTGCTCGCCTCCGGACCATTTACGGCTGCAGCCAGCATTTATCCGGTGGAAAAGCTTCTTAGATCAACCATAAAGAATCCCGAAATAGTCCACAAGCTCATGAGAAATTGCACCGATGTGCTTAAAGAAGTCCACAATGAGTTTATAAAGGCAGGTGCCATGATATTGTTCTGTGAGCCAATCGCCACAGGATCTATTATCAGCGGCAAGATATTCGGAGAGTTCGTCCTGCCGTATATTCAGGAGCTTATGGAAAATATTCACCAGCACAAAGGAATGGTGTGCCTGCATATCTGCGGAGATACCAGAAGAGTTCTGCCACAAATGGTAAAAGCCGGGGCCGATATGATCAGCATAGATAACAGAGTTCCGCTGGAGTTTGCTAAAGAGCTGATCCAGCCTACAGTGCCTCTTGTTGGAAACGTGGATCCTGTTGACGTGATGATCCTCGGGTCACCTGAGGATGTGGATCAGGCAGTTAAACACTGTATCAAGGTGGGACACGATGCTGAACACGGATATATCCTCTGCACAGGCTGCGATCTGAACGGAGCTGTACCACTGGAGAACCTGGACGCATTTATGGCAGCTGCCAGGAAATACGGAAAGCTTCCTATAGACCAGTCAGTTCTGAATTAAGTTTTGCAATACCATATTAATAGAATTAACATAAATATTGTCATTATTTTCATTAGCGTTTTAAGGAGAGTGGAAAATGGAAATTATCAAGGATCTTCCAAAGGTATTTGACGAGTTCGGAGAGGCAAGGAGAAACAGCTTTATTGCTGTAAAAGAAATCAAAGACGCAGGAACACCTGTAGTAGGAGCTTATTGCACTTATGCTCCCCAGGAACTGGCAATGGCAGCAGGAGCAGTTCCAATCGCTCTCTGTTCCATGTCAAATGAGACAACTGCTGATGCTGAGCAGGATCTTCCGGCAAACCTCTGCCCTTTGATTAAATCCAGCTATGGATTTGCAAAAACTGACAAGTGTCCGTACTTCCATTTTTCCGATATCGTTGTAGGTGAAACTACCTGTGACGGCAAGAAGAAAATGTATGAGCTCATGAGCGACTTCAAGAAGGTCTTCGTAATGAACCTTCCTAATTCTCAGGATGAGGAGGGAAAGAAACTCTGGAGATCTGAGGTCAGGAGATACAAGGAGTACCTGGAAAAAGAACTGGGAGTTGAGATCACTGACGATCAGATCCGCGAGGCAGTAAAGGTGAAGAACGCCGAGCGGGATGCCCAGAAGGCAGTTTCCGAGGTTATGGCAAATGATCCAGCTCCGATTATGGGCGGAGACATGTTCAAGGTGATTTTTGGCAGCCAGTACAAATTTGATAAGGAAGAATCCATTAAATCTCTCAATGCAGTGAGAGACAAGATAATGGCCGACTACGGAGAAGGAAAGAACGTGGGCAAAAAGCCGCGTATTCTGATTACAGGATGTCCTATGGGAGGCGGCACTACGAAGATCATTGATGCAGTTGAGAACAACGGCGGTGTTGTAGTGGCCTTTGAGAACTGCTCTGGATATAAGATGTTCAACGAGAACATCGATGAAAATGCAGCTGACATCATGAATGCTGTAGCCGACAGATATCTGAACATCGGATGTTCTGTTATGACACCAAATCCTAACAGATATGAACTCCTTGGCAAGCTCATCGACCAGTATCATGTAGATGGTGTTCTGGACATGACCCTCACCGCATGCCATACATATAATATCGAGGGCAAGAAGATTGAGAAGTTCTGCAGAGAGGAAAAGGGCGTTCCTTATATTGCAGTAGAGACAGATTACTCCACAGCAGATGTAGGACAGCTGAATACCAGAATCTCCGCCTTCGTAGAAATGCTGTAATGGATATCTACGTAGTAACAGGTTTTGCGGGCAGCGGGAAGACCACATTTATCAACAGAGTGCTGGAACAGTTTGATCAACATACGGCCGTTATTATAAATGATGAGGGAGATGAAAAGCTGGATGAAAAATTCAGTCAGAGTCTGTGTGTTGAATATGTTCTTGGGGGCTGTATATGCTGTACCCTCATTGCCAAGTTCCGTGAGGCTGTAAGAAGGATGGCCAGCCAGGTCAAGCCGGACAGAATCATAATCGAAGCCTCGGGACTTGGAAAGGTCACGGATGTTGTAAAGGCCGTAGATAAACTTGCAGGCGAAGGTTTTGATCTCAATGTGAGACAGATTGTTACAATGGTGGACGTTAATGAATACACCATTTTCTCCAGGGGACTGGGAGATTTCTACATGGATCAGATAAAAAATGCCGGAGCTGTTATTCTGACTCACGGAGATGAGCTGGAGGATCAGAGTGAGATGGAGGACGTAATAAGAGAAATAGGCAGCGTTAATTCCACAGCACAAATCTTCCGGTCAATTTCAGAATTTAACAGATTCTGAACCCGGGTTTTAAGGAATAAGAAAATGCATGTGATATAATGATTCAAATAATCATATCGGATAGTCAGAATGGAGGTCACATATGGCAGTAATCGACAGTGTAAAAGAACTTGTTGCAGCACCAAGCGTATGCCCTGAGGCTAAGGAAGCTGGCGAGAAATACCTGGCAGCTGTTGGAACAGATGAACAGAAAAAGGCAGCAGAGATGCTGGTAACTGAGCTGGAAGAGGATGTGCTGACACTGGATCAGAACATCGAGTTTTTCGGCAGCCCGGCTGCAGCCCAGAAGTTCGGAAAGGAAGCAGCAGAGGGATACCTTGCTCACTTTAAGGAAGCAAAGGCAGCAGGTAAGAAATGGTGCGACTGTCCTGCATGCGCAGCAGGAAAGGCTGTTCTGGATCACAAGGAAGAACTGTAATTCAGAATCCTGAGTTAATATTTTGCCACGGATGGAAAGTGGGAGACACTGCGGACCATGTTCTCCATGGTCCGTTTTTTATGGCATGAGAAGTTCCAAGAGGAAGTTTCAATAGGAGAAGGGATAAAGAGATGGCAAAAGGAAAGGCATTTGGCGTAGGGGTGGGGCCGGGAGACCCGGAGCTCATGACATTGAAGGCAGTGAGGCTTATCAGGGAAAATGAGGTTATTGCATTTCCAGGTAAGGTGCCGGAAGAAACAACTGCATATAAAATAGCTGTTCAGGCCGTACCGGATCTGAAGGAAAAAGAACTTTTACCTATATACATGCCTATGGTGACTGACAAGGTAAAGGTAAGAGAAGGCCACCGTAAGGGGGCAGATCTAATAGAGTCAGTTCTTGACCAGGGAAGAAATGTGGTGTTCCTTACCCTTGGAGATTCAACAATTTACTGTACTTTTACATATCTTCAGGCCATTCTGGAAGAAGACGGATATGATACCCAGCTGGTTAGCGGCATAACTTCATTCTGCGCTGCGGCTGCGCGGCTTAACATCCCTCTGGCAGAGTGGAACGAGCCATTACATATAATGCCAGCCATGCATAAGCTGGGAACGGACATGGATCAGCCAGGAAACTATGTGTTGATGAAATCAGGAAGCCACATGGGTCAGGTAAAGGAGATGCTCAGCCGCTCAGGCCGTCAGGTAATGGTAGTTGAAAATTGTGGGATGCCAGATGAAAAAATCTACCGCTCCGTAGAAGAAATTCCAGATGACGCAGGTTATTTTTCACTTATAATCGCTAAAGAGGACGGTCGCACAATATGATCGAACTGAAGGATCTGACAAAGAAATTCGGTGATTTCACGGCAGTTGACCATCTGAATATGACTATAAATACAGGTGAATTCTTCGGCTTTCTAGGGCCTAATGGAGCCGGCAAGACCACAACCATAAGCATGCTTTCCACCGTACTCCTTCCTACAGAAGGACAGGTGCTGATAGATGGCGTTCCCCTTACCAGAAAAGCCTCTGGAGTGAAAAGGAAGATAAGCGTAATTACCCAGGAGTATTCCATGCGTCAGGATATGACAATGGACGAGGTAATGGAATATCAGGGCCGTCTCTATTACATGACGAAAAAAGAAATCAGGAGAAAATCAGATGAGCTTCTGGAGTTCGTAGGCCTGGATCAGTACCGCCACAGGGTGGTCCGCCATCTGTCCGGTGGAATGAAACGGAAGTTGATGGTTTGCAGGGCACTTATGACAGAACCTGAAATCCTTCTTCTGGATGAGCCTACAGCAGGAATGGACGCCATTTCCAGGAGACAGATGTGGAACCTGCTCCGTCAGCTTCACGGAAAAGGAATAACCATACTTCTCACTACTCACTACATTGACGAGGCCCAGTCTCTCTGTGACAGAATTGCCCTTATCGATCACGGCAAGCTGGATACTATAGATACGCCGGATGCATTGATAAATGAGCTTGGGCCTTATGCAGTAGATGAAATGCGGGAGGATACTCTCCATACCCGTTATTTTCACCACAGAGATGAAGCCATTGAATGGCTTTCTTCCTCTGACAGGGAGACAGCCTTAAGAAATACAACACTGGAAGACGTATTCGTAGAGAGAATTGGAAGGGGACTGGGAAAACAGTAACATGGGCATTTTAGCAGTACTATGGGAAAAATGGAGAGAGTTTCTGAGAGACTTCTACAAAATAACGCTGGCTGCAACGGTTTCGCCCCTGATGTATCTTCTGGTTTTCGGACTGGGAATACAGACCACATCTCACGGTGAACCCTACTTGAATTTTCTGGTTCCCGGAATAGTTGCAATGTCCACTATGACAGGAAGCTTCAGCGCCGTGGCTCAGAACATGAGCGTTCAGAGGCTCTATGAAAAAGCCCTGGACCAGGTAATGGTATCTCCAACTCCTCTCTGGCAGTTTATACTGGGACAGGTAATCGGAGGTGCACTGAGAGGCATGTACGCAGCAGGTGTCATTCTCCTCATCACCATTCCAATAAGCAGATCCCTGGTATTCAACGGCTGGTCGTTTCTGATTATGTTTCTGAACGGCACAGTCTTTGCCACCATCGCACTGGTACTTTCATTTCTGGCAAAGAGCTATTCTGACGCACCACGGTACACTGCCTACATAATCGTTCCAATGTCATTTCTTTGTAATACATTTTTTTCCACAGATCAGATGCCAATGGGATTCAGGCAGGTCATCGGAGCACTGCCTCTCTCCCAGGCCTCGGACATGATAAGGCGCATTTCGGCCGGCGGACAGCCTGGAATCCTGGGATTTGTGGTTCTTCTCATATATCTTGTGGTGTTTGCAGGGTTATCCGTCGCCTTTATTTACAGGAAAAAGAATTTGTAGAGTCAGAGAGGTACCGGCATATGAGTAAGGTTAGTACTGAAAGAAACACAGATTTTGAAAAAAAGGGCCTCATGGTTATTAGCTTCGGCACTTCCTGCAGGGAATCAAGGATAAAGACCATTAATGCCATAGAAAAAGATTTGAGAAAAGCCTTTCCGGACAGGCTCTTCTGTTCCGGGTGGACCAGCCACATGCTGACAGCAAAGGTCAGGAAAAATGAGGGCTCAGAAGTAATGACGGCAGAAGAAGCAGTTAAGTTTATGGAGCGGGAAGGAATAACAGACCTTCTCGTTCAGCCTACCCATCTGACAGATGGAATCGAGAACAAGAGGCTTAGAGAAATCCTCGAAAAAAGCAGCATTAAGACTATACGCCTGGGAAGGCCTCTCTTAACAGGAGAGAGTGACCTGATAGACACTGGAAAGGCCATTTCACAGATTTTCAGTGAAATCCATGAAAACCAGGTGGTAGCCCTTATGGGCCACGGTTCCCCGGACAGGGAAAATACCATTTACCTGGAACTGGAGAATAAAGTCCGCACTATGGGAAGAAAGGATATTTTCATCGGCACCGTTGAGGGAAACCCCGGTATTGAACACATTAAAGAAGGAATCCGGGCATCAAGAGCAGGAAAGGTGTTGCTGGCCCCTCTCATGGTAGTTGCAGGAGACCACGCTATCAATGACCTGGCAGGGGACAAGGAAACATCCTGGAAAACAGAAATAATGAAAATGGGATGCCATACATTCCCTTATCTCCACGGCCTTGGTGAGTCTGAAGAGATAAGGCAGATATATATTAAACACGCTCAGGAGGCGGAATGCATAAAATAAATCTCCGGAAAAATCGAATATGGCGAGTATGGAAATCCGGCAGGAAAGGAGCCAGAAAACCTTTTGCTCTATTACCGGGAATCATGATTCTCTGCCTTATGATTCCAGTTATGTTTTCAGGAGAAGTTACGGCGGCTTCCGGATATGAAGATGTAGCTTCAGGAAGCGATGTGGCATCCACACAGCAGGTGGGCAAATACGGAATGACGCCCCTTACAGCAGAATACGTAAGAGAGGGATCCTATGACATATCTGTGGACAGCTCTTCGAAATTTTTCCGGATAAAAGAGGCAAAGCTCCTGGTAAAAGATGGCAGGATGAAGGCTGTCATAATGATAGACAGCACTTCCTATAAGTTCATCTACATGGGTTCAGCAGAAGATGCTGCAAAAGCTCCAGAAAAAAAGTATATAAAGGCTGAAGTAAAGAATGGAAGGTCATACTTCACAGTGCCTGTATCAGCTCTTGATGAACCTCTGAACTGCGCTTCATTCAGCTCAAACACCAGGAAGTGGTACGGCAGGCAGATTCTCTTTGATGCCACAACACTTCCATCAGGAGCCCTTACCATCACACTGCCTGATTACAACAAGATTCAGGCCGCTGTAAATGCCTACGACAATGGAGACAGGAAAGAAAGCACTGGAAGTGATTTAACCAGAACAGGAGATATTCAGCCATCAGAGCCTCTTTACACCAGCCTGGACAACGGCAAATATTCCATTGAGGTGTCAATGACAGGAGGTTCCGGCAGGGCATCAATTTCATCTCCAGCCTATCTTTACGTGAGGAAGCACCGTTTCTATTCTAAGATCACCTGGAGCAGCAGCCATTACGATTACATGATAGTAGGCGGGAAAAAATACCTGAATGAGTCCAGGAAAGGTGAGAATTCAACATTCACCATTCCGGTAACAGCCATTGACGAACCCATGATAGTCAAGGCCGACACCACAGCTTTGGGAGATCCCGTAGAAATCGAATACCACCTGACTTTTTATGAAAAATCCATCGGCAGCGTTGATCAGATTCCGCAGATAGCAGCAAAAAAAGTTCTGACCATTGCCCTTGTTCTGATAATTGCCGGAGGAATACTAAACTATTTTGTGAAAAGCAGAAAGCGGCAGTAATTATTTGATGCAGAAAGGATTGTGAAACATGGAGCATTCCAGTTATTTCCCGCTGTTCGTAGACCTGGGCCGTAAAAAAATCCTTTTTTTCGGCGGAGGAAAAATCGCCACCAGAAGAATAGGTGTTATGAGTAAATTTACTAATAATATTTATCTGATATCACCCCGTGCTACAGAAATCCTTGATGAAATGAGCAGGAAAAATCAGATAAATTGGATCAGAGATTCCTATGATCCTTCATATCTTGAAGATGCAGATATGGTTTTTGCAGCAACAGGAGATCCGGATACGGACCAGAAAATTGTAAATCATTGCAGGGAGCGAAACATCCTTGTAAACGCTGCCAGCAACCACCAGCTCTGCGATTTCTATTTTCCTGCTGTAATAGATAAAAACCAGACGGTAATAGGAATAAACGGCAGCGGAGTGGATCACTCTGGAGTGAAGGAACTTAGAATCAGAATAGAGGAAATGCTGGACGAAGAATACCAGCATGAAAACAAGCAGGATTGCCATGGCAGACAGAAATAATATGAAAATAAGAATAGGCAGCAGGGAAAGCCGGCTGGCAATGATACAGACAGAGATTGTCCGGAAATATCTGAATGATTGCGGGATTGAGGCTGAAATTGTTGGGCTGACTACTACCGGTGACAGAATACTGAACAAGACTCTTGATAAGATTGGCGGCAAGGGGTTGTTCGTCAGAGAACTGGATCAGGCTCTTCTGGACGGACGAACAGATCTTTCTGTTCATAGTCTAAAGGATATGCCAATGATCATACCGGAGAACTTGCCTGTTGTGGCCTTCTCAAAGAGGGAAGATCCAAGAGATGTGCTGGTTCTGCCAAAGGGAGTAAGGGAACTGGACAAAACCCGGCCTATTGGATCCTCCAGCTTGAGAAGAAAGCTCCAGCTGAGAGATCTGTTTCCTGGTTACGAATTTAAAAGCGTCCGCGGCAATGTGCTCACCAGACTGGAGAAGCTGGACAGCGGTGAATTCAGCGGCCTGGTTCTTGCTGCTGCAGGTCTGAAGAGACTTGGCCTTGAAAACAGAATCAGCAGGTACTTCAGTACCGACGAGATCCTCCCGGCAGCAGGCCAGGGAGTTCTGGTTGTTCAGGGAAGAAGTGACGAAGATTATTCATATCTCCAGCAGTTTGATGACAAGGATTCCCGCATATGCTCCCTGGCTGAAAGGGCTTTTGTCCGTTATCTGGACGGAGGCTGCACATCTCCTGTTGCAGCTTACGGTCAGACAGATGGCAGAAATATTCACCTGACGGGTCTCTATTACCACGAACCTACAGGCCAGTGGCACAAGGACAGCATGGACGGTGATGCAGAAGGTGCAGAATGCCTGGGAATCACTTTGGCAAAGAGAATGAAAGGAAGATATATCTGATGAAATCAGGAAAAGTATGGCTGGTTGGTGCAGGTCCCGGCGACAGCCTTCTGATGACAATTAAAGGCCGTAAGGTCCTGGAAGAAGCTGATGTGGTGGTTTACGACAGCCTGGTGGGAGACAGTATTCTGTCAACCCTTCCTCAGGAGGCTCAGCTCATCAATGTTGGAAAAAGAGCCAGCAACCACACTATGGCTCAGGATAAGATAAACCAGCTGCTTCTGTCTCTCGCTCAGGAAGGGAAAAAAGTTGTAAGGCTTAAAGGCGGCGATCCGTTCCTTTTCGGAAGAGGAGGAGAAGAGCTGGAGCTGCTGGCTGAAAATAATATTCCTTACGAAGTAGTTCCAGGAGTAACCTCGCCTCTTGCGGTTCCGGCATACAATGGAATTCCTGTGACCCACAGAGATTATACTTCATCGCTCCACATAATTACCGGCCACAAGAAAGCCGGAAAGGAATATGATATAAATTTTCAGGCACTGGTGAGAACGAAGGGGACACTGGTCTTTCTCATGGGAGTCCATGCTCTTAAAGATATTTGCGGCGGACTGCTGGCAGGAGGAATGGATCCGGATATGCCTGCTGCCATTTTGCAGAAGGGAACTACGGCAGGGCAGAAGAGGATAGTAGCTACAGTGTCCACACTGGCCGGTGAAGTGGAGAGAAAAGGCATTGAAACTCCAGCCATAATCGTTGTTGGCCGGGTCTGTGAGCTGGCAGACAGGTTCCAGTGGTATGAGAATCTTCCCCTGGGAGGATGGAAGGTGGTACTGACCAGGCCTGCAGGAATGATATCCCGTATGGCAGAAAAGCTGAGAATAGCAGGAGCAGAGGTTCTGGAGCTGCCGTCTATCCAGACTGTTCCAAGGGAACCTGATGAACTGCTGGAAAAAGCACTTTTGAACATAGGCCAGTACCAGTGGCTGGTACTCACAAGTCCCACAGGAGTCAAAATCCTCAGGCAGAACATGGACCGTCTCAAAATCGACGTGCGTTCTTTTGCTTCAGTCCGCATAGCTGCTATTGGAAAAGGGACAGAAAGAGAGCTGAGAAAAATCGGAATCTATCCTGATATGGTACCATCCAGGTTTGACGGCGAGACTCTTGGAAGAGAGCTGGCTCAGCTTGTCCGTGAAGGGGACAGAATACTGATACCAAGGGCCTCAGCAGGGAATCAGGCATTGGTTCGTTACCTGGAAAAAGCTGGCGGGTTAGTTGAAGATATTCCGACTTATGATACGGTACCGGCACGCCCTGGAATAGTAGATGAGAAAGAGCTTTTTTCCAGAGGAGAGATTGACTGCGCCGTGTTCACCAGCGCTTCTACTGTGAGAGGTTTTGTTCAGGCAACTGAAGGCCTTGATTATTCAAAGGTGAAGGCAGCTTGCATCGGAAAACAGACGGAGGCAGAGGCTGCCCGATATGGCATGGAGACTTTTGTGGCTGAAGAGGCCACTATGGATAGTCTGTTAGAACTTGTTTGTAATATGAAGAGAGAGGGTACAAAGTGGAACTATTAAAGAGACCGAGGAGACTGAGATCAAGTGATGCCATGAGGAGAATGGTGAGGGAGACCAGAATGGACAAGAGTTCACTGGTTTATCCGATTTTTGCCATTGACGGAAAGAATATTAAAGAGGAAATCCCGTCTATGCCAGGGCAGTACAGGTACAGTGTGGATCAGCTTCCATATGCACTGGAAGACCTTCAGAATGCAGGGGTTAACAATATTCTGATGTTCGGCATACCTGAGCACAAGGATGAAGTAGGAAGCCAGGCCTATGCGGAAGATGGCATAGTCCAGAAGGCCCTCAGAGAGACAAAGAGGCTTTTCCCTGACATGATCGCCATAGCAGATGTATGCATGTGTGAGTATACTTCTCACGGCCACTGCGGAATTCTTTGCGGCCACAATGTGGACAACGATAAGACCTTGGAATATCTGTCACAAATCGCTTTAAGCCAGGTCCGGGCCGGAGCTGATGTGGTGGCTCCTTCCGACATGATGGACGGAAGAGTCCTGGCCATCAGGAACAAGCTGGATGAAAACGGTTTCAAGAACATTCCAATTATGTCCTATGCGGTAAAATTCGCTTCTTCATTTTACGGTCCCTTCAGAGATGCTGCAGATTCCGCTCCGTCTTTCGGAGACAGAAAGGCCTATCAGATGGACTTCCACAATCCTCGTGAGGCAATGAAGGAGGCACTCAGCGATGTGGATGAGGGAGCGGACATGCTGATTGTAAAGCCGGCAATGGCATATCTGGACCTGGTAAAGTCAGTGACTCAGGCTACTGATATTCCAATTGCTACGTACAGCGTCAGCGGAGAATATGCCATGGTAAAGGCAGCTGCCAGCAACGGCTGGATAGATGAGGAGAAGATCATCGGCGAGATGGCCGTAGGCGCTTACAGGGCAGGAGCCGGGATTTACATTACATATTATGCCAAAGAGCTGGCGAAGATGATGGACCAGGGGCTTATAGGCTGATTTCTATCTGTTTTTCTCAGCCAGCTCCTTAATCTCAGGGAATTTCGACAAAATATATTTGTAGCCCTTTGATGAGTGGGGAATGCCGCATCTTTCGCAGCTCTTTATGCCTTTTTCCGTATAGTAAAAATTACCGCCGCACTTGCTCCCCAGGGCGTAGAGTGGACAGTAGCAGAACAGACAGTTGAAATTCTCCGGGTCCACATTGTTATGACAGGGAAAATACTGGCAGTCTTTGTTTGAGAAAAATGAATAGTCAGCCATAGTTACTTCCTCGTTATTGTATACATCAATGCGTTTACGATGGCCGCCGCCACATTGCTGCCGCCTTTTCTTCCCCGGGCAACAATATATGGAACACCGGCGGTCATAATAAGCTCTTTTGCCTGAACCACATTAACGAAGCCTACTGGAACTCCGATGATCAGATCCGGTTTCATCTCACCGCTGCTGATTTTCTCATAGAGGCGGATCAGGGCAGTAGGGGCGTTTCCCACAGCGTAGATCAAAGGGCCATTGATGGAAGCGGCCTTGTCCACGGAAGCGGCGGCTCTGGTGAATCCATTTTTCTTAGCTGCAGCGGCCACTTCAGGATCTGCCATGAAACATATTTTCCTGCAGCCCAGCTTCTCAAGGGCGCCCCTGTTTATTCCTGCCAGAGCCATGTTGGTATCGGTAACGATTGTTGCCTCATTCTTCAGAGCCTTTCTGGCAATATCCATAACACCTTCGCTGAAACACAGTGAATCAGCGTATTCGAAATCAGCCGAAGTGTGAATGGCCCTAATAATTACTGGCGCCAGGTCTTCCGGCACCGGATGGGGCAGTTCCGACCTGATGATCTCAAAGCTCCTGGCTTCAATGTCTGCAGGAAGAACGTTATCAAGTTCAATGTGTTTTTTATTTTCCATTTATGATCAGATACCTTTCTCGATTATTTTGTATATCATATCCATGTCAAGGCTGGCTCTCAGGGCTGCTGCCAGTTTGTTGTACCGACGGTCCTTGTATTCAGACCAATTGAATGATTCAGGGGAAAAATCAATGCCTTTATTCTTTCCTAATTCATCCAGAATTTCCCGGCGGCATTCTGCCGAGTCGAAGAATCCGTGGAGATAGGAACCGTATACATTTCCATTCTGACAGCCCATGAGCTGGCCGTTTTCCAGTTTTATGAGAGGAACTCCATTGCCTTGCAGGATTGTCCGGCCCATGTGAATTTCATATCCAGTCAGGGGCTGACCTGTAAGGGAGGAGAATATTCCTGAAACCTCAAGAAAATTTCCTGAAGTTCTGGTTCGGTGTTTTTCATGCTGGAATTCCGTAACTACAGGAAGGAGTTCCATTCCACGGATACTTCCGCCGCCTTCTGCGCCTTCATGGTCAGTTATTTTTTCACCTAGCATCTGATAGCCTCCGCATATTCCAATAACCGGAGTACCTGAACTGCTGAGCTTTTTGATTACAGCTTCTATGCCTGAAGATCTCATCCATTTAAGATCAGCAATGGTGCTTTTTGTGCCTGGTATTACAATCAGATCAGGATGGCCCATCTCACCGGGAGATGTTATGTATCTGACCCTGATTCCGTCAGTTGCCTCCAGTGGCGCCAGATCAGTAAAATTGGATATCTTAGGGAGGCGGATCACGGCCACGTCTATTAGTGCCGGTTTACTTTGTCTAGTAAGTCTTGAGGAGAGGCTGTCTTCGTCGTCAATGTCCACATCCATCATGGGTATTACTCCGGCAACTGGTTTTCCCGTCAGATTACTTATCATTTCCAGTCCGTTCCCTAGAAGGCTCACATCTCCTCTGAACTTGTTGATTACAAGAGCTTTGATTATATTCTGTTCATCTTCAGGAAGGAGCTTCACTGTTCCATAGAGCTGAGCGAATACGCCGCCTCTGTCTATGTCCCCGGCCAGTATCACCGGAGCTCCTGCCATCTTTGCCATTCCCATGTTGGCGAAATCTCCCTTGCTCAGGTTTATCTCAGCAGGACTGCCGGCGCCTTCGATTACTATGATGTCGTTTTCAGCTGCCAGGTCATCATAGGAAGACTGGATCTCCGGAATGAGCTGGTGCTTCATTCTGAAGTATTCTGCAGCCTGGTAATTGCCTCTAACTTCGCCCCGGACTATAAGCTGGGAACCCATGCTGGTAACTGGCTTCAGGAGAATGGGATTCATCAGGACACTGGGCTCGATGCCGGCGGCTTCCGCCTGGACGTACTGGGCTCTTCCCATTTCAAGGCCATCGCTGGTAATGGCAGAGTTCAGTGCCATGTTCTGGCTTTTGAAGGGAGCCACCTTGAAGCCATCTTGTTTGAAAATTCTGCACAAACCTGTACAGAGCAGGCTTTTTCCTGCATTGGACATGGTGCCCTGTATCATTATAGCCTTTGCTCTATCTTTATTTATTCTATCTGCCATCTAAAATCTCCTTAATAGCCTCAGCAAGTTCCCGGTTAGATTCATGGTCCAGAAGGCCAATCCGGATATAGTGTTCATCCAGACCGGAGAAATTGGAGCAATCTCTTACCATCAAGCCGTATTCCAGGAGAGGATTGGCAAGAGATACAGGGCTTTCTGCAAGAATAAAGTTGGCGGCAGGAGGAAAGACACTGAGGCCCGCTTCAGTGAGCTTCTCTGTCATGAATTTTTTCTCATGGGAAACATATTCTCTTGTTCTTCGGGACCATTCCGGCTCAAGATTAAGGGCTTCTGTGCCGCAGACCTGGGCGGGGGCGGATACGCTCCATTCAGCACCGAAAGGAGCGATTTTTTTTATGAGAGATTCACTTCCTATAAGGTGCCCAAGCCTGATGCCCGCCATGGAGTATATCTTGGTAAAAGCCCTTAGAATCAGCATGTGAGGGAAGGCTGAAGAATAATGAGCCATTGACTTCTCTCCGGTAAAGGGCAGAAAGCATTCATCCAGAACGAAGATAGTATCTGTTCCTTCACAGCGCTTAGCAATTGAATAGAGAAGCTGGCTGTCAATAAGCTGTCCAGTAGGGTTGTTTGGGTTGCATAGGAAGACCATGTCCATGGAATCATCAATATAATCAAGAATGGATGATGATACATTGAATCCTTCTTCAGGGTAAAGGGGATATTCTGTTACTTTGCCTCCGAATACCTCAACGCATCTCTCGTAATCGGAAAATGAAGGTGCTGTAACAAGTGC
>Ga0256404_1005093_pt1 | contig 23827 bp, 19 predicted proteins | sample RumenRJG_01DNA_FD_185990 | JGI IMG/M metagenome (GOLD analysis project Ga0256404, IMG submission 185990) | Bovine rumen microbial communities from Lethbridge, Alberta, Canada - RJG_01 | ecosystem: Host-associated > Mammals > Digestive system > Stomach > Rumen | place: Canada: Alberta | collected... | reverse complement strand
TCAGTTCTTTCAGGGCCTACTCGTTCAGATTGGGCATATCCTGTTCTTCAGAGAGATCAGCGCCAGCGCCGGAGTCCAGTTCCTCAGAGGCTTCCTCATCAAGCACCTCAGCCTCATCATCAGACGGGCTGCCGGAAAGCTCCTCAGCCGTCGGCTCTTCATCGGCGGGTTCCTCAGCGGCAGAATCGTCCTCCGCAGTCCCGGCGGCGGGCTGTTCTTCCTCCTGCCGGCTGCCGTGCTGCCCTTCATTGACAAACATGTCACGGGCCGTGATGTTGTCAATGTCGCTCGGACGGCGGGGACCGTCGTCGTCGTCATCGGCAATGAGCGGGCCGGAAGTGCCGTCGCTGTAATCGATCTCAACCGTCAGGCCAAGGCCTTCAAGTTCTTTGACAAGAACCTTGAAGCTCTCGGGAACGCCGGGCTTTGTGAGGTTCTGCCCCTTGATGATCTTCTCGTACGTCTTGAGCCGTCCGCGGATATCATCAGACTTCACGGTGAGCATTTCCTGAAGCACGTGCGCAGCGCCGTAGCCCTGCAGTGCCCAGACTTCCATCTCTCCGAAACGCTGGCCGCCGAACTGCGCCTTTCCGCCCAGAGGCTGCTGGGTGATCAGGCTGTAGGGGCCGACTGAGCGGGCGTGCAGTTTATCGTCAACAAGGTGGTTCAGCTTGAGCATATACATCACGCCGACAGTGCTCGGTTCTGCCATCAGGTCGCCCGTGCGTCCGTCGCGCAGACGGATGGTGCCGCCTGAGGACATTTTGCCCTTCAGGTCAGGATCCTTCGCTGCCGCCTCGGAAAGCATCTTGTAAATCTCATCTTCGCTGGCGCCTTCGAAGACCGGCGTCCCCACGTACCAGCCGTTTTTCATCGCCACAAAGCCGAGCAGGACTTCAAGCACCTGTCCAAGGTTCATGCGGCTGGGCACACCCAGCGGGTTCAGGCACACGTCAACCGGCGTGCCGTCGGGAAGATAGGGCATGTCCTCAACAGGCAGAATGCGCGAAATGACGCCCTTGTTGCCGTGGCGGCCCGACATCTTGTCACCCACGGTGATTTTGCGCCACTGTGCCACATAAACCTTGATGACTTCATTGACTCCGGGGCTGAGAGACTCGGGGTTGTCAATTCTGTTCAGCCGCTTGACTGAGACGACCTTGCCGCGGGTGCCGTGCGGCAGGTGCAGCGATGTGTCGCGGACCTCGCCGGCTTTTTCGCCGAAAATGGCGCGGAGCAGCTTCTCCTCCGGGCTGTGGTCGGCTTCGCCCTTGGGCGTCACCTTGCCCACCAGAATATCGCCGGGATTTACTTCGGCGCCGATGCGCACCACGCCGTCCTCGTCAAGGTTGCGGAGCGCATCCTCGCCGACGTTGGGAATGTCGCGGGTGATCTCTTCAGGGCCGAGCTTCGTGTCGCGCGAATCAATCTCATACTCTTCAATGTGAATGGACGAGAAATAATCTTCCTTTACAAGCTTCTCGCTCAGAAGAATGGCGTCCTCGTAGTTGTATCCTTCCCACGGCACAAACGCAATCAGCACATTGCGGCCGAGAGCAAGCTCGCCGCCCTCGACGGACTGCCCGTCTGCAAGAAGCTCGTCTTTCTCAACCTTCTGTCCCACGTCCACGCGCGGACGCTGATGGATGATCGTGCCCTGGTTGGAACGGCGGAACTTGTCCATGGTGAACTCGTGGCGGCCGCCGTCATTGTCTGTCACTTCAATGCGGTCAGAATCAACATACGTCACTGTGCCGTCGCAGGGAGTATAGATGCAGCAGCCAGAATCGCGCGCAACACGCTCCTCGATGCCGGTGCCGACCAGGGGAGCCTGCGGCAGCAGCAGCGGAACGGCCTGACGCTGCATGTTGGAGCCCATCAGCGAACGGTGGGCGTCGTCATGCTCAAGGAAGGGAATCAGAGCTGCCGAAGCTGAAACGACCTGCTTCGAAGAGACATCAAGGTAGTTGACCAGATCTGGGGAAACTCTGACAATATCGCCTTTATAGCGGGCGTAAACAGAGTCTTCAGTCAGCTTTCCCGTCTTGGGATCGTAAGGGGTGTTGGCACGGCCGACATAGTAGTTGTCCTCCTCGTCGGCGGAAAGGTACACAACTTCCTTGGGATCCATGCTCACAACGCCGTTTTTCACGGGACGGCGCGGCGTCACAAGGAAGCCGTACTCATTCAGCCGCGCGTAAGTTGCCAGTGAAGTGACCAGACCGATGTTGGGGCCTTCAGGCGTCTCAATGGGGCAGATACGGCCATAGTGAGTGTAGTGCACGTCGCGGGCTTCAAACCCGGCGCGCTCACGGCTCAGACCGCCCGGGCCGAGGGCGGACAGACGGCGGCGGTGCGTCAGCTCTGAAAGCGGGTTGTTCTGATCCATGAACTGCGACAGCTGGCCCGAACCGAAGAATTCACGCAGAGACGCGGAAATGGGGCGCACGTTGATCAGATCGCGGGCCATGGCCTTGCTCAGATCCGGAACTGTTGTCATGCGCTCTTTGGCGATGCGTTCCAGACGCAGCATTCCAATGCGGAGCTGGGCCTGAAGAAGCTCGCCGATGGTTCTCACACGGCGGTTGCCAAGGTGGTCAATGTCGTCGGTGTGTTCTTCGCCGATCTCGGGGAACGTCGGATCGTCGCGCTGTTCCTCCGTGTCACGCAGAGCCACAAGTCCCTTGACAATGCGCACCAGATCTTCCAGCGTCAGGAGATACTGATCCTTCGGCAGTGAAAGGCCGAGGCGGCGGTTCATCTTATAGCGTCCCACGCGGCCGAGCGTATAGCCGCGGCTGTTGAGGAACAGCTCATCAAAGTATTCACGGGCGCCCTCAATGCGCACAGGCTCATTGGGCCTCATGCGGCGCAGAATCTCAAGCAGGGCCTCGTCGGTGCTGTTTGTGGGATCTTTTTCAACGGCAGATGCAAAGATCGGCGCTACTTTCCACACCTTGATCTCACTGCGGCCCTTGTCCCACAGTTTTTCCATGATGTCCTTGTCAATGCGGGTGCCTGACTTGAAAAGCACATTGCCGCGCGAGTCCGTGATGGACTCGGCAAGAATGCGCCCCACGCCTTCATCCTTGGTGATATCAAGGTCTTCAATAGTGCCGCCGAACGTCTTGAGAAACTCCTCGTTTGTGCCCAGGCCGAAGGCCTTGAGCAGCAGAGACGCAGGCAGCTTGCGGCGGCTGTCCACATTGACCGACAGCGTTTCGCCGGCCATGATGAACTCAACCCACGCCCCGCGCTCGGGAATGATCTTGGCGGAATAGTTCTGAACGCCCGAAGTGCCGGGTTCAGACTTGAAGTACACGCCGGCGCTGCGCGCAAGCTGGTTGACAACGACTCGCTCGCTGCCGTTGATGATAAATGTTCCGCGCGGCGTCATCACAGGAAAGTCGCCGAGATAAATTTCCTCCTCGCGGACTTCCTGCAGCCGGTCATTGTGGAGACGCACCTTGATGCGCACAGGGCGGTGCCATGTGCAGTCACGGCGTTTAGCCTCGTCCTGCGTCATGGACGGTTCGTCAATCTCATAGCCCATGAATTCAAGGCGGAAACTCCCGTCAAAATTTGAAATGGGAGAAATCTCGTCGAGAAGTTCCTGAAGGCCGACGGACTCGCGGGCTTCAGGCGCAACATCCTCCTGGAAAAAACTGCGGTATGATTCTCTCTGCACTTCCACCATGTCGGGAAGCGGAATCAGATCATGCCCGCCGCCGAATATCAGACGCTGACGCCCCTTGCTCACTGGAACAAATACAGCCATGCAGTGTTCAACCTCCACTGTTTAAAATAAAAAGTCTAACTAGTAAGATAACTGCGTCAATTCAACCAGAACATTTGACAATCAATTAACTTTACTCGTCAATCCGCCAAAAAACAGACCGCCAGAACCGGTTACCAAAATTACCGCCCGGCCGGAAAACGCCGCCTGAAGAAAACAAAAAGGGCTGCATAAAGCGCAATCGCTTCATGCAGCCCTCACGTATCGGTGACGTTTCCATCCTGAAAAAAGGATGGTGCCCGAGGGGAGACTCGAACTCCCACAGGCCAGTGCCCACTAGAACCTGAATCTAGCGCGTCTACCAATTCCGCCACCCGGGCGTTGACTGAACAGTTAGATATTATACAATGCTTTTTGCTTTTGACAAGCCCCCAAAATGAAAATTTTGCACTTTTGCCGTTTCATGCCTGCGCCGCAGCGGACGGGGCGGAAAACTGCTCATGCCCTGCGGCCGCGCGCCTGCAGCCGGCAGCGGCTTAGGACAGTCCGGCTGCCCGGGAAATGCGGTCGCGGATAGCGCGCCCCAGCCCTTCAAGGGGCGGCCACTGGGCCACTATGGGAAGTCCGTCTTTTTCAAGGTCGCGCAGCGCAGAGAAAAGCCCATGTGCATACGCTTCGTACGTGTTGAAGCGAATCTGCCGCTCCGGCGTTCTTTCCGGCACGGCCGCGCCCATGTAGGTAAATTTTTCAGGCCAGTCAAACGGCGTGCCTTCTTCCCACACCTTCACAGGCACGGTCGGCGCATAATGGCGGTAGCGGGTGCCCGGAGAACGCTTCAGCTCATTGAGTCCCACGGGGAAAGCAATTTTACAGCCTAAAAACTCCTCCACCAGCTCCATGGGCAGTCCGCCCGGCCGGAGCAGCACAGGAACTGTGTCAGTGACATCGAGCACTGTGGATTCCACACCCACGCGGCATTCGCCCGCGTCAAGAATCATGGACACTGCGCTGCCGAGGTCCTGCGCCACTGTCCGCGCGTTTGTCGGGCTGGGGCGTCCGCTGCGGTTGGCGCTCGGGCCGGCCACGGGCACGCCGCATGCGGCAAAAAACGCCAGCGCCGCCGGATAGTCGGGCATGCGGCAGCCGACTGTCTCAAGGCCGCCGCGGGCTTCTTTTGAAACAACGTCCCGGGCAGGGAGAACCAGCGTCAGCGGTCCCGGCCAGAAATGCTCCATCAGCTTTCTCGCGCGGCTGTCCACATAGGCCGCACGTTCAACCTCCGCTGGATTTGGAAAGTGAAGAATCAGCGGATTATCCGAGGGGCGCCCTTTGGCTGCGTAGATTTTTCTGCACGCAGCGCCGTCAAGCGCGTTGCCGCCCAGTCCGTACACGGTCTCTGTGGGAAACGCGACAAGTTCGCCGTCCCGGATCAGACGGCCCGCGCGGGCCATTACGCCGGGATCAGGGTTCCAGAAATCCACAGGGACGATATTCTCATATTCCGACACAGTATGCGCCGCCTTCGTAATTTTTCATAAATTCCCGACGGTACTCGGGGAAACGTCCTTCGATGATCGCCTGCCGCGCGCCTGCTGCAAGATGCACGAGAAAGTGAATGTTGTGCCATGACAGCAGCCTGACGGCGAGAATTTCACCTGACTTGTAGAGATGCCGGATATAGGCGCGCGTGAAATTGCGGCACGCATAGCAGCTGCAGTCCGGGTCCAGAGGCGTGAAATCATCGGAATAGCACTGGTTTTTGATGTTGATCTTCCCTGTCCGCGTGAAAATCGTGCCTGTGCGGCCGTTGCGCGTGGGCAGCACGCAGTCGAACATATCAACGCCGCGCGCGATGCCCTCGATGATGTTGGCCGGGTGCCCCACTCCCATCAGATAGCGCGGCTTGTTTTCCGGCATATGGGGCATCAGACGGTCAAGGCACCGGTACATCTCGGCATGAGATTCTCCCACTGACAGCCCGCCGATGGCATAGCCCGGAAAATCCATGGCCGCCAGTCTGTCGGCGCAGAGCGCGCGCAGGTCGTCAAACAGGCCGCCCTGAACAATGCCGAACAGCGCCTGATCCTCTCTTTTATGAGTTTCCCTGCAGCGCTGCGCCCAGCGCAGCGTGCGCTCCACCGCCGGTTCTGCCTGTTCGCGCGTGCAGGGCAGCTTGACGCACTGGTCAAAGCACATGGCGATGTCGCTTCCCAGCTTCTCCTGGACCTGCGTCGCCAGCTCCGGCGTCATGAAATATTTTGTGCCGTCAAGGTGGGACTGAAATTCAACGCCGTCTTCCTTTATTTTATTGATTCCCGCAAGGGAAAACACCTGAAAGCCGCCGCTGTCTGTGAGAATCGGACGGTCCCAGTTCATGAACCTGTGCAGCCCGCCGGCTCTGGCGATCAGCTCAGCGCCGGGGCGCAGAAACAGGTGATAGGTATTGGACAGGATGATTTTTGCGTCAATCTGCTTCAGTTCGTCAGGACTCATGGCCTTCACTGACGCCTGTGTTCCCACGGGCATGAAAACGGGCGTCGGAATCACGCCGTGCGGCGTGACGAACTCGCCGGCGCGCGCACCTGTTTCGGGGTCCTGTGCGATCAAACGGTATTCAAACACGGGTCTATTCCTCCAGACCGAAAAATTCTATGTTGTTCTGCCATATCTGCTCAGCCAGTTCTTCAGCCGGCAGGCCTTTGATCTCGGCGAGCTTCTGATAGACCAGAGGCACGCGGGAAGGCTCGTTCACAGTGCCGCGGTACGGCACGGGTGCCATCCAGGGCGAGTCGGTTTCGCACAGCAGCGACGAAACCGGGAGCTGTTTCACCACGTCGCGGATCTCTCCGGCTTTTTTAAAGGTGATCATGCCTGTGACGCCGAACTTCCAGCCGAGGTCGAGGGCGCGCCGCGCGTCATCCGGCGTGCCTGTAAAACAGTGAAGTTCTGCTTTTTCAGGCACTCTCCCGGGCGTCATCAGCGGCCAGAAGTCACTGTAGGCATCGCGCACGTGGAACACCACGGGCTTGTTCAGCGTCTTCGCAGCCTCAAGCTGCACGGCAAGCATCTGAATCTGCATTTCACGGGGCGACAGATCGTAATAGTAATCGAGGCCGATTTCGCCCCACGCTTTTACTTCGGGCAGCTTTTCCAGCTCCATCAGCTCAGGCGCAACTGCGCCGTTCATTTCCTTCACTTCATGGGGATGAATGCCGACAACAGGGAAAAGCCCCGCCGCTCTGTACCGGCGGCAGATGTTCACCGCTTCAAGACTGTCAGCCAGCGTGCTGCCTACAACGGCCATGCGCAGAACACCGGCGGCCTGCGCACGTTCAAGTTCTGCCGGCACTGACTCTCTGAGTTCAGGCGAGTTAAGATGACAGTGGCTGTCGATGAATTTCATGCGAAACGCTCCTTTTCAGGCTTTGCGGAAGCCGCCGTCAGGCCCTGCCTTCCGCGTTCCTGCCCATTTTAGCCTAATTCATGGAAAAAACAAAGACTCCTGCAGAAGCCGTCCCCGCGGAATAGAGCAGCAAAAAGCCCGAAAAGCGGCAGGGCTTTCCGGGCTTCTGTTTTCCGTCAGATATATCAGTGCACGCGGCTGCCGAGAGGAATGTCTTCTGCGGGGGCAAGGAGCGACAGTTTCTCGCCGGGCGTATGCGGTTCGCCCGCCTCGGCCGCCAACAGCATGCCGTTGCTGAGCACGCCGCACATCTTCACCGGTTTCAGGTTGGCAACTACGATGATGCGGCGGCCCTCAAGGTCTTCCGGCTTGTAGAAGGACTTGATGCTCGACACGATCACGCGCTTCTCATAACCGAGATCAACGTCCAGCTTATACAGCGAGCGGGATTTCGGCACGGGCTCCACGTGGACAATCTGCGCCACGCGCAGCTCGATTCGGCTGAAATCGTCGATGGAGATTTCAGGCTCGTGGTTCCCGGGGTCAGCGGATTTCGCCGCACCTTTGGCTGCGGCGCGGGCAGCGGCCTGCTTCTTCCATTCCTCAATGTCGATGCGGGGGAACAGCACGCTCTCGCCGCGGGTCACCTTTGCGCCGGGCATGGCGCCCCATGCGTAATCGGCAAAGCGGGCGTTCTTCACTTCGCCCTCCTGCCCGATGGAATTCCAGATCTTCTGCGCCGTCTTGGGCATCACCGGCGCCAGCATCAGCGCGGCGAGCTTCAGCTCTTCGGCAAGCACTGAAAGCACCGTGTCAAGGCGGGCCGAAAGCGACGGGTCCTTGCCGAGCTTCCACGGCATTGTTTCGTCAATGTACTTGTTGGCGCGGCCGATCATGCTCCACAGCGATTTCAGCGCCTCGTCGAACTGATACTCGTTCATGGCCTTCTTGTATTCATCAAAAGCTGAGGCAGCCTGTTCCTTCACATCGGTGTCGAGCGCCTCATAGGCTGAAGGTGCCGGCACGATGCCGCCGCGGTATTTCTCAATCATGGTCGCCGTACGGCTCAGCAGGTTACCCAGGTCGTTGGCAAGATCGGAGTTGATGCGCTGCACCAGCGCCAGCTCGGAGAAATCGCCGTCAAGGCCGAAAGTCACCTGGCGCAGCAGGAAATAACGGAACACGTCAGAGCCGTAGAGGCCGACCATCTCGCGCGGATCAACGACGTTGCCGCGCGACTTTGACATCTTCTCACCATCGCGGGTCCACCAGCCGTGGGAATACACGCAGGCAGGCGGCGTCAGACCGAGAGCCAGCAGCATGGTGGGCCAGATGATGCTGTGGAAACGGACAATGTCCTTGCCTACCAGGTGATTGACCACGGGCCAGTACTTTTTGAACTTCGCCTCGTCAGTGCCGTAGCCGCAGGCTGTCAGGTAGTTGATCAGCGCCTCGAACCACACGTAAATCGTGAACTTCTCGTCGCCCGGCACGGGAATGCCCCACGGCACGCTCTTGCTCAGGCGCGAGATGGACTGGTCTTTCAGCCCCATGCGCAGAAAACTGACGACTTCGTTATAGCGGATTTTCGGTTTGATCGCGTCGGGATGTTCCTCATAGTATTTCAGCAGCTTGTCAGCGTAGGCAGAGCAGCGGAAGAAATAGCTCTCTTCCTCCATCTGAATCAGCGGGCGGTGGCAGTCAGGGCAGGTGTGATCCGGCCCCTGGCTGGCCTCAGGCACATAGGTCTCACAGGGCACGCAGTACCAGCCCTTGTACTTGGACTTATAGATGTCGCCCTGAGCAAGCAGCTTTTTAAAGACCATCTGCGCCACCTTGATATGGCGCTCCTGCGTGGTGCGGATGAAGTCGTCATTGGTCGCGTCAATGAGCGGCAGCAGATCGCGGAAGTTCTGGGACAGTTCGTCAGTAAGCTGCTGCGGCGTGATGCCTCGTTTTTCAGCGCTCTGGCTGACCTTCAGACCGTGTTCGTCAGTGCCTGTCAGGAAAAACACGTCATAGCCGTCCATGCGCTTGTAGCGCGCCATCGTGTCGGCTGCGATCGTCGTGTAGGCATGCCCGATATGAGGCACGTCATTCACATAATAAATCGGGGTGGTGATGTAAAAATTCTTCTCAGCCATGTTTTCTGCCTCCATGGTTCAGTAAAATACGGCCCGCGGCCGTTTCTGTACGGGAATTAAAAAATTCTGCCGTACCTGTCGCACACGGCAGAATAACTTGTATTGTAACAGCTTTCACCATTTTCCTCAAGAACACGGCTGCACTCCGGAGACAGTGCAGTCCCGCCGGGCGAAAAATCGCGGCATCTTGCGGTTTCCGGACAATAAAAGTATAATACACACTATAAATGTGAGAACGTGCTGAATGCAAAAGAACAAAATATAAACCAGCAGTTCAGGGCACAGAGCCGCAGCAGCGCCGTTCGGACACAGAGAAATGCCGCGCGGCGGACTGTCTCCGGGTGACCTGACAGACAGCACATATCGCGCTGAGGAGGCTTTTTTATGTATGTAAATGAAGGCAAAACCGCGCGCAAGGCAGTGGCCGGAAAAATACAGGCCGGATTCGGGTGGTTCCTGGCAATCGCAACACTGCTGGGCACCATTCTTCTGATGTTTGACAAGAACAAAGATCTCACGCTCGGCAGCTACATCGTATACGGCCTGATGATTTTGTTTGGCCTGTGGCTGGTCTGGCTTTCAATGAAAAAGAAGAAGCTTCGCATCATGCTGACGCAGCTGGATCAGTTTTTCATGGCTGACGCTGACGGCATTGTCAGCATGAAAGAGACCGCCGACTGCCTCGGCAAGAATATCAGCGAAACGAAAAGCCTGATCTCGAAGCTGATCGGCGAAAAGTACCTGCAGAACTGCACCATCAAGGGCCCGGCGCAGGATACCATCGTGCTTTTCGGCGCAAGGCCTTCGCAGGATTCAGCCGTCTTTGAGATGAGAACCTGCTCCGGCTGCGGCGCCGCAAGCTCGCAGAGAGTCGGTTATGAGGGTGTCTGCCCTTACTGCGGCAGGCATTTCTAAAGTCTTTCCCGTCCCGCAGATGAATGAAGCAGACTGAAAAACAGAGCGCCGTTTCTCCCTCCGTCACTGACGGCAGAGGAGAAACGGTGCTCTTTTGCATTCAGACCTCAGGAAAGCCGGGCTGTTCAGGCGGCAGTCAGCTGATACGGAACTGCACAGGATCCGCTTTCATCTGCCCCTCAGCGGTCGTCAAACGAAAAGCGCAGCACGTCAGGTCTCGCATAATGCCCGCACACGTCAAGCTCCATCTTTGCCTTTTCCGCAAGGGACATGTCAAGCTCGGCGAAAACAAAGCCTTCGCAGTCCCAGAGCGGCGGCGCCGCATAGTGTCCGAACGGGTCGGCAATGCACGAACCGCCGCGGCACACAATATCCGGCAGACCGCTGAGGTCTTCATGAAGCCCTTCCGGATAGCTGCTTTTCCTGAAAAAAAGGTCGGCGTTGATGAAGAAGCAGCGCCCCTCGCGGGCAATGTGACGCACTGCGTCCTGCCACTCGGGATTGTCATTGGTGTTTGCGCTGATATACACTGTGACGCCCTTTTCATACAGCGCCATGCGCGCCAGCGGCATGTAGGACTCCCAGCAGATCAGACAGCCCAGCGGCCCCCACGGAGTTTCCGTCACAGGGAAAAAACCCCGGTCTGCGTCGCCCCATACCACCCTTTCGCTCCCCGTCGGCTTGAGCTTTCGCTTCACCGGCCCCATCGTGCCGTCAGGATTGAAAATCAGGTTTGCGTTGTACAGCGTGCCGTTGACGGCATCGCGCTCTGAAAATCCCATGCTGAGATACAGATGGTGCCTGGCCGCCGCGGCAGCCAGCGCCTCAGTTTCCGGGCCGGGGACAACAGCTGAATTTCTGTAGTAGCGCAGCCAGTCAGGGCGGTTTTTATCGTCCCGCGTCCCCACGGAAAAGCCGAAATTCATGCCAAAGGGATAGCCCGGAATGAACAGTTCGGGGAACACCACAAGGTCAGGCCGATATTTTTCAGCCGCCTCGTCAATCAGGTACAGCGCCCTGTCAACGCAGGCCCTTTTGTCAAAAAGCACAGGCTCAGCCTGCACCACTACCGCGCGCAGCGTGTCACGGAGATCTTTCATGCTTTTCACACTCCCTTGAATGGACACCTCAGCATTTCTGTTTTATCATACTACCACAGACGGGCATGAGAATAACAGGTCTGAACCGCAGCAATATAACTGCAGAAACGTGTTTTCAGAATACAGCATCTGCAGGAAAGCGGCCGGCCGAACTGAAAAGGGCGGCCCTGTGCGCCGGAAACGAGCAGCGGGTGCCTGAGAGGTGAATTTCAATGATTCAATACGGACAGAAAGAGATGGAATGTCTTTCCCAGAGGGATGAAACGCTGAAAAAGCTGATTCAGCGGTACGGAAAGCTGGATGGCGGCACAGTCAGCGATATTTACACGGCGCTGGTCTTTCACATTATCAGCCAGATGCTGTCAAACCATGTGGCTGACGTGATTACGGAGCGCTTTGTCAGTCTGGTCGGAAAAGTCACGCCGCAGGCAGTCTGCGCCCGCAGTGCTGACGAAATCAGAAGCACGGGCATCTCGCGGAAGAAGGCAGAATACATTCTGCAGCTTTCACAGGACGTTCTGAGCGGAAAATATGACTTCGCAAAGCTGAAGAACATGTCTGACGACGAAGTCATTGCCTTTCTGATGAAAATAAAAGGCGTCGGCCGCTGGACGGCAGAAATGATCGCGGAGTTCACGCTGGGGCGGCTGAACATCTTCAGCTACGATGACATGGCCCTGCAGAACGGCATGAAAAAAGCCTACGGTTTCAAAACATTAAGCCGCACCCGATTTGAAAGGTACCGCAGAAAATTTTCACCCTACTGCTCTGTCGCTTCGCTGTATTTCTACATGGCCAACGACGACCCGGACTGGACAGACCTGGAATAATTTCCCGTAAAACGCCGGGCGTCCCGCTGCGTTCAGGCTGCGGGTTGCGGCGCAGGAGCCCGCAGCAGGCTGACAGCCTTGACCATTCGGCCTGCCGGCTGTCGGAACTGAAACTCAGTTCACAAATGAACCCTCTCTGCCGGTACCCGGCAGGGAGGGTTCATTTATATCACGGATTCTGTTTTTCTTTTCCGGCGCTTTTTCCGTTTTCCGCGGCATCGCCGCTGGAAGGCGTGCCTTCGATTTTATAGATTTCCTCGCCGCTGAACGCCATGTTCAGCTTATCCCGGGCAATCCATGCCTGACCTTCTTCGGTTTTGAAAAACTCAACGCGGTCACGCATGCGGCTCAGCCGGTCCTGTGCCTCTTCAAGTGCCTGGGTCTTCTGCTGAATCAGCTTTTTCAGTTCTGTCTGACGGCTGTACTCCTTGTACATGGTTGTGGCAAACATCGCCGTCATGACTGCAACCGCCGCGGCAAAGGCCACCCAGCGCAGTTTCATGGCTACATCTTTTCCGGCGCGGAAATTCCCAGAAGGTGAAGCGCGTTGGCAAGAACGACGCGTACTGCCTCAACCATCAGAAGATGGGTGTTCTGCTGCGCTCCGCTCTCTTCAAGAATACGGCTGCCGCTGTTGTAATAGGAATGGAAATCGCCGGCAAGTTCGTAAACGTAATTGACAATGCGGTGAGGCTCCAGGTCCTGCGCAGCGCGCCCCACTTCATCAGGGAACTGCGCAATCTTCGTGAGAATGCGCTTCTCTTCAGGCGTGGCGATCTTTTCAGAATCAAAGGCATCAGGCAAAGGAAGCGGGATATTCTTCTCTGCCGCCTTCTGCAGGATGCTGCACACGCGGGCATGGGCGTACTGCACATAATATACGGGATTGTCGGCAGACTGGCTTTTTGCGAGTTCAAGGTCAAAGTCAAGATGGCTGTCGCTGCGGCGCATCAGGAAATAGTAGCGCGCGGCATCGACGCCCACTTCATCGACCACTTCCTGCAGGGGAATAAACTGGCCGCTGCGGGTGGACATTTTGACCTGCTCGCCGTCGCGGAGCAGATTGACAAACTGTATCAGCAGAATGCTGAATTTTGCCGGGTCATAGCCGAGCGCCTCGATGGCGGCTTTCATGCGCGGCACGTATCCGTGATGGTCAGCGCCCCACACATCGACAACACGGTCGAAACCGCGGTCGAACTTCTCCTTGTGATAGGCGATGTCAGAGGTGAAATAGGTCGGCACGCCGTTGGAGCGCATAAGGACACGGTCTTTGTCGTCGCCGTACTCGGTGGTGCGGAACCACAGAGCATTGTCCTGCTCGTACAGATGTCCGCGGTCTTTCAGCGTCTGAATGGCGGCGGGCACCAGTCCGCGGTCGTAGAGCGACTTTTCCGAGAAGAACTTGTCAAATGTGACGCCGAAGGCTTTCAGCTCGTCCTTGATCTGACCGAGAATGCGGTCTGCCGCATAGGTTCTGAAAAACGGAAGGCTCTCCTCAAGCGGCTTGTCAAGGAAATCGCTGCCGTGCTGGTCGATGATTTCCTGGGCTATGTCGTAAATATAATGCCCCTTGTAGGACTCTTCAGGGAAGGGGAACTTCTCGGGGTGTCCCAGCAGCTCGAAATAGCGCGACTGCGTGGAGCGGCCGAGGATGTTCATCTGCAGGCCCGCGTCGTTGACATAATATTCTTTCTCAACGTTCCAGCCGGCAAACGAGAGAATATTGCCGGTGACGTCGCCGACGGCGGCGCCGCGGCCGTGGCCGACGTGAAGGGGGCCGGTGGGGTTGGCGCTTACAAACTCAACCTGCGCCCTGCGTCCTCTGCCCTGATCAACGCGGCCGTAGTTTTCGCGTGCGGTAAGAACGTCTTTTATGACATCGGCCATCCAGAGGTTTGACAGGTAGAAGTTGATAAATCCGGGGCCGGCAACCTCAATGCTGCGGATGTGGCGGTCAGCGCTCAGGCGCTTTGCTGCAAGCTCAGCAAGCTCGCGGGGCCGGCACCCCATCAGCCGGCTGTACTGCATGGCGGCGTTGGTCGCCCAGTCACCGTGATTCTCCTGCTTGGGACGCTCAAAGTGGACTTCGCCGATTTCAGCGGGATCCACGCCCTTTTCCTCCGCAATGCTCTTCAGCGCTTCACTGACAAGGGCCTTCAGAGCCGTGATGTTATCTGCCATTCGTGTTTTTGCTCCAATCTTCCTGCGGTTTAGTTAATGACGGGTGGGCACCAGAGTCAGGTTTGCGCTTCTCCAGGTTCCCCACATTTCAATGATCCGTTTGAATCCAGGCAGCGCGTCGGCATCAACGCGGATTTCATTCTGAAGCAGCTTTTCGCCGCCCTCAAGATCGTTTTTCCTTGTATTGATGCGGTACTGGCTGCTGTAGCTGCTGACATAGCTGCCCTGGTCCTGCTTGTAGGGCGTGCTCAGAGCACGGTATCCGGACGGCAGGTTTACGCTGTAGTCCTGCGTAACGACAAACGGAAATTTAAGCACTGCACTGCTGCTGATGTCGTGCAGACGGAGCAGCGGCCCGGGAATCACCGAAGGCAGTCCGATCAGCAGGCCGCCCTGCGGGGCCTGTATGCCGGAACGGGCCCGCACGTTCATCACAATGCGGACGCCCTGCCCGCCCAGTGAATCCACTTTCGGCTCCTCGTTCAGGTCAACCCAGCCTTCAAGCCCGTCCAGCAGCGTAAAGACGCGATCCTTGTCCCAGGAATCCAGTCCGTCAAACTGGTCAACCCAGCTGTTGCGGATTCTCAGGTCAAGCGTGCCGGAAACGGTGCAGTCAGCAGCGACGTTCAGTTTCCAGAAAATCGAAAGCCGGTTCTTTTCCAGCCGCGAGCCGCCCACAGACCTCTTTCTCAGGCGTTTAGCGCCGGCTGCGTACAGCGCCTTTCCGCGCAGTGTCACAGGAACTTTCCCCGGTTCAACCGGCTGGCCGGGAACAAAATACCACGCTTTTCTCCCTTTCGGCTCGGTCAGCAGCAGGGTCGGCGACTGGAACGCCTCGGGGCATGAAAGGGATTCCTTCGTCTGGGGCGTCACGTGCTGAAACCAGACCTCGGCTTTCCAGCCTCTCTGCTGCAGCCACTGGGCTGCAACATAGGCGGCCTCCCATGTGGTCCAGGGGCCTTCGGCAGGCACCGCATCAGCGCTGCGCCAGATTCCGGCGGCGCGGATGCGCGATTTGCTGCGCCAGAAGCGGGCAACCGTTTTCAGATCGGCTTCAGTGCCGGTTCCCGCTTCAACGTACTCAGCAGGAATAGGCCCCCACTTGCGGGACGCCAGATCATTCATCATGGCGATTTCGGACGCGGGGCCGCGCTGAAGGCTGAACATCACATAAGGATCGGAACTGTCAACCATGCCTCTCATGCCGCGGGTGGCAGGCTGCTTGAAATAGAACCAGCCGTAGCGGCGGAAATTATTGTCAGCGTCAATGGTCGGTTCGGCGTTGGTGCCTGACTCGTAGAGAAGTTCCTGATTCTTGTCAATGCGCACCTGCACGCTGCCTTCCCATGTGGGAAAATCCGCGCTGATCCACGCGATGTCTTCCATCACGTCAGGATCAGGGAATGTCTGGCGGTAGCTCAGCACAAAGACGTACTCGTCAGGCAGCGGCTGGGGCTTCAGCACAATGCGGCCGTGGGCCAGTTCATCCTTGTCGACGGGGATATTCTGAACCAGTTTTGACGTGCCGGGATCGAAAATAGCAGCCTGCTCAAGCTCAACGCTGCCGCCTGCCGGAGCGATCATCTGGCTTTCAAGCCAGTCCAACTTTGCAGAAGCGCCGCAGAGAATCACATAAGACGTTGTTTTGACAGTCCGTCTGCGGCTGTCCTGCGTGTAAAGCTGCTTGCGGCTCCAGATGACAGCCGGGTCGTTTTTATACTCGTCAAGAGACGGGCATTCCTGAACCATCGCAGCAATATCAGAGGACTCCAGCGGCAGAGCCGCTGCGCAGGCCGGGAAGCACAGCGCCGCGAGAACGCTCAGAACAATTTTTCTCATCAGGACTCCTCCGTTCAGATCAGAGATTTCTGCCGCAGCAGTTTTTGTATTTCTTGCCGCTTCCGCAGGGGCAGGGATCGTTGCGTCCCACTTTCTTAACGTGCACCGGCTGGCGCCGTTCGCCGCTGCCGGAATTGTAATTCGCAAAGTAATTTGCGCCGCCGCGCGACATCTGCGGGTTGAAATACGGCGCTTCCCGGCGCTGCGGAGCAGGTTCAGGCGCGGGCGCTGCACCCGCACCGCGGTTTTCGCGCAGAGCTGCGGGCGCTGCGCGGCGGATCCGGTCTTCATCGCTGACAATGGCCACGCGGAAGAACAGCTGTGTGATCTGCTCGCGCACATGGGCCATAGTCTCCTGGAACAGGTTATATGACTCAAACTGATATTCCATCAGCGGGTCTTTCTGGCCGACTGCGCGCAGGCCGATGCCCTGACGCAGCACATCCATGCCGAGAAGGTGCTCTTTCCAGGCACCGTCAACCACATGCAGGGCAATGAAGCGGAACAGCCCCTCGGCAATGGCAGGCTCGAGTTTGCTGACGCGTTCGTCGAACTTTTTGGAAATTTCCTCTTTAATGGTCTTCACCGCAGGTTCCACGGCGCGGCGGTCATCAATGCCGGCCAGAGGCTTTTCAATGCCGGGCCAGAAGATCTCACGCAGCTTGGTGGCAGCCAGTGAAGGATTGGCTTCCTTGTCCTCGGGATAGGTCAGGTCGATAATGTCGTCCACGTTGCCGACAGCGATTTCCTTGGCATGGGCAAGAATGTCCGGATCGGTCATGATGGTGCTGCGCTCGGTGTAGACGGCCTCGCGCTGCTGGTTCATCACGTTGTCGTACATCAGGAGCTGGCGGCGCACGTCGTAGTGCATCATTTCAACTTTCTTCTGGGCGTTTTCGATTGCCTTGGTCAGAAGAGGATGCTCGATGGATTCGCCCTGCTCCATACCCAGCTTGTCCAGCATGCCGCCGATGCGGTCAGAGCCGAACAGGCGGAGCAGGTCATCCTCAAGCGACAGGTAGAAGCACGTGCTGCCGGGGTCGCCCTGACGGCCGGCACGTCCGCGCAGCTGATTGTCGATCCGCCGCGATTCGTGGCGCTCTGTTCCCAGAATGCACAGCCCGCCGAGCTTCAGGACCTTTTCCTTTTCATCAGCGCACACGGCCTTCATCTGGGCAAGGATTGCCTCGCACTTCGGCTTGTCAGCTTCGGCCTCAGGGTTCAGGTTTTTGGCGCGGTACTCCTCGCGTGCAAGGAATTCGGGGTTGCCGCCGAGAAGAATATCTGTTCCGCGTCCGGCCATGTTGGTGGCGACGGTGACCGCACCGAAGCGGCCGGCCTGTGCCACAATCAGAGATTCCTTTTCATGGTAGCGCGCGTTCAGCACCTGATGGGGAATCCGGCGGGCGCGCAGCAGACGGCTGACGTGCTCAGAGACGGCAACCGAAACGGTGCCCACAAGAATGGGCCGTCCGGTGGCGTGGAGCTTTTCAATTTCTTCAACCACTGCGGTGAACTTCTCGTCTTTTGTGCGGTACACCTTGTCGGGCAGGTCTTTGCGGATCACCGGCTTGTTGGTGGGAATCACGACGACGCCGAGGTTGTAGATGTCCTTGAACTCCTCGGCCTCTGTTGCCGCGGTTCCGGTCATGCCGGCGAGCTTGCTGTACATTCTGAAATAATTCTGAATGGTAATGGTGGCAAGGGTCTGGCTCTCGCGCCCGATCTTCACGTGCTCTTTGGCCTCAATGGCCTGATGAAGCCCGTCCGAGTAGCGGCGGCCGAACATCAGGCGGCCCGTGAACTCGTCGACGATGACGATCTCGCCGTCTTTAATGGAATACTGTTCGTCTTTCTTGAACAGATAATGAGCCTTCAGGGCCTGATTGATCTTGTGCGCCATGTCGGCGTGGGCGATGTCGGTGAACAGGCCGGGCGTGTTGAGGAGCTTCTCGCACTTGGCGATGCCGCGCGACGTAAGCACCACGGTTTTCTCCTTTTCGTCAACCTGAAAGTCGCCGTCGGGCTCGGGGCGTTCTTCCTGATCGAGAAAGTTGCGCGTTTCGATTTCGTTGGGATCCTTGAATGTCCCCTGAAGCTGCGTGGCTATCTGGTCAGCCTTGATGTAGGAACTGGTGTCGTCCTCCGACGGCCCTGAAATGATCAGGGGCGTGCGGGCCTCGTCGATCAGGATGGAGTCAACCTCATCAACAATGCAGAACGAATGGCCGCGCTGAACCATCTCTTCCGGATTGACGGCCATGTTGTCGCGCAGGTAGTCAAACCCGAACTCGCTGTTGGTGCCGTATGTGATGTCGGCCTGATAGGCTGCCCTGCGCTCGCCCTGATCCATGAACGCATAGATGACCGCCACCTTGAGGCCCATGGCCTCATACAGCGGGCGCATCCAGTTTGCGTCGCGGCGGGCCAGATAATCGTTGACCGTTACCACGTGGACGCCTTCGCCTTTGTAAGCGTTGAGAATAACCGCGAGCGGAGCCACAAGGGTCTTGCCCTCGCCGGTTTTCATTTCCGCGATGTTAGCATCATTCAGCGCCATGGCGCCGATGAGCTGCACGTCGAAGGGACGCATTCCGAGCCTGCGCTTTGCCTCCTCGCGCGCCAGCGCGAAGACTTCGACAAGATGCTCGTCCAGCGGCGCACCTGCTTTAATAAGATCCTTGATTTCAAGGGCGCGCTTCAGGATGTCGCCGTCGCTCATGGCCTGAACGCCGGGCTCAAGCGCATTGATTTCGGCAACCTTCTTGCGGTAGCGCTTGAGGGCATTTTCGTTGGGATCCAGTCCGAGCGCGCGTTTCAGTGATTCAAACATAGAATCTTCCACCTCTCAAAGTATGTCTGGCAGAATTTCTCCAGTTAAAATTTATGTTCCATGGGACAGCCCGTGCCGTCCCCGTCTCTGTCCGTTCAGTCAGAATCGGTGATCAGGTTCCAGCCGTTTGCCACATATACCACGCCTGACCACACAGTCAGCACAAGGCTGACATACATCACATAGATTCCATAGGGTATTTTGAAGATCATCATGACAATCGCGATGATCTGAGACACGGTTTTCAGTTTTCCAAGCCTTGAAGCCGCAATGACCTGTCCTTCGGCTGCGGCTACCATGCGCAGGCCGCTGACCATAAAGTCGCGGGCTACAATGATCATTACCATCCAGCCGCTGAGGCGGTGCAGTTCAAGCAGCGCGATCAGCGCCGCCATCACGAGGATTTTATCGCTCAGCGGGTCGATGAACTTGCCGAGATTCGTGATCATCCCTCTTTTGCGCGCGATATAACCGTCTGCGGTATCGGTCAGTGCAGCAATGATGAACACAATGCCGGCCAGCAGGTCGCTGTAAGTCACATCAAGTCCCAGCGTCGTCAGGAAAGGCACTCCCCTGCCAATGCGCGTATAAAGCAGAAGCGCCATCACGCACGGTGCCAGAAAGATACGCGACAGGCTCAGCAGATTTGGCAGATTCAGTGAACGGTGCATGAGAAATTTCCTCCTCAACAATAATTCATTTTCCGCTGTCAGACTTACGGGAGTCCTAACCTGTTAATTATCTCATAAAAGTACGATCTGTGCAGAGCTTAATTCTTGAAGTTTTCACTTTTCCGGCTCTTTTTTTCTTTTTCTGCCGCTGTCCTTCAGAGGAACCTTGCCGCCTTCCGTCTTTCCGCCGGCTTTGTCCGCCGCGGCGGGGCCGCTGCCGCCGTTCTGCCCGGCCCGGGCAATGAGCTTTGAAATTTCCTGCTGAAAGTTCGAAATGTCCGTGAATTCACGGTATACCGAGGCAAAACGCACATAGGCAACCTTATTCACTTCGGCAAGTTCCTTCATGACCAGCTCGCCGATGGTCATGCTGGAAACCTCGTCCCCGCTTTCGCGCAGACGGGTCTCGATTCTGCTTGCGATGTCCTCGATTGTGTCAAGAGAAACAGGCAGACGTTCACACGCCCGGCTGATGCCGCGTATCAGCTTGGTGCGGTCGAACGCCTCACGGCGTCCGTCCTTCTTGGAAATCCACAGCACCTTCTGCTCCTCAACCCGTTCATAGGTTGTGAAGCGGAAGCCGCAGTCCGCGCACAGACGGCGGCGGCGCACCGTGCGTCCGTCGTCGGCGGTGCGTGTTTCCATCACGCGCGTATCCATGGAACCGCATTGAGGACATCTCATCAGGCTCACTCCTTTGTCCGGGCATCGGCAGATCTAAAAAAAACGGATCCGGAAGATTGCAGTCTCCAGACCCGTTCATTGAAATTCCTAACCCTGCAGGACGCGCATAACCGTGTCTTTGACAAGCTTGCCGTCGGCGGCACCCTTTACCTTGGGCATAACCGCCTTCATAACCTTCCCCATGTCTCTGGGGCCTGACGCGCCTGTTTCAGCCACCGCGGCGCGGACAACCTTTTCCACCTCGTCAGCGCTCAGCTGCTTCGGCAGATAGACCTCAAGGACACGGCATTCGTCAAGTTCGTTCTGAGCACGGTCGGCTGCGCCCACGGCCTTGTACTGCTCGGCTGCTTCTCTGCGCTGCTTTGCCAGGCGCCCGACAATGGTGATGACATCATCGTCAGTCACTTCATAGTCAAGCCCCTTGTCAGCATGAAACTTCTGAATTTCAGCCTTGAGCATGCGATACACGGAAAGCTCAAGCTCTCTGTGTTCCTTCATCGCTGCCTTCAGGTCAGCAGACACGCGATCAGTCAAAACGCTCATGAATGACTACCCCCTGCTTCTTCTGCGAGAGAGTTCCTGACGTTTGCGTTTTCTCGCCTCGCTGGGTTTCTCGTAATGTTCTTTCTTACGGGCCTCGCGAAGGACGCCGGCTCTTGATACGTCTCTCTTAAAACGACGAAGGACGTCTTCGATCGATTCGTTTTCTTTTCTAACGATTGTCGTCAAAACAATTCCCTCCCTTCTGCTCCACCTGCATCAAACCTTTAGCCCGGGGGCCAATGTAGCCCTCGCCCCGACAATAAATGGATATGAAGGTGGGGGACTGTCTGACCAGCAGATTCTCCGCAGTTGACGACGAGTCTGTAGCCGCCGGTCAGGCCGAGCTTTCCAACAACCGCCTTCACAGCAGCCATCAGCCTGCTCCACAGCGCGAGATCAGCAACTGCATCCGCAGATTCAACATGCAGCTTCGGCACAATCAGAATGTGGACAGGTGCCTGCGGCCGTATGTCGCGGAAAGCAACAGCGTATTCGTCCTCATACACGATCTGCGCAGGGCTTTTTTTCTGCACGATCGCGCAGAACGGACATACTTCCATCGTCGTCACCTCGCATAACGGTAATTCTATCACTTCTGAACCATATCAGACAATAGGTAATTTCATCAAAAAACATTTTTTTGTGTTCATTCGTCGGTAAGAATTCCATGAACCACTGATTTTACTAACATTGGGCGCAGCTCATTATAAATACTTTTTTTAAGAGGGCGGAACTCAAGATATTCACGTGTGTATCCCTGCGGGTGTCCGCGCAGCGTTCCCTCAAAAAGCACCTCCACATTCCGGCCGAGCCACCGTTCCGCTTCACGTTCAAGACACTTCTGTCCCGCCTGCTTCAGGCGTTCGGCGCGGTCCAGGGCCGTTTCCAGCGGCACCTGGCGCGGAAATTCCGCCGCCGGCGTCCCCGGCCGCGGCGAATAGCGGAAACCGTGCACGCGCCCGATGCGCGCCGCGTCCAACAGCGAAAGCGAGTTTTCAAAGGCCTGCTCCGATTCGCCCGGAAAAGCGCACATCATATCAGTGGAAATGTGAAGATCGCTGCCGAGGGCTGCGCGGAGACGTTCTGTCAGCTTCAGGTAATCCTCAGCCGTGTGGCCGCGCCCCATGCGGCGCAGAATTTCATCGTCACCCGACTGTACAGGCAGGTGAAGATGGTGACAGAAAATATCAGACTCTGCCAGAGCCTCAAGAAGATCATCGCCGATGCTGAACGGCTCAAGCGACCCGAACCGCAGCCTTTTCAGCCCCTCAACCGCCGAAAGCGCCCGCACCAGTTCAGCCAGCGAAGTGCCGCTGTCGCGGCCGTACAGCCCCAGATGCACGCCTGTCAGAATCAGTTCAAACTGACCGGCTGCAGCGCAGCGCCGGGCCTCCTCAAGGATATCGTCCTGAGGGCGGCTGACCGACGGGCCCCGCAGCAGCGGGACGATGCAGTAGGTGCAGCGGTGGTCGCACCCGTCCTGCACCTTGATGAACGCGCGGCCGTAGTAGGGCGATTTCAGCAGTTCAAGGCCGTCCCACCGGCGCTCGGGAAAACCGCGCACAGCTTTGAAAACATGGCTTTTTTCCGCAAACCACTGAGCCACAAGGTCAGGAATTTCACTCTTGCGGCGGCTGCCGACCAACAGAGAAATCCCCATCTTTTCGGCTTCTTCCGTGCCGGCGCCCTGCGCCCAGCAGCCGCACACAGCAAGACACGCCTGCGGATTCTCCCTGCGGAAACGGTAAATCAGCTGACGGCTTTTACGGTCAGCCACTGAGGTGACAGAACACGTCACAACCACAGCAGCGTCGCACAGGCCTGACTGCACAATCACCGCGCCGCGGGCTGCAAAGGCAGAAGCCAGAGCCTCAGCCTCCGCCTGATTGGTCCGGCAGCCCAGCGCCTGCACAGCGATTTTCCTGCCTGCCAGAATGTCAGATTTTTTCAACTGCAATTCCGCACCATTCATCAAGACGCACCTCGTCAATCAGACGAAGGCCGTTTTTCTCAAGTTCCTTCTTGAACTTTTCCCCTTCTTCAACCACCAGTCCCGAGAATACAGCGCGGCCGCCGTCGTTCAGGACGCCCGCCACATCGGGAAGCATGGCCATGTTGGGTTCAAAAAGAATATTGGCCAGCAGCAGGTCAACTTTATGGTCGAAACCCTTCAGCAGGTTGCCCACGCCGATTTCCAGCTTCGCGCTGTCAATGCCGTTCAGTTCCATCGTGTTGCGGACAGCCTCGGAAACAGCCGAAGGATCAAGGTCGCGCGCATAAGCCATGGACGCCCCCAGTTTCAGAGCCGCAATGGAAAGAACCGCCGAGCCGCAGCCGATGTCAGCCACTGTGTCGCCCGGCCTCAGCCAGCGTTCAAGAAGAATCAGCACCGCCTGCGTGCTCTGATGATAGCCCGTGCCGAAGGCCGAGCCGGGGTAAATCACCACCGGAATGCGCCCTTTCTCCTGCTCGCCGAGATGCCACGGTGCCATGACCACCAGTTTTTTCCCCACGTTCAGCGGCGGGAAGGCATCCATCCACTCAGTGTTCCACGCGCGGTTTTCAACCTTGCCCATGTCACTGACCGTCACATCCTTCCACGGTTCGAGGAACGGCCGCAGAACCGCAAGCCAGCCGCCGAGGTCCCGGTTTGCGCGGTAATAGACCTGTACGTCCACAGACTCACCATGGTTGGTCACCATCGAACCGATGCAGCCTGAATTTTCAGCCGCGGAACTCAGGACATCCTCCATGCCCGCGGGGCCGCTCAGCGTAATGTACCACCAGAAATTGTCCGATTGAGCCATTTTGCCCACCTCTTGCCGTGTAAAACAGATTTGTGCAGATATTATATCAAAAAAGCCCCTGAGCTACAAACAGACGCCGGCGGCGCTGTCCGGTTCTGCCGGGCAGCCGTGCGCGGCGCCCGAAGATTCTGCGGCGCT
>Ga0256404_1005092_pt1 | contig 23829 bp, 19 predicted proteins | sample RumenRJG_01DNA_FD_185990 | JGI IMG/M metagenome (GOLD analysis project Ga0256404, IMG submission 185990) | Bovine rumen microbial communities from Lethbridge, Alberta, Canada - RJG_01 | ecosystem: Host-associated > Mammals > Digestive system > Stomach > Rumen | place: Canada: Alberta | collected... | reverse complement strand
CTATTGACGCTATCTCTGAAATGCAGATCGTTGTTTCTCCTTTCGATGTTCGTCAGTCAAACTTCATCGGTGGTGGTGTAAATGCTATTACTAAGTCTGGTACTAACACATTCAAGGGTACTGCTTATATCTATCATCAGAACGAGCAGATGCACGGTGACGCTGTAAAGGGCGTACAGATTGAAAACGCACGTGCTAAGGATCGTGAAACAACTTACGGTTTCACTCTTGGTGGCCCAATCCTCAAGGATAAGCTCTTCTTCTTTGTAAATGGTGAAATGACAAAGAAGCCTACTATTGCTAACCGTTGGAGAGGTTCTGAGAATGGCGTTGCTGATGAAACAAACTATATTTCACGTACAAAACTTGATGATTTGAAGACTGTTAAGGACTTTGTTGCAGAAAAGTATGGTTACGACACTGGTTCTTACACTGATTTCCCTGCAGATGAAAGCAATTATAAGTTCCTTGCTCGCTTAGACTGGAACATCAACCAGATGCACCACTTGGCTTTGCGTTATAACTACACAAAGGCAACTCAGTGGAATGCTCCTAACCCATCATCAATGGATGGTGGTTCACGTGCAGCTTCTGCTCGTACATCTATTAACTCTATGTCTTTTGCTAACTCAATGTATTCTCTTGAGCACATCGTAAAGACATTCTCTCTTGATTTCAATAGCCGTCTTTCTAACGAGCTTTCTAACCAGTTCCTCGCTACATATTCTAAGCTTGACGATGTTCGTGGAACAAAGTCTTCAGAGTTCCCATTCATCGATATCCTCGATGGTGAAGGCGACAACTACATGGCTCTTGGTTACGAACTCTTTACATGGAACAACGCTGTTCACAACACAGTTGTTAATATTAAGGACGACCTTACATGGTATAAGGGTAACCACAAGTTCATGTTTGGTTTGAACTATGAGCATCAGATGGCTGACAACGCTTACATGCGTAACGGTACTGGTTACTATCGCTATAAGACTCTTGAAGACTTCCTCACAGGTGGTGTACCTGAGGTTGTTTGTCTCACATACGGTTACAATGGTGAAACAAGCCCTGCAGCTCGCGTTCAGTACAACAAGGCAGGTCTTTATGCACAGGATGAGTGGAACGTTAGCGATAAGTTAAAGCTTACTTACGGTCTTCGTCTTGATGGTTTCTTCTTCGACAATAAGGACCTCATGACTAACAATGCTATCTATGAGCTCGACTACAATGGTCGCCACATTGATACAGGTAAGTGGCCAAAGAACAGTATCACTCTTTCTCCACGTGTAGGTTTCACATGGGATGTATTTGGTGATCAGAGTCTTAAGGTTCGTGGTGGTACAGGTCTTTTCACAGGTCGTCTGCCATTGGTATTCTTCACAAACATGCCTACTAACTCTGGTATGATTCAGTATAGGGCACAGATCAACGAGGCAAATGCTAAGAAGATGAACTTTGAAATGAATGAATTCAAGGGAGGTCTTGTTACAGATGCAGAAGGTCATGCTACAACAGCAGCTCTTCTTGCTAAGCTTGAATCACTTCATTATCCTACAACAATTACTCCAGAGACAGGTACAACGCCAAGTTCTGTAGTAGGTGTTGATCCTAACTTCAAGATGCCAGAGGTATGGAAGACTTCTCTTGGTGTTGACTACGCTGTTCCTGTAAGCTTCCCATTGACAGTTTCTGGTGAGTTTGTATTCGATAAGACTGTTTATTCTTCAGTTATTCGTGAGTGGCACACTCCATACGTAGGTGAGTTCGCTCAGTTCAATGGTGCTGATAGCCGTTATATCTATCCTGCAGGTTACAAGAAGAGCATCTGCGATACTGAGGCTTATATGCTTGAGAACACTTCTAAGGGTTATGGTTACACAGCAACTCTTACTGTAAATGCTCGTCCATGGGAGTGGATTGACCTCATGGCTTCTTATACTCACAAGTCATACAAGGAGCTCACATCTCTTCCTGGTTCAGATGCTTCATCTGTACTTAACTATATGTCAACCGTTAACGGTCCTAACTATGCTCGTTTGCATAACTCTCGTAACGGTTATCCTGATCGTTTCATCGTTTCTGCTAACCTTCACGATAAGTGTGGCAACCACTATAGCTTCATCCTCGAGGGTCAGCGTGGTTACAGCAGCTACTCTTACATGACAACTAACGATATGAACGGTGATGGTTACAACTTCGATGCTCTCTATGTTCCAACAGATGAGCAGGTTGCTAACGGTGATTTCCGTTTCAAGAGCGATGATGATAGAGATCGTTTCATGGCATTTGTTCATGCTAACTCTTCACTTGAGAAGCAGCAGGGTAAGTACTGCGAGGCTTACAGCCTTTACTCACCATGGCTTGCACGTCTTGACTTCGCTTACAAGCACGATTTCAAGCTTAATGTTGGCAAGACAATGCACAAGCTTCAGCTTAGCTTCGATATGAAGAATGTTCTTAACTTCTTCAACAACGAGTGGGGTATTGGTAAGGGCTTGAATACTGCTCTTGGTACTGATGGCGCTCGTCTTCTTAAGTACGAAGGTGCTGATGCACAGGGATATGCTACATTCTCTACACCAAAGGCTGTTAATGGCAACACACCATTGTTCACAACAAACTACAGCCTCGGTCAGTGCTGGTATGCATCAATTGGTGTTAAGTACTATTTTAACTAATATAAGGAAATAACGAATATGAAACTTAAATATATCATTCCTTCACTTCTGGCTCTGCTCACTACTTTTGTGAGTTGTTCAGAAAATGATTATAATTTCCCACTTGGAAACATTGAGGTTTCAACATCTTACGTATCTCTTTCTGAGAATGGCGGAGAAACAGAGTTGTCTATCAATGTTAATGGTGATTGGACCGTAGCTAAGAGTGATACTGCTTCTAAATGGCTTGATTTTGTTGTTGACGAGAGTAAGCCTGTTGGAAACTCTGAAAGATACAATGAAAAATCGTTAGTTGGTAACAGCGATGCAAAAAAGATAATACTTCATTATGGTGCAGGTGAGGGGCGTTCTACCGAACTAATTCTTACTTGTGGTAATGAGAAGAAACATATCAATGTAATTCAGGGTGTTGCTACAATTTCTAACGCTACTTGTAAGGAAGTTATTGACGGTCCTGATGCTAAGACTTATCGTGTTACTGGTATTGTACAGAAGGTTACTGAATGGACAAAATACGGTAACTGGTATATCGAGGATGCAACTGGTAGCTTCCAGATTTATGGTACTACAAACTTCAAGGACTTCTCTATTGAGGCTGGTGATGAAGTAACTGTTGAAGGTCCTAAGAAGACCTATAATGGATCTACTGAGATTGAGAATGGTACTATCATTAGTGTAACCAAGTCACTTATCAAGGTTGATTCTGTAATGGTTGCTGGAGTTAAGGATGCTGCTATTCCATCTGACGGTGGTGACGCCGAAATCTACATCACAACTAAGACTGGTTCTGTAGAGGCTGAGATTCCTGCTGAATATCAGGAGTGGCTTTCACTGAAGTCTATCAAGGTTGTTGGTGACGAGACTGTTGTTACTGTACATGCTGCTAAGAACGAAGCTGCTGCTCGTAGTGCTGAACTCGTATTCACAACCGTTAAGGATGGCGATAAATATAAGGGTAAGGCAAAGGTAACCCAGGAAGGTGCAACAGGTACTCGCGAACTTCCATTCACAGTAGAAGAAGCAATTGCTTTTGCAAAGGCAAACGCTGATGGTTCTGTAAAGGAGGTTTATATCAAGGGTATTGTTTCTAAGGTTGAAAAAGAATATAATGCTACTAAGCATACTGCAATATTCTGGATTTCTTCAGATGGAACATTCCATGATAAGAATTTCACAAAGGACTTCGAAGTATATGGTGTGAAAGGTCTTGACAATAAGGACTGGGAAGAAGGCGATCATCAGGTAACTGTTGGTCAGGAGGTTCTTGTTTGTGCTAAGGTTAAGGTTTATACCGACAAGAATGGCAATAAGACACCTCAAACTGATGGCGGTTATGTTTGCTATTTCGCTAACTATGGTGATGGTACAGCAGAAAATCCATTCGATGCTATTGCTGCAATAAAAGCAGTTAATGGAGGTTCTACAGAAGAAGTCTATATTGCAGGTAAAATTTCTAAAGTCCAGAGTCAGTTTAATGTAGATAAGGGTACAGCAAACTTCTGGATATCACCAGATGGAACTCATGTAGATAAGGATTATGCACATGAATTCGAAGGCTACAAGATTAAGTACTTTGGTAATGTAAAATGGACTGAAGGAAACAAGACATTGAAGGTAGGTGATTTTGTTGTATTCAAGGGAAAACTTACTAAGTTCAAGGATACTTGCGAAACAAGCGAAGGCTATTTGATTAGCATCAACGGTGACAACGGAATGGAATAATCATTTCCAATCAAAATAAATTAAGTGGATATCCTTTTGGGTATCCACTTTTTTTATATATAACTATCTTATCAATGAGAGGAAATAATCAAATAGTTCTAAAATTATTTGGTTAAGTCATAAAAAAATGGTACTTTTGCACCGCAATTCGTGGAAAAGGGTCGAAAGGCCTTGTGAAACGATTGTTTTAATTATTAATTTATTTTTATTATTTAAGTAGTATGAATCAATACGAAACCGTTTTCATTTTAACTCCCGTTTTGTCTGATGATCAGATGAAGGAAGCGGTTGCTAAGTTCACAAAGGTTCTCACCGACAATGGTGCTGAGATCCTGAACGAGGAAACCTGGGGATTGAAGAAGATGGCTTATGCTATTCAGAAGAAGTCTACAGGTTTTTATTGCCTGGTAGAGTTCAAGGCTGAGCCAAAAGTTATTGACACTCTCGAGACAGCATTCCGTCGCGATGAGAAAGTTATTCGTTACATGACCGTTAAGCTTGACAAGTATGCTGCAGCTTATGCAGAGAAGCGTCGCGCTAAGATGGGTAAAAAAGAGGAGGCTTAATCATGGCACAGAAATCAGAAATTCGTTATTTGAACGCTCCTTCTATCGACACTCGTAAGAAGAAGTATTGCCGTTTCAAGAAGAGCGGTATCAAGTACATCGACTACAAGGATCCTGAGTTCCTCAAGAAGTTCTTGAACGAGCAGGGTAAGATCCTTCCACGTCGTATCACAGGTACATCTTTGAAGTATCAGCGTCGCGTAGCACAGGCTGTTAAGCGTGCTCGCCAGATCGCACTGCTTCCTTTCGTAACCGATTTGATGAAGTAATTAAGGAGGAATAGACGATATGGAAATTATACTGAAAGAAGATATTATCGGTCTTGGATACAAGAACGATATCGTAAATGTAAAGAATGGTTATGGTCGTAACTACCTTATCCCAACAGGTAAGGCTGTTATCGCATCAGAGTCAGCAAAGAAGATCCTTGCTGAAAACCTGAAGCAGCAGGCTGCTAAGATTGCTGCTAAGAAGGCAGAGGCTGAGAAGAAGGCTGCTGCTCTTGAGAATGTTGAGGTTGTTATCTCAGCTAAGGTTTCTGCAACTGGTCAGCTCTACGGTTCTGTTAACGCAGCTATCGTTGCTGAGGAGCTCAAGAAGAAGGGTCAGGATATCGACCGTAAGATTATCACTATGCGTGATATCAAGAAGGTTGGTACTTTCGAGGCTACAGTACACTTCTTCAAGGGTGTTGAGGTTAAGCTTCCTGTAACAGTTGTTTCAGAGAATCAGCCTGCACCAGCAGTTGAAGAGGCTCCAGTAGAGGCTCCTGCACAGGAGGCTGAGGAAGCTCCAGCAGCAGAATAAATTTATAGCGCATAATTATTGCACTGTAAAGCAAATCTAAATATTAAATCCCTGTTCTCCAAATGGAGGACAGGGATTTTTTTTATTGATTATTCTATCTTACTACCTTTGTGAATTCTGGCATTTCGTTTTCTTCCTTTATCACATATATGGTTGAAAACGTTTCCTTGCCATCAGGACTTGTTGATTTTGCAGTGAACTTGTATTCAATGGTATTGCCAAATGAACGTGAACCAACGGTTATTGGTGAGCCAAGTGGCATAGGATAATCACCACATGCTTGTTGAAAGATAGCTTTTTCCTCTTGTTTTACTGGTTTCTGTTCGCTAAACTCAGGACGTTTAGGAGCAGTTCCATTCAGTGTTTCAAAGAAAAAGTCTATTTCGGCAGATGCTTTGTCTATACGTGCCGTTCTTATTCCATAGCCGTCAAGAATTGTGGTATTTTTAAGATTTTTCTTTAAATCTGCTATGCTTGTTTCTAATCCTCCACTACCAAAAGTACAGAAAGGAATAATCACTTTGCCTTCGGCATTGATGTTTTTAACGAATGTTGCTACTGGTGGGGCATAGGTGCCATACCATATTGGGTAGCCAATATATATAGTGTCGTATTTGGCGATATCCTTGTGCAAAGGTTTTATTTTGCACTCTATTCCAGCTTCACGTTCCTTCATGGAACGCTGGATGGTAGCATTAAAATCGCCATCATACGGATTCTCTGCAATTATAGCCTCAATATCAGCATGTGTTTTCTCTTGTATGAGTTTGGCAACCGTTTCGGTTACTCCAGTTTGTGAATAGTAAACAACAAGTGACTTTGTGTCTTGAATTATGGCTGCGTTACTTGTTGCAAGTATAGCAGATGTAGCAAGTGTGATCATTATTTTTTTCATATTAGATAAATAAGATTTTTAAAATTAATTACGGAATTACCTTGAAGCGAATGCGAAAGCTATGTGCTTGTTCGTCCCAATTAGTGCCAAGCATTTCAAAGCGACCAATCTGACCAGTAGAGCGGACATGTTTGCCGATGCAAGGACAAATATCGTAGTTACCTATGCGTACAATGCGTAACATTTCGCTTGCGTCGTCGGGTAGGCGATCAAGACTGATACCTTCAGGAATATTATCTCTATTGACGAAATCATAGCTTACTTCCATATCTTCGTCAATAAGCCTATTCATCTCTCTTTCGATAGTCTTTTCTTCCTGGCGGGTGGGCTTATGGTCGAGGATGTAGCTGATTTTACTCTTTTTCCGTTCAATATGCGCATTTTTACTGCGTTCACAACCAAACATTCTAACCATAAGCTGATTAAGAAGATGCTCTGCTGTGTGTGCAGGTGGAAATTCGTCTTTGTGATGCTCGTTGAGCAAAAATGCCTTGTCGTCCATAGATATATTGAATTTGTATATTCGTCCGTTATTTGCATCAATACTTATTGGCCATTGCTTGTCTTTCTCCAGTTCAACAATTGCAGAATCACCAGTAATAAGGTCGGTTACGGATATTTTCTTTTCTGGCATTTCAAGAAAATCGAACGCATGTTCTGGGATGTTCACCTTGATATTTACTGGATAGTCAGAGAAGTTTACAACAACAAATAGAACATCGTCATCTTTCTTTCGCATGAAAGCATATTGATGATAAGTGTCAAAGTCTGGATTATTGTTGTTTACATACATCAAATCAAACGAATCGCCATCTATAGCTTTTTCACGAATGGCAATGTTAAGTATGTTGTGATATTGAATTGCAAGCTGTCGTTCGGCAGGTGTAAGCAGTTGACGGTCGGAGTAGGCGCGACTAAGAGTGTCGGGTGCCCAATAGTCAAAAATAGTTGTTCTGCCATCTATGCCGCTAAAACCTTCTTTGTCCATACCTCGCTCTCCAAATTCCTGTCCGCTATAAAGCATGAATGGGTTATTGCGGAATAGGGCGGAGAACATTACTGCTGGTATTGCTTTCTGTGCGTTTCCAGCAAAATATTCGCTTGCTATTCGTTGCTCATCGTGATTTTCAAGGAAATAAAGCATGTGTTCCTTGATATCATCTGTTTGTTGCCATTGGTATGTGATGTTAGATGCCGACTGTTCGCCACGTATTATACTTTTGAGTGCATCGTACATTCCAACTTTGTCATATAGATAATCAAAACCTGCAGAGATATATGTACGATATTGATTAGGGTCGTAAACCTCACCTATGAATATTATCTGTGGATAGTGTTCTTTTATTATGTTTGTGGCATATTTCCAGAAAGCAGAAGGTACCATCTCGGCCATATCACAGCGGAAAGCGTCAATGCCTTTCTCTGCCCAAAAGAGCAGAATATCGGTCATTTTTTTCCATGTGTTTGGGATAGGAGTGAAGTGATAGCTTCTTCCGTTGGCGTTACAATAGTCAACACCATAATTTAGTTTTATAGTTTCGTACCAGTCGTTGGTTTGTGGCTTTGAAGAAAACTGGTCGTTGCCTGTTGCTCGAGCGGGGTATTCTACATAAGGCCCTAAGTCATTAACGATATTGCCTTCGTGTTGAATATTTCCAAGGTCAAGATGTTCTTTGCAATAATAGAAATTGTTTTCAGTAGAGAATAGCATTTCTTTATTGTCGAGTTCTCCAAGGTCGTGTGTTCCTGTTGGCTTACAAATGGAATGATATTCTCGTGCTACATGGTTTGGAACAAAGTCCATTACAACTTTCATTCCTATCCTATGTGTACGTTCAATGAGTTGTTCCCATTCTTGCATTCTATGTTTTACGTTTATCGCAAGATCGGGATCAACATCATAATAATCCGTGATTGCGTAGGCAGAACCAGCTTTACCTTTTACTATCTCTGGATGCTGACGTGGAATACCGTAACGACTGTAATCAGTAGTTGTAGCGTGCCGGATAACACCTGTGTACCATATATGAGTAAAGCCCATCGCTTGAATTCTCTTCAGCGTGGGCTCGTCAAAGTTGTGGAACTTTCCACATCCGTTTTCTTCAATCGTACCATTTTCCTTGCGGGTTGTGTTACGATTGCCAAACAGACGTGGAAGAACCTGATATATTGTTATCTTTTTATTCATTATGCAATACCATGAGCACTTACGGTCTTGTCGATACGACCAATCATACCCTGCAAAGCCTTACCTGGACCACACTCTGTGAAATCGTCGGCTCCATCAGCAATCATGTTCTGAACAGAAGCTGTCCAACGAACGCTACTTGTGAGCTGTGCTATAAGGTTTGCCTTGATCTGTGCAGGATCGGTATATGGCTTAGCGTCAACATTCTGATAAACAGGGCACTTAGGAGTAGAGAACTCAACCTTCTCGATAGCTGCCTCAAGCTCATCTTTTGCATTCTGCATAAGTGGAGAGTGGAAACCACCACTTACTGGCAATGGGAGAGCACGCTTTGCACCTGCTGCTTTGAGAGCCTCACAAGCTTTGTTGATAGCCTCTGTGTTACCTGAAATAACAAGCTGACCTGGGCAGTTGTAGTTAGCTGGGATAACAATGCAATCTGGAGTTGATATTTCCTTGCAAACCTCTTCTACCTTCTCGTCAGGAAGACCGATAATAGCAGCCATAGTTCCAGGATTTGCCTCACAGCACTTCTGCATAGCATTAGCGCGGGCAGCAACAAGACGAAGACCATCCTCGAAGCTGAGTGCACCTGCAGCCACGAGGGCAGAGAACTCACCAAGAGAGTGACCTGCTGTCATTGCTGGCTTGAAATCATCGCCAAGACAAAGAGCGGAGATAACGCTATGAAGGAAAACTGCAGGCTGAGTAACCTTTGTTTCTTTAAGCTGCTCGGCAGTACCATTAAACATTATTTCTGTAATCTTGAAACCAAGAATTTCATCGGCCTTATCGAAAAGTTCCTTAGCGAGTGAATTGTTTTCGTATAGGTCTTTACCCATACCTACGAACTGAGATCCCTGTCCTGGGAATACAAATGCTTTCATTTTTCTTATTTTTAATATTAATTCTTTATACCCTTTTGTAATTGAGCACAAAGTTACGAAAAAAACGAAGGTAGAACAAAAAAACTTGTTTGTTTTTTATATAGAGTGTTTGTGACTATCGTTGTGATAGAGCCAGATTTACGAAAAAATGTGAAATATTGTATGTTATGTGTATTTATTCACACTTTGTTTTTTGTTCTATCCATCTATGTTATTAACATTGTTTCGTATTGATATTAAGATGTTAAAACAACCTCTTATACTCTTCCTCAAAATTTGGTGTGAACACTCCTTTGCCAATATTATTGAGAATTTCTTCCTTTGTCCAAAAACGACCGCCAGCAAGTTCTTCGCTATTGGGTTTTACCTCACCATCATAGATTGCCTTGTGAACATAAACAAGTTCACGCTCACGCTTTCCTTCAAAAACATAGTGTCCGAGGGATTCGGGAGTAAAATCGGTAATTCCAAGTTCTTCTCTTACCTCACGTTTAAGAGCCTGTTCTATGTTTTCTCCAAGATCAACATGTCCACCGCAGGCGGTATCCCATTTATTGGGCTGTATGTCTTTCCATTCTGGTCGATGTTGCAGGAATAATTCTCCCTTAGAATTAAATAGGTGTAGATGAACCACGGGATGAAGTATCTTGCTGCCATCATGTGCCTTGCCACGGCTAACGGCACCAAGGATATTGCCATCTTCATCTACTATTGGGAATTGTTCGTTTTGATTATCTGTCATAATTATAGTTCTAATACTGAGGTGAAAATGTTAGAGAATTCCTTTTGGATGTCTTTAGGATTTGTTTTGAATAGTCCGAAAAGGGAAGAACCGCTACCAGACATAGCTGCATATGCTGCTCCCATATCATATAGTTTCTCTTTTATTGCTTTCAGTTCGGGGTGCATGTTGAAAACTGGTGTTTCGAAATCATTAACGAGTTCGTTCTTCCATGTCTCAATGGGTTGGCGAACTATATCGCGACAATTTTTAACTGGTTTGCTGCAGCATATCTGTGCATAGGCTTCCTTTGTGCTTACTGCTATATCTGGTTTTATAACAGCTATATAATATCCGTTTAGATTGCCTTTAGGACCATCAACAGGTTCGAGAACATCGCCTATTCCTGTTGCGTAAGAAGGTTCGGCAGAGATAAAGAAGGCGCAGTCGGCTCCAAGCTTTGCAGCATAACGCTCCATCTCGGCATTACCTATATTAAGACGGAACCGTTCATCGAGCAACTTTATCATGAAAGCAGCATCGCTTGAACCGCCTCCCAGTCCTGCCTGAGAAGGAATATGTTTAAATAGGTGAGCGTGAACACGAGGCAGTTTATAGTCGTGTGCCAACAGATTATAGGCTTTAACCACTAGATTGTCGCTCTCATTGCACTCCACGGCATTACCAGTTACCTTCAAGTCGCAGTCTGCCTCGGATGGAAATTTCTCATCCATATATTTTATCTCAAGGGCATCGTGAAGTGGAATAGGGTAGAAAACAGTTTCAAGCGTGTGATAACCGTTCTCTAATACTCCTGTTATGTTTAATCCAAGATTTATCTTGGCGCATGGAAACGTAATCATAGTTCTTTGTTGTTTAGTTATACCACAAAATTACAAAAAATATATAAACTTACTATTCGAAAACATAAATAAATTTGGTATTGCTCTCTTTTTTTTAAGAAACTTGTGCGAGAGTGTAACGTTGGGGAAACGGGCATTTCTTTCGTTTTTTCGTAACTCTGCGCTCTATTTGCGCGAACTTACTGGCACTCGGAAATGAAAATAAAAGCAAGCTTTTTTTGCATTTCTCTCGTTTTTACGTAACTCTGCGCTCTATTTGCGCGAACTTACTGGCACTCGGAAATGGAAAATAAAAGCAAGCTTTTTTTTGCATTTCTCTCGTTTTTACGTAACTTTGTAAGCAAAACAATTTAATAATGCCAGAAAATAATAGTTCAAATAGTAGAAAGCGTCGTAGTTCGGCGCCCATAGATTCAACATATGGTCATCTGCAACCGCAAGCCGTAGAAATAGAAAAGGCTGTTCTTGGTGCATTGATGATTGATAAAGACGCATTCTCTGTTATATCGGAGATTATACGTCCAGAAAGTTTCTATGAACCACGTCATCAGAAAATATATACTGCGGTTCAGACTCTCAACATGAGTGAACGCCCTGTAGATATTATGACTGTTACAGAGGAATTGCGTCATGAGGGTACTCTCGAAGATGTTGGTGGTCCTGGTTACATCCTTGAGATTAGTTCTAAGGTTGCTTCTTCTGCCAATGTAGAATATCACGCACACATCCTTGCACAAAAATTTCTTGCTCGCCAGCTAATACAATTTGCAAGTAGGATAGAGGAAAAGGCATTTGACGAAACAGCTGATATTGACGAGCTGATGCAGCAGGCAGAGGGTAGTTTGTTTGAGATATCTCAGAAGAATATGAAGACCGACTACACACAGATTGACCCTGTGTTGCAGCAGGCGGTAGATATTCTTCAGAAGGCATCGCAGAATACATCTGGTCTTACAGGTATTCCTACTGGTTTCACTGACCTTGATGATATAACGAGTGGATGGCAGCCTTCTGACCTTATTATTCTTGCAGGACGTCCTGCCATGGGTAAAACCTCATTTGCATTGAGTTTGGCAAAGAACATTGCCGTTGACTATCGCAATCCAATAGCGTTCTTCTCTCTTGAAATGAATAACGTTCAGCTTGTTAACCGATTGATTTCAAATACATGCGAAATTTCAGGTCACAAGATTCTGAACGGACAGCTTAATCCTGCAGAGTGGGAGCGACTTGATAAAAATCTTAGAAAACTTACAGGTGCACCTATTTATGTAGATGATACTCCTGGTTTGAGTGTATTTGAGCTAAGAACAAAGGCACGTCGTCTTGTAAGAGAGAAGGGTATCAAAATTATCATGATTGACTACTTGCAGCTGATGAATGCTGCTGGTATGCGCTTTAATAACCGTCAGGAAGAGGTTTCTACCATTTCTCGTTCATTGAAAGGACTTGCCAAGGAGCTCGACATTCCAATCATTGCCTTGTCTCAGTTGAGTCGTAATGTAGAAAACCGTGAAGGACTTGAAGGAAAGCGACCTCAGCTTTCCGACCTGCGTGAATCGGGAGCCATCGAGCAGGATGCCGATATGGTGCTCTTTGTTCATCGTCCAGAATACTATCACATCTATCAAGATGAAAAGGGTAATGATCTTCATGGTATGGCTCAGATCATTATAGCCAAGCACCGTAAGGGTGCTACGGGCGATGTGCTTCTTAGTTTCCGTGGTGAGTACACTCGTTTCGAGAACCGTGAGGAGGGTTTCATAGCTCCGCTACCTCCAACCGAAGGTGGTGAAATTCATGGTTCAAAGATGAACACAGGCGATTTGCCTCCTATGCCTGGTTTTGACCCAACAATGGGTTTTCCTCCACCTACAGCAGGTGGCGACGCACCATTTTAATGAATAATTAGGTAAAAAGTACCAAATCGAAAGAAAATAACTCAAAAAACTTACAATTTCTTTGCTCAGTTCAAAAACTATCGTTATCTTTGCAAATGTTTAAAGAGACGATAAATTATGAGCAATTCTATTAATATACTAAGCATTATTATTCGAATTCGACTACAGAAAATAGTTGGAAGTGATAAGGTGCGTATATGATAGATAATAGTGATAAACAAGAGCCTTTCTCACTTCCGTATGGAGTGTGGAAGGCTTTTTTAATGTGATAACAATTAAAAAAACTATATAATGAGCGATAGACTTTACATTTTTGATACTACCTTACGTGATGGCGAGCAGGTACCAGGATGCCAGTTGAATACCGTTGAGAAGATTCAGGTAGCCAAGCAGCTTGAACTGCTGGGTGTTGACGTTATAGAGGCTGGTTTCCCTATCTCAAGTCCGGGCGACTTCAATTCGGTAGTAGAAATCTCAAAGGCTGTTACATGGCCTACTATCTGTGCTTTGACACGTGCTGTAGAAAAAGATATTGATTGTGCTGCCGAGGCTCTTAAATGGGCAAAGAGAAAGCGCATTCATACTGGAATAGGAACAAGCGACAGTCATATTAAATATAAATTTAATAGTAATCGCGATGAAATCATAGAACGTGCTGTTCGTGCCGTAAAGTATGCAAAGAAATATGTTGAGGACGTTGAGTTCTATGCAGAAGATGCAGGTAGAACAGATAACGAATATCTTGCAAAAGTTGTAGAGGCTGTGATTAAGGCAGGCGCAACAGTTGTGAATATTCCCGATACCACAGGTTACTGTCTTCCAGAGGAATACGGTAATAAGATTAAATATTTGATGGAACATGTTGACGGTATAGACAGAGCGCGTCTTTCAACCCATTGTCACAATGATTTAGGTATGGCTACTGCCAACACCTTACAAGGCGTGCTCAATGGTGCACGACAGGTAGAGGTAACTATCAACGGCATTGGTGAACGTGCAGGAAACACTTCACTTGAAGAAATTGCTATGATACTAAAATGTCATAAGGGCATTGGTATAGATACTAATATCAACACTTGCAAGATTCTGCCTACATCACGCATGGTTTCAAGCTTGATGAATATGCCTGTACAGCCAAACAAGGCTATCGTTGGACGCAATGCCTTTGCTCATTCAAGTGGTATTCATCAGGATGGTGTATTGAAGAATGTGCAGACCTACGAGATTATCAATCCTAAGGATGTGGGTGTAAACGATAACGCTATCGTATTGACAGCACGCTCTGGTCGTGCCGCTTTGAAATATCGCCTTGAGGTTAATGGTGTGAAAGTTGATGACGAAGAACGTCTTGATACTCTTTACAAGCAATTCCTTGTTCTCGCTGATAAGAAGAAAGAGGTTACCGATGATGATATCCTGATGCTGGCAGGAGCCGATAAGACTGCATCACATAGCGTTAAACTTGATTATCTACAGGTTACCACAGGTAAGGGTTTCAAGAGTGTGGCATCAATCGGTCTTGATATTGCAGGACAGAAATTTGAGGAAAGCTCCACCGGAAACGGTCCTGTTGATGCAGCCATCTCAGCCCTTAAGAAGATTATAACCAAGAATATGACTCTCAAGGAGTTTACCATCCAAGCCATAGATAAAGGCTCTGACGATATGTGTAAGGTGCACATGCAGGTGGAATACGATGGTCACATTTATTACGGCTTTGGTGCCGAAACAGATATTGTTACTGCATCGGTGGAGGCTTATATAGATTGTATCAACAAGTTTAGAAATTAAAAATATTATATGAATACATTATTTGACAAGATTTGGGATAAGCATGTTGTGCAGATTGTAGAAGACGGACCTACACAACTTTATATTGATCGTTTGTATTGTCATGAGGTGACTACTGCTCAGGCTTTTGAAGGACTTCGTAATAGAAACCTCAAGGTTTTCCGTCCAGATCATGTTTTTGCCATGCCTGATCACAACACTCAAACACACGATCAGGATAAACCTATTACCGATCCTGTAGGTCGAAAGCAGGTAGAAACTCTTGATAAAAACTGTGAGGAGTTTGGTGTAACAGAATTTAAATACAACACTAAAGATAATGGTATCATACATGTTGTTGGACCAGAAAAGGGACTTTCGCTTCCTGGAATGACTATTGTATGTGGCGACTCACACACATCAACTCATGGAGCAATGGGTGCTGTAGCCTTTGGTATTGGTACTTCCGAGGTAGAGATGGTACTTGCCTCACAATGCATTCTTCAGCAGAAGCCAAAGTCAATGCGCATCAATGTCAATGGCAAACTTAACGAGGGAGTTACCGCCAAGGATGTTGCTCTTTATCTTATGAGCAAACTCACCACATCGGGTGCTACAGGCTATTTCGTTGAATACGCTGGCGATGTTGTTCGCAATATGTCTATGGAGGGACGTCTCACTCTTTGCAACCTCTCTATTGAGATGGGAGCACGTGGAGGTTTTGTTGCTCCTGATGAAACCACATTCGAATATATCAAGGGACGCGAATATGCTCCTAAGGGTGAAGAGTGGGAGAGATGTGTTGAGTATTGGAAAACTCTCAAGAGTGGTGATGATGCAGTATTTGACCGTGAACTCAATTTTGATGCTGCTGATATAGAGCCACGTATCACATACGGAACTAACCCTGGTATGGGTATTGGCATAACCGAAAAGGTGCCTACATTAGACGAGATTCCAGAAGAGGAACAGGCTGGTTTCATAAAGTCGCTCAACTATATGGGACTGGAGCCAGGTGAAAAACTTGAGGGACATCCTATCGATTATGTGTTCCTTGGAGCATGTACCAACGGACGTATAGAAGACTTCAGAGCTTTCGCAAGTATTGTTAAAGGAAAGCAGAAAGCAGACAATGTAACTGCTTGGCTTGTACCAGGTTCGCATCTTGTTGCAAAACAAATTAAAGACGAAGGACTTGATACCATTCTTCAGGCAGCAGGCTTTGAAATTCGCCAGCCAGGTTGCTCAGCTTGTCTTGCTATGAACGATGATAAGATTCCTGCAGGAAAGTATTCCGTATCAACAAGCAACCGTAATTTCGAGGGACGTCAGGGACCAGGTTCTCGCACTATTCTTGCATCTCCACTAACAGCTGCAGCAGCAGCCATCACAGGTAAAATCACAGACCCAAGAACTTTGTAATCATGAAACAGAAATTCAATGTTATAACTTCAACTTGTATCCCTCTTCCTTTGGAGAATGTGGATACTGATCAGATAATTCCAGCACGCTATTTGAAACTTACACAGAAAGATGGCTTTGGCCCTTATCTTTTCCACGATTGGCGATTTAATCCTGATGGTAGTGAGAAAAGCGATTTTGTTCTCAACAATCCAGATTTCAAAGATAGTATTATCCTTGTTGCTGGTAAAAACTTTGGCTCTGGTTCTTCACGTGAGCATGCTGCATGGGCCATTGCCGGCTATGGCATTCGTGTAGTCATCAGTTCTTTCTTTGCTGACATACACAAAAATAACGAATTGAATAATTTTGTGCTACCTGTTGTTGTTAGTGAAGATTTCCTGAAAGAGCTCTTTGACAGCATAGATGCTGATCACGCAATGCAGGTGAAAGTTGACTTGCCTAACCAAACTGTTACCAACCTTGCTACAGGCAAGAGTGAAAAGTTTGAAATCAACGGATATAAAAAGCATTGTCTCATCAATGGTCTTGACGATGTTGACTTCCTTGTTGAGAACAGAGACAAAGTAGTAGAGTGGGAGAAGGAGTTTCTCTGACCATCGGTAGGAATTTAGTTGCTACAGAATGAATAATTCAATAGAAATAATGGATTGCACCCTTCGTGATGGAGAACAAACAAACGGTGTTTCGTTTCTGCCACACGAGAAACTCATGATAGCAAGGTATCTTCTTCATGATGTGGGTGTTGACCGTATAGAAGTTGCATCGGCTCGTGTGAGCGAAGGCGAAAAGAATGCTGTTAGGATGATATGTCATGCTGCCGAAACAGCAGGAATGCTCGATAGAGTAGAAGTATTGGGATTTGTTGACGGTAATAAGTCAGTTGATTGGATTCGTGAATGTGGTGGCAAGGTTATCAACCTACTTGCAAAGGGCAGTAAACGACATTGTTCGCAACAGCTGAAGAAAACTACCGAGGAACATCTTGAAGATATATTTTCTGTTCTTGACTATGCTGATAAGGTAGGAATGGAGGTTAATCTGTATCTTGAAGACTGGTCGGGAGGAATGAAAAACAGTCCTGAACACGTAGAACAGATGATGAATGCTCTTTGTGGCAGCAACATCAAGCGTTTTATGTTGCCCGACACACTTGGCATTCTTAATCCGCTTGAGGTTGAAGAATACATCAGCAAGATGGTTGAGATGTGGCCACAATGCCGTTTCGACTTCCATGCACACAACGATTACGACATGGCTGTTGCTGACTCGCTTGCAGCTGTTAAGGCTGGTGTGCAGGGACTTCATGTAACAGTAAATGGCTTAGGTGAGCGATGTGGCAATGCCCCTATGGCTTCTGTTCAGGTTATGCTTCACGATATGCTGGGAGTGCAAACGCATATTGATGAGAGTTCTATGCTTGACGCCTCACACCTTGTTGAAGGATATAGTGGTATTGCTGTTGCTCCTAATGCCCCTGTGGTGGGCGATAACGTGTTTACACAGGTTGCTGGAGTACATGCTGATGGTGACAAGAAAGGAAACCTCTATGCCAACAATCTCAAGCCAGAACGTTTTGGCAGAAAGCGAGAATATGCTCTTGGCAAAAATTCGGGCAAGGCAAACATTATCGAAAACCTTCAGGCTCTTGGACTTAGCCTCACACCTGAACAGACAAAGGCTGTGACAAAACGCATTACCGAACTTGGCGACAAGAAGGAACGCGTAACACAGGAAGATCTTCCTTATATTGTTAGCGATGTGCTGAAGCACACATATAACGACGAAGAAAAAGTGAAGTTAGTAAGCTACATGGTATCAACCTCTTACGGCTTAAAACCTATAGCAAGTCTTAAAGTAGAGATTGATGGTAAGGAATATGCTGCCGACTCTACTGGCGACGGACAATATGACGCTTTTGTGAAGGCTCTTCGAAAGATATACAAGGACTCTCTGAACAGAACATTCCCCTTGCTCGATAATTATGCCGTGAGTATTCCGCCAGGTGGACGCACCGATGCTCTCGTGCAGACGGTCATAACATGGCGAAAGGAGGATGGGTCATTGCTACGCACACGCGGACTTGATGCCGACCAGACAGAAGCAGCCATCAAGGCTACTCTTAAAATGTTGAATATGATTTAATTTAGAAAATATGGATTTAAAAATTGCGATTCTTCCTGGTGACGGAATAGGACCAGAGATAATGAAACAAGGTGTTGCTGTGATGGAGGCTGTTGCAGCAAAGTTTAATCACAATTTCACTTTCAAGGAGGCTATAGCAGGTGCTCACGCCATTGACGAGGTGGGCGATCCTTTCCCTGAGGAAACATTTAAAACATGTATGGAAGCTGATGCTGTGCTGTTTGCAGCTGTTGGCGATCCTCGCTTTGACAATAATCCTACGGCCAAGGTGCGTCCAGAACAGGGACTACTTGCAATGCGAAAGAAATTAGGACTCTTTGCCAATGTACGTCCTGTAGCCACTTTCGACTGTTTGCTTCACAAGAGTCCACTCAAGGATGAACTTCTCAAGGGGGCTGATTTTGTTGTTATTCGTGAACTAACTGGCGGTATGTATTTTGGTGAGAAATATCAAGATAACGATAAGGCTTACGATACCGATATCTACACACGTCCTGAGATTGAGCGCATCTTGAAGGTGGCTTTTGAATATGCTATGAAGCGCAAGAAACACCTTACTGTTGTTGATAAGGCAAACGTGCTTGCTTCATCACGTCTGTGGCGCCAGATTGCTAAGGAGATGGAACCACAGTATCCTGAGGTAACTACCGACTATATGTTTATAGACAATGCCTCTATGCGTGTTCTCACAGAACCAACATTCTTTGATGTTATTGTTACCGAGAACACCTTTGGTGATATTCTTACCGACGAAACATCATGTATCACTGGTTCTATGGGCTTGCAGCCATCATCATCACTTGGTGAGCACACACCACTGTTTGAACCTGTTCATGGATCATGGCCACAGGCTGCAGGTAAGAATCTTGCCAATCCTGTAGCACAGATTCTTTCGGCTGCTATGTTACTCGAACATTTCGGATTAACCAAGGAAGGAGCACTCATCCGCGAGGCTGTTGACGCAAGTCTTGATGCCAACGTGCGCACACCTGAAATTCAGGTAGAAGGTGGTAAGGCCTATGGCACTATCGAAGTGGGAGAGTGGATAGTTGATTATATCAAGAAGGCATAAAGGGAGTTAAACTATAATAAGAAGCGAGGAAATATGATGTTTCCTCGCTTTTTTGTTTTATCTTTGACGCTATGAAAACTCTTTTTACTACATTAATATTGATGCTTGTTTCGGTTACATCCTATAGCCAGTCGCTGCAGTCGCTGAAGGACTCATTGAAACAGGCTACCGACGAACTTGCATATCATCCCGACAGTATTGATTTACGCATAAAGAAAGTGTCGTGGAACATACAGCTTGAGCAATGGAACTATGCCAAGGACGACCTCGACAAGGTGCTTTTTCTTGATCCTCAGAATGTTGCGGGATTATATTATAGAGCCTTTGTAAACACCAAACTTGGCAGATATAAGTTTGCGCGTCTTGACTATCACAACTTTCTTGCTATCGTTCCCGGCAATTTCGATGGGCAACTCGGACTGGCTTTGCTCAATCAGAAAGATAAGCATTATACCGAGGCTCTCGACGGCATTAATCGCCTTGTAAACCAGTTTCCTGATAGTGCTATTGCTTATGCTGCACGTGGTGGTATAGAGAAAGAGAGAGGATTTCTTGAACTTGCACTCGAAGACTATACACAAGCTATGAAGCACGACTCAAAGAATCACGATTATATTCTTAATCGCATTGACTTGCTCATTCTCCTAAAACGTAAAAAAGAGGCAAAAGATGAACTCGACCGCCTTGTCAGTATGGGGGTAAATAGGGCAGAACTCGTGGAATTGTATAAACATGTAAGAAAAAAATGATTCTATGTCGTTCCTTTGAGAAAAAATTATTAATTTTGCGTGCAAATAAAAATTAACATCTTATTCCCTCCAAACTACTACAGAGAGGCTAATGTAGAATGATGACTTAACAGGTTGTTTTCTGCAGCGTTGTCCAGTTGGTTAGTCCATCCCCTTCGTGGATGGATGGGAGAGGCAAATAATAACTTACTTATGAAACAGACAATTCTTGTTACTGGTGGAACAGGCTTCATTGGAAGTCACACCACTGTTGAACTTATTGAAGCTGGTTACCAGGTTGTTGTTGTTGACGATCTCAGCAATTCAAAAATTGAAGTACTCGATGGAATAGAGAAGATAACAGGCACACGCCCTGCTTTTGAACAGATCGACTTGCGTGACAAAGAAGCTACAGAACGTGTCTTCAAAAAATACCCACAGATAGACGGTATCATTCACTTTGCAGCTTCAAAAGCTGTTGGAGAGAGTGTGCAAAAACCACTTCTGTATTATCGTAACAATATTGTTTCGCTCATCAATCTGCTTGAGCTTATGCCACAATATGATGTAAAAGGCATCATTTTCTCATCAAGTTGCACTGTATATGGACAGCCCAAACCTGAGAATCTCCCTGTAACAGAGAACGCACCTCACCAGAAGGCAACATCACCTTATGGCAACACAAAAGAGGTGAACGAGCAGATAATCTACGACTATATTCATAGTGGAGCTCCTATAAAGAGCATATTACTAAGATATTTCAACCCAATAGGTGCCCATCCATCTGCTTTGATTGGTGAACTTCCTAACGGAGTACCAAATAACCTCATCCCTTATGTTACACAGACAGCTGCAGGCATCCGTGAACAGCTCACAATCTTTGGTAACGACTACAATACTCCTGATGGTACATGTATTCGCGATTACATATATGTTGTTGACCTTGCAAAGGCACACGTAGCAGCTATGCGCCGTGTTCTTGACGATGCAGATTCTCCAGACATCGACTATTTCAATATCGGTACTGGTCGTGGAAACTCAACCCTTGAGATTGTACAGACCTTTGAAAAAGCTACTGGGGTGAAACTTAACTGGAAGTTTGGTCCACGTCGTGAAGGTGATATCGAAAAGATATGGGGTGACTGCTCAAAGGCAAACAAGATTCTTGGCTGGAGTGCCGACACTCCTCTCGAAGATGTTCTTGCATCAGCTTGGAAATGGCAGAAAACGTTGAGTGACCGTTAAAATGAGCCTTCAACTATTGAATATTGAATAAAGAAGAGATTCTCTGACCAACGGGAGGAATTTTTACTGACAGAGTGGACGCGTCAGTGTAGTTAGTATTTGGAGAATCCTTCAATCTTCAGTATTTATTATTCAATAGTTGAGTATTCAAAGCTCAACATATTTGTGTTTGTGTTGTTGGTGGACCTCAGGCGTGATGCTTGGGGTCCATTTTTGTTAATTATCTCTAATTAGTAAATGAAAAACAAGCACTAAGTAGCTCATTTTCAACAAAAAGCACTACCTTTGCACCCGCTGTTACGAGTTGACAGCATAAAATTCAAACCTAATTAATAAATTATTTAAAATGGCAACAAAAATCAGATTACAGCGCGGCGGTCGTAAGAACTATGCTTTCTATAGCATCGTAATCGCTGACGTTAACGCACCACGTGATGGTAAATTTACTGAGAAGATTGGTACTTACAATCCAAACACCAATCCTGCTACTGTAGATTTGAATTTCGATCGTGCACTCTACTGGGTAGAGACTGGCGCACAGCCAACAGACACAGTTCGTAACATCCTCAAGGGTGAGGGCGTTTACCTTATGAAGCACCTCCGTGGTGGTATCAAGAAGGGCGCTTTCGACGAGGCTGCTGCTCAGACTAAGTTCGACGCTTGGAAAGCTGCTAAGGCTCAGTCTAACGATGCAGTTCGTGAGGCAGACGTAAAGGCTGCTAAGGATGCTGCTGCTGCAAAGCTCGAGGCTGAGAAGAAGGTTAATGAAGCAATTGCTAAGAAGGTAGCTGATAAGAAGGCTGCTGCAGCTGCTGCTAAGGCAGAGGCTGAAGCTGCTCAGGCTGCTGAGGAAACTGCTGCTGAAGCAACAGAAGAGGCACCTGCTGAGGCTTAATCTCTTAGTCCAAGAAAGATAAAGGCAACCCGAAAAGGTTGCCTTTTTTTGTGTTTCTTACTGAAGCGATATTTTCTTTAACTTCTTGAATTCTAAAAACTGAGCTAAACTTAAATTAACGTGAGTTCGATGTAAGAATTAAGCGATAAGTTTTTTTTGTCTATGATTTCGATATTCATGGATGGTTTCTTTGGCAGTAGATTGTATGCAATAAGTCTAGCGGTCAGATTAACAACGAAGTTGTCAACTGAGCGGTGCCTCGTATGCTCTATTTGGCATATGTTCTTGAGTTCATCATTGACAGTTTCTATTACGGAGCGCTTTCGTGGCAGTAACTTATCATAGAGGTTCTGTATGTTGTGTAATCTCTTCAGTAAAATCATCATTAGTACAGCTAACACTCACCATACCGCCAGCAATAGCAAGGACAGCCATCAAATATAATTTCAAAGTTTTCATTTCGTCTGAATTTTTAATAGTTAATCCCAATAATCTTCACTCATTTCCTCGTGGCCCTCGAGAAATGTTTTACTTGGTGCTGAACTGCCAGCCTGCAATGTCTGCTCACACGCAAGTCTTACGACCTTTGTCGTAGGTTGCAAATAGATTTACTTTTCCTTTTTTAAGTTTTTACTTTTGAGTTTTATAGTTTTTTTTGAGTTAAATTTATTTTACAAATTATCTTTGTGTTTATAGTTTTAGATGCTGCTAAACAGTGTGTAGCACACAAAGTGTTAAAACAGGCCTTAAGCTTGTTAAACACAGGGTAGGTAAATAAATGCATTCTTTAGTGCTTATTTTCTAGAATCATTGATTTGCCTTAAAGGTACATATATCCCTTGCTAAAATGTTCAGTTTATTTTTGCTTAGTCAATTATTTTGCTGCAAAAGTGATAGTTTTTTGATATAATCAAATTCTTATAAATTTATTTTAATCAAGCCGAGCTGATGAGAATTAAGTTTGAGTAAGTGCAAGAATTAGAGAAACATCGTTCGGCGACCGAAGAAAAAGTTAATTATTTTTTCAACTCCCACAAACCTCCCCTTTAGAGGCTACTGAAAAAGTAAATAGCACTTTCAAATTGTAAGTTCATGCCTTTAAAATTAGGCTTATTATAATAGTGCAAGGCATAAAAGCGTGCCCAAATCCCATTATGTTGCCTATTTTTTTAGGCATTGAGTTACGAATTGTTAGTTTTTTCAAGCTACTCTCTAAAAATAGGGACTTTTTCAGTAGTCTCTTATAAGGGGGAGGAGGAACTATTCATGGTGATAGGGCTCTCCCTTGATGATGGTGCAGGCACGATAGATTTGCTCTGTGAATACAAGA
>Ga0256404_1005091_pt1 | contig 23830 bp, 23 predicted proteins | sample RumenRJG_01DNA_FD_185990 | JGI IMG/M metagenome (GOLD analysis project Ga0256404, IMG submission 185990) | Bovine rumen microbial communities from Lethbridge, Alberta, Canada - RJG_01 | ecosystem: Host-associated > Mammals > Digestive system > Stomach > Rumen | place: Canada: Alberta | collected... | reverse complement strand
GCAGCCTCAATCTCTACGGGAAATCCTTCTATCCCTTCCAGCGCCATGCTCTTTACCATGGTAGCCATAACTCATTCTCCTTCATGTCTTTCATGATCAGCATTTCCTGTTCCGCATGGGAGATCTTTCCTTCCACAAACATGCGGTATTGTTCACGCGGGTCTGTCCAAAAAGCCCCCAGCACCCGGGAGGTATCTGTTACGATCTCCCCTTCCTTCCTGCTGCCTTCATTCATATAATGCCGGTAGCTGCTGTATTCATATTCAAGCGGTTCCCTAACCATTGCAGCTTTGACTGGGTTCAAGTGTATATACCTGCTGACTTCCAAAAAATACCTGTCATCCTCTATCAGGCAGGACGTGTACCGGGAATCAAACAGGTGTCCATCATAGCCATATTTCTGATTGAACATCCGGGCATAATGGTTCATTACCGGCTGCATTATCTTCCAAATCGGGTCGTTCGCAGTTGTAAGCTCCAAGTGAAAATGGTTCGTCATCAGACAATATGCGTGAAGGACAAACGGGTACCTGTTCTGTACTTCCTTCAGCAACCTGAGGAAAAGGCCATAGTCATCCCTGTCGCGATAGATCACGCCATGTCGGTTGCCCCTTCCCATGATGTGGTAACTTGCTCCTTCATACCATTTTCTCTTCTTTCTCGTCTCGCTGCCCTCATTCTTCCCTGTATGTCATCAAGAATGCCGTTTATAATAATTATATCGTTTATACGTATGCCTGCTGTTTTTATAAGGAGAGACCGGCGGGTCTCTCCAACTATTCCTGCGTCTCATGTCCTGATGTTCAGCTGTCCTGCCGCATTTCTGTAAGCGCTTTCAGGTATCCCAACATCCTTTCCTGATTTCCTTTATCCAGGGCAAGAAAATCCATTATGGCGCTGCCATATTCCGAATTCTTGTCGATCAGTATCATATCGGAAGGATTGCTTCGGCTTCCGACTCCGTCCGTGCCTCCCAGCAGCTCATAAGGCGTCACATCCAGCACGTTGCAGATGATCAGGATCTTCTCGCTCACAGGATTCGTCTTCTTCCTTTTCCAGTCACTTATGCTGCTCTGGGCAATCCCCGTCTTCTCTGAAAACTCCTTCTGGCTCATCCCACGCTTATCCAGCAGTTCAAATATCCTCTCCGATATAGTCATTTCTCACCTGCTCCTCTTTCATCTAAAACAGATACGAACTTACTATAGCAATAGCACAAGCCTCCAAATTCGTCAATGCAAATTACTACGTTTATAAAAATTTAATGGTGTCAGGCACCTGATTCCTATCACAGATGCCCAGCTTAACAAAGCGGAATCTCGGATCGTCCATAGCAAACTTAAGCGTTGATAAATTGCCGGCATGTGTTAGCTTATCCGGGCAGATAATCTTGTAGTCTGGTCATGTTACACGGTACATGATTCGATACGCGATATCAAGATTGTTAAGTTGACACTCGGTTGACCACATTAATAGGGGCAGTGTTGGTACTTACTTGTAATAATTCTGTCAGAATACACGGTACCCGGTTTTTAGTAGAAATCGTATATACGTCTGGTTCATTATGCCAATTTTTCTTCTTCAGAGTACAATGTTCCTAAGTTGACCGTTGTTTGACCACGTTGGTGTCAGGCACCTCACTCACTACACAGTCACGCGATCTATGAGAGGGCTGTGTTACAACTTTAGTTGCCACAACACAGGCACCGGCCTTAGGCCATACATATCATCCTTCTTAATAAACTGTATTATTCTTGATTTAGATTATTATTGTTTCAGCTTGTTTCCTTTCGCTCCTTGTAGTAAGAAAGCACCCATCAGGATAATTCCCAACTCCTATTATAAGAATCAACACTTCAGCAGGATCAAGCTCAATCCTTGAACGAATATTCATTTCTTGTTTAGATGTAAGTGATGCACTCAACGGGACAGCACCGATGCCATAGTAGTATAAAGAGTTCAAGACATTTTGAGCGTACATTCCTCCATCGATGAAAGCTTGAAATTTTTCTCTTCCTCGTTGCTGCGCTCTTATATCAGCCGTAATGATTAAAACCTTATCAAATTCATTTCCAAAGCCTCTATTTCCATTTTGGTTTGCGAGCACAATCCTTTTTGCATCGTCATCTATAACAATCCTTGTCCTCCAACCTTGTCTATTGCATGCAGAAGGAGTTAACTGTGCCAAGTCTATCGCTTTCTTTATGAGCGATAAATCAACCGGAATGCTGGAGAAGTGTCTAATACTATGCCTTGAAAAAAGCAACTGCTCAAAGTTCATTTTATCAGTATCACTCGGTTTACTGATCTCAATAGTCCCTCCTAATCCATTGCTACTTCCTGGGAGAATCGAAATACGTTTTTCGAGTTCGTTATTTCTGTAACCCATCAAATGGTTTTTTTCAACATATGCAATAAGGCAAGATAAGGCGGTCCTATAAACGAAAGAATCTGTGCCAACCTTTTCAGCATATTGTTCTAAGCTCAATAATAGTTTTTCAACATTCTTTTCTCCAAATCCTGCACGATAATCTAGGTATGATAGCCCTTTTTCAATTGTATGATATAATCTGATAATAGATGCTTCAAGCTGCTCTTTATCTGAGCACTCGCAATCCACAAAAGAATACTTGTTAAATCTAGTAATATAATCCGAAAACTGACTGTCTTTCTGATTAAGGTGAATGATATTACTGATAATGCTTTTTATATCCAAAATTGACCTCCAAATATTAGTATGTCATTTTCCTATTCTAGATAGCAGCATGTTTTTTACATAAGAAAACTCTTTTTTATTCCTATATGCAAAGTAGAAGACTGTATTTGGAAGTATAAGGCAAATCATTATTCTTATAAAAAACCAGCCAATCCCTTGCGGAATGTACATACTAGCAATATAGGTAATCACACAGCAAGCAAGCGTAATAGAGAAATCTTGTATAATCCTTAATATATTATCCATTGGATTCTTCTTAAACAGATATTTGAAAAGGACATAATTTGCCCATGGTAATGATATAAAAAATGCAATAATAGTTGATATGACTATGCCGTAAATACCAATAATATTCACCAAGATCAAATTGCTTACAACATTTACTGTCATTGATACATAGGGGCGATATTTATCTTTGTTCCATAATCCAGCAGCATCTTTAAAAGTAAGTACGGTACGTTGTATTTCATAAATAAAAAAATAAAACACCATACATATGACAAATGGCAATCCTAAACAAAGATTTTTTCCAACCCATATTTCCATAAAAGGTTCGTAAAGACATAGAAAACACACCGAGCACCATCCAACAAGCCAAGCATTTGTGAATGAAAGATTCTCAAATAATAACATGCTTGCGCTTTTCGTATCTGTAACTAACTTGTTTCCTATTCCTGCTGTAAGAGATGAAAAAAACACTGCAATAAATCCACATACCGCATTCATAATATAATAATAATTTCCATATTGAGCTGTCATTGTTAATCCGAGGAAAGCAGAAATTACCATAATATCCGCTGAATGAACAATTATGCTGTTAAGTTTTGTTCCAAACAAACCAGCAAGTTTTCTCTTTATCTCATTTTTTTTATCTTTACTTATTTCTCCTTTACATATGATGTCCGGGTATTTCCTTTTCGTAATAAATGAATTAGTCCCATTTGTTATCAAGGTTCCTATTATCGGGATAAACGCATATATATAAAAATTCTTAGTAAAATATAGAACAAATATCTGCCCAAATTGTATGAACAGGCTGATAACTGTAGCAATATTGCTTATAATATCCGCTCTTTGATAAGCAGATAATAAGCTTTGCCTATATCCCGCAAAAAAATAGCTAATTACAGAATTAACAAGATATATATAATATAAAAAATATATATTAATTCCTGGAGGAGCTTCTCCTTTCATTAAAAAAGGGACAAGAGGGATAATGAGCGTTCCGATTGATAATATAATGACACCTATGTATCGATATAGCCTTCTATAATAGTTTAGTAATGCGCACAGTTGCTGATAGTTGTTTTCAGCAATTGGCCGATACATGGCGTAGACAATTGCTGATCCCAATCCTAATTCAGCAAGACTAAGGAAGCTTAAAATAGATGTAAATAATGTTCCAATCCCTAAATATGAAGCTCCCAGTAAATACAGAATTAGAGTTCTGGTAAAGAAAGGCAGAGCCAGAGTAACAATTTTATTTAATGAACCAAATACAATATTTCTACTTGCATTCTTAGTTCTACTATCTGCCATATAGACTTCCTCTTAAGTACAGATCAAATCAAAAACATCTCTTGATTGAATTGTCTGTAATACATCTTTAATTACTATGGATTCTTCATTATGCCTCTTTGATAGATCTCCAACAGCATGCAGAATTTTCTTGCGTTCTCCGACACTGCTTATATCAAAACAATACTTTTCCTGATGGAATACTTTGGATAATTCTCGATATTTCACCGCCCAGCCTATAATGAGAGCGGGAATTCCTTTTTTATATGAATGTACTATTGAGTGATACCGTGACGCTATAACAAAATCGAAATTCTTAACAGTATCTTCAAATTCGATGCAGTTCATTTCATCGTCAATTGTTCTTACATCTTCACATTCATGATAATAGACCCGTTTAATTCTTTTGCAAATTTCCTTGTCTTCAATTGCATGATAGATCAGATAAACCGGTCTACCTTCTTTAAGAATGCTGTCAATAATCTCCTTATATAGTAATTCATTTTCCGTTTCATCACCGTAAGAATTGTTTTTACTGTTAGGTATAACCGCAACACTCTTAGGCAATATATTATGAACTCGAAATACCTGCTTTTCTTTATATACATTATCAGCATTAATAAACTGAGACTGTAATACCATATCATATGTTTTGATAACATGTGCTTTTTTACAGAGCTTTTTTATACAATCTAATGATTCCTGTTCTCTTGCCATAATCATTGTTGGATAATTGAAATAGTAGCTAATCTCCATTTTCATGAGTGTGGCATGTTTTCCTTTGTAATCAAATGGACCAAAAGACTGCGGTAATAAATACACAGGAATTCTGAAATGCTTTGCAACTGCAATTCTTCTAAGATATGCTCGAGACTTAACGATTCCCCAATTCGAACCTATTCCATAACCACTAATATCAAGCATCATAATTGCATTCTTGAAAATTTCCTGGTACATTTCAAAATATCCAATTCTATCCTTTTTTTTATAATGGTTTCTTCTCAGTCCAGTTATCAATGATAATGATTCGCCAAACCCAGGAAAAGGCATAAACGTAAAGCTATAAAGTCTTTTTTCTTCTGCTGGGCGTTTGGAATCCCTGTGGGAGAAGACTATTATTTCATGATCTGGAAATAGCGATTTACAATGATCAACAGCAATAAACGTCATAGCTTGAGCACCTTTGTTGAATAATTCGCCACCAGTTATCAAAATGTATTTCTTCATTCTTACTTCTTTTCCATTCTTAAAATCGAATATAGGTACATCAAATTTTCTTTTAAATTCGATGGGCATATTATCATGGCTTTAAACCACACACAAATAGCTTTTTTCTTATCATTGTTTCCACTGTATTCTGGCACCATAAGCATAAATCTTTTCCATCTTGCTCTAGGATGTGTATTTAAGTATTCCATGTTTTTTTCCAGTATACGTTCCAATCCATTTATTCTTCTTAAAGAAGACTTACTTATTTGATCAGATGAATGAATATGATATACAACCAGTGTTTCTTTCACATAATTAAATTCATATTGTTTCGCTAATCTTAGCCATACATCGTAATCCTGGGCAGATTGCATCAAAATATCGAATCCCCCAATTTCTCTCAAATAGTCTGTCCGTAAAAGCGGAAATGATGTAGATCCAACAAAATTACCTAGTATTAGTTCATCATATACCATCCCATATTTATAAACCAATGGTCTTTCATGTTCATGCCCATCATCATCATTATGCGTAATACTACCACAATATACCAACGCAATACTGTCATTTGTGAAAGCTTTAATTTGAACGTCAATTTTATTTGGTCTCCACTCATCATCATCATCTAAAAAAGCAATATATTTACCCTTTGCTGCCTTTAATCCTGTATTACGTGCAGCGCAGGCTCCCATGCATCTCTCATGTTGAATGTATTCCAGTCCCGTATATTGATATTTCTGAGCAATTTTCTTAACATCATCTCGAAATTCATAGTCTTCCGGACTGTCATCAACTAAAACATACTGCATATTAGAATATGTTTGATTTATAATGCTTTTTATTGCTCTTTCGACTATAGCTGGCTCTCTTTTACAAGTGGTAATAATAGCGGTAACTAAATCCATTTTCACACCCTCTTTTTCAGGATAGTCAACAATATTTCTCTATGTGGTTCACATTCAATGAAATTTATAAGAGTTAATAGATATGATGAATTGAGCCGCTTTTTAATTACATAGTTTTCCCATTTTCGATTAGTTATTCTATTCATAATTCGAAACAGAAAAGAGAGTCTATTTACTCCAAGGAGTCGTAGCAGGTAGTGATTCTCCCTTTCTGCACATAGCGATTCAAAACTCTCTTTAATGAATGCCTCACTTTGGATTTTTTCACTACGAGTAATGAAATCCGACATTATAGTTTGTTTTTCGATATCAGAAGCCAGTCTTATACCATAATCTTTTTTAATAATCGGAATATATCCTACCTCAAAATTATCCCTTATCTCTACAAGAAGGCTAGTATTCCACAATTCGTTACTGCCTTCATCGAAAATAAAGTTTCCTTGTCCATAAACAATGCGTCCTTTTTTATATAGTTCTTCACATCCTATGCAATGTGAGTGTTGGCAAATAACAATATCTGCTCCAGCATCAATTATTGATCTGCAATTTTTCTGTAATTCAGGCGTTGGATATTTATATTCTTCTTTTCCCCCGTGATAAAGCACAACTAAATAATCGCATTTAGTTTTTATAGATGATATTTGAGAAATTGAAAATCGAGCATCAAATGGATTTGCCCCTGGTTTGTCCTCTAATGCAATAGAGAATTCGTGCTCTGCACATGCAAATACCCCAATTTTTTTCTCTTCAATATCAACAATCTTACTACATTCCATTCTTGTCACATTATCGCCAATCCCAATCCACGATATTCCCACGGAGTCTAATGTAGAAACTGTTGATTGTATGCCCTGTATTCCTTGATCTAAGATATGGTTATTTGCTAGAGTGAATAAATCAACACCGATTTTTTTAATTCCTACGATTGTTTCTTTTGTTGCTGCTAAAGTTGGTCCACATTTTTTAATCGGACACAAAGAATCTACTAATGGTGTCTCCAGATTAAAGATCCTATAGTCTGCTTTAGATAACACAGATTTAAGATCCTCACCAATCAATGCATCAATATCACCACCTGAAAACACCCTTTCATTCGATTGAGTAGGGACAATATCAGCTCCAATTATTATATTCATGAAATTCCCCTCATTTTGTCCTGATAGACAATTACTATAGTGTTTCTAAGTGTTATCCTCTTTAGCTATATTTAAACATCTATTTTCTATTTGGTAAAGTAATCCAACTGCCAAGCAATTCATCATCATTTGGATCATCATATGGATCAAATCCAGAGCCATCAAAAAAAGTCAATTCTCCAAAATACAGACGGTCCACTATCGAATACCAATCAACCCGTACGTGTGGTATTCCTTTTGATAAAACTGCCGATAATGAAAGCATTTCATCTAGTGTATTCGGGCAAGGAACCGTATCGCTTGAGACCTGATAAGTAGAGGTGCCATTCTGCGAAATTGTTGTCTTATTCCAGTTTGTATCATAAAAATCCTGCGTTTGATGATCAGTAAACCTTCCCTTATGTAATTCAATTAATCTCGGAACTCCATTGAAACACATTACTTTATAATCTTTTAGATCATTCCCTGATTCATCAACCATATACTTTTCAGCAATTATTCGTGGATTTACATCTTTGTAAGGCCACTCTCTGCCATGCCAATAGAAATTTTTTTTCATACAGTCGTTAATCTTTTTTTTTGTATCGCAAATACTTAATTGCTCTTTATCTCTACATATTATTAAGCCACCACTATCATGTGTACACTTTAATACAAATTGATTAGGAAGTTGTCCAAAATCGATCTCATCAAATGATTTCCATACACCATAAGTGGGAATGATGTATTTCTCGCCAATTAATGAAGATACATATTTCTTCACTTCATATTTGTCTACCATCATAGTGTACACAGGTCGACGATCATAAAGTTTAATCCACTGCAGCTTTTCATTAAATGTATGAGGATTAGCTAAATTGAGTCTCTTGTCCAATCTTGCATAATACATTATCTTTAAATACATCCAATCCGGCATCCAGTTTAACAAGCCTCTGGATGACAAAGAATATAAAACTCTCTTTGTAGTTGTATGCATCATTTTGTTACTCCTTTGGTGATGGAATCGTCTTCAACAAGTATTCTGCTTTGTTTTCCTTGTACAATCTAATATTCCAGTTTTGAGGCATTCTTGATTTCATTTTCATCGCATATTGTTCCGTAGACATTATTACCTTTGCTGGAACTCCAACAACGACACTATTATCTGGAATGCTCTTTGTTACAACTGATCCAACACCAATACAGCAGTTCTTACCGATGTGAACACCAGGCATAATGGTGGCATTTGCTCCAATGAAGGTATATTCATCTATCTCAATCTTCCCAAAGTGATTAACTTCTTCGTAACCATTCCAATGTCTAAAAGACCAGTTCCCACCGTCATGTGTTATGAATGATACATTATTACTAATACGTACATTATCGTGAAGAGTAATGAGATAAGGTTCGCTTCCGAAATTACATCCTCCCATTACAGTTACACCTTTTCCAACTTTCATCCCTTTTTTTATTGCAGTCTTGTAAGCCCCAATAAAAACACGCTTAACAACTATTAGTCTCTCAAACATTTTTTTGATTCTCCTGCAAAAGTTGTAGTAAACCACGCGAATATGATCATTAATATCGTTTGAAACAAAAAATCACTATAAATTACAGCTCCATATCCATCAAGAAGAACACATATAAATATTGCGAACAGTAACTTGGTGAACTTATCTTCCTTAAATCTTTTATAAAAATTCTTAAACAAATAAGCATACGCTACATAATAAATCAAGAAGCCTACTATTCCGAGGTCAGCAAGAATCTCAACATAATCATTATGTGCATACCATGAATATCCGGTGATAGCTGCGTTATACTGTCGAAAACAATCTATTCCAACGCCTAAAATAGGATGCGATAAAAACACTTTGATTCCAGCCTCTACAAATTGGCTTCTGATCATTGTGCTATGGTCTACAACGCCTTTGCCAATAAATAGTGCTAGTGCACCATCCAATCTCCATCCAATGATTGCATAGAAGTAGGGGATTTTCCTAACTATGTAATATAGAATAGTAATGACTCCAGTAATTATAATAATGTTCCTACTTCTTTTTCCTTTTGCATCAAACAACAAATAGGCAACGGCTCCGACTATAACTGTAACAAAAGCTTTTCTAGATCCCGTGACGAGAGCAATAAACGTTGCTAGTACGCATGCCAATCCATATAAAATCTTGAATACTATCCTTTTCTCCGTCTGAAAAAGATAGAAATAAATAATAAATCCGATAGACATAAGCATCCCTATTGAATTTGCGTTCCAGCCATTTTGCCCCCCTAATCTATTTGCTGTACTTTGAATTCCTGTGTTGACGCCTGTAATAGAGTGTCTATTTATAATCAGCATGTATAGACCATTTACAGAAATAGCAATTAATAACAAAATCATGGTCCTTTTTACGTCTTCTCTGCAATGAATACTTGATCGCAATAACAACAATACAGACAGATTGACAAATAGTCCTACCATTAATGTTATTACTAATTGTTTAGAACTAGCCCACGATACAGATCCCCCGCATACAACAACAAAAAGGAGTATCCATATCGTATACCCTTTCTCTAAAAATAGTTTTCCTTTTTCTTGCAGCAAAAAACAAATAAAAAACAGAAAAAGCACTCCCCACCAAATAAGGCCAGAACTGTGCCAATCCGAATTGAACGCCACAGAGAAAACGGCTATCGTCGCCAAATCCAGTATTGTTTTGCTGCTTTTCTCTTTTCGAACTAAGCGACCCATAGTTTCACTCCGCCAACACTTTTTCTATGAAGGTATACCAATTTGAAGTCACACTCTCAACGTTTGCTATATCTACTATTTTCTTTGCTTTGTTTCCTATAGAATTCATCAGTTCTTGATTAGTAAACAAATCGTCCATTACTTCTGTCAGTTTACTCACATTGTTACACGGTACAATAATACCATTAGAAAAATCTGGATCTATTAGCATTCTTGCACCTCCAGGTGAGCAATCCGTAGATATACTTGGAATTCCAATTGCCATAGCTTCCATTAATGCATTTGGCAATCCTTCATAATTCGATGTCAGAACAAATACTGCCGCATTCCTAATTTTGTATAATACGTTTTTTTGATTGCCTTCAAGGATAACTCTATCTTGAAGCTTTAGTTCTATTATTTGTTGTTGGAGGTTTAATCTAAGCTCTCCCTCCCCGTATATTTGTAGAACATAACCATTACGGCAAAAAAGTGAATCTGCAAAAGCTGCTATAAGCATGCTTTGATTCTTTTGACTATGAAGGCGCCCTACATTTACGATTGTACGCTCTACATTTTCATTTTCTCTTAATGGAAGTTTGTCTACTTCAATTGGATTCAGAATTATCGTAGACTTTTTCTGACAAGCCACTGGATAATAATGCTTAGCCCCTTCAGATTGAAATACATATCCTTTTGTTAATGGAATAGAAATATATTTTAATACTCTGAAAAAAAAGCCCAGTTTACGTGATCGCTGTGAAGGATCATTACGTTCAGTAGTTATTAACGGAATACCAGTAAAAATGAGGGAACAAGCAGCCATTATTCCTACTGCATCCATAAAAGCAATAACAATATCGGCTTTATACTCTTTGCACTCTTTTCTAAATTGAAGCCATCTTGCAATATTATTCTTATCTTTCTGAAGGAGCTTTATTTCTATTTCTGAAGTAATGTCGTAGGCTCTTTCTTCATTTCCAGATGTTAAGATAATCATCACTTTGTGCTTTTTTGCCATTTGTGTGGCAAGAATTGATACTACCCGTTCTGCTCCTCCAAACCCCAAGCCGGGAATGGCGAATACTATCTTCATATAATACCCCTTACTAATCTGAAAAGACCATTTCAACGAATGCTTTCGCAGAAGAATCGATATCATAACCGCTAGAAAGCATTTCCTGTTTAGTATCTAGTCTACTATCTCTTGCAGAATTAAGCACTTCACTTGCCCATTTATCCTCCGAATCTTCGAGTGCTACATATTTGACGATTCCAGTAATATTTGCTTCTCTTGTTATTGTATCTGATATAACACAAGGGAGGCCTGTTGCTTGTGCCTCAATTACAGTGTTAGGCATACCTTCATATATTGAAGGCATGACAAACACATCCATAGCAGACAGCACCTCAGGAATATCTTTTCTCAGTCCTGCGAATACTACATTCCTATCAATCCTTTTTTGGGCTACTAATTCTCTAATACGCTCCTCGAGTTCCCCATTTCCAACAAGTAATAAAAACGAGTTTGGTTTTCTTAATAGAATTGTTTGAAAAACTTCAATAATCTTTTTATGATTCTTTTGTGTCATAAACCTTCCAACATGCCCAACGACAAATGCATTCTCAGGTATATCAAATTCATTTCGGATTCGTAGTCTCGCTTCTGGATTAAACATATAGTGATTAAGGTCCAGTGCATTATGTAGAATCGTAACTTCACCTTTTTTGAAGTATTTCTCTCCAAAGGTATATATTGCTGCCAAATCAGATGGTGCTATTCTTTTGTCTACATAGCGCAAAAACAAAGCCTGACCTATCCTATGAGCTATATGACTTTTGAAGCCTCCTTCATCATTAGAGTTGCTTGATCGGGCAATGCATACCTCTGCACCTGCGGATTTAGCTATTCTCAAATCCAATAATCCTATGGCGTTTGCTGTTATTCTTAATACATATTTATAGTTATTATCTCTAACAATTTTTGATAATTCTCTTCTAAATGAAGAGATAGATTTAGTCTTTGCCGTTATGTGGTAGATTCGTCCTCCTAGCGCTTCGATCTCATCATCATAAAATCCTTTTTCGCTTATGCATAGGCAAAAATCAAACTGGTATTTTGACCTATCTATGGTTCGGTATATTTTCATAAGAAACGTTTCTGCTCCACCTGCGTTCATATTACTCAATATACACAGTAATCTTTTCACCAATTTATCCTCTTTTCCGAATAATAGTTGCCGGGACCCCTCCCACTACACACATATCTGGAATATCATGAGTTACAAGTGCTGCAGCGCCTATTACACACCCATTTCCTATTGTAACCCCAGGCATTATGATTGCTCTTCGTCCTATCCATACATCATTGCCTATCGAAACTGGTTTTTCCTCAGTTAGTCCTTGCTGGTTCATAGGGACATCTGTCCTTTTGTAGTTATGACTACTTGTATATACAACAACTTCAGGTCCCATCATTACATTACTACCTATTGTTACCGTGCCATACATTTCACAATCAATCCCTATTCCAGAGTTATCATCAATAGAGACATTGGGACCAAAGGTAGCATTCCGCTCAATATTTACATTTTTACCCACATGTTTCATAATCCTTTTAGCCCAAAATCCCCTACAGTTTCTTGCTAATCGACTTCTTTGGCTAATAGGCAACCATGCAGAAGTCAATTTATATAGTAATGCATATATTTTTTTCTTGGTTGTCCACATATCTATCAACGACCATTTACATTCCATCAATTAAGGGCTTCATAGCGACATTTGGTGTGTATTCTTCAAACTTCTTCCAACACTGATCTTTCATTTGCAAAATGATATTTGGATTGTCTGCAATGATATCTAGTATATCCACTAGTCTATCAGCCATGTTAAAATCGTACCCTATACCTGTTATGCCATCATCTACTATATCAGAGAAACTTTCCCATTTTGAACATATAACCGGTACACCAGCTGCATAGGCATCAATTATTGTTCCTGGAATACCTTCTGTGTAAAAATGTGTTGGAAATAATAATGCAAAGTATTCAGAAAGAACCGCAGTACTCTCATCTGATTTAACTGAACCTTTGTAGCAAATTGTATCCTCGAACAGTTTTTTTATCTTTTCGAACCATTCTTGTTGTTTTTCGTCAACAGATCCAAATATGTCTAGACGAAATACTGTTTTTTGTTTTTTATCATTGACTGATCTAACTGCATTAACGGCATCTTCTATTCCCTTTTCTTTCATTACTCTTGAAAAAGTACAAAGCTTGTACGGCTGGTTATAATCCCTTTTTATGTTGCTATATTCCTGCTCTTCTTTGAAATTTGGCATAATAACTATGTTACTAAAGCCTTGCTTTTCTAATGCAGTTTTCATAGTCTTTGTTTCAACATATATACCGTCAAATTTCATCAAACATTTTCTTAGTAGTCTATTCCTTTTTGTTACATTTGGTATCCATCCACCAATTACTATATAATGCAGTCTAGTAGCTTTGTTTCCTTTTAATATAGTAAGTAGCGGAGCATATACCTTTAATCCATTCTGCGCCGGAAGCATTATAACATTTTCTGAATTTCTCAACGATTTCCATGCAATTATTGGTGCCATAATAAGATGCCTTACACCACCATGAGTATCAACGGTTACTATATTTCTTTTTCCAAAGCAACGTTTAAGTTCATTATTCACTTTCTTAGTCTTGATAGTTTGACCATCATAATATTCAAGCCCAGCACCGAAATGGCCTATTATCGTTGCTTTGTTCAACTTTTTAGCCTCCATTATTTCACTTTATCCTTATTTCATTAAATGTTTAAGTAATAAAACATTTCATTAACCACTCCAAGTTTTACGCAGTAGGGGGTCCTCTTTACCGCGAGTGTTGAAATATGTGTGTTAAATACTAGAGTCTCCACCAAAGCATGCCAGAAGCATTCAAGTCCTCGATCTTATATAGTCCCTTGACATCAATTAAAACCTTCTCTTTATCTGCCCCTTCTTTATAGAGTTTCTTAATATCAGTAAGGGAAAGTGCTCTAAAATCATTATGCGCTACAGCCACAATCACACAGTCAGCGTCTGCAACATCTTTAATCTTTATTAGCTTCACACCATATTCTTGCATGGCATCTCTTTCACTCGCCCACGGATCCACCACGATTGGATCAATTCCATAAGTATTCAGCTGTTTAATAATATCATCAACTTTCGAATTTCTCGTGTCTGGGCAGTTTTCCTTGAATGTTAGCCCGAGGATGACGACCTTACTCTTTTTGGGAGCTAGGCCTGCTTCTATCATCTTTTTGATAGCGGCATCAGCTACATAAGCTCCCATGCTATCGTTTACGATTCTGCCATTCAGAATAATCTGACTATGATAGCCAAGCTTCTCTGCCTCATATGTGAAATAGTAAGGGTCAACACCAATGCAGTGCCCACCGACAAGTCCTGGCCGGAATCCGAGAGCATTCCATTTAGTATTCATTCCATCGACGACTTCATTAGTATCGATGTTCATTCTATCAAATACCATTGCAAGTTCATTCATGAACGCAATGTTGATATCACGTTGGCTGTTTTCAACAACTTTCACAGCTTCTGCCGTACGGAGATTGGATACAGGATATGTGCCGACTTCGATAACAAGATCGTATACAGCCTTAATCTCAGCCAGCGACTCTTCGTCTATACCGGACACAATTTTTTGGATGTTCTCGAGACGATGTACCTTATCACCGGGATTGATACGCTCAGGGGAATAGCCAACTTTAAAGTCCACACCACACTTAAGACCCGATTCTTTCTCCAAAATCGGGATGCATACATCTTCAGTACAGCCTGGATAAACGGTAGATTCATATACGACAATGGAATCTGGAGTAAGATTCCTGCCAACAATCTCAGATGCTCCGATAACGGGCGTTAAATCTGGCGTATGATCTGTGTTTACAGGAGTAGGAACGGCAACAATAATAAACTTTGCCTTTTTTAAAGCTGCTTCGTCTGTTGTGAATTGTACGTTTGTTGCCTTAATAGCATCATTTCCAACTTCATTGGTTGGATCAACACCATTCATGTATAATTTGATTTTTTCTTTATTTAGGTCAAATCCAATAACACTTAAGCCCTTTCGAGCGAACGCTACAGCAATAGGCATTCCCACATACCCCAAGCCAACAATAGCAAGGTATTCATTGTTAGCAACTAGCTTGTCGTAAAGTTTCATTATTATTCAACTCCTTCATTCGCTTATACTCACTTTATAATGCAATTTCTTCCAGATGCCATGAACTATATTGTTTGCAGTCAGTATTCCCGAAACTAAGGGTTTTTTCCCTAAGCCCTTTCGAAATAGTAAATAGTGCCATTTAATCAGCTTTGTTTTATTACCGCTTGATACCGAGCCATCATGTTTGATATAAAATGATAAGCATTCTGGTAAACGATAGGCATTGCTTTTCTCAATTGCCTGCAGCCACATTGCATAATCGTTGTTTTTTCTAAGATCTGCAATTTGGATTAGTCCAATCTTTTCTCGTTCATACATAACTGTTATTGTGGAAAAATAGCAGTAATCATACATTTTTTTCTTTGTAACCACATTTGGTCCCGTGTTAATGTATGGTAACCACTTACCATTCAAACAAATTCTATAATCGGTAAAAGTGAATGCGTAGTTATTGCCCTCCATGAATCTTATTTGTTTCTCAAGTTTTTGGGGATCCCATACGTCATCAGAATCTAAAAACGCAATCCACTTTCCTTTAGCCTCTCGAAGAGCATAATTTCTTGAAATAGCAGCCCCTGAGTTTTTACTATTTTGCAGAAGAATAATACGACGATCATTAAATGACTTAATTACTTCCACTGATTTATCAGTAGAACAGTCATCTACAATTATTAGTTCCCAATAAGAATATGTTTGTGCTTGAATGGATTTTATGGAATCAGAAATATACTCTGCTGTATTATATGATGGCATTATTATAGAGACTAACCCACTCATTTTTCTTCTCTTTCATATTCTGTAATCAGTTTTTTTGCCTTCGCTTGAAGTTTAGTATAAATTGACTTACTAACTTTTCCGCTTTTTAATAAAGCATCTCCATAGTCCAATGCAGTAGCATTCTCACCATCGGTAATCCCTTCAGCCTTGATAAATGCAACTTTTACGGTCAGTATGACTATTTTTATATCACTCCAAAAACTAATATTCTCTATGTATTCTAAATCCCACGCAAGTTTTTCTTCCCAAGTTATTGCATTACGACCTTTAACTTGTGCTAAGCCGCTTAGTCCAGGCTTTGCTGTATGTCTCATTCTCTGTTTATCAGACATAAAGACCATATCCCTTACAAGTTGTGGGCGGGGGCCAATCACGCTCATATCGCCTTTAAGAATATTGAATGCCTCTGGCAACTCATCAAGGCTCGTTTTTCTCAACCATGCTCCAAATGATGGGAGACGTTTGTCGTCTGGTAATAAGTTACCTTCTTCATCTCGTTCGTCTGTCATGGTACGGAATTTATACATGTTAAAAATACGTTCTCTACCAGTGTTAGGATCAACCAAGCCTGGCCTCGGCTGCTTAAATAGTACAGGTGATCCCATTTTCACTTTCACAATAATAGCAATAACCAGATAAAGCCACGAGAAGAAAATAATCGCAAGGAGGGAACAAATGATATCGAGAATTCTTTTTACATATTTCTCATAAAACCCTTGTTTTCGTTGAAGTCTCATCTATAGTATTCCAATCTTTCCATTAGGCCTATTAAATATACAGAGTCTAAGCATTACTCAAAGACGATTCGAATAGATAATAAGGTAACACACAAAAACCATGATGTTTGAAGTATTGACTGCTACTGATAAAGCAGCTACAGCAATAAAGATCTCCTGATAATTCAAAATGTCAGATAGTGTTTTCTTATACTGCCAAAGCAAATTTCATTCACAATTTCTTGATCTAGTTACTTTCCACAGTAGTAATGTATTCCAAGGCACAAACAATCAATCTAGAATAAACAGTATAGAAAAACTCTCTCTTATTCACCGGAAACATCTACGAATAATCTCAACCACTCTATCCACTTGCTCCCCCGTCATCTTATTATCACTAGGCAAGCACAATCCTCTCCTAAATATATCCGCGCCAACATCAGTTCCTCTTCCAACAATATAAGCATTACTCCTGCCTCTCCCATTACCTTCCACAGTCACAAAGGTATGTGTCTGATAAATCGGCTGCATATGCATGGGCTTCCAAATCGGCCGTCCCTCTGCATTAAACGCCTCAATTGCTTTCAGAATTTCCGTAGGGCAGCTCTTCCCCGGTTCACTAATATAGAGAGCATCCTTCTCACTCCGAACTGTTTGGCATATCGCCTCTTCATCAATGATCATGCAGGACAGCCAATAGTTGGGCTGACTCTTCTCAGTATCATACGGATTCATCTTGACGGGCAGATCTTTCAGACCTTCCTTATATCGCTCATAGATTGCCTTCTTCTGCGCAATATGCTCATCCAAATACGGAATCTGTCCTCTGATCACACCTGCAATGATATTACTCATGCGGTAGTTGTATCCAATCTCCTCATGTTGATACCACGGAGCAGCTTCGCGGCTCTGTGTAGACCATTTACGAACCTTCTCAGCATCTTCTTTACTATTGGTAAGGAACATTCCCCCTGCGGAACCGGTGATAGCCTTATTTCCATTAAAAGAAATGCAATTATAATCTCCCAGTGTTCCAGTCTCTACCCACTTTCCATTAAGCTTGTACTTAGCACCAAGAGATTCCTCCGCATCTTCAATTATCAATGCATCATGCTTATTGCAGATAGCTTTGATCTCTTCCATCTTTCCAGGTGTGCCGTACAGATGGGCAACGATGACCCAGTTTAACATCCGGATACAGTTCGAATGCCTTTTCCAATGCTTCTAGGCTCATATTCCAGTGTCATATTCGGTATCGATGAAGACTGCTTCACCATCTTCATAGGCAACAGGATTAATGCTGGCATCGAAAGTCACATCGGAGCAGAACACCTTTCGCCCACGGAGAGTTCCCTCATAAGGTCTTGCCTGCCCCTAAAGCTTCTCTCCTGCAAGTTTGGTAGCTAGATGAAGGGATGCTGTTTCGGCACTTAAGCCAACTGCATATTTAACACCTACATACTCAGTAATCTCTTCTTCGACAGCATTGATATTTGCGCCGACTGTAGAGACCCAGTTTGTCCTTATAGCATCATCAACCCACTTCTATTCTTCTCCGTGCATTGTCGGGGAAGAAAGCCAAAGCTTGGACGAAAACCGTTTTATACCTTTGAAGTGTTCATCATTCAGAAAATCATGCATTGTTTTTGTCCTTCTTTATTATTTCCAAAGTGTTGGACACAGTTGTCGTCATCTTACAGTTGTCGTCATCTTCTTTAGTGTATATAGATCAAAGCATCAAGCTTTTAGGCACCGTTTCACATCTTTACATTTTGAATCTTTGTATTCATTTCCTTTATTTTTTTGGCTCGTTCCAACTTTGCAATCTTTGCATCCAGGAACAAATCAATAGCATCTTTTAAACATGGAAAAACAGATTTACAATCATCCTCACTTGATTCATGTATACCCTTACTTAAGACACCATATATTTTGTTCTTGATGGGTTTAAGTTCTGATGGAAAGATTTCTTTTCCTTGTTTCTCAAGGAGTTCTATCTTCTCATTAAACCTGGAATGTTGATAATCGTCTTCGTTCCAATTAGGATCAACTTTACACTCCTGATGAACCTCCTCAATAATTGTTTCAAGGATTCGTCTTAGATAGACCAGTGATCCTGCCCCGACACCAGAAGCGTATAAGCCCAATGCCATGCGGTAATCTTTATGCAGGTTCTTTAAGACTTTTCTATATTTCTCAATATCAAAGAGTTGCAAATCAGCCATTGAAGGAAACTGGGAAACTTTCCTCATAATAACTGTGTGTTTTAGTCTCTCATATAACTCTGAGGCTTCTTTTTCTTCTGCATTCATAGCAACTTCAGGGGTGACTGACAATCTCTGCTCATATGCCTTTATTTCATCTGGTTTATCATTCACTGCTCGTTCCAACGCAAATCCAATAAAGCAGTAATGCTGAGGATTCATCGCACACATGTAATCCTTACGTACTTCTTCTGCAATATTCAAAATTCCATTCATGCATATTTCTGCTAGCGTCTGATAATACCGTTTCTTATTTATATCTATAAGAGCTTGCTGTGTATTATCATCAAATGCATTCCACGGAGTTATTTCGAAACGATCCTGATTAAAATGATAATGAATGCGTTCCCAGTATGGTTTATTCTTAGTCTCTTCTTCATTATCTTGGATGTTATTGGCAAAAGAAATAAAGCTTCGGCCAAAGGAGTCGTGCCTGTATCTATTTTCATCCTTATTTACTTTTCGAGGATTGAACCACCCAACCACCAAATATGGTTGGTTTTTTCCACAGCAAGGGCATGGAAGTTCTATAGTTTCTTTAGCCACCAATAATTGGTGAAAAGCCTTCACATCTTGACTAACTTCATCATAAAGAAAATGTCTCTCTCCACCAGGTATTTCTTTGTAATATGACTTGATACCCTCTGTATCAATTAGTAGAGAGTCATAAAGGCCAAGGGAGATAATTGCTTCAGTCTCGGATATTTCCGATATATGTTTGTATTTTGATATTCTTCTTAAGTCAGAAAGTTTCATTGAAAATGTCCTTTAAACAAATGCTTTTCATTCTTATATCAGGTCGTTTTTAACTCATTTATTTAACTTCATCCAGCTTGTACAGTAAGCTGCTAGCAAACATAATTCTTCTCATTGCTTCCTGTGCTGTGATCTTTTCTTTATTAGAATGAGCTTTTGGATTGCGAAAAGCTTGGATTCCTCCTGCAAACATAAAATGGAATCCTTGTTGGATATTCCTTCCTGTCTCAGTATCATCTCCAATCTTAAGCTCATTTGCTCCAAACGCCTTATGCATTAGATCCACACCGTCTGGTGGCTCTTCTCCAGGATGACGTCTTTGAAATAATTCTTTCACAGCATCGTTGATTTCGATGAAAGCATCAACCGACGCATCCGTGTAGTGCCCATCCACAAATAATTTCATAGAAGCCTGTTTAATCCGCGGATGAATGCAGTTCCATGATGAAGGTCTTTCCTCTTCAGCTATAATTGCATCTAAACTTGCTATAATCTGCCCGAGAGAAATAGGATTTAGAAAAAGCTTATTAGTCGATGTCACCATGAACAATGCTTTCATTGCAACTGAAATAATCTGAACCTGTACAGGATAATCTTCTATATGAAGTCCATCAGGGATATCTTTTCTTATCTGAAAGTAAGTATGATTAGCTGGCGATGAAAAGATCCCCGGTGTCTTCCCTATGCTTGCCAGTTGTTTTCTCAATCTTTTAATTTCTTGGAGATGTTCTTTCTTCATAAAATACCTGCTAATTCCCTAATGCTATCGCCTCATCATACACACAAACTCAATGTTTAAATCAAAGCCGTTACCAATTAAATATTGGATTAACTCAATCCATTTCTCTAAACGCTCAGAAACCGTATCGGTCCAAACCGATACGTTTCTGTCCATACTTCTAATATTTGGTCATATCACGCAATTGCACTCCTCGCTGCTTTTTGCACGCTATGTGCCTCAGTCTGTCCACTCTTCGCAAGCCTCTCATACCTCTCATCCTTCTCCCCAACTTTCTCCGGATGATAAGTCGACACCATCTTCTCCACCTGCTCCCGAATATCGCCTTTATTGGAGTAAGCGACATACATCAGGTGCTCCAACTGATCCAGAAACTCATCTGTCTCAAAAGGGATCGGTCTCCCGATATGAATAAGCTCATTCTCCGTCTTAGTAAGCCCTTCCTCCGCCATGAGCTTTTCTTCATAGAGCTTTTCTGCAGGTCTGAATCCGGTATAGACGATCTTGATATCCACATCTGGCTTATATCCGGACAGACGAATCATATTCCTGGCCAGCGTATCGATCTTAATCGGGCTTCCCATATCCAGGACGAAGATCTCTCCGCCCTTGGCATAAGTTCCTACCAAAGCACTAAGCTGACCGCCTCCGAAATAGTCATAGAGTAACGGATGATATCCGGCTGGGTAACTCGCACAGGCCTGCCCGCTGTGGAGCAGAAGGACAAAGCGATATGAGAACCGGATCATTGTCATTAGCAGAATTTGCAGAGTCGGTGCCATTATGTAATAAAAACGGCATGCGCCGGAAGAAAGCTGTGATAAACAGGATATGGAATGACGCTGTTATGAGGGTTGCTACGATAACATAAAGAAGCTCTGTGTAACTGGCGTATTTCCAAATACTCTTATAGAGTCTGCTCCGCCAAAATACAAAGAGACAGAATATTGTGTAGATAGGTGTGAAGCCTGCCCACGCCTTCTTGTATGAAGGGTCGATCGTAGAGAACTTCAGATCATAGCGAAGCCACAGCGCCGAGATGTAGGAAAAATTGACGACCGCCAGATCATACATATTAAGGAGCATGGCTACGTTGTGCCAACGCCCCGCTAATTTCTTCCTGCGGCGGTTGCTGGTGGTTGCAGCGCGAACTGCGGCCTTCTTGCGTGCAATTTCCTCTTTCTTTATGGAGTTTTGTTCATTTACAGATTTTTGATTGTTTTTAGTGCTGCTCATGAAGAATAAAACCCTTTGTCTCAAAATGCATCAACTTCAATGCCGTCAAATTATACTTATAGCGCAGTCGGAGGGCTTTTACAATAGATTTTCCGGTACAGTAATTTGCTTGGTCGTTTTATGGAACAGAGTTTCCGCTTTCTATGTAGTTTTGAGGGAAAATGAGCAAAAAATGCCGTTTCCCGCTCTTAGCTAATTTCTCAGAGAAGGAAACGGCAATACATCACTCATTATTTGAAAACTCAATCACTCCTGCGTCTGCTCCTGCACTTCGCAGTACCCCATCTCAACAAGCTTATTGTAGACAGTTTCTGCAACCGCTTCTCTGTACTCTCTGGAAACCACGTCACCTTCAATTTCATTGAGGGACACAAAATGGTCTCCCCAGGCATTCTTCATGCGGGTTTCATAATTATTGACGTCTCTCCAGCCGGCAGGCAGGTGGCCGACGATCAGGTACTTGCCGCTGATCCCCATTTCGCCATCGTCGACATCGTTCTCCTGATCAGCCTCTGCTGACGCATCGGCAGCTGCATCCGCCGCCTGCAGAGTATAAGTATTAAGGATAAGCCCTTGCTGCTCGATGAGCTCAGCACTGCTCACCCCGTATCCGCCGTTGTAGCCGATACAGATCACAGGGATAGATTCGTAGTCCTCGCGCTCGATGTAGCTCTCCTCGAGGTCATCTCGCACTGTTGTCTCGTAGAGATAGCCGCGCAGTCCGTTTTCGTTGTGCGCCTCAATATAAGAGTTTACCGTCTCCTCAGGGACATCGGCAAAACGCATCTGAGAAAGTGTTCCCGCCATATCCCAGGTGTAATCGGAGACAGCGGCACTTATGCCGTTCTCTTCGAGCATTGAGCCCAGGATGGCCGGCCAGCCGTCTTCTTTTTCATTTCCATCGGGAGCCCAGGATTCTCCTCGGCAGCTGATCGCGATGGGCAGATTCTCGGGTGCTTCTACTTTTGACGATTGGGTCGCACTACCTTCCGCCTTATCAGCCGTTTGGGCTGCAGTATCAGTTTGCACTTCCCGATTCTCTTCGGATGCATAAACCACAGAACCCTCTGCAGTGACTTCGGCAGGAACTTCTCCTTGCTCAGACTGCTTCTTGAGTGCTTCAGTGCGCTCGCGCTGCTCATTGCGGTATGAGAGTAACGTATAAACCAGTGTCACAGAGAGCACAATGATCAAGACCGACATGATAATTTTTGTCAGGAAACTTGCACGTCTCATGAGATGAACTTCTCCTCTCGTATTTAGGCATAGAAAAGGACATTTTTCGGAATTTTCATTCCTAATGAATGCCCTTTCCGGATATCTGTATGGGAGTGTGGGAGATCCTGCGCGGCCGCTTAGCCGCGCTCAGGTTCATGCCCTCTTTCTGCGGGATACAAATACACTGCAGAGTGCAAACGCACCTGCTGCAAGAGCAAACACTTTCCAATCAGCTGCTGTGCCGGTCTTCGGAGATTTACCCTTGCTGGAAGATGCAAGGCTCGGTGAGCCGGTTGCAGAGGAAGCGGTTCCCTCGGGTTTAACCTTTACCGCTACTGCGACAGGAGAAAGGGAATCAAAGTGAACGGAAACATTGTCTCCACTCACAGGCTTGAAGGAAAGAGTTTCCCACTGCTGTTTCTCCACATTGAAATGTACTATTACGATCTCGTCAGCTGAATAAGCGCCGATTCCGGGAATATTGATCGTAAGATCGAAATTGTGATCCGGTACAGTGGTCTGTCCCTCAGGCTCTGTGCGAACTTCGAAGAAGGGAGTCAGCCACTCCTTGCCGGCGAGCGCATCTGATACAGACTGGGCGCCTGAAGTGCCGGCATCTACGATTGCGCTGGAGAATGTATCCGTGGCATCCCCCTTAGATACAGCCTCAATTGCATTTCTGTCAGCCGCAGG
>Ga0256404_1005089_pt1 | contig 23843 bp, 21 predicted proteins | sample RumenRJG_01DNA_FD_185990 | JGI IMG/M metagenome (GOLD analysis project Ga0256404, IMG submission 185990) | Bovine rumen microbial communities from Lethbridge, Alberta, Canada - RJG_01 | ecosystem: Host-associated > Mammals > Digestive system > Stomach > Rumen | place: Canada: Alberta | collected... | reverse complement strand
CTTCAGGAGCGGCTTCGCGAGTGAGTTTTGCGTGTGCCTGAATGTCAGGCTTATTTGAAAACTTGTAATTGCGGAAGTGTGGGGTTTTCACAATATACTGCAGGATGCGCCGCACGTTGCGGTTGATGTCTTCCATCTTGATGCTACCATCCTGAGCACCCTTGATGATATCCTGTATCTGTTCAGCATTACCAGGAGTGAGCAGATCATTTCCGGCAGCTACCTGAAGGTCCGTGTGGCGAGTGTTCGTCCAGTCGGTCATCACGATACCCTTAAATCCCCATTCATCGCGCAAAATAGTGGTAAGTAGATCTTTGTTCTCCTGTGTCCAAGGCCCGTTCAGATAGTTGTACGAACTCATGATGGTCCAAGGCTGGCTCTTGCGGACAGCAATTTCGAAACCCTTCAGGTAGATTTCGCGTAAGGTGCGCTGATCCACCACAGAATTGTTATACAGGCGATTGGTTTCCTGATTATTGGCGGCAAAGTGCTTGGCACTCACACCAACACCCTGACTTTGTATGCCGTTAATCATGGCCGCGCCGATGAGTCCTGTCACAAACGGGTCTTCTGAATAGTATTCAAAATTACGACCGCAAAGTGGAGAGCGCATGATATTCATGCCTGGTCCGAGGATAACGTCGCATCCGTATTCCAGTGCTTCATTACCCATGGCTTCACCCACGCGCTCCACCAATTCAGTATTCCAGGTGGAAGCCAACAATGTCCCGATGGGGAATCCCGTGCAATAGTAAGTGTTCGGGTCGTTAGGACGCGTAGCTGCAATATGCACGCCGGCAGGTCCGTCGGTAAGAACGGTATGCGGAATGCCCAGCCGTTCAATCTTTGCCGTGTTACCTGCTGCTCCGAGCACAATGGCCCCTGCATTGGGGTCCGGATTTGTAGGCAGGCCGAAATAAGAATTTCCGAAAGTATAACCCACTAGTAAGTTTGCTTTTTCTTCAAGGGTCATATTCTTAAGCACCTGGTCAATATTGTTAGGCGTCAGTTTGGGCTGTGCCGTTGCGATGGATGCTATCATAGCTGTTACGAGAATAAGTTTTGCTTTCATATATGATTCGATTAAGCTAATAATACTTCTGAATGCAAAGATAAGAAAAAAAACGATATTTTGCTAAACAGAAAGGCATTTATTTCTCGAATATCTGAAATAATTTGTATTTTGTTTGTCTTCCTCTTGCTTCGACGTATCAGAGGCATCCTTTCCACTTCATGTAAGCACCCCGTCTGTTTCCAAGATTGCATGGATGCTGTTTTCAGAAAGAAATAGGACTCTCTTTACTTTCCATAAAAAACTCCCGAAAAGGACTGCCTTGCAGCAGTTTTTCGGGAGACTCGTATTTAAGTTTGAAAAGAGATGTTTAGAAGAGGAAGACCTTCTCAAGCCAGTAGCAGAAGATACCGGCGAGATAGCCTACGAAGGCAATCCATGTGATCTTCTTCATGTACCATCCGAAGGTGATTTTCTCCAGACCCATGACCACAACACCTGCTGCTGAACCGATGATAAGCATAGAACCACCCACACCAGCACAGTAAGCCAGAAGTTGCCAGAAAATGCCATCGACAGCCATGTCTCCAACAGGCTGAACTGGATACATGCCCATACATCCAGCCACGAGTGGCACATTGTCAACAATAGAGGAGAGCACACCGATGATACCAGTAACAAGGTAGTGATTGCCATTGAAGGTTTCATTGAGGCCTTCTCCCAGTCTGGTGAGTACGCCAATCTCCTGCAGAACAGCCACAGCCATCAGAATACCGAGGAAGAACATGATGGTGCTCAGGTCAATGCGTGAGAGCAAGTCGCTTACGCGCTTGGCCATCGTGTCGTCTTCAGAAGTATTGTGATGGAAGATTTCAGTGACAGTCCAAAGCACTCCCAGTACGAGCAGGATGCCCATGAACGGAGGAAGATGGGTGATAGTTTTGAAGATGGGAACGAAAATAAGACCGCCCACACCGAGCCAGAAGATAATATCACGCTGTCTTTTGGTGAACTGGCTTACATCAGCTGCCGGCAGATTCTGCGATTTGTCGAACTTTCCATTGAGGGAATATTGCAGGATAAAGGCTGGAATGACCATTGAGACAAGCGAAGGAATGAATATTTCGGTCAGTACGCCCTGCGTGGTGATAACACCCTTGATCCAAAGCATGATGGTGGTCACGTCACCGATGGGTGAGAAAGCACCACCGGAGTTGGCTGCGATAACGATAAGCGCAGCATAAATAAGACGGTCAGCATGGCTCTGAACGAGTTTGCGCAGCACCATAATCATAACGATAGAAGTGGTGAGGTTATCGAGAATTGCCGACAGGAAGAAGGTCATGAAAGCCACACGCCACATCAATTTGCGCTTTGAACGTGTCTTCAAAGCATCTCGAACGAAGTTGAAACCACCGTTTGAGTCCACGATTTCCACGATGGTCATAGCTCCCATCAGGAAAAATAGTGTGCCGGCAGCATCACCAAGATGGTGCTCAATGACTTCACTGATGTGGCCAAGAAGACCATCAGGGGCTACACTTGGGTAGAAAGAGCCGGGGGCTGTCATGAGCAGCGTCCAGCAAGCTACACACATCAGCAGGGCAATTGCCGCCTTGTTGATTTTTAAAAGGCTTTCGGTGGCGATGCAGATATAGCCTACCACGAAAACAATGATAATTACTAATGTTAATGTAGACATTGTTTGAATATAGATTTTAAGTATGATTTGATTTTCGGGACAAAGATAAATAAAAATTGAGAATTAAGAATTAAGAATTAAGAATTATTTTGCGTAAACGATTTCTTCTTCAAAAATTGTAGTTCAAAAATCAAATTGTTGTGGTCAGATTTTCTTTTTTTCGCTAACTTTGCACCATCAAACTACAATAAAAAAATAAATGATGGACACGAATCAATATTTCTTTGCAGTGGACTTGGGGGCCACAAGTGGAAGAACCATTATCGGAAGTCTAAAGGATGAGAAGATTCTGTTGGAAGAGGTGACCCGTTTCCCCAACAATCTGATAGAGCAGGGCGGTCATTTCTACTGGGATATCTATGCGCTCTATTTCGAGATTATCCGTGGATTGAAGGAAGTTGCCCAGCGCGGGCTGAAGATCACCTCCATAGGTATTGACACCTGGGGCGTGGATTTTGTCTTCATCGGTGAGGATGGGGCTATATTAAGGAATCCGCGCGCTTATCGCGATCCTATCACTTTCGATGCGATGGATGATTATCTGAAGCATGTCATTTCGAAAAAAGAGGTTTATGACGTGACAGGTATTCAGTTGATGAATTTCAACAGTATCTTCCAGCTTTATGCCATGAAGCGTGAACAGAATTCAGCTTTGGCTGCAGCTCAGAAGATTTTATTTGTACCCGATGCCCTTTCGTGGATGCTGACGGGCAACGAGGTTTGCGAATATACCATTGCTTCTACGTCAGAGTTGCTTGACCCTCGTACGAAGCAGCTTGATGAGCGTTTGCTGCAGTCGCTGGGCCTGAGTCGTTCTAAGTTCGGTAAGATGGTGAATCCCGGTACGATGATTGGAACCTTGACCGATGAAGTACAGAAGATGACGGGGCTGGGACCTGTTCCTGTTTATGCTGTTGCCGGACATGACACAGGCTCTGCCGTTGCTGCCGTTCCCGCTAAGGATGAGAAATTCGCCTATCTGTCGAGTGGCACGTGGAGTCTGATGGGTATTGAGACAAAGGATGCTATTATCAATGAGGTTTCCTATGAGCGCAACTTCACGAATGAAGGCGGAATCGAGGGAACCACACGTTTTCTGAAAAACATCTGCGGTATGTGGCTTTATGAGCGTTGCCGCAAGGAGTGGCCAGCAGAAGTACAGAAGATGTCGCATCCTGAACTGCAAGGCTCGGCCATGAATGTAGAAGCATTCCGTTCTATTATCAATCCAGATGATGCGTTGTTTGCCAATCCTTCATCCATGATTGGGGCTATTCAGCAGTACTGCCGAGAAACAGATCAGCCTGTTCCGGAGACGCCTGCTGAGATTTGCCGCTGCATCTTCGACTCGCTGGCCTTGCGTTATAAGCAGGTCTTCGGTTATCTGGAAGAGATGGCTTCGTTCCCTATTGAAGTGTTACACATCATCGGTGGCGGTTCGCTCAACAAATATCTGAATCAATTTACCGCAAATGCTACGGGCGTTACTGTTTTGGCTGGACCTCAGGAAGGCACTGCCTTAGGCAATATCATGGTACAAGCCAAGGCCGTTGGTGAAGTAAAAGATATTTGGGATATGCGCCGTATCATTGCCAATTCCTTGGAGCTCGTGCAGTTTGAGCCAGAGGACAAAGCCATTTGGGATGCTGCCTATAAGAAATATCTGGAGATTGTCGCCAGAAAAGGATAGAAACTATCGCAACTATAATAACGATTATTATCAATAACTAAAAATATAAAGATAAAGAAAATGAGTAAACCATTAGTTGAAACAAAGGCAAGAATCGGTGTGTTCTCCATTGCACTTGGAGCATATCTGCCACAGTTCCCACAACTCGTACCTAACTTCGAGCAACAGTATGCAGACTTCAAGAAGACTCTGCCTGACACTATTGAGATTATCGATGGCGGTATGGTAACCACGAAAGAACAGTCAATGGAGGCTGGCGATAAGTTCCGCGCTGCCGACGTCGACCTTGTCATTCTGCAGATGCTTACCTATTGCACCTCTTATAATATGCTGCCTGCCGTTCGCGATCTCGACGTGCCCGTTGTCATCGTGAATGTTCAGAAGAAGCTGGCTCCCGACTATGCCAATACTGATATTCCTATTTGGCTGGGTGATCTCTATGCCTGTGGTGCCATCGGTGAGATGGTAGCCGATTTGAACCGCGCTGGCAAGCGTTCAGCTGTTATCACTGGCGTTGTTGAAGGTGGTGATCCTGAAGTTCAGGCCGAAATTGAAGACTGGTGTCGTGCTGCTCAGGTGCGTCGCCGTTTCCGCGATACCAATATTGCACAGATCGGTCGTCCCTATCCTGGTATGATGGACCTTTACATTGATGAAACCAATCTCTATCATCGTATGTTTGTATACACCAAGCAGTTCGATTGGGAGCAGATGTGGGCTATTGCAGACAACATCACTGATGAAGCTGCTATCAAGGCTAAGGCACAGGACATCCTCGACACTTTCGAGATTGAAGGTGGCGGCACTATCGAGAAGGTTTGGGACATGGCAAAATATGTGGTGGCCTTCGAACAATGGGTTAAGGATGAGAAATTAGGTATGATTGCCTCTCACTATGCAGGTTTTGCTCAAGGTGTTGCCGGCAAACTCGATTCTATGTTGATTCCCGCATTCTCTATGCTGATTAAACAGCATACAGCTTGCGCTGTAGAGGGCGATATGAAGGTGGCTATGGCTATGAGTATCCTGAAGACTATCTCTGGCACAGGTACACTGGCAGAGATGTATTCCATCGATTTCCCGAAGGATATCTGCATCATCGGACATTCAGGTTCGGGCGATTTCGATATCTCTCAGGCTCACAAGCCTACGATGAAGATTGTGCCCGTGTTCCACGGCAAGACCGGCGGCGGCTATCTCACTCAGTTCTATCCTCCCACGGGCGACGTAACTTATCTGGCTATCACGCAGGACAAGAACGGTGTGTTCAAGTTCGTGGTGGCAGAGGGTGTCAACGAGGAAGGACCTATCTTCATGTTTGGCGATACCAACATGCGCACGAAGTTCTCGCTGCCTTGCCGCGAATTCGTGAACAAGTGGAGTGAGGCCGGTCCTACGCATCACATGGCTGCTGCTGTAGGTCGTCATATCGACACCATCCTGAAGGTGGCCAAGATTTTCAATATTGAGTGTGACGTAGTCTGCAGATAATAACTATCCGGGTATCCGGGTATCTGGGTATCCGGCTAAAACAGAATCAATATGGCTAATAGTGGAAGTTTGAAGAGCACCATAGCCGTGTCTCTCACCAATTATCTGGATGCTGGAGCGATTGTGGCCGGTGCAAGCGGTCTGACGCTTTGGCAGAACTATCTGGGGCTGAGCGAGGTTCACCTTGGCTGGCTCAATTTTATCAGTGCCAACTGTCTGGGTGCTGCCGTGGGTGCCATCATTGGCGGATTCCTGGCCGATAAGTATGGACGTAAGTTTATCTTCACTTACAACCTGCTGGTCTATATGCTCGGTGTGCTGACCGTGATGTTTGCCGTCAATTTCCCCATGCTGCTCTGCGGATTTCTCATCACGGGTATCTCCGTGGGTGTGGGTGTTCCTGCCTCTTGGACGTATATATCTGAGAGTTCCGAGAACAACAACCGCGGACGTAATATCTGTATTTCGCAGATGTCGTGGGGCGTCGGTCCTATGGTTATCCTGCTTCTGGGTATGCTCTTTGCACCAGGCGGTTATCTGTTCGGATGGGTGGAGAGTCTGGCTCAGACCATTGGCGGCAGTGGACTGTCTGAACAGGCCACCAATGTGTTCTCGTCGCGTGTGGTATTCTTCTCTTTGTTCGTTGTGGCATTCATTGCATGGAATCTGCAGCGCGGGCTTCAGGAAAGTTCTGAGTTTGAAGCTACAAAGGCATCTGGTGAACAGAAAGCCGGCCTTATCGACAACATCAAGGTTCTTTTCCAGAACAAGATTGCCGTTCGTACTGTATGCTTCCTGGCTACCATTTACCTGACATGGAACCTTGTTGCCTCTGTGATGGGATTCTTCCAACCCCATATTTATGAGACAGCTGGCGGTGTGACAAATGAGCAGGCTAACTGGATGAACTGCATTCAGTGGGCTATCATTGTGGGCGTAACCTTTGTAGTATCGAAGTTTATCGACAAGACCTCCCACAAGGCTATCTATACTTTTGGACTTTTGGTGGCCATTTCGGCATGGCTCGTCATTGTAACTATCGGTGTGAGCGGTCCTGCCGGATTGTGGGCTTTTGCTATCCTTTGGGGCGTTCAGGGTGGATCTTCTCCGCAGATATTCTATGCGCTATGGGGTAGTGAATTGTTCCCTGCCAAGTTCCGTGCAGGAGCCCAGGGACTGATGTTCTTTATTGTTCGTGGTTTATCTGCTCTGTGGGGACTTGTTTTCACCTTAATCTATGGAGAGAACGGCGAGGGCTTCACCATTGCAGCCTACTGCATGATAGCTTTGCTTGTCATCTCTTTGGTTGTCGGATTCATTGGTTGTCCCAACACTCGTTGCAAGCCATTGGCCCAGATTACAAAAGAGCGTTATGGTGATACTGTTTAATTTAATAACCATAAAAAAATAAAGGCTTAGGAAATCCTAAGCCTTTATTTTTCTAATATGTTTTTATAGCTTCTTTTGAAGCTTCTCGGCCTTAGCTGCTTTCTTTACAGCTTTCTCGTGTGCCTTGGCGTATTTTGTCTGTGCCTTAGCAATCTTGGCAGGATCGTCAGTGCTAGCTTTTATCTTCTCAAACTTTGCCAATGCCTCATCGGCATCTTTCTGAGCCTTCTGGGCATCCTTGGCTGCATCGTTGGCTTTATCTATGGCTTTCTGACGCTTTTCTGCCTTTTTACGTTCTTTTTCAGCTTCCTTCTGTTTCTTCTCAGCAGCCTTCTGTTCCTTTTCCATTTTCTTCTGCTGCTTTTCAGCAATCTTCTTCTGCTTGGCCAATTCTTCCTGTTGGAGAGGAGTCATCACATCCTGTGCACTTGCAGGAGCCACACTAAACAAGCAGGCCATCATGGCAGTCAGTCCTAATTTCGTGATAAATGCTTTCATAATTTTCTTATTAATGTTATTGGTTAATATTCATTTTATCAAGGGCAAAGATATAAAAAGAAAAGGAAACTCTTTTCTTGAGTTTCCTTTTTTATTCTTTTTTAAACAAATAGACCACTTATTTCGGCAAATTGAACGCTTTTGACATCTCTGCCATTTGCTCCTGGCTCATTCCTTCAGGAATGAAGCCCATAGCACGGGAATTGATGTAAATCTTAGCACTCTTGGAAAGCACGTCAATTTGGTCGAAGGCGTCCATTACGTCAAGACCCTGTGCGAATACACCGTGCTTTTCCCACATAACCACGTCGTAGTCGTCGAGTTCTGCCAATGTGGCATCAGCGAGTTCGTTAGATCCGGGAAGTTTGTAAGGGATAATACCCAGTCCCAATGGACAAAAAGCCTTGGTCTCAGGAATCATTGACCAAAGAATATTTGTCAGCACGTCCTTCTTCAGGAACTCTTTATTATGGCTCATGGCAACCAATTCAATGGGATGTGTGTGAACGGTAGCGTTATAGGCGGAGCCTTTTTCAATGAGGTGGTTGTGAACCGTAAGGTGTGAGGGAAGCTCAGAAGTGGGCTGAACAGGATTGTCAGCGATGATAACATATGAAGCACAGTCGTCCAAAATACGGATAACCGAACCGTTGTCCATAGGCCAGCGTGCCAAATCGCGCATGCGCTTACCTGTTCCTTTACAGTAGAAATAGTTTCCTTTCAGTTGGGGCAGTGTGACTCCAATCTGCTTCACTTCGCTGATGGCGGGCAACTGACGGATTTCGTCATCAACAAATTTTGTAATGTTCACCGTGATGTTACCACCGTTGCGCTCAGCCCAACCATTTTGCCAGAGATAGCCAGCTACCTCAGCAATCTTCATGACCTCTTTTTCAAGTGCAGGTCTTCCTTCGAGAATACTTTTCATGATGTAGTTTGTATAAAATTGTTTTTATGGTGCAAAGATACGTTTTTTTTGCAAATGTTGTCCCGATTATTTGATTTTTCAGCCTAAACTTTTGTCCTTCTTCAACTCTTCCTTTTGTCTGTAGTTGTATAGTTTGCAAATTGTTGCCGGGGAAACAGGAAAATACTCTCGTCATTGATGCCACTATGAAAATTGTCAATCTTCACAGTAGTCCAAAAAAAGAGCACCTTTACTTTCAAACTCTTGGGAACCCTGGTCCGTTTATCAATGACAATTTTAGCATGTTTCACACCCTCAACACCTTTAATAGCGTTGAGGGTAATGATAAAGTCATTGTCCTTGGCTGTAATGTGATATGAATAATTGTCGGGATCAAACTTGAATTTGCTGGCATACTTATCGCGGTCGGGTGACTGAGGATTAAAGATCTCCACCAATTTCTTCTTTTTATCCACGCGATAGAGATCCTTCCCGTCACACCAGGCAGCGTAACGACTTTCTATGAATTTGCTCTTTTTGCCTTTGTACCATATATTTCCTTCAGTCTTATAGATTCCTATGATGTTGACAGCATAGCTGAGCGAGCAACCATTTGGGCCAAAGACCATGTTGTAGGTTCTGTCGAAAATCTGCCGGGCCTGTCTGCTGTTGCTATTATCCTTGGCAGTGGCGCAGGTGAAACTTAACATATAAGCCAGGAGAAAATATATCCATCTAAACTGTGCAGCTCTTGTATTTGTCATTTTCTGTTTCTTCGTTTTTTTGCAGCTGCAAAGTTATAAAATAATTTATGAACTTGCGCCAATGTAGAAAACATTTTGTATATTTGCAAACGAATATCTGTTAAAAGGGTAATGAATCAAGGAATAAAGGCGCAATGGAGTGAGAATGTCATCGTGGTGGATGCAGAATACATTGACCGTGTGGCATTTAATCTTATTGTGAATTTTGAAAGAATGTTGGGAAGGAAGATCCAGCAGGCTGATATGGCCCGTTGGATTGACTGCGTGGCATTGGATGGCGGGATGAAGCCCGAGAATGAAGCTATTACTTCTGTGGTGTTGATTCATGAGAAATCCTCTGAAGGATTTGAGAACTTTATGCCAGATTCTTTTCAAGAACTGGACGGAAAGGCTTTCAGTGATAATCTCGGTGAATTCGTTTTCTCTGCAGTGCCTGTAGAAGAATTGACCACAAAGGACGATTTGCTCGTAGATATTGTGCAGGCAGTTATGGAGGCTAAGGAAGTGAGGCGCATGATGGTGATTCCCAACAGTGAGGATGGTGATTGTTATGGTCGTTTACGTCAGTTGCTTCATCGGGCAGACGATGACAAGCGTATCACGCTCTTTGCGATGCAACCTATGCCTGGCGGTAATTTCCGGCAGGAAATATTAGGCTATTCACTTATGCAGGCTTTGGGAATCAGAGCCTCTGAGCTGGATAGTAATTGAATTAAGTGATATTAAAAAGATAATATATAATAAAAACAAGACAACTATGGCAAGAATTTTGATGATTGGTGCTGGTGGCGTGGCTACTGTAGCAGCCCATAAGATTGCACAGAATGCAGATGTGTTCGATGAGTTTATCATTGCTTCGCGCCGCAAGGAAAAATGTGATGCAATTGTAGAGGCTATCCATAAGAAGGGACTTACGATGGATATTAAGACAGCCCAAGTGGATGCTGATGACGTGGAACAGCTAAAAGCACTTTTTAATGAATACAAACCTGAACTGGTGCTCAATCTTGCCCTGCCTTATCAGGACCTTACCATTATGGATGCCTGTCTGGCTTGTGGTGTTAACTATATGGACACGGCCAATTATGAGCCTAAGGATGAGGCACATTTTGAGTATTCTTGGCAATGGGCCTATCGCGACCGTTTCCGCGAAGCTGGACTGACGGCCATCCTCGGCTGCGGTTTCGATCCTGGTGTGACGAGTATCTTTACGGCCTATGCCGCCAAACATCATTTCGACGAGATTCAGTATCTCGACATCGTTGACTGTAATGCCGGCGACCATCATAAGGCTTTCGCAACCAACTTCAATCCTGAAATCAACATCCGCGAAATTACTCAGAAAGGTCTTTACTGGGAGAACGGACAATGGGTGGAGACGGAACCGCTGGAGATTCATAAGGACCTGACATATCCCGGCATTGGTCCGCGTGACAGTTATCTGCTTCACCACGAGGAGATAGAGTCTCTGGTAATCAATTATCCAACCATCAAGCGCGCGCGTTTCTGGATGACCTTTGGACAACAGTATCTGAAACATCTTGAAGTAATTCAGAACATCGGCATGAGCCGCATCGATGAAGTTGAATACGAGGCTCCGTTAGCCGACGGTACAGGTTCCGTCAAAGTGAAGATTGTACCTTTGCAGTTCCTCAAGGCAGTATTGCCTAACCCGCAAGACTTAGGTGAGAACTACGAGGGAGAGACCTCCATAGGCTGTCGCATTCGCGGACTGAAGGATGGCAAGGAGCACACCTATTATATATATAATAATTGCTCGCATCGCGCCGCCTATGAAGAGACGGGCATGCAGGGCGTAAGCTACACCACTGGAGTGCCAGCCATGATAGGTGCCATGATGTTCTTCAAAGGTCTTTGGCGCAAGCCCGGTGTGTTTAACGTGGAGGAATTCGACCCAGATCCGTTCCTTGAGCAACTCAACAAGCAAGGCCTGCCATGGCATGAAATTCACGATGGCGACTTGGAATTGTAAGCAATAACCCACCCCAACCCTCCCGAAGTGAGGGAGGGTTAAATAGCTTTTCACTTCTTAGGCAATTAGAGTCCCCTCCCTTCGGGAGGGTTAGGGTGGGTTCTAGTTCTCTTAGTTGCGCAGCTCCTCCAGATAATCCAGATTGTTGAGATCGCATTCATTCGCAACGCGTTCCCATATTACTTTGGTACTGTCAGACAAATCGAACGACAAGCGATAGACACCAAGGAACACATAGTTGGTGTCTATCAGGTTTTTCATGAATGTAATCCGAATCTCATTCAGACGAGAACAGTGATTAAACTGATCGATGTTTCGTTCAACTATTCTTGCGCTATCTGCCCCTTCTGGCTTCCAATACTCGGTAATGGTTGGCATCATCTTCGATTTGTCACCTTCATTATGCCATTCTTTATTGTGATAATCAGGTCCCCATACAGAAATGTTGGGATGGTGGGGAAGAATCTGCCCCCAAAGCTTTTCCTTTGCATGAATACCAAACAGTTTGAGGTATTCGTGAGGCGAACTAAATGAATCACCTATCTTTAACGTGTAAGTACTGCTTTTATCGGGTGATTTACTAACTATATGATAGGCAACGCCTGAAATGGCACCTATCAGCAATAATGCGATGATGGTGTAGAGTATGGCAGGGCTCAACCGTTTCTTCTGAGTTTTTTCATCCCTGTTCTCTCCTCTCTCCTCTTTCCTCTTTTCTTCTTCTATAGGATTTTTCTTACAGAAGTCTTTCCAATTGTCGTACCCGACAAACATGGATAGAATGTCAAGCGTAGATTTTCGCGGAGTGGTTGATTCGGACAGATAGCCCCAAAGGCGTTTTAGGGTTGTTGGAGATATTTTCTCGTGGAATTTCTCGAATATACATTCAGAAAGGAATTCGAAGTCCTTGGGGGTCTTCATCTTCCTTTCTATAACTCCTTCAATCAATTCGCGGAGTTTGGCTAATGCCTGCTCTTGTTGTTCTTGATTCATGATAAAGTTATATGCGTTTTGCGCTCGTTGGCAAAATCATTGTATAAGATTTAGCTGCACTCGGCAAAATGAAGCAATCTTCTTTTGCGCTCGTTAGCAAAATCATTACATAAGATTTAGCTGCACTCGGCAAAATCATTGCGTTTTTACCGCACAAAGTTAAGTATTTTTCCGCATAATATATGCCCGATTCCCCAGAAATGGATCAAATGGACCAAAATATGGACTAAATGGACTGAAATATGGACTAAAATGGACTGGCAAAAGGACTGGAACATGCGAGCCGTCATGATACTAAATGTGTTATCTTTGCAAAAACAATTGCACCAAGAATTTCAAGAAGGCTAACACTTTTTACCTATAATCTAAAACAATTTAAACAATTATGACATTAGACGAAAGAATACAAAAAGATTTGTTGGAACTCTACAATGGTGGAGATAACCAAGGAGAAATCCAAGATGCGGTGATCTTAAATGGCCTCATCCAAGCAAAGTCAGGGCAGACATCGTTTGCCACTAAAGCATTGCCTGGTTATTACGCAGGTAACCGTAAGGCAAAAACAGTTATGGTGATGCTAAATCCTGGTGCGGATGTAGATAAAGCCAACAGTAATCTCATGTGTGACATTATCAAACGTTCTATGAAGAATGCTGCAGATATTGGGAACTACCACAAATGGTGCGTAGAGTACGGGCATATTGATAGAAATCGCCTCGACAATTTCGACCTGAAGCAGGCTTTCTTCCTCCACAACTGGAAGGACACAGGTATCTCTTTGCCAGAGAATCTGTGTGCAAGTCCCAAAAGTGACAAGCAGACACTGCTTGATGCGAAAGAAGCAGTACTTACCCAAAAGTTGCAAATGGACCTGATACCCTACGCCTCGAGTTCTTTTAGTGCTTTCAACAAAAATATGCTATCACTGACCGTACCCTTTGTTGAGACATTATTTGATGAAATTTTTTCGCAAGACAGGAGTTACGTCGTGTTCTGTTCTAAAAAGTTCGAAATGGTTTTCAAGGAATACAATAAAGTTCACAAGGATGCAATTGTTTTTGTGGCAAAAGAGTCTCGACCAATTCCTGATAGCGATATGAAAGGCTCATGCTCAATCGTGCTTATTCATCACCATAATAAAACGATTAAAGCGATTATTGCGGATACGTTCCCCAGTCAGGCATTACCCAATGCATATAATCTGATGGAGAAATACGGAGATTTCTGCTATAAGCAGTATTGTCAAAACATATGAAGCACTAATTCTTGGCACAACAAGTAGATGGTTTTGACAGTTATGTCTATCGTATCAATCCATGTAAATGATTGTGTCTCATTGTAATATGCTATTTATAAGGACTTGTGGAAATATTAGCCGTCATCGGTCTTATCGTTTTGGTTCTCGCCATCTTCACTAGTGGTGGAATCATTGGCTGGATATTCCAGGGGATAGGTGGCATCTTTGAATTGTTGCTCGACGGCTGGGGCTCCTGTCTGAGAGTGATAGCATGGATTATCATCATCTTCCTGGCTCTTTTGGCATGGGCATTATGAGTATAATAGAGGTGGCAAAATAAGTATGATTACGGAGCGAATTTTGAAGTAAAAAATGGACGAAAGAAAAAAAAGTTGGTGCTTTTTTTGAATTTTTTTTGGAATGTTTCTATATTGAGCATGTACAATTTAAATTTCAAGCACATGACAACAACAATTCGCACCAGTTCAAAGAACTACTTCACAAAAATCCAAAAGTACCTCAAAAACAAAAGAGTGTTCTTCGCTTCGTCATTCAGCAACGAGGTCTACACCCTCATCATTTTCGATCTCCCGAGCATCGAAACCACCTCTCTCATCAACAAAATGACCAAACACTTCCACCTCACCAACCGGCAAGAGCCCTTGGCTCTTGCCGCCTAAACCGTCAGAACGATTATGGCAAGAACAATGAAAAGCAATAAAAAAGAGATGACACTGCTTCAGGCCATAGAGCGTGTGGTGGAACTATCGGAAGACTCGAAGATGAGCAAGGAGTTCATGAGAAAAGCCAAGCCGGAAATACAGTTGCTGGCCAAAAGCTATGGCATCACCGAGCGGCAGGCCGTGCTGTTCTGCGTCTGTATGGAGAAAGGCCCCAGGCGCGTCGAATACGATGACCTGGCTTCCTATCTGGACATCAATAAGATCAGCGCGCTGGGCTTTGCCAGCGACATCGACGCATTGGTGCGCCGCAGGCTGCTGAAATACCGCGACGTGAAGGACGAGGACGACTTCGACATCCCCACAGCCGTCATTCGCTGCCTGAAGCACAACGAGGTGTACCAAATGCCCCGGCGCACAGGACTCGACTGTGCAGAAATGTTCGAACTGCTCTACCAGTGGTTTGAAGACCTGAACGACGATGCAATCTCGCCGGGTGAACTGCAGGAAGAGTTGCAGACGCTGTTCGACGACAACCGGCAGGTAGGCTTCGTGCAACGGTTGCGCCAGTACCATCTGTCGGAGGAAGACGAAATGATGGTGGCACTCTTCTGCCACTGCCTGGTGAATGCCGACGACAACGACATCCGCTTCGGTCAGATAGAAAGCCTCTACAGCACGAAGGCCGACTTCAACAACGCCAAGGTCAGTCTGCGCAGCGGCGAGCACAGGCTGATGAAGGCGAAACTGATAGAGCATCGGTGCGAAGACGGCATTGCCGTCACCACCCGCTTCTGCCTGACCGAGGATGCCAAGCGCAACCTGCTGGCAGAGATGAAAATCAGCACCACGGAAGAGAAACTGGCCGACGTCATCAAGTCCAAGGACCTGACGGAGAAGAAGATGTACTATGTGAAGGAGAACGAGCAGCAGGTCAGCGAACTGCAATCGTTTCTCATGCCCGGGAAATACAACGAGATACACGAGCGCATGCAGCAGACGGGCTTCCGCACGGGGTTTGCATGCCTGTTCTACGGCGGACCCGGCACGGGCAAGACCGAGACTGCCTACCAGCTGGCCCGGCAGACGGGGCGCGACATCATGGTGGTGGATGTGCCGCAGATCAAGAGCAAATGGGTGGGCGACTCCGAGAAAAACATCAAAGCCCTGTTCGACCGCTATCGTGAACAAGTAAAAAGAGCCAAACTGACTCCCATCCTGCTCTTCAACGAGGCCGACGCCATCATCGGCATCCGCAAGCAGGGGGCACAGAACGCGGTAGATAAGATGGAGAACTCTATTCAGAACATCATCCTGCAGGAGATGGAACAACTCGACGGCATCATGATAGCCACCACCAATCTGACGCAGAACCTTGACACGGCCTTCGAGCGCCGTTTCCTCTACAAAATCAAGTTCGAGAAACCCACCGAGCAGGCCCGTGCCCATATCTGGCACTCGATGATTCCCGACCTCAGCGAGCACGACATCCATGCGCTGGCCTCGAAATACGATTTCAGCGGCGGTCAGATAGAGAACATCGCCCGCCACTATGCTATCAGCGTGATTCTCCATGGCGCGAGCGGCGACGTGCTGCCCATGCTCATCCGCCATTGCGACAACGAACGGCTCGACGGAGCACGCTCGTCGAAAATAGGCTTTTAGTTTTTAGAAATAATCATGGAAGAAATACTGACTGTAGAACAGATGCAACAGTTGATTGGCATCCTCAGGAAACGGGCCAAAGAGATGGAGCGTAGGCTGAGGAATGTCACGGACCCTGAAGCACGAAAAATTTATCAGCGGGCAATCAGCAATTGTTATGCCCTGGCAAAGAACCAACGGTCGCTGGCCGAAGGGAAAAGCAAATGGAGAGACGTGGCCAAACACTGCCAAAAGATGGCAGAAAAGCATCGAGCGCGAACACAACAGTGATAAAGCAAATCTGGATGATGATTAGAGAGAAATAAACAAACGGTGCTTTGTTTGGAACTTTCATCAAAATCCACTATTCTTGCATTATATTCTAACTTATGAAAACAAAGCTATATGAACAGTATCAATCAAAGTGCTCTCGCATTGTTGAGCAGTAAGCCGTTTCAAGAACTGTCGGCATTTTACAAACAGACTACACTTTTCAATGTCATAGGCGCAGAACGTAGTGAAAATCGCCATTCAGCATTCCTGCGCTGGCTGTTGAGTCCAGACTCCAGTCATGGATTGGGCACAGAACCCCTCAAACTCTTTCTTCGGCTGATAGCCACACTGAAGAGGGGACAACAGACTTTTGGTGACGTACTATACAGGAAGGTCATAGCAGGCAATTACGAGTTGGAATTGCTGGAACCAATAGAAGTTGAAAAGAGTGTTGGAAAACTGGAGGCCCCAACGAAGAAGAAAAACAAAGACCGTATCGACCTATGGACGGTGGTTTGTCTGACTTACGAAGAAGACGGCGAGGAGAAAAAACACGCCTTCCCCATCGTTGTTGAGAACAAAATCTATAGTAAAGAGGGAAAAGACCAGACAAATAAATACTATGCTGCGATGATCAACTACATAGATGCAAAGAAGGAGGAAACAAAGCTGGATTATAGCCCCATCGGACTGTTTCTGTCGCCTGACAACCAGTCAGCAGGCTGTGATCAATTTGCAGATATGACCTATCAGCAGTTGCTCGACCACGTATTGACGCCGATTTCTTTCATGCCTATGCCCGCCGCTGAATATTCGTTCGTGGAAACGTATATACACAATCTCGGCCGGCCGTCTGATAACTCAAACCACGATTATACGCCTCTGGCCATCTCGCAGGAAGAGAAACAACTCATCGGCGAGGTACAGCAACAGGCTGGAGAACTGATCGACGAGATGCTCGTTGCCGTCTATGGCAGTAAGATAAGTCCCATACTCGAAAAAGGACAATTCAAGGAACTGGATAAAGCAGGAAAGGAAATCGATTTGCAACTGCTGCAGGAACTGTGGGATGCCAACGAAGATGTATTCAAGGCTGTGGCTTACCAGAAATATGCAGAAAAGAAAAAGAAGTTAGCGAAAGTCTTCAAAGGCAATAACCGCGACACAACAAAATACAGGGTATGTTACGGTACGGAGAACAAGGAGGTTTTCCCCGGCAAGCGTCTGTCGAAGGCGATGGCTGCCTGTGCCATCTTCAAGGCTTATCTCGCCCTGCACCCAAAGACCAAACTCAAGGAACTTTGCGAAGCCTTCCCTTGTAAGGATATCAATGCCTATTATTATGACAACTACTATGCCGATCTTTTCTATCCCTATCTCCCCGATCAGGTAGACGATAACGGTGCGCAATGTTTGGAATTTACCGCTAAAAAGCGAAAAGGAGTGAAATCGCTTGCTTGCTGGGATTTCTATATGAAAGACGACCAGCTTCTTCCGCTGGCCAATGGCACAGAGAAAGCCATGTGTGTGAAGATGTGGCGCCAAGGCGACTTCGACCGGTTGATTGACCATCTTCAGGAGATGAAAGAAGCTATCACCGTAGAGGAATGTCTATAGGCGTATGTTTGGAACTTTCATCAAAATCTACTATCTTTGCATAAAACTCTAACTTTATGAACAATTAACGAAATCAGAACCTCGCGATGTATAGGTGAATCAATTATTATGTTATGGCATCAAACAACGAATTGCGTTCTTTAGACAAAAGAATAGAAGAAAACTTAATGGAGATTTATGAAAATGAAATCGTTCCATTAAAAAAAATCATTGAATTTGTAGAACAATACAAGAATTTCAAATTGTCTGGAGCAGAAAAACTTGAAGTACTTTTCTCAAATAATAAAAAAGATAATAACTCTGGTCAACCAAAAGAGGTAATCTCCACTCATGGTTTGCCAGGTTTCTTTGCAGGAGACCGTGATGCAAAAACGGTAATGTTAATGTTGAATCCTGGTCAAGATGTTGCATTAGCAAATAACCCTATAACAACCTATGATAGATTAAAGAAAGGTGATGGGAAGGATTATAATATTAGCTCTCTTTCATTTAAAGACTTTGTCGACATTTTTAAGGACAATAGTAAAAATTATGGAAATATAGACAAAGATCGCGCAGATAATTTCGATTTAAAGCAGGCTGCATTTTTAAAACACTGGGATGGTTGGAGCGATAATGTTGATAACCGTTTTGCTGGTTTTCTTGATTCTGATTATAAGAAGATGCTTAAAGGTAAAATAGATGACGAAACAAAGAAGACAATTAATGATATCAACAAAAAAGCCAAGCAAATTGTTCTGATGCAGAAATTGAGCATGGATTTAGTTCCTTATGCTTCGCGTAAATTTGAAGGCATCAGTCCTAAAAAAATGGAATTGTTATTCCCATATTTGGAAACACTATTTCACGAAATTTTTGAAAAAGATCGTAAGTATGTAATATTTTGTTCTAATTTCTATGAAGATCTATTCAAACGTTATAATAAATGGAATGAAAGAAAATGGCATATAGAAAGACTGTCGGGTCCTAAGGAGAAAGACGAAAATGTTTTAAATAATAGTAAGGTATATTGCAGACCTATCATAATAAAATATCGGAAGGAAGAGGAGATAAAATATCGGCAGGAGAAGAAACTAAATTGTTCTCAAAATGCAATCATTGCCCACACTTTTCCCAATAAATCTCTTCCTAACGCATACGAGAAAATGGAGAAGTATGGAAAGTTCTGCTATGAAGAATGGAACAAAGCATTTGGAACGGATGAATAAAACAAACTCCCCATCAAATAATCGCTCGCATCTTTGAATTTTCCTCCCTATGTTACTATATTACCCATATAAAAAGAGAATATGAAGCGCGTATTTATTGACATGGACAATGTGCTGGTGGATTTCCAGTCGGGACTCGACCAGGTGAGTGAGGAAGTGAAGGCTGAATATGCCGGACGGTTGGATGAGATTCCGGGCTTGTTTGCCAAGATGAAGCCGATGGAGGGAGCCATTGAGGCTGTGCATGAGTTGCAGAAGCACTACGATTTGTTTATTCTCTCTACGGCGCCGTGGAAGAATCCGTCGGCATGGTCGGATAAGGTGGAGTGGGTGACAAAATATCTTGACGACGTGTTCCACAAGCGGCTTATCATCTCGCACCACAAGGATCTCTGCCAGGGTGACTATCTGATTGACGACCGTGGGAAGAACGGCACTAGCGAGTTTGCCGGCGAATGGATTGAGTTCGGCTCAGAGCAGTTTCCCAATTGGGAGAGTGTGCTGAAATATTTGGCAGGCCAAAGACTGGATGAATACCTTGCGGCAATAGGCCGTGAGAAATTGCTGACCTTGGAGGAAGAGATGGCATTAGTTAAGGCCATCCAGCAGAAAGGGCCAGACTGTGAAGAGAAGGAGCAGTTGGTAAGGTTCTACGGACGATTTGTGATCAGCGTGGCGGCGCAGTATCAGAAAAGGGGTCTGACGCTCGAGGAGCTGATAGAGATTGGAAGTGAGGCGGTGGCAGAGGCTGCAGCGGAATATGACCTTCACGCCAACCACAAGTTCGTCTACTGCGCTGTCGAGCGGATGCGCCAGCGCATTATCCAGGCCATTGGAGAAAAACAATAAAGAGAGACATATATAATCTATTATAACTGTCAAACAAACAATATGAAAAGACTTTCAAAATCGCGTTACACCGCTTTCTGCCAGTGTCCGAAGAACTTGTGGCTGAAGGTATATAAGCCTGAAGAGGCAACCATAGATGCAGGTATGGAGGCTCGATTTGCACAGGGAAATGTGGTGGGCGACCTGGCGATGGGGCTCTTTGGCGAATTCAAGGAAGTTACCTCTCATCATGAAGACGGCAGCTTGGATCTACAGAAGATGATAGATCTGACACGCCAGTATATGGACGAGGGCGTGGAGAACATCTGCGAAGCGTCGTTCAGCTGCGAGGGTGGCTATTGTGCCGTTGACATCCTTCGCAAGGACGGTGACGGATGGGCCATCTACGAAGTGAAGAGCACCAGCTTCCCCTTGTTTAATGAGAAACAGACGAAGTTGGAGAAATATGCACCCGATATTGCTTATCAGAAGTGGGTTCTGACACAATGTGGAGTCAACGTTACCGGCACTTATCTGGTTTGTCTGAACAGTGACTATGTAAGACAGGGTAAACTTGACATCCAGCAGCTCTTCGTCATCAACGACATGAAGGAGATGGTGGAGAATGAATACCTGAAAGTGCCGGCACGTGTGAACCAAGCCATGAAGGTCATCAACAACGAGCAAGAGCCCGAAGCCGATCTTTCGGAATGTTGCATGAAGCCTTATGGCTGCTCCTTCTGGAACTATTGCAAAGATCTGCACAGTGTTCCTTCGCCTTCGGTGTTCGATGTCTATGGCGGTAAAGGCCGTGGAGGCTTCTCTTTCAAGAAGAAACTGGACTGCTACCATCAGGGGGTAATCACCTTCGAGAATTTGCACTCGACAGACATCGGCCCCATTCAGAACATGCAGATAGAGGCAGCTCTGACTGGCAGAGAGTTCATCAATCCTGAAGGAATTCGCAATTTCCTCGACCAGCTTTCTTATCCGCTTTATTTCCTCGACTTCGAGACGATGCAGGATGCTGTACCGCAATATGATGGTGCGAAGGTTTATGCGCAGATTACTTTCCAGTATTCCCTGCACATTAAACAAAATGAGACTGCCCCTTATGAGCATCGCGAGTTCCTGGCTCCCAGCGATGGCAGCGACCCGCGTCGTGCTTTAGCAGAACAGCTATGCAAGGATATTCCCAAAGATGTCTGTACTTTGGCATATAATAAGATGTTCGAATGTGGACGCATACGTGAATTGGCAGCTTTGTACCCCGACCTCGCTCCGCACTTGTTGAACATTGCCGATAACATCAAGGATTTGATAGACCCATTCCGTGCCGGTGATTACTATGTACCTGCCATGGGAGGTTCGTTCTCTATCAAGAGCGTGCTGCCAGCCCTCTTCCCTAATGATCCAGAACTGGACTACCATAATCTCGACGACCGTTGCCAGAACGGTGGTGATGCGATGACCATCTTCCCCCGCCTGCAACAGATGGAACAGTCGTTGCCTAAGCAAGGGGTGCGGAATCAAGATGGGCTGTTGGTGATGGCCGACTCGCTGATGCCTCTGCCTGAGCAAATGAGAATACGTGAAGAAATCGCTGCCAGCCGCGAGGCTCTACTCCGCTACTGCGAACTCGACACCTGGGCGATGGTAAAGGTCTGGGAGAAACTGAAAGAAGTGGCGGAATAGATACATATAAAAATGAACATATTTAATCAAAAGACTTATGAACACAATTGAATTATTTAGCACGATGTTGCAAGGAGGCAAAGAAGTTTTCTTGTCAGCAGAAGATCTTTTGACAATGTTTAATAGGAACATTTCAAAAAATACAGAACTCCTTGACTATATAGGCAAGAAAAACATTTTTGAGGTTATAGGTAAGACAAGAAACGAGGGTGTTCACAGTCGTTTCATTGCCGAACTGCTATCTGGAGATTTCTTCAAGGGGCAATCTCGTGAATCAACTCTATTTCACTTTTGGGATTTACTTCTTTACAGGTCTGCTAAAGAAAATAAAACTTCAGAGATCAATGAGCATCTCAAGAAACAAATACTGACACGTTCTCTTTTGATTGAAAATGCCACGTCTGTTTGTGAACTGTCTGTTAAGGAGTATCAGAAATTGTACAATGTCAATAACACGATTAGTACAGATAAAAACGATCGTATAGATATTTATATTAGGTATAAATTGGTAACACCGATAGCGGGACGAAACACGCTAGAGATATTCATTGAGAATAAAGTCAATAGTTCCGAGTTTGATTCTCAGACGCTTCGCTATTTCGAGGAATGTGACAATGGTGGATACAAACGCCCCTTCCAATTGTTTATATACTTGACTCCCCAATCTCTTCGCGACATGGAGAATTATTATGGTTTGGACACCAAATACAAACCCACTTGTCCTCACTACATCCATATTTGCTATCAGGATATTCTGAGCTATATCATAGAGCCGTTGATGAATGATGAAAGCTTGGACGATGACAAGAAGGCAATGTTAAAGGAATATGTCAGTTGCCTTGAACTACCCGCTATGCCCGATGCAGAATCACAGTCTCCTGGCAATGAGCTTTCCATCATGGCCATTAGTTCAAGAGAGAGAGAACTGGTGAAAACCTTTATGGAAGATGCCATCAATCGCAGAGTTATCAACAAGGCTATTGAAGCGAAACTGGATGAACCACTCTATTCGGTAACATCAATGGGCGAATTGTTCAATGCTACTGAGGCAATGAAAGAGGTAGTCAAGTTTCTGGCAGGTAATATCAAACCACTGGTATTGTTGAAGAAAGTCAACGATTGCGCAATAGTTGGTCCGCAAAATGGTGCAAAACCATATCTTGTTTATTCTCCGAATGCTTGGCGCACACCAGACAAAAAGTTCTGCAAATACTTGCCATTCGACGATTTGTATGTATATTCAGGTAAGGTGTATGTTTCACTCAGGCCGGCTGTAAATGCCGCCATAGAGGGCTATAAGAAAAAACGCCATAAGTCCAACGAAGAGCTTGTCAGCGATTTCAGTGCTGTATTTTCAGACAAAGGTGGTGGTATTCCCCTTGTCTCTGAGAAGAAGCAAAATGGGAATGCCGAAGCAGACATCAAAGGCATTTACATAAGGAAAAATTTTCCCGTAGAACGTCTGCAGAAAATCAATGACATTCTTGGTGAACAGTTTTCTGTTAAACCTATAGACAATGAGGCATATAATGCTTTGATGTCCTGTAATGTTCAGCTGTACCACGATAAGCCTGTTACTGAAAACGGTTTACCACGCGAGATTGAAGGGTTGTTACAAGATTTTAGTGGTTATTGGACCTACGAACAAGTAGGTGGCACTCCCTTCTTTTTCAGAAAAGATATTGCCCGCGACAGGATTCTTAACATCAACAAATTGAAGGTTTTTGAAGATCGCAACCTTATTGAAAAGAGCAAAGACACTTCCCTTTTACTTGATTTCTTCAATAGCAGGAGGAACCTCATCCTCTCTGTGTACAAAGTCATGCTTGAGGCAGAGTCGGATAAAAAAGTATATAAAGAAAAACTTTCTGTTTACCGCAAATTGCTTATGCCTTAACAAAGCTCGACACCTGGGCAATGGTGAAGGTGTGGCAGAAACTGAAAGAAATGGCGGAATAATTTGAATTTTCAGGGATACATACTATATTATAAACATAAATATCAACATATTTTTATGGAAAAGATAACAGATTTCTTACCAAAGGTAGGTGCAAAGAGGAAACAGGAAATGACTCAGAAACAAATTGGAGCAAGCATGATTGAAAACTTGCTGTCGGCATTTAATAACAATCCACGTAATTCAAAAGTAGTTGAATACATCTTTCGCCAAAATCTGTTTGACATGATTGGCAAAAGTCGACATGAGATGGTACATAGTAAGA
>Ga0256404_1005088_pt1 | contig 23854 bp, 29 predicted proteins | sample RumenRJG_01DNA_FD_185990 | JGI IMG/M metagenome (GOLD analysis project Ga0256404, IMG submission 185990) | Bovine rumen microbial communities from Lethbridge, Alberta, Canada - RJG_01 | ecosystem: Host-associated > Mammals > Digestive system > Stomach > Rumen | place: Canada: Alberta | collected... | reverse complement strand
GTTGCCGCCATCAGCGCCCGCTGTATTGTTAGTAGTTGCGCCTGTGCCGCCAGCTCCAATTACTACGGTTGCCGTGTCCCCTGCAAGCATGTGTTCATATGCTATGGTAGTTCCACCTTCACCGCCACCTGCACCTGTCGTAATACCTGTGCTTCCAGCTCCACGACTCCCGCCGCCGCCACCACCTTTAACGGTGATTTTGTACCACCCTGTGACGGGAGCAGTGTATGTTCCTGATGTGGTGATAATGTCGCGCTTATTGAACATTGGGGCATTGATGGTTTTGGTGTAATTAGCCATATTCTCAATCTTGCGAATTGCCCACGTTACCGTGCCATCTGTAAAAGTATCGTTTGCCACGACACTACTTGGCACAGGCAAGTCACCATCAGACGTTGTACCGCCTACGGTACACTCGATATACGCCCATGACGGAAGGAGTGCTGAATACGCAATGTCACCTACGGCATACACGGTTGACGGTTTGCGGAGGTTTAATGACGCATTTTCAGATACCCATTTAAGCTTTGTGTCGTTCAATCTCTGCAACGCGTCAAACATTCGCCTGTCTGGGGGTATATCACCAACCATCGCCCAGCCCTTCAAGTAGTCAGCGTCCGCAAACGAGTACGGAGTCAGCGGGCTTTCAGAAGCCCAAATTTTGGAAAAATCTGGTTTATCTGCCATTGTAGTACCTCCTTAAAATGTATCGGCAAAGCTGCCAGCCTCGAATCCTTTGGCGTTTAGCTGACCTAAGAATCCGAAATACCCATCATAATTGAACTGCGTTTTCCAGTCCACACCAACACCGCCAGCGCGAACAAGTAAATCAACAGCGTCAGCAAGAAGCATATCTCCCTTTGTCAGCCTCCTACCAACTCCTATTGCAATCTTGGCGTTGCCTGTTTCCCCAACGAACACATGCGGAGCGTTGAATATGAACGATATACTGTCTATCGTCTTTTCAGCAGTTCCGTCTGTGATATTCTTACCGACCTTTGCCCACAATACTCGTCTGTACTCTGGGTCGGAAAGGTTGTACGACTCAAGCCATGTTTCATTGGTATCTCTGAACCTAGCCTGTTCGAATCCCATCGTGCCAAGCTGACCTTCAAATCCAAAGAACGGAATAGCCAAGGCATTTGAAATCTGTCTAGCCTGCCCGACTATCTCCCCTATTCCATCAAGCTGTTTGCCCTCTCCTGTGTCTATCCACCGTTTGTTTCGAAGGTCGTCAAATACAGCGTCCAGCTCGTCCAGTTCTTCCCCCAACGCCTCAATAATAGCGTTAAGAACCTTCTTGTCTTGGAACTGCCCTATAAGATGTCCCTTCATTCTGTCTGCCCTGCTCATTCCGCAACCGTCACCTCAATTCGTGACATGTCGAAAGTTGCAAGCTCTCTCGGACTTATAACAATATTGCTTGCCGTGTACTCGCTGGGAGTATCACCAGTAGCAGCAGTAAGGTTGATATACCCGATACCTTTTGTTGCGGAGAATATCGTAGCGAAATATCTCTGTAACACAACGTCCTCGCCCACAAGTTGCTCGTTGCCCTTTTTGAGCAACGCTTCTGTTACCTCCGTGACAGCAACCGCAGAAATACTTTCATCTGGATTTTCGGATATGACAACATTCAACCAAACTTTGATTTCTGTCGGTCTATTGAAGTTCATAACGTGCTTAACGCCCTGCGAATCCGCAATCTGTATATGCTCGTCACCAAAAGTATCAATACCAGCCGCCTTGTACTGCCATATCGTCTTTGCAATACGCTGTTCCTCACCGCCCTGTATTACTGCCTCAATACTGTGCGGTGGTCTGCCGTACTCGTCAGCCTCATCGCTGTCATTCTCATACACTATTGCGGAAAGCACACCTGGAACATTTGCATATATCGCCGCTTGGATAGCCTCTACCATAGCCGAGGCTCGGTCATATACAGAAGCGTTCCACCGCTGGCGTAAAGCAATATCTGTTTCATCGTCACGACCTACAACAGCAGGAGCGTCATTGCGAACACTGCTCCACCCTGTATAAGCTGTAATGATGTTCGTAAGCTCTCCAACAGAAGGACTCACTGCGCCAGTAGCTTCGCTTATGAACTCAACAGGCGAACCAAGGCTGCTTACGGAAATTCCAGCCCCGAAGCTAATAGCAAACGTGCTTTCAGCGTCTAGCATGGCGATAGTCAGAACATCATTAACTACCGCAAGCGTTCTATCACCGAACGTAAATTGAGCCGCTAAAGCTGTAAGAACTGTCGTCTTATTGTCACCGCTTGCCGCCGTGTAAGTCTTTTGTATTCCGTCCATTGTTATCGAATACATCACTCCCGCAACTGGTTCAGAATCAAGAGTGCAGCTTACCGTGTTTGCTTTATCTGCTGAAATAACAGCGTTCGTTTCGTCACAAGAAAATATCATCGCCGCATTTCGGGACGATGATATTTGTGCGCCGTATGGAATTAACGTACCTTCTGTGCCAAAGCACGTTGCTTTTACGATTGTCTTTTCTGCCGTAATCTGCTTAATGCCAGCAAGTCCAGCGGCATTGCTTAAACTCACACCCTGCGCCGTTGATGGGTACATAGCATTGTAGATATTCTCGGCAAGCTCCCAAAGGTTGGCAATCTCGAAGCCGTAAATGCCATGTATTTGACCGAATATACTGTTAGGTGTGGTTTCTATTGCGCCGCCCAATTTATCCGCTATACGGTCATTTAGGGACGTTATTATTTCGGGCAGCCTCTTTCTCTTGAATCCCTCTGCACTCAAACCGTAATTAACCGTTGCCATATCCCAGCACCTCTTTTCGTGTCAGTAGCCCATACTCTGTCGTAGCTGTGTACTCTACAGCAAGGCGCCGACCTTTTACATCGAAATCAACGTCCATAGATACAACTCTTTCAACGCCCTCCACAGACATAATTGCCTCCGTAAGTACTTGCTTTACATGATTGACGTTCGGATTTTTGACAAGTATATATTCTAGATACGGCACACCTCTTGACGTATCAAGAAACCATTCCGAAAGCCAAAACCTCAACGTAATCAATATCTGCTGCGCCACTCGCTCCGCATTGTCCACAATAAGTAAGTCGCGGTCTTTAATCAGCAAATCTCCAGTCGCGACATTCATTGCTAAATCTTTTGCCATTTCAAGACCTCCTTACAACGGTGGCGATGTTTCGCCATGAACGCCCATGTGAGTATGATGAACGCTTGATATACCACCAACTACCAAATCACCGCCGCCAACGCTCATTGTCGTTCCATCGGCAAGCTCTATAGAAAGCCCCGAACCGCTCAACCTCAGCGTAGAACCGCCACAAGTAAGGCACGTTTCCCCAGAATGACTTGCCGCCGCCGTAGCTCCACCAGAATACAGCCCTGGGATAATAATAGCGTCGTTCATGCTGTGCTTTCGTGGGTCTGTCGAAGTAGCGTTGCCAGACAGATACCCGCTTATTGACTCATCGGAGAATACAATTAAACAGCCGTCCCCAGCACCGATAGGGAACGTAACGCCAGCACTTCCACCACTTCCAGTCGGGAAAATAACAGGCGCATTGTAAATAACAGGATATGGAATAGCCCTTCCGTCTTTAGCCTTGTAACTTCCATACGGCTTTACGCTCGCTCTATTACTGCCAGCGTCATACCCTACAATGACGGCAGGAAGAGCGACATGAGCATTTTCAATCTGCTTCTGCGTCCAGCCTTGGATAACGCTTTTGATGTCATTATCAGATTGCCTCATTCCTCATCGTCCTCCACTTCCTCATCGTCCTCTGACTCTGTATCTGTGCTTTCTCCTGCCCCTGTGTCCAGTCCTTCAATCAGTTTGAAATGACTGCGCCAGTCACCGCCGTAGCTTGTACCTTCGTGACGAACAGAATCAACACGAAACCAGCCTTTAATAACTCGGCTTTCAAGCTTCACAGCGTCCCCTGGGTTTACTGTGGGAAAAAGCAATGTATCAATCTCCCAGCCAGCCTTTTTGTCCGTGTTCTCTTTGCCGTCCCTGCGAAGGTACTCTCTTTCGCTAGTTTCTTCGTCCTCTTGTGAACTTGCGTCTACAATACGCGCAGGACTTCCGAGAAGCCCGCTGGACGGAGAAAACACAATGCCTTGGTTAGCTACTACACTTCCAGCACGAATCACTTGCAGAACGCCGTTCTGAACGCTCCAAGTAAAGCCCTGCCCTGCACATATTTCGTCCAGAGCGTCCGTTGCATTTCCAGCAAACGAATAACCATCACGATATGCCGTAGGCGTGACTCCCTTACCATACACAAGAGGCAGCCCCATCTGTGAAGATATATTCGTGATAATACTTCCAGCACTTGAGCTTGGCGGATATGACAGAGAAACAACAGTATCACGCATAGCAACCTTGCCGTCTTTGATACGCATTTCTGTCTTTACGTCCGCGCCTTCATCGTGTGAGTAGCACTGCGACGTATTCCCTGCGAATATCTTTATCGCGCCGCCATTGTCCTTGTACCCTGCATACAGTTCAATCTCCGTGTCAGCCTGTTCCAGCTTCTTTCGTGTTTCATCGGAAAGGTTATATATCTCAAGCTTTGCCTTGTTCGGCTCTTTGGAAAGGTCTTTCTCAATGTCAAAGGATATTTTCAAACCAAGACTCTCAGCATTGAGGTTGTTGAACTCGAATCCCAGCTTTGGCAACACTACGCGATATACGTTATTCCAAAGCTGCTGCTTTGATGGCATTGACCTCACTCCTTGGAACAATGACAAGTGAGAACTTGCCATCGACAAAATCCTTGCGCCCTATCTTCTGATTGTCTGCGCTTGCAGTGTTTACAACAACCGCCATTATTTCGAATGACGGCAGCCCATTTCTGCGCCCTTGGTGTAGCAATGGGAAATTCGGAACTACGGCAACACCCCGAACAATGTCAGAATTGTCCGCATTGCGAACGTCCATATTCCACTGCTCCGCATTGCTGTTCCACCCGAAATGCAGCTTGTACGTCTGCTTGTCTACGACAACGGACGTTACAAAGTCGTTAGCGTCGAACATCGTTATTGCAATCACAATACCACCCCTGCCGCAAACGAATAAGCAATAGCCTGTGCTGACGCATTAGCAGTAAGCTCTTTGCTTGTGCTAATATCGCCAGCGTTAGCATTATCAGCCGCAACCGTATTCGTTTCAATGACATTCTTGCCACCGCGAACCGTCATTCCAGTACCTATTTCGGTCTGGCTTGCAGCCCCAGCCTCTTTCTCACTCTGCCCAGCCATTCCAGAAGCCTCGGAGTCTGTACCATCTTCGGGAACGTCCTCAGTCTTTTGCTTTACAATGCGAACTTGCACAAAGCTCAACTGCATACGGTAGCACACGCCGTTTGTCAAATTCTTTGGCAGAGGCGCATGCACCATAATCATATTCGGATATATAGCATCGGGCAGCGTTATTGTCACAGGCTCACCCTTCTTGTATATATCCTGCAATGCTCTGGCAACCTCAGCCATTCTCCCATCAGACTGATTTCTGTACGCCCATGTAACAGGCGTAGGCGTGAATACGCATGTCATGGAAAGCGTCATAGGCTTACGAGTGACATGGTCTGCCACTGGAAAACCATCTTCGACAGGATATTCAGCGACATCAGAATCAAACGATGTTTCATGCTCCATGAGAACATCAACTTCCAGATTGTCCCCGATTTTAGCTGGCTCTGTAAGCCCTAAATTCATTCCAAGTCCAAAGTTGAACACACGCTCACCCCTTCCCGCTATCCGTCAAATTCGGGAACAGCCAAGCCGTTTGCAGCTGCCGCTGCTTCTTCTGGGCTGTTCACGTTAAACGTATTTGTCTGGTTGACAGTATTTGATGTTTCCGCTCCAGCTCCAGCAGCAGCGTCATTGACGGAGCTTGCCTTTGCGTCAATACTTGCGTCGAATCCAAGGAACTCTTTCGCCTTTCCAATCAATCCAGAAATACCATTGGCAACGGTACTAATCGGACCTATAAGAGCAGCAATCTTTTCAGCCAGCCAGCTTGCAAACTGTCCAAGCTTCGAGAATACCCATGCGCCTATTCTGAACAGATTAGTGAAATGCTTTACAAGCAAACCTCCTACGAGGTCAATAATGTCCATGAACACAGGCGATAACGCTTCTACAACAGGAGCTAATGCTGCCCATGCGTCTTGGAAGTACTTCACACCCTCAGACAGAGAATCAAGCCCAGGCTGTACCCACGCCATGAACGTTCCCCAGTTATCCGTGCAGAACTTTATCATTGCGCCTATCAACGCAAACGCCGCCGCCAGTATAGCCGCTAAAGGCGCAAGACCTCCAAGCATTGCGACAATTCCAGAACCAGCTACGGCAGAAGCTATCGAAGCAAATACAGCTCCAATCTGCATGAGTCCGCCAATAAGAACACCAAGCCCACCGCCAATAGTAAGCAATGCGCCAAGAGCCGCAACGGTAGCCATTATCCCACCAGCAAGCTTTGGGTGCTCTTTAATGAATCCGCTGATAGCATTTGTCGCACCTCTCACGAACTCTGTAATTCCAGAGAACGCAGGAAGTAACGAATTACCAAGCTCGATTGCCATTTCCTCTGCGGCAGATTTCAACTCTTTCAGTCTGCCCCAAAGATTATTTTTGGACGTTTCTGCAAAGCTGTGAGCTGCGCCGTCCGCATTGTCAATGGCAGCTGCCAGCTTATCCATATCAGACTGACTCGTGTTCACGATTGTCAACAGTCCAGTCATAGCCTCCTTGCCAGCAATGGACTGTGCCACTTGTGCCTTTTCCTGTTCAGACAATCCAGCCATCGACTGTCGCAGTTCATTCATTACTTGGCGTAACGGCTTCATCTTTCCAGACTCGTCAGCAACGGTAAGACCTAACTGTTCCATAGCCCTTGCCGCCTCTGCTGTCGGACTTGCCATGTTTGCGAGAATAGCCCTTAACTGCGTACCAGCTTGCTCGCCCTTAATGCCAGCGTTTGCCAGCATACCAGTAGCAAGAGCCGCGTCCTCTATGCTGTACTTCATAGCACCGCACACAGCACCGACATACTTGAACGTATATCCCATAAGCTCTGTATTCGTATTAGCGTTCATGCTTGCCGCCGCAAATACATCAGCCATGCGTCCAGCTTCCTCAGCCTTCATTCCAAAAGCCGTCAAATCATCGGAGATAATATCAGCTGTCCTTGCCAAATCTCCACCGCTTGCCGCAGCCAAGTCCAACAGTCCAGGCATACCAGCTATAATCTGGTCTGTTTTCCAGCCAGCCATTCCAAGGAACGTCATAGCCTGTCCAGCTTCACTTGCACTGAATACCGTGTCCCTGCCAAGCTGTCTTGCTGTATCAGTCAGCCTTTGCATTTGCTCGTCTGTACTGCCTGTTATAGCCTTGACCTTTGACATCGTAGACTCGAAGTCAGCCGCAGTTTTTACAGGCAAAGCAATACCGCCAAGCAATCCAGCACCAGCAGCGGAAAGTGTTGCACCTCCACTCATGAGATTACCGCCAACAGTTTCAAGCTTCTTTTTTGCCGCGTCAATCTTTGATGTGTCAACATCAACTTTTACCTTTTGCCGTGATACTTGCGACATCTTGGCTTTTAGGTCAGCAACCTTTTTCTTGGCAAGTTCAACGCCAGAGCCATCAGTAAGGAATTTTATCTTTGTTATAAGTTCACGGACTGCACTTCCAGCCATTGCCTCACCTTCTCCATCTGTTCTTAGCTTGCGCGTCTTTCATCGCAAAGTACTCAATATCCGACATCATATCCAAGTAGTCATTTATCTGCACGATTTCGGCGAGGTTGACATGCCCCGCCTTAACATCGTGCCAAGTAACCATTCCTGCTTTTATCGCTCTGTAGACAAGGCAACGTCTGTCGAAGCTGTCCTCTGTCCGCCCTGGAATATCGACGTGAGCATTTCGAGAACGTGACGGACGCCAGCAGGGACGCCGCAGAGCTTGGAAAAATCCGTGAAGTTAATCTCAAAAACTTTGAACATCAACGCGATAAGGTCGAATGTGCGCCCTGTGAACAGCTCATTTATAACGTCTTCGTCAAGAGCAACAGCTTCGCCCTTTCCTTCGACCTTCACGGCAATGTACCGCGAATCAATCAACAGCCCTTCCAGCTTCTTGAGCGTAGCTCCGTCAAGGTGCTGCGGTAACGAATCCATAATCATGTACAGAACATTCACGCCTGTTTCCTCTGGCTTTGCTCCGCTGCTTGCCGCGCTGCCAATCATAGCACCGCCGATGGCGGGGAGAAGTACTTTCTGTACCTCTCCAAGAACGTCAAGAGCTTCAAGCGGAGGAATCTGCTGAATGTAAAATACATCGTTTCCCATCTTGTACTGTGTCCGCTCAAACATCAATGATTACCTCCGATTATCGGGTTGTCCACCTGCCCTGTCTGAATAGTCCATTCCTGCGTGTCAATCGTGCGACCGCGTCCACCCTCTGGGAAGTTAGACACCCACGCTTCTTTGGCAAAGAACAGCGTATCGCCAGCAAGGTCTTTTATAAGCAACGGCAGCATGCCCTTGCCAGTAACACGGTCTTGATTGTACACGCGCGAAAGGTATGTATTGCTCTGGGACGTAGTAGCCAAGCTGACAGTAATCTCAAACGTGTGGTCTGGGTCAATACTTCTGCCGACTTCTCCATCAGCGCCAACATAAAGCTGCATACCTTCGCCATGCGGATTGATACTGACGATACTATCATCAGCAAAGCCCGAAAGCTGTCTAGCTCCGAAAATGACCTGCACTTTCTTCGGGTCGTAAGTCAATACTCCTGCCATTATGCAGCACCTCCTACGATAAGATTTTCATACGTCAAGCTGCCCTTAATCTCAATTACGTTGATAGCTCCTGCCAGTCGTGCCGTGAAGCGAATATCCTCCAGCTTACGGCTTGCCTTAGTATTCGGAGAAATACTAGAAGCCAGCGGAACTGTAATCGTGAATCCAAGGTTCTCGTTACCATCTTCGTCATACTCCGTCGGGGCAATTCCTCCGCGCTCCTGTCCGAGCCTCAATGCCGCCCTCATCTGATTTTCGACAACAGCAATTCCATCATCTGTGTACGGCAGTTTGTCGCGGTTGATAAGCGCATTGAAGATATTAACCGTCATTTCCTCCTGCAACCAGTCGCGGAAACGGATAATATCAATCCATTCGCCAGCAGCAACCTTACCATTCTGTGTAATAGACACATTGCGGAAACGCTCAAACGTGTTGCCGTTCTTCTTTGTGATAGCCAAGTACTGCGTTTCTGTCAGATTGTCAGTTACGACACCAGCCAGTTTTTTGTTAGCCCAGTTCTCACCACCTGGCTCGATTGCAAAGCACCGTGCAAATACGGCGCACTCTGGGAAGTCAGTAGCAGCGTCGGCATGATACCACCAATGAGTACGGAAGTAATTGTTGTTCATGAGCTGATAGCCTGTGTCCGTAGTAACATCGGAATCCATCGCGCCAGCCTCGGCAATAGCCGTGCCGAACAGCTTTCTATGTGCCTCTGTCCAAGCAGCCGCCGCAAGGATAGCACTCGGAGTACGGTCAACCATAGCCCAGCCATACCAGTCGTTATCAGACGATACAATAGCCGCCATCATTGTTGGAATATCCTCTGTAACAGTAGCAACGCCAGCTTTAAGCATGGAAGATACAGCCACTTTGAAACTATCCCCACTGATACCAGTCAACGTAAGAACGCCAGCTGTGGAATCCACAACAGCCGTAACAGCCGCACCAGTGTCAGCAGTAATAAGCTCCGCAATTCCATCAAGAATTGCAAGGGTATCTCCACCCTCGTTCGTATACTCATACGGCTTGGAAATAACATTACCGCTGCTGTCTTTCGTGCTAACCGTAACAGTATACGTTCCAGCAGCCGTTACCTTGCCAACGGTTACAGATACAGCGTCTACGAGCTGCCGCCCAATCTTAACAACAGACGGACTCGGTGTCTGTGAGAACGCGTCAACGGCAGCCAAATACAGCGGGTCGTTGGCGGCGAATCCATCATCAATCATAGCGTCTGCACTTGTGTAAGTTTCAACACGCGCCAAGCTGTGAACATGAGGCCCGACGATAAGCAATGTCGAAAAGCCCTCTTTGCTAATGCCTGTCGTATTCAGCGAAATATTCACCGACACTATGCGGTCTAAATTCGCCATGTAAATCACTCCTTTTTAATTGTAAAACTTTGTAACTTGTGTTAAACTATAAATGAGGTGATGAAAATGAACATTTACAAGAAACATTCAAATGACAACCCTCTTTACCTGCTTTGGAAAAGCGTTCGGCAAAAATGTCAAAATCCTTCCAACAAGTCATATAAATCTTTTGGAGGAAGGGGAATCCTTTTCCATGAAGATTGGAATGACTTTGATGTGTTTTCTGATTGGGCAATAGCTAACGACTATTCCAAAGGTAAAACACTTGAACTTATTGACAAAGATGCCAGCTTTTCACCAGATAACTGTTTTTTCTCCGTCAAGTTTCAACATCATGGCATGAGCCAAACTCGCTTATATACCGAATGGCGAACGATGCTAAATCGTTGCAAAAATCCTTCTCATAAGTCCTATGCTGACTATGGCGGACGTGGTATAAAGGTTTGTGCTGAATGGCAAGACTTTATTACATTCAAAGATTGGGCATTATCCCACGGGTATAGCGATGAATTGACACTTGATAGAATTGACGTTAATGGTGACTACGAACCATCAAACTGTCGTTTTGTTGATATGGTCACACAATGTAACAACCGCCGTTCAAGCAAGTTTTTAACGTATCAAGGAAGAACTTTATCTCAATCGCAATGGGCTCGAGAATTAGGTTTATCTAGACACGTTATACATGAACGAGTAAAACGCGGATTGTCCGTAGAAGAAATTTTGAGAACCGAAAAGCACGTTCATAGAGGGGAAAACCATAGCCAAAATCTGATAACTTTCAATGGCATAACCATGAATCAGAAACAATGGGCTAAACGAGTAGGTGTGTCCCCCACAACATTAGGTCGTAGGCTTAAGGAGTGGGGAATCGAAAGGGCTTTAACTCAGCCCTAACGTTAATCACCCCTTATTCATTATCAACATTGGGAACAGAAAAGGAGAGCGTTCGCTCTCCTACCGTCCCATTTATAGCAACTTCGTCAATTTCTCCGACGTTTGCGGTCATTACCTCTGCATAGCGTATATGCAAGTCAACAGCAGCCCTCGGCTCATACTGCTGGCTATTAGGCAAAAGAACCGTAACGTCCTGCACAGGCTCAGAATCAAAAAATACAATTCCTGCCTTCGTACATTCCTCAACTACGTCTGGAAGCTCCAAGCACCGCACAAGGTATTCCAGTTTATCCGACGGAAATTCGCCTCTTTGGTCGAACATCTGGACTTCAAGAACTGCGTCCGTAGGAACATATACAGCCTTTGTCCCTTCCTCGCTGCCCTGTCTGAACTCTGCCATAGCTTGCGCCTGTTTAGAGTACACAAACAGAGTAACAACAGGATTGGCAATCTTTATACCGTCTTGATTACGCCATATAACGCGCTTTCCTTCAAGGTCTAGGACTCGTGCAATAATATCATGAATCGCTTTCCGCATTTCCTTCGTCATTGTCACTCACAGTCCTTTCCTCGATTTCTTGTGCCATGCTTCGAAAATGGTTGATAACATCGCTCTGCCAAGCTTCGCAATGAATAATCTTCCACCGCGTCCCACGCCATACAATAACGTCTGCCTCTTGTGTCAGTCCTTGCTCTCCCTGCTTATCTGCAAGGAAAGGTTCATCGCTGAACAAGGACACCATGTTGGAGGTAAAAGCACCTTCGCCCAGCATTTGCGTGTAATGCGACTGCTGCTGCTGGTCTAGCGGCTGGACACTTGCGAGAATAACAATGTCCGATGTTTCCCCATCATGCCAGTACCCATCGTTATCGTAATAACCGCCAGTATGCCGCAAGACTGCTACTGGCTTACGAAAACTGCTTCTCATGCCCTTTCCTCCTATTCATCAATACGGTAGTTAATGCTCTGCCGCAATCGCCCTGTATCAATCAACGGCGCACTACTTCCTTTTGCCTTAACTGTTGACGGCGCATTTGCTTTCAGCTTTGAACTTCCAAACACCTTCTGCACGTCCGCTTGCATTCTTTTTGCTACAAGGTTCATGACTTGCTTCATTCCAAGGCTGCCGTCAATTACGGCATTGACGCCCTGCTCTGCCAAATCCTGCCACGAATCACCATTTTCGTCGCTGGCAATTTTGACAAACGGTCTGGCAGGGATTGTCTTAGTTCCGTACTCGTTGTACGCCGCAATCTCTGTCAAATCCGTCTTGCCATCGTCAGCCTTACCCGCGTCCCTAAGAACACCAACGCTTATTTGAACTCCATCAAAGGACTGTAGGTTAGTAATAATCCTGCGGAATCCCAAATCATTATCTTTGACAGCCGCCACAGCAACCGCCTCCAGTTCTGATTGTTACCGCAGTTACAACCATATCGCGCAACAACAGGAATTGCTGACCGTACAGAGTCTTACGGAGAAGGTTGTCGGAATCTACTCCAGAAGCCGAATCAGCCCCTCCATAAGTACGCTGTAACTGACCTTCCTTTTCGGAGGTCAAACTTCCTGCTGTAAGTACCGCGTCCCCAGCATTATTGCCAGCCTCGGCAATCATCGTATTAAGCGTTCGCATGTGCGCCACAAAGTACGACAACGCCTTACTGTACAACTTACCGAAACGCTTTGCGCTTACATAGTCGCCGTATATATCAAAGTCAGAAGCAAGCTCTTCATCGGAAACATCAGCCATAGCAGGGATTGTCAGCCTAAATACCGCAATCAATTCCTCCGTTGTTGCCATAAGCTCACGCCCTGTTCGTAGCTTCTTTCAGCACTGCGATAATATCCCCGCGCTTTTTCAAGCCATCAATAGGGATATTGTGCTTTGCCGCATAAGCTTTGAGTTCATCAAGAGCCTGTTCCTCGAAAGCCTTTTCCTCAGCTGCTTTCTCTGCCTCGGCTTTTGCCTTGGCTTTTTCAGCGGCTTTGACTTCCTTTTCGTCAGCCTCAACCATCGTGCCAGCCTCAATCATTTCAGCAATGCCAGGGTACAGCTTTTTCAGTTCCTCCACCTTAAGCCCACTAACAGGCACATTGGGGGAGAAAAGTGTGCCGCCAACAACGACGGCACAAGCACTTTTGTTAATAAGCACTTTTGCCATTTCTCCGTCCCTCCTTATGCGCCTACAGCCTTAGCGAAAGCAATCGGAACAACAACCGTAACACCGATTACGCGCGACAAGCAGTCAACAACGTACTCAAGGTTGCGCTTCTCAACGGGCAGCTGACGGAAACGCTCTGGGATTTCCAGACGTACCATGTCGGGGTCAAACTTACCAGCGATAAGAATATCCTTGTTGCCAGCACCAGCACCAGTAAGCTCTGCAACCTTCATGAAGCGAACTCCTTCATGCGTCTTTTTCAAAAAGTCAAGAATCGTGATGTCCGAATAATCGGAGCGCGGCGTTCCTGCGATATGGTCGTATGCTGCCGTAGACAGGAGAACCGTATCAGCAACCTCAACACTATTCGTTGCCAGCTCTACTGCGTTGATTACTGCGTTAACATCGCGGATAATCTGTGCAGGAGTCTTGTCGGCAAGTCTTGTGGACGAACCAGTTCCATCAGCTGGGAGCTGAACAGTCGTCATATTCGGATTGTAAAGGAATCCAGTGATACCGTGAGCCGCGTCACCTTTCCAAGCCAGCGTGTTAATGCGCTGGTCGATTGCACGGCGAGCCGCACGAGCGCGGTATACATCAATGTTAGTTCCAGCAAATGCAGCATTCTCAATCTCAACAACATTGTAGCCGTAGGAATCACCTACCGTGTACACAGGCGTAACAATCTTCTGCGCAAGAACATCAGCACGCGGAAGGTCGTCAGCGTAGTTGCTGATAATCTTCGCAACGCCAATAGCGTCGTAAATCTTCTGTTCAGCAGAAGCCGCACCAGCAGGAACGTCAGTCTGAACAGGGAAAACTGCGAAAGCGTTAAGCGGTGCTTTCTGAACCTCCAGCACCCGCGAACGAACATAGGAAAGTTCACGAGCGAAAAATGCGCTTGCGGACTCGTCGAGTCGTCCAGCTGCGCTTGCCTTAATGTACTCTGCCTCAGCAGCGTCAAAATGACCTTTCGGATTATGCTTACCCATTATTCTTTGCCTCCTTCATCATTTACGAATGCGAACAGGGACGATGTCGCCCTCTGCGCCGTCTGCAAGATACGTCATTCCTGTGATAGTTTCTGCACCTTCACCAGCAGCCGTGAACGTGTGTCCACCATCTGCAATCGTGATAGCAACAGCACTACCAGCCGTGACAGTTCCACCAACTTTGACGTACACATCACCAAACGTCATAACAGGAACACAATAGCCCTGCTCGTAGTATGCCCCTGTGCCGTCATAGCCTTTGTGCGTATGAACAGCAATACCAATAACCTTTGCACCATCGCCAGATGTGCCAGCAGCTTTAATCTGCGCGCCAGCGTCAGTACCACGGATAACAGCGTCGCCAGGATTAAGCTCCGTTTCAGCTGCGAAAGAATCAACTACGTCAACGGTTGCGTCCGCTTTCATTCCAGCGATAGCAACCGCCATATCCTGTCCCCATACAAAAGCCTGTGCCATTATTATTCACGTCCTTTCAGATACATTGCCGACTCAGCTTCTTTGAGCTTCTCCAGCGCAACTGCTGGGTCGTCAGCGTCCTCGTGAGAATCGCCCTCACCATCATTGTCGTTATGACCTTCCAACGCTTTGCGCTGTTCAGCCATTCCATCTGCATGTTTCTTAGCGTCAAGCACAGCCATATCGAAAGCAGCTTCGATGTAATCAGCGGACTTGCCGTCAAGGTTAACAGAATCACCGCGTACCGCCTTAATTACAGCCGTCTTGATGTCAGCGTCGGTCATTTCCTCTGCCTTATCAATACGATTATCCTTGGCAATTTCCAGAAGTTTCACACGAGCCGTAACAGCCGAGTCAAAGTTCTTCTTAGCCTGTTCCTCAGCGTCAGCGTGTTCCTTCTTCATCTTGTCATTCTCTGCAACAGCAGCGTCCAACTTTGCCTGCAAAGTATCTTTCTCCTTTGCGGACTCTGCTTTTGCGTCCTCCGCGTCTTTGCGGAGCTTGTCGTTCTCTGCACGGAGCTTTTCGACATACACACCAACTTCGGGTGCTGCCTCATACTCCAGACCGCCATCAAGGCGAATCTTCGTCATGTTCTCTGCCATGTCTTTGTTTCCTCCTTCTTTATCCTCATGGGACTCAATAACCTGCTCCCCGTCCATATTAAGACGAGCAATTCCAGCACGTCCTTTGGGAACAACAGCGACGTGATTGTAGCGAATGTTACGCTGTATCGCGTCATAATGCTGCCCATCGGGTGTCGTGCCAGAAACTTCATCAAGGTCAAGGGTGTACCCGCAGGAAAGCTCTCTCGCGTCCGTGTCCAGATTGTAAATCACAATATCAGCACGGATTGAACCATCGTCCTGCCGACCTTCTGAAAGCACAGTTCCTATCGGCTTTACGCTGGCGGCGTTCTCGCTGTCAACCATAGCTTTGTGACCTACGGTTATAGGCTTGCCAAGCAGTGAAGCCAACGACTCCGCTTTGAACGCTTCTTCTGGTGGGCGATACTCATAACGGTCTGAACCGTCTGCGTTCTTGTAACGCAATATCCCAGCCCTGCCAACAATCGGCGTATCACGGATAAATCCTTCGGGTGTCCTTGTCGCCGTGAATGCTACACGGTCAAATCTTTGCATCGTATCACCTCTTTTGCATTAAAAAAGGGCTTTTCAGCCCTCGGGGTATCTCTCCCTCTGTTCATAGTTTCTACCTCCCTTTTGTGGGCATAATAAAAGCACCTTGCATTTGCAGGGTGCTTATTGTTTATAGTTTAATTCTTAACTGGCGTGTACGTCCCAGCCTTCGGCTTCATAGCTATTTTGTTTATGTCTATGATTGGGTCTGCTATACAACGGCATTGAATCGGGTGTCCCGGATGCCCTTCAGCTGGCGGATTCTTCCAGCTAAACGTCTGACCGCTCAAGGCTCTATGCGTAGGTCGCACTCTCTCATCGCCAGCAGTCACCCACTTGTATTCGTCAATCCCAAGCTGGCGTTGCTGGTATTCCTCAATCCTGCCGTACAGCTTTCCGACTTGGTCACGCCCTATGAGTACAGCATGGTTTTTCTCAACTTTTGAAATTTTTTCAAGTGTTGCAGAAAGAACCTTCGTGAGTTCCTTACGCTCAGAAGTCCCGATTATCTCTGTAGCCATAGCGTCACGAATCCTGCGTAGTGTTTCTTCATCAATGGACTTGATGTAGTCAATATTCTGCTGAACCCACATACGCTTTAGCTGCTCGAACGGTACTTCCTTGTCAATCATTTCCTGCATTTCATCATCGCCGCGTGCTGTGGACTTGCCAGCCATATACGGCACAGTTCCAAATACAGATTGAAATATTGCTTCAAGTTCTTTTATGGCGTGTTTATAAACAGCCGCGTATGTCTTTTCGATGGCTGGCTTCATTGACGGCAACGCTTCTATGTTTTGCCTCATTCGCTCAACTACCGAGGAAAGCTCGTCTGTTGTGGAATCAAACACAACGGACTTGTCCAGAATACTTTCAAGCTGTTTAAGATACCCTTTCACAATAGCAAGAACGGCATTCGTATGAGCGACAATGGCCTTTGCGTAAGCCCTTTCAAGAGCCATAGGATAACGCATTTTGCGTTTTGCTGTTATCTTCACCGTGCCGCCCCTCCTTATCATTCCTCAGTCTGACTTGCCAGCATATTGTCCAGTGACCTATCAAGAACAATGTCGCTTTGCTGTTCCAACGTATCTCGCATTTCTTGAACATCAAGCGCACCCACATCAGAAAGAATCTTCATAGCGTCAGCATTAGTCTTTCGTGCTTCTGCCTTCAATTTATCAGTTTCAGCGCGTTCCTTTTCTGTCGGGTTCCACAACGGCGCAAACTCAATCTGCCAGTGTTCGGGTAACGTAAGCTCATATTTACTGCACTTACTCAACAGATAAATGAGCCGCGATAACTGCGGTCGCAATACTCTCTCTTGAACCTTGCCTACCATGTTGTAGTATGACTCCAAGTCACTTTTGCCTGTGGCACTCATTCCAGCTGGGGAACGTCCGAATAACAATGTCATTGGAATACCGCTTGCTGCCGATATAGCAATCTCAAATTCCTCAAGAACATCACGCAAACCGCCAATAGTAACATTGTGCTGCGTGTATTCCTCTCCAGTGTCTATGGCTATCGTATTAAGCAAATGCCGCCCCATATCAATTACATGCAGACGGCTCATAACCTCATTCTCGCCCGCGTCGCTCATCATCTTGCTTGCCAGTCCGTGGAACTTTAACACGCTTTGAGAAAGTCTTTCTATTGCCACCCTAGCCGCGTCGAAGCTAGAACCAAGACGAAGAAGCTCGTCCCTTATCTGTTCAATAACAGTACCTCCCCAACCGTTCCTAGAACGTCTACGCTCATTTGTTATAGGCGCACCGTAGAACATCAACAGGCGCGACTCATGAACTAGGAAATTGTTTCCCCACTTACTCGTTATGCTGTAGAACTGTGGCTTGCCGAAGTTTGCCTCCAGCGGGTCGTCGTACAAATAATTGCCTGTGTACGAAACGTCCTGCGGCGAAAACACTTCCAACCGTTCAATGCTTTTTAGCGAATCTTCGTTCAACGGCTCTTGAAGCGTTCCTCCATCGTCAGCCATAAGCAGGACTACAGCACCCCCGAAAAGTCTGTCCCAAGACAGCGCAAGGCTCATTGCTCCTTTAACGCCTAAATCCTCTTGCAACGAATCAAGCTTCTCAGCAAGTTCTTCGTCCATTTCGTGTGAACATACCTTCCAACCAGCTCGCAACGCTTCTTCTGCTGGCACAGTAACTATTCGCTGGGCAAGTCCATTTGATGTAAACAGCTCGTCCGCTTCTTTCGTGTCCGTAGTCCAGTCACGGAAAGTATTCGCAAATCTTGTCACTGCAAATGGGTCACGACCTCGTATTCCAGCTCCTGTAAAAGCGTTCAAGTAACCATCTTGTCTTTTCTTGCGTTTCCTGCTCATTTCCTCACCACTTCCATCATGTCATTAAGCCGCTCCAGTCTGCACCATTTCCCCCAGCAAAGGCAAGAACAAGTGCGTCTGCCCTATCTGGCGACCGTCTGCACCTCTTTTTGTATGAACCTTTATCCTCCAGTAGCATTTGCCCTTTGGAATTTACTTTGTATTTTCTCGCGGACAGCTGTGCCGCAAGTTCATCATCTTGTGGGAGCTGAATAGTTCCAGCTGCGAACCTCTGACGTAGTATGTCCCAGCTTTCCGTAGCCCAGTTAGCATAATGACCGCTGTCATTCGGCTTGCCTCCGTTGTGGCAAGGAAAAACAGACATATTCAGTCCACGTTCGTATATTACTTCTCGCAGTCGGTCAGTAACTCCACCGCCTACGCCATCATCATCAATATAAATGGCGGCTCTGCTTTTACCGCATGCCGCCATAACTCCTACGGCAGTGTCAATAATCCTGCCGACAGTTTCCATCGTATCTTTTTTGTTGTAATGCGTCATATCCAAAACACGCCCGCCAACACGCGAGCATATAACCGTTTCATCGTCCCCGAATCGTGCTATATCTGCACCAATGAAAACTGTATGCCCCTGCTTTATATCTCCATCGAGGCTGTCCCTCATCATAGCCGCCTCGATAAGCTCCAGTGCAATCAATCCGTCTGGCTCTGCCTTCGGGAACTCTCCAAGCACACGAACGCGAACAACATCGCTGTCCATGCCATACTGACGAATCAATAGCTGGCTGTATTCATCTGTAACACGTCCAGTATCAAGACATGAAATCTTGAGCGTATGGTACAAATCTCTATCTTCGAAAAATGCCCTCTTAAAAACTCCAGTGTTCTTTGTCGGGTTTCCACAAAGAAGCAGCTTTGCGTCAGACGTTGTAAGCGCACCTTCTATCGTTTCAAAAATACTATCATCAATACCGCTTGCCTCGTCACATACAAACAATATATGTTCCTCATGGAAACCTGCCATGTTCTCTGACTTGCTTGCTGTTCTGGCAGTAGCAAACCATCTTTCGGGAGCAAACTTGGCTGCGACCTTTGTCTGTTTCCATTCGAACAACTCTTTTAGCAGTGGGGAGCGTTCTAACCACTTGCTTATTTCGGGCCACAAAATATCATACAACTGCCTTTGTGTAGGAGCTGTACAAGGTATCTTTGGGAAAGGTCGCGTGAATAAAAACCAAAGGCACGTCCACGCCTCCAGCGCTGTCTTTCCTACGCCGTGTCCAGAACGTATTGCAACGCGAGGTTTGTTGCCAAGTGCCTTCAATGCTTCTTGTTGCCATTCGTCAGCATTGACATCTAGCACTCGCCTAACAAACACATCGGGGCAGCTAATGTATTTACGCATATTCATTGCCATTTCCATGATATTATGCGCTTCCATTACTGTTCCCCTCCGTATTCCAAGCAGCTTTTAGAACCTCCGCAAGAAGTTCACCCGTTCCATGTTCTTCGCCTTTTGTGCTTAGTGTCTGTTCTCTAGCTTCGCGTTCTATTTCAACGCCGTTAGAAAACATCAAAACTAGACTGTGAAAGCTTGCTTTGGAAGTATCTCTATCCTTCAATCCGTCTATTGCTTTCTTTTGCAAAAGCTGTCCTTCTTTTATATGGCGTTCAATCATTGCCGTATAGTCAGCTACGGCTTTATCATGGGCTTCTTGGACTATGGACGTATCCCACGCAATAGCTCTCTCTTGCCAGTTAAATCTAGCCGCCCATCTTTTTATTAAAGATAGGTTTTTAGCACACTTTTGAGCGACTTGCGGGTATTTGCGTCCAGTGCCGATGGCAATATACGTCAAAAAAGCTGCATAAGCTGGTTCGCTTTCTTCTGTTTTTTTGTCGCCAGTTATTATCCTATCCCAAGGATTTTTCTTTTTTGCCATCGCGCCTCCCTCCATTTTGTTAATTATTTTTTAGGTCTACCCTATTTTGGCAATATAAAAAGCACCTTGCTTTTGCAAAGTGCTTCATGTTTATTGTGTTGCTATGTTTACCGCAAGAACGACGCAAGGGATATTTTCTTCGGCTTCATGCCATATTTTTTGGCAATCTCTGTTGCCTTTGTATTATACGCCACAATCCACGGCCTTATAATTTCCCACGCCTCGTCCCGACCAATCGCGCCCATGCGGTAACTGTCCCGCGCCTCAAACGCTCTATTTTTCAGCTCTTCCATGATTGCCTCCCCCTTTCAGTGTCCATTATAAAGGGACAACCGTTAAATGTCGAGGGACTTTTCTTCTTTTATTGCGTCCAATGCGCTATTGTCTGTAAAGACATTTTTTATATTCTTTATATCGCCTTTGTAAAAAACCAAAATATTTTGATGTGTTTTCCCTATTTTACGCGTTCGCCATGTACGTCTTGCCCTTACTGGCAAAGAACCAATCGGAGTCATAAGTATAATTTCGTTATAGTATTGCAATCCTGCGTCCTTAAAAGCCTGTACTGTATCTCCAACAAAATTGTAATACTTTCCCTTCTTATCGCGAACCTCGCCAACCACAAAGACAGCAAACCTATCTTTTTTTAATAGTTCACAAGTATTTTTTATAATGCTTCTATATGCCACTATAAAGTCTTTATAGTCCATATTAGAAATATCGTTTTCTAGTTTGCTATATTTTTCTAAATCTGCATATGGAGGACACGAAAACACCATATCATGCTCAACCGTCACAAGCTCTTTAATATGTGTACTATCACCGCACACCCACTTAGGCATTATTTTTTCACATAAATGCTTGCCTTGTTCTATATTAGCCGTGACTTGTTCTTTCCTTATATCGACACCAGTATAATCGTGTCCAGTTAAGGAGGCAATAACTCCGCGAACACTACCACCAGAGAACGGGTCTAATATAGAACCACCTAGAGGGCAAAACCATTTATACATTATTTCGGCTAATACAGGGTCAAATATAGAAAGCAAAGAGCCATCATTAGTCACTTTTACTGTTGAATCATCCTTCATGTAATCTGCAAGGTAATTATCTTGGAACTCCTTAGTGCTTAGTTTTCTTCCCAACTTTGCTTCACACTTAGCCTTTTTATCATAGAAGCCAGGGACACTACCAACAGCAGACCCAGAAACTTGTAAATCCTCGCGTGATTCATCGCTCTTTATACCAACATCATTTATCCAGTAGCGTTTTCTATCCTGCCACTCTCCACTTCTTGCGTTGAGGACGCTAAAAGGTGGAACTATAAAATCATTACTCAATTTATTATGTTTTTCGCTGGTTAAATCATCATCTTCACCCAAATCCAAATCCAAATCAAAGCCGAACTCGCTCATGTCAATCTCACCAATGTTATCAAGCTCGATTTTGAGAGCGTCCAAATCAAACCCGCTATTCATGGTCAGCTGATTATGCACCAACGCATACGCCCTGCGCTGTTCGTCTGTCAAATCGTCAAGACGGATAACAGGTATTTGCGTTTCTCCCAATTCTTTGAGAGCCATGTATCTGCCGTGACCTTCAACAATCTCATTGTGCCATATACCAATAGGGTCAATGTTCCCGAACTCCTGCATCGACTTCTTGATTTGCTCAATCTGCTCCTTTGGGTGCTCTTTCGCATTGCCCTTATATGGCTTTATGGTGGATATGTCCACATACTCTACCTGTAATTGCATTTATTGTGCTCGCCTCCATTTAAGTTTGAAATGAAAAACCACCGCATCGACGGTGGCTATTGCATAATCAGTTATTTTTTTCGACAATATCTTTTATCCTTGCCAAATTAGCAAGCTGATATGTTCTAAGGATATTACCCATGTAGAACTTCACCATATCGTACTCTTGAAACTCTTTCAGCAATCTCCTCGTTATTCTCTCGACTTTCGGATGGCAATGTGTACATATAGGTATAAGGTTTTCTTTGCTTTGGTCATGTGTCAGCCTATTTGGTACTATATGGTGAATGTGTATCTCTTTTGTAGACCCACACATAGCACAAAACTTATCCCCTCCGAAGTATTTTCTCTTACTCGTTCTAAAACCTTTATAGCATTTATCACTTTCGATTGTCATCGATTTCCAATAACATTCTCGTGAGCAATAATGCCCCGATGCGTTTGTGTAGCTTTTTAGAGTTGACTTATTTACTGTGAACATCTTACCACATTGCCTGCAAACTCTTTCAACCTTATCGCCAGCCAAGTGCTCTTTCATACATTTCTTTGAGCAATAAACATTTTTGCATTCTTTTTCGTCACTATATCTACGTTCAAACTCTTTTCCACAATGAGCGCATTTCACAGTATGCCAAATTCTATCATGGATAGCCTTTGGTGTATTGCAAGCATCACAATTTATATTGTTCCTGCCAACATTAAGAAACCACTCTCCACATATCGAGCATTTAGTATACTTTCTAAATCGCCCTTTACATTCGCAAGTTTTGTTCTTCTCTGGTTTAACGAATACTTCTTTTCCGCACCTTTTGCACACCCATTTGTCCATAATATTATCTCCTTAACAGATTATAAGATTATAAGCAAGTAATCAGCAGTTAAGGTGCTGAAAGAGTAGCTAATTCCTGTCCTTGCTTATAATAATATTATACCAAATTAAGGTGAATAGAGCATGAAAGATGACTATTGCAGCAGCAATATTTTCCTGTGAGCCGTAGAATTTGCCAGCTGTACTTTCCATAGGACGGAAGGCAATATAATCTACGTCCAGCCCTTTATTTGCAGCATAGAACCGTTTTACAGCCAATGAGTCATTTGCCACAAACTGAATACCAAGACTTGTCTTCGGGCTTTCTTCCCTTTTCCATTCAGCAAACGCTTTGATATTTTCAATCGCCGCCGAATACTTGCGAACACCTCTTGCCTTTTCGTAGCTGTCCTCGTCATATCCATCAAGGCTGACTTTGAGATAGTCTGGCTTGAAATATTTCAAAACATTAAAGTTTGAATTGATACCGTAATGAACCTCATTCCGTTCAAGCCATGCAGTAATCTTTTCAAAATCTGGGCATAGTGTAGGCTCGCCGCCTCCAGTCAATATAATAGCCCCGCTGCCTAAGCAGCGAGGCTCATTCAAGGGAGGTTCGCCCTTGCGGAATGATTGACAATATTATTGTATCATCATTCCAACCTATTTTTCGGAACTTTTATCGCACTAAATTCGCACTGTTTTCGCACTAAATTCGCACTTTAGTTATCCTGTGGATATTGTGGATATGTGCATTATTCGAGGAACACAAACAAGCTTTGCTGACTCGGAACAGCCACGTTCCCGAAAATCATTTCAGCCATACGCTTTATAACACGGTTTGCAACCTTACTAGCCCATTTCTCACTGACATAGAATCGTGTAGCAAGGGACAGCCACGAAAGCTTATTGAAATAATGTCCTTCAATCAAACTGCGTTCCTGCTCTGTCAGTGTATCAAGAGCGCGGTCAATCTTACGCACTGTCCTTTGTATCTGCTCAACCTCTTTACGCTTCTGTTCCAGCCTTTTTGAAGCTTCTATACGCTTTTCTGCTGCCGCTTCGATGGGTGTAAGCTCTCCCTGTCCTCCGCTTGTATCATCACCATACTTTGGGACTGGCGCCGCTGGCTGTAAACCTAACAGCTGTTCCTGTGCCATAATCT
>Ga0256404_1005087_pt1 | contig 23859 bp, 21 predicted proteins | sample RumenRJG_01DNA_FD_185990 | JGI IMG/M metagenome (GOLD analysis project Ga0256404, IMG submission 185990) | Bovine rumen microbial communities from Lethbridge, Alberta, Canada - RJG_01 | ecosystem: Host-associated > Mammals > Digestive system > Stomach > Rumen | place: Canada: Alberta | collected... | reverse complement strand
ATCTACTATTATAGATTTATATAGGAGTAATCGGACGTATATAACTTCGTTACTCTACACTGATGAGGATTTATTTAATCTTGTAAACACAAAACAATAAATAGATATATACTGACTAGACTACTGCCGAGATGGCAGTAGCCTAGCGCCTATTTAGTCTTTATATACTGGGGTTACTGGCTTAATTTTACGATTGGATTGCTCATCTCCGCTATCATCTTTAAGTTCATAGCAACGTTTAACTGTGGTAATTTTACCTTTATCAACTAAGGTTAAATGACCAGATCTTATTATACCATCGCTGGTTACAGTAGTCTGAGGACTAAGCAGCCAAATCTTATTGTTCTTGCTAAGATACTTCACGCACTCGATGTATTTCTTGGATACCGTAGCTGTACTAAAATCATAATCAGCTATAATACCAGTAATGTTTAACCCCTCAGTATCAATGTCAATATCGCCGATAGTAGTTGCATCGTTAATCACTACATTACCCTGGTGCGGTATCATAAACACGGTATCACCGGTTAACTGTATAGCATTTCCGTAAATCATCAGACGTTTAGCGGAGTCCTCGGCTACGTCCTGTAAGCGATCTTGAAACTCCTCTAATTTCTTTAGATAATCTTTACGAAGATCATCTGCGCAGCTATGCAGAATAATAGTATCAAATTCATCCCAACGCTGATCAGTAAGATGATGCTCGCCTACTCGGCAAATCGTAGAAGAATCAGATTTAATTACTGACAGCTCTTCAGCTATTGCTGGGTTCTTAACATCACGCGGATGTATAAGATGAAGAACTTTAGGTAATTTAACTTTAAGTGGTGAACTTATCAGACTAAACATTTTTACTCCGGTATCGGGAACAGTACAGCGTAGTCTTTACAAGGTATCTGTAGCGACATAATAAAAGAGCCTTTGTATTTTTCAGACAAAATACTGACTGCTTTACGGTAACGCTTAAGGTTATAAATAGGTACAATCAGATATTCAGGAATGTACTTATTTAGATTGGTTTTAACTACGAAAGTAGCTATTACATTGGAACTGTCTTTGCGTAATTCTTCCAATAAAGTACTATTACGATACCAATTAGTGAGTAAATGGTTAAAATCGTATTTTAACCCGCGATTAAGCCCGATATCTCCAGAATAACGTTGCAGCCAGGCTAAAACAAAATTAAGATCCTGAGTTACCAGTTCAAATGATTTACCAGTATTACCACCTAGGAAAGTAAATTTAGGAAGCATTTTGATGCAATCATTCCAAATAGTAACTGCTTTGTTACGGGTCGCAGTACCTGTAGTAAAAATAAGCACCGGATGGTGCTTAAAGATATTGGCAATACGCTTACAGTTGTTGAAATTAAACTGAATAGCTGGAATGCCTAAAGTTTCTAGATTCCAGTTTGCATCAAACAGTTGCTTAATCTTCTCGCAAATAGCTTCTGCCGGTACAACTGCATTACGTGTCTGTGTAGCAATGGTTGGCAGGGTTATAGCTGTAGAGGAAATCTCGCAATAAATTTCCTCCGGCAAGTTGTTTATGTTCTGTAAATAAACGATGTAGTTATTATTATTATCACATTCTACATCGTAATGAAGCGTAGTAATTTTACCCATGAATTATTAAACCCTATTTATGTTCAGCTTATCGATCTCATCAGATGTCAGAGTAACATTGTAAACATACTCATAAGGTTTAAGATAATCAAACATATCGTTCAATGGATTCTTCTTGGCTGATTCCTTTAATTCGCCATTCTTGTCCTCAACCTGTACTTCGTTAGGAGCATTGTGTATAACAGTTTGTACAAGTTCAGCTGGTTTACCGGTGCCTTTGAGTTTGTCAGTAAAGGCAAGTTTATCGATGTAGATATTTCCTTTAGCGTCTATACTGTTTACGATAATAGCATACGGCATATTGTCGCTATAGGCGAAGAGAGCATTAGCCCGACGTTTATCACCTAGGAATTCTTTGACAGCTCTTACTGTACTTTCAATATCACCAACAGCAGTATAGTCACGGCAGCCTAGTAGCATACAGATACCGTGCAGCTGAGGCGTAGCTAAATTACTTAGGTTATAAGTCGAGAGATCCATCAGATACCAGTAACTTCTCTCTGCAGTCCGATATGACTCCCATAACTGATTAAGTTCTGAGCGCAGTGCCTGAATCTCCTCTTCAGGGTTATCAATCTCAACAATTTCTTCAGGTGGAACTTGTTTGCTCTTATAGATGATACTATCCGCTTTATCTTTCAGCGGGGTTTTCATAACTATTTTAATCTTACCGGGAAACCATGGATATCCGTGAACTGGACGGTTATCCATAGCAGCGTAATTTATAGATGCTTTGATAGCGTGGTAGAGTTCTTCTTTACCAATGTTTGGCTCAAACAGAACTAATTCCTTAACTATAAAGCCGTGAAGTTCAGACCAATCATCTCTGATTTCGAATAGCCCTACGACATCGAGAAATGGCTCATTAAGAGTAGGTTTCTTATCGAAAGCAATCAGCATGTTAATAAATGGCTTAACCCAGTTAGGCTCATTTCTATCTTCACAGTATTCCTTAAACTCGCGTTTAGCGATTTCGTTCGGAAGCTTAAGCATAGCAACTTGCCGTTCAGCTTTACGATAACGCTGAAGATTATGCTGAACGATGATACCCTCTATGAGAAAGGCATATTCTTTCTCAGTTATCATAATCCGTCTCATAAATTCTCCCTAAAAAAATAAAGCTCGTAGTTACAACTACGAGCCCGTTTGTTTACTTGCACATATTCAAATCAAGAGCTATCAAATCATCAAGCATCTTCTGATTTGATTCCTTACTATACCACTCAGTAAGAATGTTCTCAAGATTTGGATCGAGTAAGTTAATATGTAAACTCTTTTTGTCTTTAAGAAGCTCACGGAAACTACGTATTCCAGCGTAGCCAGTGATAGCTCCTGATACGATAAGCTTGGAAGCAATACCCTTGCTAACTCTGGGAATAGATAGAGCTACGATAGCTTCCTCAGCTGTCATATCTCTGGCTCGTTTAACCAGCTTATCTAATAATTCTTGCGGAAGAGTCTTACTGTTACTTATCAGCGGCTGGAAGATATCCAGTATTTTAGTGATAACACCTTTGTTCACTGCCTCCTCTATGAACTTAGGCCCAATGCCTTTGATATCAAGCATATCCTTACCTACTACATAAGTAAGCATACTTATTAATCTACCTTTACAATCGGCATTAGTACATTTCAGATCCGTACCGATTTTAATTGTTGGCGAACCACAGTACGGGCACTTATCTGGATAGCCAGTATAGTTACCTGGATTCAGTACAGCTATTACTTTGGGAATAACATCGGCAGACCTTATTAACTTAATCTTAGCTCCTATACCAATTTTGTTACGCTTAACGAATTCAGCGTTATTGAGTGTAACGCTACTGATAGTGCAGCCAGATAAGTTAGTTGGAGTTATACTTGCTGTCGGTGTTAGCTTACCGGTACGACCCATACTCCATTTGATTTTAAGTACCTCAGCAGTAGCATCCTGCGCTACAAATTTATAAGCTGTACTAAATAAGGGCGAGTGTTTATTCCAGCCTATTTCTTTATAGAGCAGAGGATTGTCTTGCTTGATAACTACTCCATCAATATCGTAAGGTAAATCACGCCTAATTAACGCAACATAATCTACGAACTGCATGATTTCTTTAACGGAATGACAGAGCTTACTTCCCGGTACACCAAAGTTAAGCGCAGCTAGTGCCTTCATCATCTTACAGTGCGACATCGGTTCATGCTTAGGTAACACTAACTCCCAGGCATAAAATCTAAGCTGCCGCTGTGCTGTTACGGTAGGATCTTTCTGACGTAAACTGCCGCTAGCATAGTTCCTTGGGTTAGCAAAGATAGGTAACCCAGCTGCGCGTCTGCTGTCATTGATACGTTCAAAGTCGTTGTGAGTAACTACAACTTCACCCCGAACAACAAAGAATTCATTGACAGCAACCTGTAACGGTAAATTAACGATAGTGCGTACATTCTCTGTAACAACCTCGCCAACTACTCCGTCGCCACGAGTTAACGCTAATATTACCGAACCGTTTTTATACCAGATCTCACAGCTAAGGCCATCCATTTTGTAATCGCAGTAGAAGTTATCTACTGCTTCAACGCCATATTTGGTTCTTGCTTTCTGGAAACGTTTCCAATACGTCTCCACATCTTTCTGGTTAAAAACATTATCCAAGCTGTACATCTTAGAGAGATGTGGCTTCTTCTCTAGTTCACTTTCAGCAGCGATACCGACTCTCTGAGTGGGAGAGTCGGGTACTATCCAGCGAGGATTACGTAGTTCATAACCAACCAATTCGTGATACATTTTATCGTACTCAGCATCACTGATAGGCGAGTTCTGACTATTGTAGTACATTTTGCAGTACTCATTGAGCTTAGTTACCAGCTCTAAGTATGAATTTTTATTGTCCATATATGCTATATCAACCTAACGTTCTCACCCATACAATTCAGCCTAATAATTAAAATGTACTGGAGACAGAATCTCCAGTACAACAATTAGCGAATGAATTCTGAGTGATATTCTTTAGCTCTGGCTTGATAGACCTGAACTCGCTGGCGGGCGTGCATTTTATGTGAAGGTATTTCGGTGTTATACATATCAACATAAATTGTCTGTTCACCAGGTAATTCTCTTAATCTGCCAAGCATCTGTATGCACTGTGGCTCGCTACTGAAGCTAGTCGTGTTTATACAAGTTTTTAGTTGTTTAATGTCACGGCCAGTGCCGCAAGATTTTACAGTACTGATAATAACATCACTTTTAAGATTTTCCTCCTTACCAAACTCATCAGGACTACCTGAAAAGAAAATGCCTGGTGATAAGCCAAATTTAGCCAACTCGCTATCCAGCTGTTTTTTCAGAGCAATCGCAAAATGTTTAGTAACAGCTAAAATAAGTAAATGCTGCCCAGGTTTCTTAACATTACAGTAGAATTGTAAAATGGCCGGCCGTATTACTTCGTTAGCAAATAACTTCAGATAAGAAGAATGCTTAATAAGATAATCTTCATATCGCGCATGATTGTATCCTTTGGCTACTCTGAATCGACGAATATCTTTTTGCGGTATACATAAGTGATATTTAAGCATATACACCGATGTATATTTCTTAGTAAATTGTTCGCCGTACTTCATTTCCGCAGGAAAGTAGGTATTGAAAATACGCGCTCCCTGTGAATCTGATCGCTGATAAGTAGCGGACAGATAGATATTCATCTTGATGTTAGACTTATAATCTATCAGTGAGTTAGTGTTAAAATTAAGATGGCATTCATCTATAACCTTAACTCCGAACCCGATAGTTTCTTGTAGCTTTTGATAAGACGGAAGCTGTGCGTATGCTCCATCATAATCGAGACTGTATAACGCCAACGTTCTGGTTGAGAATAAAACTATCTTAGGACGATACCCTCCATCTAACATTTTCCATAAAGCTACTAAACTGGCATATCCTTTAACTACTACGATATCATCTTTAGTTAAAGTAGTAAAATCCAGAATAGATTTATACCACTGGTCGATAAGCATACTCAGCACGATAAGTGCTGGGTATTTCATATCAACTATGGCTTTGATGGTACAAACTGTTTTACCGGAGCCAGTCATAAGTGCTAACGGTTTGAAACCACAAGACTGATCCGTTAAAAACTCAATCATCTCTGGTTGATGACCACGCGGAGCAAATGATGGCTTCATAGCCATTTCTTCGTGACGAGGTGTTACTGGCGATACATTAACAGTATTGATATGCGCAGTTAACCCTAGCCGCCCGATTTCCATCTTTAAGGCAGAAATCAAATTGTCTAGAGAATATCTGGGCATATACACATAAGAACTATTCGTGTCGAATAATGCGTATCTTGCTTTAATTTCCCAGTGATTAAATCTGGGAATGTATTCATGCTCCATTAAGTTGTGATAAAAGTATCTGGAGATATCAATACCTCCGATACTGCCTGATCGTTCGGCTTTAGCACGTATCCACGTAGTAGCCACCTCTATCGTAATTTCGATAGGTTTATCTAAATCCATAAATGTATACCTCACTAAATTACTATATCGTAATAGTAATATATATTTATACGCATTTTCAACAAAAAAGAAAGCCGCGATGTTCTGCGGCTTTCCTACATCTACTTATATTACAATTAATCTTCAAAGACTAACTTATTTTCGGTAAAATAGTTTAGATACATAATCTGTATTACTCCACCGACTAAGTAGATTACACTAGATGCCATACTTTCGATAGCCAGTACAGTAGCCGTAGCCGGAAGCAGACCACCTATAAGACTTCCCACACAGAATCCAATGCTTAGCGGTATTTGTGTGGTCTGAAATAAGTGGGTCGATGCATCCTTGATAAAGATACGGTTAATTAGTACTCTTCTACCGCATTGCCAAGCCTGAATAAAGAGTATGGTGGACGAACCTACAAGTACCACGTATACCCAAACATTTAGGCTGGTAAGAAGCAGTAAAGCTACGATAATTTCAATAGCTGTAGAAAAGTAGAGAAACGTCTTAGGACGCTTAGCGCACCAGTTTTGTACTGCGTGAAGCGCAAACAATACTGAAGCTACTGCGCCAGTAGCACAGCCAATGGCATTACCAATAGAAATGCCTGACGAGTTAAGTTCGTGTACAATGAAAGTAGTGTAAGCTACGCCCTGCATACCTTCAACAATACAGAGGAAAAAACTCGCTACAACCACAACAAATGTGAAACCGCTTTTGGTAAAACTCATATTAAACCTCCTTAATATGTTAGAGACACTCTGATTATATATAATTGTATTTCAGATGAAAAATAAGCTACGCGTTATCACGACGCGTAGCCTGCAACTAACTAAATGAAAGCTTTAGTACACTTTCCAAGTACCGTCGTCATTAAGTACGCCATTTTCGGCTCTGGTATACTCAGCTTCCCCAAGCCTAGCTCTTTCGTCCGAAAGAACACTTTTCAGACGAATCAGCATAGCTGGCTTATCTAGTGTTCTATCGTGGATAGAATCGAGCTCACCAGCGTTACGTGGTTCGCAGCTATAGTAATACTCGTCGTACACGTCTTCAGGATCATATGCCGGATTATAGTACACAAAAGAATACTCAGTAGTACCCACATAGATTTCTATATGAAAATCCATGTAATCACCGTCAAACAAATCGATTAAAGCCTTCTTAGTTTTCTCAGTGATTACACGATCGCCCAATTCGGGTTCGATTCCGTTAGCTGCACAAGTTTCTAGATAATCATCGATTGCAGTGAAAAAGTCACTAATTAATTCGTGCCTAGTAGATCCTTCGTAAGAAATTAACGACTTAATGCCCAGAACCTGACCAAAGTAGCAGTGATCTTTTTCAGAGTACTCGACACTACCTCTGTAGCCCATGCGAGTAATCGGATTCGCTGCCCTAGCCCAAGCCTTGGCTTCCTCAACTGTTTCTTCTGGTTCTTTATATTCCATAATTATCTCCTTAAAGAGCAGGATAATACTCCACTCCCTTAAAATCAGCATCGCTCATTCCTAGTGAAATGGCGACAGCTGCGGCTTCAAAACTCCAATACCCACAATAGATATTCTCGTCGCTGTTAAGTGAATCAAACCACGCGTCATTAGCATGATTATAATACCAACCTAGCAAGTAGCGGCACAATGCTCTGTATTGCTCAACCATGTCTCCGCTGGCCATAAAGACATAATCTAACATAGCGTATTCGGGCCAAAGTCGAATACGCCTATCCCATACCCCTCTACCGTTGACAATTACTCCTGCCAAATAATTCAGTAATCTGTCAGGAACAATTAGCGCACCGTTTTTAGTAATAAGAAATCCAATAGCACCCTTATAGCCCAGCATAACAGATAGCGACATTAAGAGCAACAGTTCTTCGTAGCTGAGGTCATCGTACAGGAGAGCGATTTGGCAAGCTTGATCTAATAGAGTGATAAGCTTAGATCTGTCAGCACCAGCTGAAAACTCAGCTATAAGCAGTTCATGATAAAGCCAGACAAAATGCAGCAGTATTCTCTGGCGTTTAGCGTAATCACTAGTTGCTGCAAGTTTCTCATGATATTTAGCAATATCCGCATACTGCTCATTCAGATACTTGGCGAAATACTGAGCATCTCTCCTCGTATCTCTAATAGCGGGTGATACCAAGTTTTGTTCCATAGACAATCTCCCAAGAAAGTACCGCCCACTGATGTAGGCGGTACCCAGTTACATTTGGCTTAAATTAACTTAGTTAGTGTATCCGATAAGCCAGTCGAATTCACTCTTTTGTCTAGGCATAGTGTACGTCCGAGGATCCTTGACGTAATCCTGTAAACGTTCATATGCCAATCTTACCGACACGTGCCGATTGTCCAGTACGTCTTTTAACGAAGCAAACCTCACATGTTCCGGATCGGTTACAGCTGGAATGTTGTAATCTTCTGGATCATTTCCGACCATAAATGCTCGAAGTACCGTTTCCAAATGTACGATGTGTGTACTAACTTTACTGTAAATCAGTGCTGACAGATCAGCCAATGCATCGCTACATGACGTATACTTGTCAATTCGTCCAGTAAAGAATTTCTTCACATCATCTACATACTGAAGCATACTGTCATTTACTATCGGCGTCGTAAATAACGGTAGCCTTTCAGTACCGGCTAGAGGTATCCACACAATACCGTTGGTTAGATGAACCTTATCGTAGTTATCTCTAATAAATAGCAGCATATCGGAAGACAAAGACGGTATCATCTCTCCACAGGTTATATTGTACGTCTTAAGTTTAGCCAGATCGTTACATTCACCAAGACGGCATAAAGCTATATCAGTTACCTTTGACATACGCTTGATGCTGATACTCTTATCAGAATGAAGTCTCTGAACATCGCCAGACGAGAATCCAGGAAACTGCTGAACCGGGATACCAAGTTCCAGTCCTTTTATCTTGTCGATGCACTGAGCAGTCCATCTTATCTCGGAAGTATTGGCCGGCGTCATGATCTTACTAACATCATCATCCAAGAGGAACCGAATGGTGTTAGTTCTAATCAGATGCTTGGCTGACAATATTTTCTGGGTAACTGGTTCTACAATGTGTATCGCTGCCAATATACCGATATTAGCCTTGCGGTTAACGTTGTTATATACTCTGCCCCCACATACTTCGCACACGCCATTACGATACCGGCAGCACATCGGTGAACGCATCTGGACATCACGGTTGGCATACTTCGCTACGTTATCTTTGGTTAGGCACACTAGCTGTCCATCGACAACAATGAATTTGCCAACAACTGCATCGAAATTATTCTTCTCACCGGGAACTGAACCATCGGAGATGTGGAACTTAATAGTAAATCTAGTTCCGCAATCACCAGTATACACCTGCTTTAATGTAGCTGTTATCAGATGCATACGTCTGCCGAAATATTGAGAATTACGAACTGAGTTTTTATTCATGAACTGACTTTTACGTGCAGACAAACTTTCTACTGCAAATTCGTAAATGTCGTTCAAGCCATCCAGAGCAGAACCAAGTACTATTTTTCTCACGATGTTATCGTTGATATCGGTTCTTACACCGAAACAGTACATGGTCTGCGGTACCTGGAATGGCGACAGCTGTTTAGTTCTCTGATACGGCAGTAAGGCCTCATTCTGCAGTGCCCCTCGAGTGCCAAGCATCTTCATAATTTGCTTATTGTGGTCATCGATAAATTTCTCAACTATATCGGTCGACCAGCTTTTCTGAATTTTATACTTGGTATCGATAATTTCCTTCATTGGCTTATCATGGACAATTTCCGACATATCCGTGATGTCCAAAGTCGGTACATACTGATACAAATCACTATAACCAAAGTAATATAAATTGTTTATAGTTTTCCACAACGCATTCTTGAATCGTTTGGCATTATGCGGATCGACCATGATTTCATCATAATACCGATTCAGGTCCTTGGTGAATACGTCAGCATTCAGCGGATGATACCGAATGAAATGCCTCTTCGAAATAGGTATTCCAAATTCAGTCAGAATCGGAAACCAGAAGAGATTAAGAAATGCCTGACGTTTCGATACTCTGATTTGGCCGTCAGCCAGATCGAGTACAACCAGCCCATTCAGATTCTCTGGAGCATGTACCATACTCTTGAGAAAATCTGGACTAGCTAGTTGCTGCATAGTCCAGTGCTCTTCCATTTATCCTCCTACAAGTCGTTAGTAGTATTCTGATCTTCTGGCGACATATCGATACCGACACAGCTGAACATATGCTTAGCTACCTTAATGATGCTATTGCTTTCTGTTATCTGCGCAACATCCATGTCGATTTCCTTAAGCTTACCAGGCTCCTTATCTCTAAGTAAGTGGTTCGCTAAGTTGTGTACGGCCTCACTACTATTGCCATACTCTCCAGTTATTTTGGCAGCTACCTTACCGCCACCTGCCATGATCAGATTACGGACTTCATCCTCACCAAGTCTGATAGCAGTCTGCGGATATGGAGATTGCGCAGTTGCTATCTCGCTTGCTTTGGTTGGAGTCTTGAATTGGTTAACGTAGCCTATATTGCATGCACGAAGATGAGGCATCTTGTATAGCAGGAATATATACTCGTAACCTATCGTTACTGGCTTCTTGGTAGTTACAGTTCTCAGTACCTTATTCTCATCTTCAAATGAGAAAGTTACTTTCGACTTGTAAATACCATATTTGTTGTACAACTCAAGTACCTTACTGGTATTGAGGCCCTTCTGATACGGTGATATCTGAATATATAGTCCATTAGCTATAACTTCATCTACCATCGCTTTTTGCCTATCTGCAGTTGGATGTACTCTTGCCATCTCCTCAGCATACTTCGGATTGCAGTCGTTTAGATATTCCAGATAAAGATTCCACGCCGAAGCATAGTCGTTCTTAATCTGTACCATCTCGGTCATCCTACGTTGGATAAGTTCACCGCCACGATTGATGAACTGTTCCATCCACTGCCCCGGATTCATACGACTGAATACCGTAAGACTTCCTATAACCAGGTCAGCTCGGAATCCCTGCTCATCCACCGGCATCTGGTCATCCGGTACTATCTTAGCGATAACACCCTTATTACCAAATCTTCCAGTAAGCTTGAATCCATTACGTACGATAACCGGCGGCTGATAAGTTACTTCTACCCGAATAAATTCGATAGCCTCCTTATGCTTTGCGGGCATCAGCGGCCTCTTCGAAGAGGCTACTTCACGAACCCGGATATTCTCCAGTAGTAATGAGTTAATGGCCCTTACCATCAGTGTTCTAAGCGGATTCTCAAGATGAACATTATCATGCTGCTGACGAAATACATTAAGAATATTTTCCCAATATTCATCGAGTGCATGACGATACTTCTCAGCCTGTTCGAACATAATCTCATACTGAGACTGTTCCATTCTGGGTCTGGCTCTACGATTGATATAGATATCGATATCTACTATTCGGCTACCGATAGGGATACGATATACGTCATCGTGATGGAACTGCGGTTTGCACAGACTGATCGGCGTGAGATCATGAACTATACTGTTAGCATCTGGCCGACGTAATGCACACAGTATACCATCATTCTCACGAACCGTCTCACCCAAATCTGGCATAAACCGATAGTGGTCTTCATCGCCATATAAGTTGAGCGGTATCTGATCCAGCCTGATATTGAACGATGTCTTCTTATAGCTATCCGGCTGAAGTTTCTTCGCAGCAGATTCGCTTATAATAAATGCATCTTCAGTTACCTGAGGAAGACCCATATAAGCTACTCTAAGATTAGTACCGAATAATTTTTCGATGCCATCGCTCTCTGCTGGGGTGGATTGCAGCACAACATCTTTTGGCAATAATCCGCTATTACCATTTAGTGATTGTGCAATCTCGCTTAAAACATTCTGATAACCATAACCATCAGTACGCATGGTGAATACGTCAAGATCGAAATATCCTAACATATTCGTACCAACTGTACGGTAAAGCACAGTCCGTTTCGGATTGAATCGAATAGGATCTGCACCATCGTACGTTTTGTACTTAGGTATGACTGCCAGAATCTGAACGTCATTCTCACGGCGAGTCTGGTTAAAACGATAACGGCCAAGCTGTTTCTCATAACCAGTGAAACAACGTGGAAGTTCTACATCGCGTACTAGCTGGGCCTGCGAGAAATGACTGCTCATCATTTTGCCACGCTGAGATGATATCAACGCAGCAAATGGGTTATACAGAGGCACAATACCAAGCAGGCGATGATCTGCTAAGGTATTGGAGAGATACGGGTATCCCTCGTTTGGTTCTTGTTTTTGCGGCATAGAAATTCTCCTTAAAACTAAGCCACATAAATAATATATATATTCAACTACGCTGAAATATATAGGTGATAAGTATGCTAACAAGTAAAATAAGCGCATCGAGCGGCATGGTTCTGACTATGGCACAGACCATGTATTACGATGAACTTAACCGCAGAGAAGATGATTGGATTACTTTTCTGCAAGATCATAGATCAAACCTTATAGCTAATTCTAAAATTGTATATCTTAACGAAAAAGATATGGTCTACTACCGTTATAGATTACGCAAGTATCTGAAAGAAAAGCATAATTCTGAACAACTTGAATTAGCTACACTAGTGGCCAATCGTTATAAAACTGCTATGGACTTTAATCTATCAACTAAGTATATTTTTATACCTAAAATAGGTTACGTACAGAGTCTTCGCAGTCTTTATAAAACTATACAGATACAGCTTAATAAACTTTAAGGAGCCGGGTTAGTAGTTGTAGGCTGTACTATCTGTGCCGGAGTAGTATCCGGATTAAGACTATCGGTCAGTACTTCTTGTAGTAAGAGTAAAAATGGTGCATAAGGCGCTGCGCGTAAAAGTTCTACCCACATTTCTTTGGTAGGAAGCGGAGTATCATCAATTTCGCGAGGTAAGCCGTAAATCATACCGTAGAGAAATTTACCCTTAAAGCACTCTATGACCGGAGTAGGTATAGTAGCATAGATGAGCGTGATAGCGTCAAAGAATCGGCTACCAGATCTTGTAACGCTATCGCTGTGCACGATATCAAGTAGCCGTTCAGTCTGCTGAGGAGCTGGTAAGAATTTGAGATCAAGTGTACCTAATAAATATGAAACAGTTCCTTCAACACGCTGCCCTGTTTCAGCAGCTAACTGTTGGTCTCCAGCTATCCACTTAATGAAAATAGTACGTATATCGTTGAGACAAGAAGCGTATAGTACGTCGTTCTCATAAGTTAAAGGAAAATTAACTAATCCATCTTCCGATAAATAAATATATTCAGTATCGTCAGGTATAACTGCAGGATTACGCCTGAAAAAATTATGTATACGTTCAAACATGTGTAACTCCATGCGGCAATGCCGTTAGCTGTTACATAGCTCATGTCAATAATAATTTAGAGATAAGAGACTACTCCTTAAGGAGTAGTCTCTTGCTATTACTTAGCGGCATCTGCTAATTGCTTAAGATTTTTAAGTAACTTATTACATAAATCTGTATCAAGACTACAAGCAGATGAAATAGTCTGCCAACTGCGTGCAGCTAAATTACGATATGGGAATTTGAAATAATCAGAAATTAAAATACCGGCTATCGGATGCGCAAAATGAATAGCTACAGCTTTCATGATAACATCCATTTTACCAACAGACGCGCCAGTTCGCCAGAAACCCTGATATTTATTGTTTACAGTAACTATATTTCGCAGTGCTTTAATTAAAGGTGCAGCAACAGCTTTAGCCTGAATAAACGCAGCAGTCGCATCCATTGAAACTTTCTCTGCAGCACTAACATACTCATCTACAGCATCAGTTTTACTACGCCATTCTTTAACGTCAGCAGTACGCTTTAATAAATCTTTGCCATGAGTAACACCAATTTCTGAAAGATATTTACAAGTAGTATCACGGATACTACAGGTATTAACTGTATGATATTGATGCAGTGCATCACGTAAATCGTAAGCTTCTATCTTTTTATTCTTTAGTTTAGATGAATTCTTAGCAATCATATCCATCAGCTGATTGATCTTAACTATTTTAGAAGCACTTGTGTCAGTCAGTGCTTGCATCCAACGGTAGCCTGATGCAAAATATTTAACGATATCAGTCCACAATCCTTCAATTAAATCGGCACCAACGTTGGATTCTGTACCAATAATAGCACTAGCTAGTTGATCATTAGTTAATGAAGTATCGTAACTCTCTAAACCAAATCTCTTTCTAATGCTTTCAGTTACACCAACTTCACGGATAGTATCTGCTACGAATTGACGGTTACGTTCATTAGTTATAACATCAAGATCATGCTGAAGAAGACTATCGAGCTGGCGTTGATATCTCTCGGCATACAATTCTACTCTAAGCGGATTCATACTTATTCCCTATCCAAGAATACATTTCGTTGTTACGAATAACTTCGTTATAAGCATCGGATATTTTAGTTATGGATTCAGATTTAAGTAAGTCCGATACCGCTTGCCTGCTTTCATTCATTTCTTTTTCGTCTTTAGCGCCTTTACTTGAAAGTTTAACAGGTTCACCACCGATACCGGTTAGGATATATGTTAGTATACGACGGCTTTTGGATACAGCAACGCAAGATGCTTTAAGCGATAATTGATTTAATTTACCTAAAGTGGATTCAGTATCTAATATCAGTTTAGCTAACGCATTAGCGTGCGGACAACTAAGGCTTGGTACATAATTTTCAGCAGCCTTTTTCAATTTAGCAAGTTCTTCTTCTACTAAAGAACAAAATTTATAATCTCCTTTTACAATATTATCGGTTAAAATTTTGAATCTGCCAACTTGAGATAAAAAATCAGATCTCGCATTTCTACTAGAAAAACTGCTAGCGTAATAATCATCAGCTTCAGTGCCAAATATTAGTTGACCTGCATTATTCTTAATAGCTAACTGTTCTGTAAGAGAGTATGCCTGCGATTCGCTGCTAGGTTCGCCTTTCTTAGGAGGTTTACATTCTTCAGCATATTCTCTAGCGGATTCCTTAAGATTTCGTACGCTTTCTTCAGCTTCTTTAATAAGGTTGCTATCAATAGAATCTATTAGTGACGCTCCATTTGTTCGTCGTACTTCAACAAGTAACTTCTCCAAAATAGTAACCGTAGTTTTAGCTTGCTGTACAATTTTTGCTGGCATTTTAGATTGGTTTCTCCTCTTTAGCCAAATGGCTGCACCAGTCAGCGTTGCTACAGCACCAGCACTGATAGCTATCTTACCTTTATTACGTTTAAGAAAATCTAAGGCTTTCTGCCAACGGGATTTATTAAAACCAAACAATGATTTAATTTTTTCCCAAATCTTAGACGCTACGTTCTTTATCCAGTTCCAGATCTTAGCTATCACTTTCTTAACCTTAGCCCAGAGACCTTCTTTTTCACTCTCCATAGCTGCAATGAAGGCAGTACTATAACGACTATAACGGTCTCCTACTACGTCCATGGACTCGCAGGAAGGGAACCTCATACCACATACTCTATCAAGTTCCCCGTGACGGTTATACAGACTAACGAATGTACGATCGATACCGAACTGCTTAACGTGATCATACATATCGCACATACGGCTAAGCATCTGAGATGCTACTTCGGTATCCTTAGCTTCCTCGGAAGCATCAGCAGTATCGGAAGTTACTTCAGCAGTTCGTTCTATATCAACTACAGTGTCCTCTTCAGGTATTGCAGTATCGTTGTTGATCTCAACATCGCCATCAAGGTATGCTTCCATACCAGCGAATAATGAACTTATAGACATAAGATCTCCTATGCTAAAATTGCTATAGCATACTAAAGAGATCTAACCGATATTTCGGTTAGATCTTAAGCATTATGATATTTGTACTAAGTCATCACCATCTATAATAGTATCACCGCAATCAGTTTTACTGCTAACGATAGCGACTTCTATACCATTAACTTTAACTCGGGAAGTTCCACTGACGATAACTGGAGTGTGCGTACCACCTTTAGGTTTACTATGCGGCTTGCAGTGAGAGCCAACTAATGCTGCTGGTTTACCGTTAATAGTTAATTTAGTTGTGCCTTCAACTACAATAGTCGATGGATATCCGTTGTGCCCAGAGGTATGACTTCCTAAAACAGCTATACTCTTGCTCATTACTTCACCCGCTAATATCAACAGAAGGAGCCTGAATAGCTACTTTAGAACTACTCTTAACTGTAGTAGCACTCTTAGAAGTAAAGTCGCTCTTTCCTTTACTATTAATAGTAACGTTACCTTTAGCAGTAATATCCAGATTACCATCTATGATAAGTTGCATATTGCCATAAACGTGAGCAGTCATATTGCCTTTACATTCACTGTTAATATCTTTAGCGCAAATACTTATACCAGAACCTTCCGAGGTTTGTAAACTTACTGAGGGTGTTTGCGAGTTAATGACAAAACAATTACCGGTATTATCTGCTATTGTTACACAGCCATTAGTTGTATCTATTCTGAATTTATAGCCGAATGCTTCACCGTTAGCCTGACTAGTTGAAATAGTTACACCCTTGCTATCTCTACGACTATCTAATTCTATATAGTAACTATTGCTATTGTTAAGATCGGTATTGTTCTCTAGAGTAGCTGAGATACCGATACGCTTAGTTTCGGTACGCCTACTTCCTGCAGTTCTAGCGGCTGCTTTCCAGTAATAATGATTTTCATCACCTGCTGTAGTGTATACGGTAACTAGTTCTCCCTTACGTACATCGGGCGGAAACATATTACCGTTATCGCTATCATCCTGGTAATCGCATTCGATATAATTCGATGTGGTAGTTTCAAAATTAACTGCCTCTTTCTTGTCGTTAACTGTAGCTACTGCACACTTTACATCAGTACCTTTAATTTCGCCAGATACATAAGGCAATAATTCAGGAACGTATACTTTAAGTTTACGCTCGTTATTGGCTTTATCTAATACAGCAAATCCTCTATATTCCATATATTCCTCTAAAAAAAATAAGGTACACCCGTTAAAGGTGTACCTTTTCAACTAAGAGTTAGTACTACTTATTACATAGGTCTAAAACCTGACATGGCGGCCATGTTAGCTCTGACTGATGGCGGAAGACCTGAATCATCAGTTACCGGCACAACTGGTGCCTGATACTGCACAGGTGTTGCTGCCATCAGGTTAGACGCTACTGCCGGAGGAAGACCATTTCCAGCATTCACAGCAGTATTTGCTTGTGGAGTACTGAGATTAGCCTGAACAGCCGGCGGTAGAGTAGAAGCTGCCGGCGTAACGGCATCGACAGTCGGTGCTTCAACTGTTGACGAAATACACCATTTGGCAGTCTGATAATAAGCATCGAGATTCTTCATATGCTCCTTCAGAGCCTCAACACCAATTATCTTTCTGCCTAGCAGTTTCTCTACCGGTTCCTGAAGACGCTCATAGCATCTGAGTAAGATACTTACGAATGATTCCAGTACCGGTACATTTGGTGATTCCGGACTATAATCCAGATCGCTGAGCTTCTTAATATCCAGTAACCTTAGGAAAATATCCTGGAATATCGGCCAAGAACTAGTTCTTACATTGGAGTAAGTCTTCTTACTTGACGGGTTGAACAGCAGACAATTCAATTTGCCTACTCTGTCTCTGCTCTTATAGAAGATGTTAACGAATCCTTTGTTCTTACAAATCGCCTTAAATTCATCAACAGTCTTCTGCGTTATTTCAGAGACATACCCACCAACATAAGGAATGCAGTACTTGTCCTGTTCCTGCTCATTCTTCTTGCCATTCTTGCCACGGGTTCTGGCTGCAGATTCCAGAATCTTCCGGATAACAGACTGCATAATGGCGCCGAGCTGACCGTTCTGCGAAGTGTAAATCCAATTATCCAGTGCTACATTAGAGTTACCTTCAACAAACGGATTGACTATCGCGGCATCATTAGCCAGACTGCCGTAAATAGCCAACGGCTTCTCACCCTCGGCTGTACGGATTGATTCAATCGCTCCGTTGTCATCGCCCTTACTACAAATACGAATGTACTTGTTGTCATCGCCATCTACTGTATCGTAGCCAGCAAGTTCAACAAGCCCTCCGATAAAGTTCTCAACGTCTTTATCTCTATTTTCCATCATTAACCCCCGTACGGATTTACCGGTGAATCAGGTAATCCAACCATTTGTTCCGGTGCAGCCAAGTTAGTTATAACTGACTTAAGCTGTGTTGCATTATTAAACGCAGAATTATAAGAGCCAACCAACGGTGAGCTCAAACCTCCTAACCGATTGTCTACACTAACATAACCACCTAACGGCTCATTACCTGTAGTAAAATTCTTCAGCTTAAGTTTAACTATCGTTGTGCCGCCTAGACTTGTCCAGCACTCAAGATAGAAATCTCCAGCTGAACTGGTAATGATCGGTGCAATATTGTTATTGAACAGCCACTTAAATGAATTAAACTTCTGGATTTTAATTTCATCAGTAGCTGGATACAACGTACTGATACCTTCAAGATACCACAGACCAAGATGCCCCATCTCATCCTGCTGCCAACTATTATAATGAAATCCGATACTAGACAGACCTGAATCCGTCAGCAAAGCTGGCAGTGCCGAAGTGATAACCGCTGACAGTATATTAGTTCGGGTTGGTGCTCCTGTATTTACTGCTGTATACTGCAGACCAGCTGGCTGATCGAATACGACCACGCGCATATCCGGAAATATCTTATCCAGTTCAGATAATGATACCGGAACACTTGGATCGAGTGCTGATCTGCCAGACACATGGAACTCACTATCAAGCAAAGTCTTAGTAGTATTCAGCATCACATCAGCTGCCGATACCTCTTCACCTGGAAGTCTAGGGCCGCCGAACATATAATCGGCCGGCGGAGTTTCATTCTTCTTGAACTGTACCATGGCATCAACTAACTGCCCCACATGCTGCCTGGGATCATTGTATCTGCTTGGTACATACAGCGGCGTATCGTTATTAGTTAACAACGGAGCAAAGCTATCTGGAGATACATACGAATGATACTTTTCATCGATATGCGCATTCTCCAGAAGAGTACCCGGCTGTAAACTACGCAGCGTAACTGTTTCCGGTACAATCTGTTGTGAGCTAGACGGCGACACAACATCGTAATCACCAGTTACCGTATGTGATCCAGCATTATAACCGCCTGCGTCGACACTATTATCCGAAGCGAACTTCGTAAAATGAGTAATCTGTAGCCGGCAATTCGGATTGTAACTGTGATCAAGATTCGCGGTCGGCATTGCCAGCGTATATGCCGAATACGGATCGTCGATCAGAAATCCACTGTAGATCTCGTTAGTACTTACCACAGGAATCGCTGCGAATGGTGTTGCACCATCAGAACTCTTAACCAGCAGAACAAACGACCACCGCATGCAGAAATCGTTGGTATTAAGTTCCATGGAATTGGCTGATGGCATAACCGCAGTAGTGGCATACTGCGAACCATACATGCAGTCATCCATGCGATTCCACCCGCCACCATTCAGCATGCTCAGTTTAGTATCCATCTTCGCGGACAGCTCCTTAGTGAAGTTTCCATCGAAGTTATACTCATAGCTGCGGCGATACTGAGTTGGTATCTCTGTTTTCTGAAAGAGATACAGCATCGCATGAGTATTGGTTAACGCACCAAAACTCATAGCAGGGGCTACTGACTGACCTCCCTGCAGCCCCACTGACTCGACATTATACATTCCTATTCCTCCCCGAATAGTAGACTAGGCGCCGCACACATAAACAGCGTCTTATCTATAACTACATCATCCCTACCATTAACGTCTAACAGCAAACCGCTACTGTTATCAGTAATCAAAGTACTCTTTTCATACCTCTCCGTAAATGTTTTGATAAAATCCCCTGAATAATCGTCGTTTACCAAATAGTCGGATAGATCACGGCTTATGTCACCAGTTAAACCTCCACAGAATCCTATTCCGTTCTTCCTCCTTACCTTCCACGGATATCCAGGACTTAGCGACGTCTTTGAAGCTGCTGAATGTATTAACTTAATAAATTCGTTAATTTCATTCTGAGTAAGCCGTTGCTTATCCAACAGATAACGAAATCTCGGGTCCATAGTTCTCGTTATGAGAATTCCTTCCGGAATAGATAACTCCATGGCCGTAGAGGTCGTATCAGCTTTGATATCCTCGTGTTCCAGAAAATCATTGATACAGTTAACTTTATCCGTGAGATTCTCACACTTAGTTGTAAAGTATTTTAGAACTTCCCGACTAAATGCTGAAGACTCAACAATTTTACTAAGACCTAAGTCCAGCCTACTCCAAATGTCGTTAGCTAAATTGCTATTACTTCCGGCTACGCAATATACAAAGAATTCATTAAGTTCTTCTGATATTGCCGATAGACTAAGTCCGGTTACCGAGTCAAGACAGTTACTGGAATTATCGAGAAAAGGTATAACCGGTAAATCTACATCTCCCGAAGCAGTCAGTAGCAAATTACTGCCTATCTGCAAACGTAACGGACTGGCAAACCTAAAGCCGGTATGATGATCACGATGAAACTTTTCAATACCGCGATAGAACAGCAACGCATCGCCAATCTTATTGCCCGCTTCATCGGAGGCTAGCCTGGCTACAGGATACCAGTAATTAGTTACCGCAGAAACCGCGAAATAGTACAAGACCTTTTGCTTGCCCATCCAAGTCTCAACGATACCAGCACCAGTATTCTGTGGTACCGTAAACTTACAACCGGTTTGATAGCCACCCAGATCGCATCTTGTATCGATCGTAGCTCCGACTGGCACTCCAAACCCATATACCCTAACTTCTGTGTTATACGCCATTTAGTTGTGTTTCCTCTAAGGTGTAATTGCTGATAAGAATACAAACATCTTCGGCTAGTGCGCTGGATGCTGAAAATTCCTCTCCGGTAATATTTTCTGGCAAATTCTCATCGGCCATATACTCAATAATACTAGGAGCAATGTTAATCAAATACACCGTATGCGTTACCGCATTCACGAGATTGAACAGCCCGGTATCCCAAGTAATCCCGTTACAACTAAACCTAAACTGATTACTTAGATTGTTATAAACTGTACTACTGCGCCAGCCGCCACCGTTAACCAAACCTACTTCAGCTCCAGTATTAGTAAGTTTAGGACTACCAGTTGATTTAGCTGAGATTAGTGCTACCAGTTCATGAGAATAACCTTCATTAATAAGTTTTATCTGAGCAAGAGCTATCAATCTGCTTAAATCTGTAGATTTAAGTAACTCAACACTCCTGCCTCCCATCAGTTCCGTACCAAACATGATACCAAGTATATAGCTATTAACCGGATCAATAACCATATGGCCTTGAGTATCGTAGTAACTTACCGCTGCATAGAATGAATCTCGCGCAAAGTTACTTATATTCTTATCACGAAAATACCGCGTAACTGTCGTATCAACCGCAAACGAAATAATGTCAGTAAAATCATCTGTTCTGGCTGAACTGATTGACTCAGTTTCCAAAACAGACTCGTTACCGTCACCATTTATTAAACTAGCCGCATCGTTTGGACGTTTTCTTGATTTAACTGACAGCTTGTACTTATTACCACTGGAACTGTTAGTAGTACTTTGTACACAGGCATGTATGTAAGTAGCTAAGTTAGTTCCTTTCTGATCAAGATTAACTACTACTAACTTACGCGTTAGCATTCCGGCTATATTCTTGGCTGTCAATACCGATACAGTATTGCCGTTATACAGATCGGTTTCGCTAATATCTTTAAGTTTCTTCTCAACAATACTCCTTATGATTCCATCAAGCTTATCCATTAAATCCGGATAAGTTTCGTCAAGCATATTTCGATACATCACGTTGCAATGAATCTCATTAAACATACTGTCAAGTTTAATATCTTTACAGCAACTAATGAATACGCTTGATATAGGCGAGAATAACTTAGCCATAATAGCTAGTGAGGTTAAAGTTATCTGCTCAGCTGGATACAGAGTTTTTGCCTGGCTATCCTGCGGACGAGTACCTAGATTCGGATCGCATTCCGGCTGCGGAACGTATCTGCTGTCGGCAGCAAATACTCTCAGCTTTTTCAGAAAACTAACGCTGTCGTTCAGTGTGCACATAACCCTGGAAAGCTCATTCTGAAGATTGAGCATTTCTGCTTTACTTCTATACTGAACATTAGCTGATTTGCTATCCAGAACGATGTTATCTGCGTTAAGCTTACTCCGAATAAGATAATGCATATAAACCATCGTGCTCAGAATCTTACCTCTATCCTCATCAGTAAGAAACTCAGAATTCAGAAACTTCTCAGGATAACCAAAGACAATATCCCATTCTTCCTGGCTTCTGCCAGCCGCAAGAGTTTTATAAGTTGATCCAATCTTAAACTCAAGAAAAGGTTTCGGATCAAACGGAAGAACTGGCAGCTGTAGTCCTTCTGGGTTAAGGCAGACGTAGACTACACCACCGTCAACCTTCTTTTCAAATTTCATCGATTACATATCTCCCTTTAGCAACAGCTATAATAAAGAACATATAAATAACAATTTATACATTCTTTATAGTAATATATATTTACAGCTCGTATGAAAAAAAAAGAAAGGAGTGGCTAGCCCCAGAGACTCCCACGCTAATACAACCGCGTGGGAGCCTTCCGATAATCATCTAGTCATCAACTGTTTTTGCTGATGACGTCGATGATGGCTAGCCATATGCCTAACATAGACACCTCCTCTGTTATTACCATCACCAATACGTTCAACCCATTTGAGCGTTGGATAACTGATGATGGTTTCACTTTAGTAATATATAAATCAAATAAAACAGTCTACACCAGCACTGCTGGTGTAGACTAGAGCACGATTATTATCTATACTTTACAGTGAGAATGAATCATCGGTAAACGGATCGCTTACCTTAGGCGCAGGTGCCTGCCCACCGAATTTGTTAGACTGCCCGCTAGAAGCACCACCGCGACGAGGTGTACCAAAAGTACTATTTATCATAGCCTGAGGTACCATCTTATCCAGTACAGTAATGAACTCCTGTACGCCGATAGCACTACGATACTCGGCGGCCATTGGGCTAGTTCCATCACTGTAGATAGTAGATGATCTAATGTCGAATGCTGCAGATGCTCCTTTAGCACTGATAAGCTCAATGCTGCAAATCTTCTTATCATTCTTAACTAAAGTAATACTGTCACTATTCTCATAACCCTTAGTGGTCGGGTTAAACTTCTGAATAACGATGGGCAGTCTCTGCGCAACATCAGAAGCGAGAAGTTTCTTCAGCTGCTTGGCAATTTCGATCGACAGTGCCAGTGAGATACCAATCTTGATCGAAGGTGCCCTATCGTCCGGCTTGAATACAGTAAACGAAATCGATCCATTGAAAGCGCTTACTGAAAAACTGTCGCCACTCTTATTTCTAAGAGAATAAATACGATTAAGATTAAAACCAACAGTATTTGTATCCATAATTAAATTTCCGGTTCAACAAAAACAGAAGGAGATATCGGTAACTGTGCATCAAGTAATGATTTCAGTATAAGCTTATCTGGCAGAATATTCCAATTTTCACTAGATGCTTTCTGCTCAATAAGTTTCTTAGTATTATCATCAACTTGCTGCTTTAAGTACCACTTATCACCTAATAGTAAGTGTGTATATTTATTAAA